>WNFY01006836.1_pt1 | contig 13924 bp, 14 predicted proteins | sample 5400091 | NCBI WGS metagenome assembly WNFY01 (sample SAMN13153364, study PRJNA577476) | soil metagenome | isolation source: 60 cm soil or saprolite under grassland replicate 1 | place: USA:California | collected 2016-06-15 | reverse complement strand
CTTTACCATGCTACCCGGCTTCCAGGGCGAACGTGCTCCACTGACCCGCAGCCGTGTGACATTTCTCACCAGGAGTCGCGTTTATGATAATAGTCGTGCTAAAGCCGAGCTCGGCTTCAGCCCAAAAGTAAGTTTGGATGAAGGGTTGAAACAGACAGCCGCGTGGTATTATCGGCATCATTATTTATAGCGGTAAGAGGAAACGAGGTTTGTATGCAACCAGAGCAACGTCCAGCACAATCAATCCGTCGCCCAACGCGCTTAATCAAATATTCCTATCCATCTACCTTGGAGGTCAAATTCATGGCGCCCGCAAGTGCTGGTGCCGATGATTTGCCAGATGTTGCTTCGCAGCCTACGACACAGATAAAGCCGGTTAATAGTACACACTTAATGCAGCTTAGTGGCATGATGCGGGCCATCCGTATACCAAAACAACGGCCCACCCCTCAAAACGCCGCGGTGGATAAATCCGCACCCTACAACAGCTCTGTAGAGGACCCTGTCTGGGGGACAGGTAACGGATTTATCCACCACATTTCAGACTTCATAGAAGAAGGATACTGGCCTAACGGTATTCAACAGACAGGGCCATTACCTGTGGTAAACCTGTACGGAAGCGAGCCGTTTGGCCGCACATTGCCAACACTCCCGCAGGCCTCCATCGCAGTGAGAGCGTCACAGGCAAAACAAGAACTTGTATGGAAAACCTTGTTCAATACCCCTGCAATAAAAGTGACGATTGGCTTGCTGATTGGCATTGGCCTGTTGTACCTGGTCTCGCGATTTGTGGATGTACCAACCACTTTGGGTGTTCTGCGACAAAACCTGGCGACACCAGGAGGCATCATCCTGGGTCTACTCTCAGGCGCAGCATTCCTTACAGCGTTTAGTGTTCGTGGCATACGCTGGAAACTTTTCTTGAATCCTATTGGCAACGTCAGTACTTTTAAAGCCATTCAGCTCTTCCTCATCGGCATCTTTCTCAATTTTTTACTGCCGGTACGCGGCGGTGAGGTTGCAAAGAGCTTGATACTCAAACGTACCGCGGGAATACCCGTCAGCCAATCGCTGCCAACAGTTGCCATGGATAAGGCCTTAGACCTCATGCCCGCGCTTTTCATCATGGCCGTAGCACCATTCCTTGGCGTCAAAATGGGCACGACCCTCTGGCTAGTCTTAGGAGCCGTAGGAGGATTACTTATTGGCCTGATCTTTTTTGTCGCGTTAGCAGCCTGGAAACGTGCAGCCGCCATTGCTTTCTTGCAAAAGATGACTGGTATTCTTCCCAGGGCTATCGGAGGCAAGTTTGAAGGCTTTGCTACGGGCTTTGTCGATTCCCTACTGCTAGGTGCCAGCCGCCCCAAAATCTTCATTCCAGCTGGCTTGCTTACCTGTATTGCCGTTATCTTTGACGGCCTCTTCGCCATGTTAGCCTTCAGGACTATCGGCTCCCCTATTTCCTTTGGTACGGCCATCTTTGGCTATACCGTATACAACATGTTCTATATCTTGCCAACACCTCCCGGACAGATTGGCAGCAATGAGTTTGTCGGCCTGCTTGTTTTCCACGTCTTGCTGGGCCTCCCTGCGAACAAAGTTACCGCCATGTTCGTCTTCTCCCATCCCTGGGCCGCCCTCCTCATGAGTGCCTCCGGCATGGCCTGCTTGAGCGCTCTAGGATTGACAATCTCCCTGAGGGAGAAAATGCACTGTTGCCTCCGCTGCCAAAGCAGCAGAGGCAACAGTGCATAAAAGTGTTGTAGGGGCTGTAGCTTGTCCCTACCGTGCTATCCGCGTGTAGGACCCTGTCTAGGGGACAGGTAATGCGGATTTATCCAGCACTTTTTATGACGTCAGTCACAGCCGGTTCCTGAACCCCTCCTTGTCGACGATTGCGCAGCAACAGGGCGCAAGCATAGAACACAATCACAAATAGGAGCAACATGCGGTAGCCGATGAGCATGCTGAAGTACTCCAGGCCGCCCCCAACCATAATGCCAAGCAAGTTCGAGGCAAAGGCCACGTCCGCGGTCTCGCTATCGCGAAACGAATTGGCGAAGATGATGTTTGCCAGAAACACCGGCGTGAAGGCCAGGACGCTTGCGAGGAGATAGCGGGCAAGCGGATTGCCCAGCAGCAGAGCTTCAGGAGGCAAGAGAATATTGAGGACCAGTACGCCGAAGAGCAGCAGGTAAAACGGAGTAATCCGGCGGATCTTGAGGCGGCTGTTCACCAGCACGGCCAGCAGTACGCTGCTAAGGATGGCGAAGAAGACCAGCGAGTTGACCAGCCAGGTACTGCCAAACAGGAGTGAGAAGGTGGTCAGGCTCTTGACCTCGAGGAGCATGAAGGCAACGCCCAGGAAGAACATGTGCCAGTTGAAGCGGCGCAGTACCCGCCTGGGTGCGAGCGTCAGGGTGCCAGCCAGGGCAAACAGGACAACCATGCCGAGGCCCGCGATGTAGAGCAGTGGGAAGCTCCGATCAACCAGGTAGAGAAACGGCCAGTCATCGGTCGCCGGCGTAGTCGAGCTCAGCGGATAGTAGCCTTCGCCGATGACGCGCAGCGTCTCACCCCTTTTCCCGCTGGGCCGGCTATTCTCGTGATAGGGACCGAACTTGCCAGGCGGCAGTGTGGTCAGCCGGGGTCCGACCATGATGACCGCGGCACGTCCCCACCCACCATAGGTTGAGACAAATGGTTCCTGGTTGAAGGCGTGCCCAGCCATGTTGGCCAGTTTCTGCACCAGCCAATCATCGCGGTAGAAGTTGTAGAGTATCAGTATGCCATTACTGGTTAGGCGCGTGCGCGCCTGTGCGATTGCATCCTGCGTCAGCAAAAAGCTCTCGAGGCGCAGGCTTGTGTTACTCGAAGTGAGGGTAAGCGAATCGAATGGTAGGATCAATCTCCACCGCCGTGATCGAGTGGACTCCGTAGGCCAATGCCGTGGCGGTATCCGACCCGCTACCTGCGCCGAGGATCAGCGCGTGTTGGAACGAGCGGCCAGGGAAGAGCTCATACACGCGCCGGTAGAAGGGCTCCTTGTATTGCCAGGGGATCATCGATTGGTGACCTCCGGCGTTGTTGACATCGACGATATAGCCGCTGGGAACAGCGGGATGGAGCAAGATCTTGTAGTACGGTGACCAGTAGGCACCCAGCTGCATTTGCCAGGCAACGGCGATGCTCGCGAGGAGTACCACCGCAGTCGCCAGGATCGTCCACCTTGCGCTCAGTAGTAAGAGCGGCAAAGCCAGGACAGCGAACCAGATGACCGGAGGCAAGGAGAAATAGGCTATAGCAGAGAAGGAGGCGATCCCGACCAGGCTACCGATGATATCAAAGGTGTATGCGGTGAGTGGCTTAACCTCCGTGAACAGCCGTCCAAACGAGCGGCCCAATGGGATGAAGCAGATGGTCACCATACCGAAAATGATTGGCAGGACGATAAAGTTTTCCGCCTGCGCACTTTGCGCTTCACCAGCCCCATAATAGAGCACCTGGGTCGAATTGATGCGCAGATCGAAGCGATTCAGCGCGACCACAATGGTCAGCAGCAGCAGCAGCAGCGGAAAAGGGGGAAACCAGAAACGCTGCCGGCGTGCCGACAACATACCAAGACCGATGCCCAGGAACGAGGCGAGCAGGATGAAGTTGTTGAAGTAGCTCAGGTAGCGGACATAGGACGGAATCCAGCGAATGCAGAGTAGTTCGAAGAAGAGCATCGCGAAAGAGAGGAGAAAGATGCGCACACGGGGATCGGTGACGAAAAGGCGCTTTGACGTATCGGCAAATAGGAATGACCAGAACCAGGCACGATTGGATGATACTTGGGCAACTGACGGACGCATTGGAACCTCCTCATGTAGCTATCAAAATATGTAGGCTGCGCAGACCATTGGCAGGGCTTTTCAAAGCGATCCATTACTCGCAGCTTGAGTTCAATACTCCTCATTACTTTCATCAAGACGTTTCTATTGCACCGATGGTTTCAAAAGTCCTCTGCATCCCTGACTTTTGTAAAGCTGCGCGCACATTGTATCTACCGTTGCAGATATTTTGCTCCGTGTGCTATAATCCAACTGGTATAATAGGAGAGAAAACAGACGGGTTATTGCGGATGAAAAAGAATGAACCGCCCTCTGTTTGGGGATCCTTGGGCCTGATGGGGGCACTTGGCTTGGTGATAGCCATTCCCATTGCTCTAGGTGCCATTGGAGGACGATACCTTGATGGCATTGCTCATACCAATGATGTATTTTTACTTCTCGGGCTGCTGCTTGGCCTGATCTTGGGAATATATGGAGCATACCGTTTACTGGCACCTTTTCTGAAAAGATAGACGGGACGGAACCATTAGTAACAAACCAGACTCAGCAGGGCTCGGTGAGTAGGAGAAACCTTGAAGTACATTCTTCAACGAGGCTAGTGCATGGGCGACCACGAGGATCGCCCCAACAGGCTCAGGAGGAATGTTCAGAGGAACCTTAAATGCATCCCTTCAACGACGCTGACGCGTCTATCTTCAATCAGGAGGGATGATAGGAGGATGCCGAGTGTCGCTCTGGAGACTTATTACAATAAAGATCCAACCGGACGTGATCGCTACCCCCTTTGGGTTTCCGATTACAAATACGCTACTTTGTACCTGGATCTCGATCATCGTCTTAGTAGCGCTCTTTTATGCTGGTACGCGTCGACGTGACATGATTCCCAGGGGAATGCAGAACTTTATGGAGTGGGTAGTGGAGTTACTCCTGGGATTAGTAGAGGGCGTTTCTGGGAAAGAAAAAGGGAAAAAGTTTTTCCCACTAGTAGGCACCTTCTTTATCTTCATTCTCGTTTCTAATCTGCTAGATGTTTTTCCAGGTGTAGATACCCTCGGGTCTATCAATCTCACAGCTATTCAACAAGCCCATATAACCAGCAAACCAGTTCTGGGCTTCCTGTTGTTTGGAGACCTCTCTGACAAGTTAGTCCCCTGGATTCGTCCCGCTACCAGTGACCTCAATCTGAATTTTGCCATGGCTCTTATTGCAGTGATAACTGCACAGGGCTTTGGGTTCTATACGCTAGGGCCGTGGGAACACCTGAGTAAATACTTCAGTGTGCAAACGTTTTTCAGGTCTTTGGTCAAGCTCGATTTCCAGGGCATGTTCCAGGGATTTATTGAGTTCTTCGTGGGTCTTATTGAGATCATAAGTGAAATAGCTCGTGTAATTTCACTGGCCTTCCGTCTCTTTGGCAATATCTTTGCTGGTGCCGCAGTGTTAGCCGTGTTCGCTTTCATTCTTCCCTTTTTAGCCGACATCGTCTTTATACCGCTCGAACTGTTTGTCGCCTTTGTACAGGCATTGGTCTTCGCGCTACTGTCCCTGGTCTACCTGGAAATTGCGACAACCAGTCACACGCATGGTGAGGAAACCGAGCAGGAAGCGCACAAAGAATTTGAGCAACACGAGGCGACGAAACAGCAAGTGGGGGTACATTAATTTCATTAGGATGTCTTGTTCCAGTAATTGCTAATCGCAGATATTTTTTACTGCGTTTGCATAGATTAACGAAAAACAAACAGTATTGCCCTTAAGGAGGTTTTTCAACTATGATTCCGAATTCACTATCAGTCGCACTAGCCATTGGTCTGGGAGCCATCGGCCCTGGCATCGGCATTGGTATCGCAGCTGGTCAAGCATTCAGCGCTATTGGTCGCAATCCTGAAGCTGAACCCTTGATACGTATTAATATGCTGATTGGTCTGGCTTTCGCCGAAGCTATCGCTATTTACGCTCTGGTTATCGCCTTCATACTTCCGAAGTAGATAGTATCCTGGCCTTCACAAGGGGTATTCCTCAAGGTGATGACGGTCGTGTACACTGTAGTGGATGCCTATCAATTCCAGGCTACCCCTTGTAGATGCCATGTCAACTACCTCTGCGAAAGGAGGCGCACACCGTGGCGCATATGTTTATTCTTGCCGATATACTAGACGGTTTCGGCATTAATGCTGTTGCCTTCCTCTCCCAGCTCTTCAGCTTTGGCGTTATTTTCGTGGTACTCTGGAGATGGGGATTTCCCACTATTATTAAGACGCTCGAGAAGCGACAAGCCCTGATTCGAGAGGGTGTTGAGAATGCGGAACGAGCTAGGCGTGAACTCGAAGAGGCAACCCAACGGGCTGAGGAGGTCCTGCGTGAGGCACGCAGGCAAGCACAAGATATCATTGCGCAGGCAACAAGGGCTGCAGAGCGTGAAGCCAAGCGCATTCAAGAGGAGGCGTATGCTCGCGCCCAGGAGATCGAGGAGCAACAAATTGCACGCATTCAACAAGAGGCTGCTCGCGCGCGTGCTGAACTCATCCGCTTAGTCGTCAATCTTTCTATTAATGCCGCAACCAAAGTCATTAGTAAATCAGTTGATAGTAAGGACAACCGCCGCCTGATTGAAGAGTTCGTGAAAACGAGCCAGGCAAAGGAGCAGTAATGCCTAAAGGAGCGATAGCACGCCGCTACGCCGGGGCAATGTTCGATATTGGGTTGAAACAACATTCGCTCGAGCGTACCCTTGAGGACGTGCGTGGGATAGCCCAGGTCTTTGCTCACCGTAAGCTGGCCTATCTTCTACGGGAGCCAAAGGTCCCCGCGAAGCGCAAAGAGACAGCCATACGCCAGGCACTGGCCAATAAGGTGCTGCCTACATCGCTCAACCTCGCCCTGCTCGTTGTCCAACGGGAACTGGTTGACATCATGCCAAATATCGCCAACGAACTCGACCAGCTTGTACTCAACTACAAGAACGAGGCAATAGCGGACGTTACAACAGCAACGCGGATGGACGATGCGCAGCTTACCCAAATCAAGCAGGCGCTAGAAAAAAGAACCGGCAAAACTATTATCACTCGTGCAAGGGTTCAGCCAGATATTCTTGGAGGAGTTATAGCCCGCGTCGGTGATCAAGTCATCGATGGGAGCGTACGTTCTCGCCTGGCAGCACTTCGACAACAACTGTTGAAAAGTGCCCTAAGCAGCGGCATTAATCTGCCCTTCGAGGTAGGCAGCGAAAGCCAGGCTACTGCCGCCGACGGCGCCAAGCGTTCTCCCCAGCAAGATACAGTTGAGTCCAGCAAAATACAGTAAGTAAGCGTAATACCGCCCGGGGCGACCACAAGGGCCGTCCCTACTATGAATACGTGGCGGTAAGGTCGTCCAGGGCGACCCTTGTGGTCACCCTGTTAACCCACGCTTCTCCCTTCCTCAGATGGGAGAAGTCTTGAAACCGAGGAGGAACAACGATGGCAACTTGGGCTGATGAAATCAGTGCCATCATAGAGAACAGCATCACAGGTTTTGGTGGGCCCGAGGTAGAAACAGCCAGTGTCGGTACCGTTATTGCGGTACAGGACGGTATTGCTCGCGTCTACGGCTTGCAGGATGTGAAGTATCTCGAATTAGTAGAATTCCCTCGCACAGGAATTCGGGGCCTGGCCTTTAACCTCGAAGAAGAGACGGTTAGCTGTCCTATTCTTGGCGATTTTACACACATTAAAGAAGACGACGAAGTGCGTACCACCGGACAGGTTTTCGCCGTTCCCGTTGGTGATGCACTCATTGGTCGCGTAGTCAACCCTCTTGGGGAGCCAATCGACGATAATGGACCAATCAATACGGATAAGACGCGCCCGGTGGAGCGAATTGCCCCGGGAGTCATCACGCGGCAAAGCGTAGATACGCCGGTGCAGACCGGTATTAAGGCTATCGACAGCATGATCCCCATTGGACGCGGTCAGCGTGAACTGATCATCGGCGACCGCCAGACGGGTAAGACTGCTATTATCCTTGACACAATCATCAACCAGAAGGGCAAGGATCTCATCTGCATCTATGTTGCTATTGGCCAGAAAAACTCTTTTGTTGCACGTATTCGTGAGATTCTGGAGCAGCACGGCGCGATGGAGCATACCATCATCGTAGTGGCAGGGGCCGCCGACCCTGCTCCTTTGAAGTATCTGGCCCCGTATGCAGGTTGTTCTATGGGCGAAGAGTTCATGGAGCAAGGTAAGGATGCACTTGTCATCTATGATGACCTGACCAAGCACGCCGAGGCCTATCGCAACATCTCGCTCATTATTCGCCGTCCTCCTGGACGCGAGGCATTTCCTGGCGATGTCTTCTACCTACATTCTCGCCTCCTGGAACGTGCAGCGCGTATGAATAAGGATTACGGTGGTGGCTCTCTCACAGCGCTGCCGATCATTGAAACACGCGCCAATGACATTTCGGCCTACATTCCGACCAATGTCATTTCGATTACCGATGGGCAGATCTTCCTTGAGACCGACCTGTTTAATGCAGGTATACGACCAGCTATTAACGTGGGCCTCTCTGTCTCGCGTGTAGGTAGTAGCGCCCAGTCCCGCGCTATGAAACAGGTAGCCGGCTCACTGCGCCTCGACCTGGCACAGTTCCGTGAGCTTGCTGCGTTTGCGCAGTTTTCATCGGACCTCGACAAGGCAACCAAGGCACGTATTGACCGCGGGCAGCGCTTGACCGAAATCCTTAAGCAGCCACAGTACCGGCCCGTGCCCGTCGAGAAACAGGTCATGATCATTTATGCCGCTACCAACGGATATCTTGATGATGTCCCAGTCGATAAGGTCACCGCATGGGAAGCAGCGTTCTATCGCTATATGGATGCCAACCATCCAGAGATAGGGCAGGCCATTATTGATCAATCGGTTAAGGCCAAAAACAAGATGCCTGACGAACTGCTTCAGCAGTTGCGAGCCGCGATTGAAGAATTCAAGCAGACGGCAGCGCCTGGTGGCGATGAGGATCAACAGGCTCAGCAGAAGGCAACAGCTGCGGCAGCGAACAAAGTGGACGTCCCTGATGATCAATCTCAGGATGGTCAGTCCCAGAGTCAGCAGGCAGGCGAGAACACGCAGACAAAAGCGTAGAGCCAGGAGGCACATCTATGCCATCAACCCGTGAAGTCCGGCGACGTATACGTTCGGTCAAAAATACAGCGCAGATTACCAAGGCTATGCAAATGGTGGCAAGTAGTAAGATGCGACGAGCGCAAGAGCGTGTCCAACAGGCACGCCCCTACGCCGAACAGATTCGAGCGCTCGTCTCACGTCTTGCCAATGCTACGGGAGAAGACCTTGGTGAGGGAGTAGCCCTGCTAAGGCGGCGCCCGGTACGCAATATTGGTATTGTAGATATCACGCCAGATCGTGGCCTCTGCGGGGCACTTCCCAGTAATATCAATCGTAAGGCCCTGTCTACTGCACTGGAGCAACAAAACAAACTGGTGCAGGATGGTCAACAACGTCCAGACATAGAATTCGTGGCCGTTGGCCGCAAGGGGCGTGACTTCATTATACGAACACAGCAGCATCTCATTGCCGAGTTCGTCAACTTGGGAGATAGGCCCTCACTGGGCGATGCCAGTGCTATTGCTGAGGTTGCAGTGGATGCCTTCCTGAAAGGTGAGGTCGATGTTGTCTACCTGGTTTACCCCAGGTTTGTCAACACGGTATCACAGGTGCCAACTGCGGTACAACTTTTGCCTGTCCAGCCACCTTCCGTCGAGGAGAATCAAGAACGAAAGACCGTCGAATACATCTATGAACCAGATGCCAGCAGTATCTTCGAGGCATTACTACCACGTTATGTTGATGTACTGGTCTACCAGGCGCTGCTTGAGACGATCGCGAGTTTCTACTCCGCTCAAATGGTAGCTATGAAAAATGCTACCGACAATGCAAATGACCTTGTTCAGGATCTCACTCTTGCCTATAACAAAGCACGCCAGGCAAGCATCACTACACAAATTCTTGAGGTGGTATCCGGTGCTGGCGCATTGTAGGGGCCCGATTTATTCCCCCTATGCACGAGGTAATCAATAGAGCCAATATTAGGAGAAACATATGGCAACAGAAGTAGGCACGAAAGGTAAAATCGTGCAGGTACTGGGGGCCGTCGTAGACATCGAATTTCCCCAGGACAAAGTACCCGATATATATAATGAAATTCGTACGCGTCCCTCTGGCGCTGACCAGGATCTCATCTTTGAGGTCGAGCAACTCCTGGGCAATAACTGGGTACGCTGCGTGGCCATGGGAGCAACGGATGGTCTTCAGCGTGGTGTAGACGCCTATGATATGGGCCACTCCATTACAGTTCCTGTTGGAGAGCAGACACTCGGACGCATCTTCAATGTTCTTGGGCAACCGATTGACAATAAACCGGACATTCCCGATGCTCCACGTTTGCCCATCCATCGAGATGCACCTGGCCTGGTAGAGCAGGCTGAAGAGATCGAGGTCTTTGAGACAGGCATCAAAGTTATCGACCTCGTTTGCCCTTTCATGAAAGGCGGTAAAATTGGCGCTTTCGGTGGTGCCGGTGTCGGCAAAACCGTTATCATCCAGGAACTCATCAACAATATCGCTAAAGGACACGGGGGTTTTAGCGTTTTCGCCGGCGTAGGAGAACGCACTCGCGAGGGTAACGACCTTTATCATGAAATGCAAGAAGCAGGAGTTATCGACCGTCTCGCAATGGTGTTCGGCCAGATGAACGAGCCCCCTGGTTCACGCCTCCGCGTCGCCCTGACAGGTCTAACTATTGCGGAATACTTCCGCGATGAAGAAGGTAAGGACGTACTGCTCTTCATCGACAACATCTTCCGCTTCACCCAGGCAGGAGCAGAGGTGTCGGCGCTGCTGGGCCGTATGCCTTCCGCAGTAGGTTATCAGCCAAACCTGGCGGAAGAGATGGGCGAACTGCAAGAGCGCATCACCTCGACGAAGAAAGGTTCAGTAACCTCGATGCAGGCTGTTTATGTCCCTGCTGACGACTATACTGACCCGGCTCCAGCCACAACCTTTGCCCACCTCGACTCGACCATTGTGTTGGAGCGAGCCATCTTTGAGCAGGGTATCTATCCCGCAATTGATCCTTTGGCCTCCACCAGCCGTTTGCTCGATCCACAGGTGGTCGGTGAAGAACACTACAATATTGCTCGCAGTGTGCAGAAAGTGCTGCAGCGCTACAAAGACCTGCAGGACATCATCGCCATCCTTGGCGTTGATGAACTATCGGACGAAGACAAACTAACTGTCGCACGTGCCCGTAAGTTGCAGCGCTTCTTCTCACAACCCTTCACCGTAGCGGAGGTATTTACTGGCAAGGAAGGTAGGTACGTCCCTGTGAAGGAAACAGTTCAAGGGTTCAAAGAGGTCCTAGAAGGCAAATATGACCACATCCCTGAAAACTACTTCTATTTGAAGGGAAACATCGAAGAAGTTGTGCAGGACTACGAAGCAGAGCAGCAGAAGGGTTAAACGATGGCGACACGCAACACCCTGCATGTCGAGGTAGTGACTGCCGAACGTGAACTCTACAACGGCGAAGCTAACCTTGTCAGCGCTCCTGGCAGCGAGGGCAGGCTGGGTATATTGCCAAGGCATGCAGCTTTATTGACCACGCTAGCTCCAGGCGACTTGCGCATCGAACTGAATGGAGCCGAAGAGCCTCTGTTTGTATCAGGCGGTTTCCTCGAAGTATCTGACGACAATGTCACAGTATTGGCAGATACAGCGGAGCAGGCCGAAGAGATCGACCAGGCTCGTGCCCAGGAGGCACGTCGCCGCGCTCAAGAGCGATTGGCGCAGGCTCAATCCAACGTCGAGCGCGCCGAGTTACAAGCTGCACTTGAACGTGCGATTGCTCGCCTTCGAGTTGCAGAGGTGCCTCGCAGACGGGGGCGCCGCCGAATTGAGACGCCACCTTCGGAGCAATAAACACTCGATAGATTGATTGATCTAAGCAATAACAATCAGGGCACTCCCTCCCAGGAGTGCCCTGATTGTTATTGCTTAGGTTAGAAATCCCCTCCGCCTCCACCTCCGAAGTCTCCTCCGGCACCTCCACCAAAGTCTCCACCTCCGCCGCCGCCAAAATCTCCACTGGCGCCGCCGCCAAAATCGTTACCACCACCCAAGTTGCCACCTTGGTCTCCTTCGCGGGCTTCTCCTTCACCCTGCTCTTTACCTAACTCATAGCCAAGAAAGCCACCCGCAGCTGCTCCTAAACCACCAGCTACCCAGGGATTCACCCCACCCTGGTTGTAACCAGGTCCATAACCAGGAGGAGGATAGCCCTGATTGTAAGGTTGATTATAGGGCTGCTGGTAAGGGGCCCCCATGACAGGTTGGCCAAAACGAGCACGACGACGCATCACCCCAAAGATTACTCCGGCAATGACCAGTACGAGTAAGCCAATGCAACAAAGCGTGCCGAATCCAGGGAAAAATCCGCCACCACTCGATGGAACGGGCACAGGATTGTTTCCATTGCCAGGAGAAACTGGAGCTGCCCCTAAAGAACTACGTAGGGAGCGAAGAGCCGCAATCGTTGCGGCAGTGTAGTCACCGCCATTGCTGTTATAAGCATTTTTGAAGGCTTGTACAGCATCATTATACTGGCTGTTTGATAATGGGACACTTGAGCCACCCACAATCGCCAGGTGATGATGCACCGTATCAATAGCGATTACAATCATATTTGGACTGGTGATATGGCTGCGAGTGCGCTGATCAAAGTCTGATGACGTTCCAGTAAAAGTCTTCGTCGTATAGATGCTGATAGGATCCGGCAGATTTGCCGCCTCACTTCTTACCTGATCTGCATTAAGAACACCTGCAGGATCGTTGATGATCACCGTATTTGCCTGTACTGCAAGTGTTGTAGCGAGTAGCAAGCAAAGGGCAGTAACTAAAGCTATTAAGCTTATGTTAAGTCGTCGTGCCAGCGACCGTAATTGTAGCTGAATCATACTGATCTTTCCCGAAACAAGCAAGGACAACTCCAAAGCCTTTGGAGTTGTCCTTGCTTGTTTCGTTTCTCTTATTAAAAGTCTCCACCGCCGCCTCCACCGCCGCCCCCAAAGTCTCCGCCAGATCCTCCCCCGCCAAAGTCTCCACCACCAAAGCTGCCGCCTGCTCCCCCGCCAAAATCTCCACCACCCCAGTTTCCACTATCTCGCTCCCGGTCACGGAATTCATCTTCGCCCTGTTCTTTACCTAACTCATAACCAACCAGACCGCCTGCGGCAGCTCCCAGGCCGCCAGCAACGAGAGGATTAATGCCTTGACCTTGATTATAGCCAGGACCATAATTGGGAGGATAACCCTGATTATAGGGCTGTTGGTAGGGCTGTTGATAAGTGGCACCTCTCGGGCGACCACCAAAGCCAAACATACGTCGTCCCACAGCGAAGAGCACGCCAACAATGACCAGGACTATCAGTCCAACACAACAAATCGTACCAAGCAATCCAGAAAAAATTCCGCCTACTCCCCTCGATAAAGCATTACTTGAAGAACCCAACGAGGTCTCTAAAGACTGAATAGCTGCAATGGTGGCATTTGTGTAGTTGCCATTAAAGTTGTTCCTGAAGGCACTTACTGCACTGCTATATTGACTATTCGATAGAGACACACTGCTGCCGCCAGCAACTGCAAAGTACTTATCACCTGTGTCGACAAGCATCACTATCTTGCGCGGAGAATGAATATGCGATTTGAGACGTTGATTGAATTGAGCTTGCGTTCCCTTGAAACTGCTTATTACATAAACATCGAGTGGATCAGGTAAATTTCTTCCCTCATTCTGTACCCTCGATGTATCGAGAACATTATTAGGGTCACTAATCCTGACAGTATCAGCAAAAGCACTTAACGTAGTAAAAAGCACCAGGCAAAGCGCGGCAAATGTAGCAAGTAGACTTTTATGGAGTCTAAGCGCTAAAGGTCGTGATTGTACTTGGGTCATACCATCTCTCCTTCTTCGCGAATGAGATACAAAAATCAAGGTACTGCGTTAGCTTCTATACCACAATACCACAAAACATTATA
>WNFY01010606.1_pt1 | contig 13925 bp, 16 predicted proteins | sample 5400091 | NCBI WGS metagenome assembly WNFY01 (sample SAMN13153364, study PRJNA577476) | soil metagenome | isolation source: 60 cm soil or saprolite under grassland replicate 1 | place: USA:California | collected 2016-06-15 | reverse complement strand
AACAAAAGTCCTAAAATAATCCCGGCGGGCCAGCTACCTAATCCGGAAAAAATGAATGCCTGTGGGTCATTTGTAACGGAACTATCCATTATAAAAAGAGCCAGGATTTTGTAACCCAAAAGAAATCCAAGCAAAAAATTTAATAAAAGCTCAGTTATTGTAGCAGGCTTGCCCACTACTACATTAATCTCGGTTGGTTGCAATAAGCTTTGTTTGCCTTTTCTTTTAAATTCAGCTGCTAAAGTAAGGGCACCAAGAATAAAAGCCAGGGCTACAAAAAAACCAAATGAATTAATAAAACGAAGTGGCTTCCAGTCTATATTAAATAAATCCTTGAAAGCGTAATAAAGATTAGGATACATCTGGGACTTTAGATTTTATTCCAAAGGAATTTCTTTGGGAATTCATTTCAATTTACAAACGGCAATGTTATGAAATAAATCTATGATTTTTGTATTAATTAAAATGCCCGTGTTGTATCAGTTTGAAAGTAGTCTTCACGCAAAGAAACGCAACGAATACAGAAGAAGAACCTTAGCGGCTTTGCAAACTTGGGCCTTTGAGTGAAATGAAACCGAGAGGCTACCAAAATGCCCCTCACAAAGAGAGGCATTTGTAAATTCAGATGAATAATCAGTTACAATATTCTTCAAATGCATTTATGAGATTGCGGGCAATTATTTGCGCCGGTCGTCCCTCAATCTGATGCCGCTCAATAAAGTGGACAAGCTGACCATTTTTAAATAAGGCGATCGAAGGGGATGACGGGGGATAAGGCAATAAATGCTCACGAATTTTTCTAACAGCTTCTTCATCAAAACCTGCAAAACTCGTGGTAAGATAGTCAGGTTTTTTTTCAGTATTGGCAACAGCGATCAAAAGTCCCGGCCGGGCAGAGCCTGCCGAACAACCGCAGACAGAATTGATCATTACCAATGTAGTACCTTCTTTGTTTAACTGGGCATCTACGTCATTGGCTGTTAAAAGTTCTGTAAAACCGTTGTCGGTCAGTTCTTCTTTCATGGGTAACACTATCTCTTGTGGATACATATTTTATTAGTTGACTTTTTGTTTAAATGAAGGTATAACACAAAAATAGAAAAAAAGTTTACCAAAATAGCTAATGGTAACTCTGTCAGTGTTTAAGCATTAAATCGGAAATTATGACGCAGGAAAGTGATGATAATTCCTTAATCGTCAGAAAAACCTCAGTAAAAACCTGCTGGTACATGATTTGAAAAATACTGTTATCGAAAAAAAATATTAACTGATAAAACAAAACAGCCATGACAGTTGTAAAATTTAATAACAAGCCCGCGAACGGTTTCAATTTTTTGGAAAATTTTTTTAACGAAATTCCAACTTTTTTTAAGGATGATTTTGGAACTACAACGAAAGATTTTGTCCCGGTTAACGTCAAACAAACTAAAGATGCTTATCAGCTGGAAGTGATAGCTCCCGGTTTTGAAAAAAATGATTTCAATGTAAACATTGATAAAAGCATCCTGACTATTTCTGCTGAAAAGAAAAATGAATTGAAAGACGAGAATGAAAAACAAATCCGGGAAGAATACAGTTATCGTTCTTTCAAACGCTCTTTTACTTTGGATGAAAAAATTGATTCGGAAAAGATTGATGCAAAATATACGAATGGTATTTTAACGTTAAACCTTCCGAGAAAAGTGGAAGTCAAAGCTTCAGCAAAAGAAATTTCAGTACAATAACTCATTTGTCGAAGAGTTTCTCATAAGCAGTTGGTTTTGGTTTATACCCCTCCGGATTTCTATCCTTGGAGGGTTTTTTTATATTGGCCCGTTACGAGTCAAAAAAAATTTCAGAAATGAACTAAATATTGTAAGCCTCATCAATTAAATAATTATTTTAACACCCCCAAAATGAATAAAAAGTACAGGCTAAAAACCAAGCGATCAATGGCAGGGCTGTTTACGTCTGGTATCAATCAAATATTGAATTTTCCATTGCCCATTAATAAATACCAGTTGAAATGAATCAACACCACAATGACTGAACTGGCCATCGAAATAAAATTTGTAAGGAGCCCAGACAATCGCTAAAGGCCCATCTATTTTTATTGATTCAAAAACTATTTGTTCATCGGCGGCACCTTTTTTAAGACCGCTGATCAATTTAGCAAACTCTTCCACTTTATCATTTTCAATGATCATCTTCCCTTCTTTATCCCGTCCAATGGTTTGCAAAATAGCACTATCTGCAAATGCACCACGTATCAGTGCCGCATCAGAATTTTTCATGCCATCAAACAATTGTTTTACCACTGCCTTAACAGAATCCTCGGCAGTTTGACCGTCTGAATATTTAGTTACCAAAGAAGTTATAAATATTAACATTATGATACTTTTCATATAAAGCAGTTTAGGATGTTCCGGCAAGTTAATTGTCTTAATAAAAATAAAATCAATCGTCATGAAAAAAATCAGAATTATACAAGTGGCAATTTTAATTGTATTTGTGAGTATTTTGGCAAGTTGCAGACCCAGCCGTGAGTACTCATATTATCCAAACCGCAGTTCAGCTTCGTTTTCATTGATACTTAATTCACGCCCTGGGATCTATGAAAGCAGATATCCTGATGGTCGTTATTATTATCGCAATCCGGAAGGATATATTTATTGGAGAGGATATGATAACAGGTATTATCTTGACAGATCATACTTAGGAAGGGTTCATTATGAAAGAAGAGAGTATAACGAATGGCACAGGCATTATAACAATCATCGTAGGTATCGTTATTAAATATAGCAGGCCCTTTACTGGTGAAGATTTAGTGACCGGTTCACGGTTCCTCCTCAGTTAAGGGCTTTTTTATGTATAGCCAAGAATTTTCAACATGCTTTGAGCTGTTTGCTCCCTTGCATAGAGCCAGTCACTTAATTTTCCATTCTTATCGTAGCCAATTAAAACATGTTTGGGTGAGGGAATGAGGCAGTGTTTAATACCGCCATAGCCACTGATCTGGTCCTGGTAAGCACCGGTATGAAAAAATCCCACATACAATGGCTCACCGTTATTTATTTTTGGAAGAAATACTTCATTGATGTGTTCTTCGGAATCATAATAATCATGACTGTCACAGGTAATACCCCCTAAAACCACGCGTTGATAGTCTGCATCCCATTTGTTGATTGGCAAAAGAAGAAACCGCTCACCAATGCCCCAGGTATCAGGCAGAGTCGTTATAAATGATGAATCGATCATATACCATATCTCCCGGTCATTTTGCATTTTTTGTCCAACCACGCTGTAAATATGAGCCATGCTTTCTCCCACTGTATAACTTCCAAATTCGGTATAAATATCCGGCATCGGCACCTTTGCTTTTTTACAGGCCGATTTTATATTTCCTACAATCTCATTGATCATAAATTGATAATCGTACTCAAAACCCAATGAATGTTTTATAGGAAAACCACCACCGATATTGATCGAATCAAGCTCAGGGCAAATTTTTCTTAACTGGCAATAAAGATTAATGATCTTATTCAGTTCACTCCAATAATAGATATCATCCTTGATGCCTTTGTTTAAAAAAATATGAAGCATTTTAAGTTGAAACTTACTTTCATATCCTTCAATCCTGTCAACATAAAATTCGAGGATATCTTTTGCCCGGATACCAAGACGGGAAGTATAGAATGGAAATGTCGGCTCTTCTTCTGCAGCTACGCGTATTCCTAATTTAAAGGGTACCCGTACAGCCTTTGCATATTCTCTCAACTCTTCTTTATTATCCAGGATTGGAATTACATTCGTAAAACCTGAATTCAGAAGATTAGCAATTCTTCTCGTATAATTTTTTTGTTTGAAGCCATTGCAAATGATCTGTACGTCTTTTGTGATCTTCTTTTTTTCATACAATTTCTTAATGATCTCGATATCGTACGCATAGGAGGTTTCCAAATGAATCTCATGCTTCAATGTTTCTTCCACTATAAAACTAAAATGTGAACTCTTGGTGCAATAGCAATAAAAATATTTGCCTTCGTATTTATGTTTTTTAAAAGCCGTCGCGAACATTTGCTTGGCTTTTTTTATTTGCATCCCAATCTTGGGAAGGTAGCTTAATTTCAGGGGGGTTCCATATTTATCGATCAGCGCTTTTACATCTACGCCATTAAATTGAAGATAGCCATCTTTTACTTCAAAGCCCTCTTGTGGAAAATTGAAGGTTTGTTGTACAAGATCATGGTAGGAATTTGTCATTGATGAAGCAGGGAGTTAAAGGAAAGCAATTCATTAACGGGGACAAATGTAACAGATTGAAGATTTCTTGGGGGAAAATTTTTGGTAACCAGCTTTTGGTAACTCCGATGGGGCGTTTGTTGCGACGCTCCTTTTAAGATTCAGTGATTCTAATCATGATGAATCATAGAATTCCATGCTTCCTAGAAAATAAAAACCGTCCCCCTTAAAGATGAGGACGGTGGCAGTTGTTCTCTCAAGTAAAAGCAAGATCTTTATTTAACCTCGGCAACCAGGTTTTTAAAAGTTTCAGGATTGTTCATGGCAAGGTCAGCCAGCACCTTACGATCAAGATCAATTCCTTTTTCACTTAACTTATGAATAAATTCCGAATAAGTTATTCCCTCAGCGCGAACAGCCGCATTGATGCGGGCAATCCATAACTGGCGATAACTTCTCTTTTTCAGTTTACGACCTACATACATGTAAGTCATTCCTTTTTCTACAACGTTTTTGGCAACGGTGTAAACATTTTTTCTTTTGCCATAAAAACCCTTGGCTTGTTTGAGTATTTTTTTGCGGCGGGCTTTACTGGCAACTGCATTTACTGAACGAGGCATATAAAGAATTTTAAAATTTAAGAGTTTAATTGTTGAAGGAACAAGGTTCAAGATCCTAGTGGACAAGTCAAATTGAAGTCTTGTACCTTTTTTACTTAAGCCTTAATAAACGTTTTACAAAATCCAGGTTAGCTTTTGACACGCTCCCATCTTTACGAAGATTGCGTTTACGTTTTTTTGATTTTTTTGTCAGAATGTGACGCTTGAAGCTCTTTTGGTGAGTGATCTTTCCGGTGCCTGTCACCTTGAAGCGCTTTTTGGCACTGGAGTTTGTTTTTACCTTAGGCATTTTGCATGCTTTTTTAATTACACCTTTGAGGCGTTCCCGATCAGCCGGGACCCTTGTCGAACCTCTTCAGGCAATGTTTCCAGTAAGTTGGAAGAACTATAACCCTTGCGGGGGTCGCAAAGATACAGGTTTGGAACTGAAGAGTCAAAGGAAAAGTTCAGCAGATTTAAGAAGTCGGAAAGTATATGTCCATTTCAGCCTTAAACATTTTGAACTTTTGAAACTTTTGGAACACTATCTTGCAAATCTATGCTCAGGCTGAACAATATGTCATTGATCCAGTTTAAGAATTATCAAAATCGCTCGATTCAGTTTACAGAAAGGATAGTAGGAATTTCGGGACGCAATGGTGTAGGAAAAACCAATTTATTGGATGGCATTCACTATCTCTGTTTTACCAAGAGCTATTTTACAAGACTGGATGGAAATAATATTTTGCAGGGACACAATGGTTTCAGGCTTGAAGCTGAGGTTGAACTTTGGGATAAGCATGAAAAAGTAATTTGCATTCTCAGGGAAACCGGGAAGAAGGAGTTTTCGGTAAATGGTCAGTTATATGAAAAATTTTCTCAGCACATTGGCCATTATCCCTGCGTTATTATTACACCGGATGATATACAGATCATAACCGGTGGAAGCGAAGAGCGAAGAAGATTTATTGACACTTTACTTTCACAGATAGATGCAGATTATTTACAACAACTCATTGCCTACAATAAAATTTTGCAGCAGCGGAATTCTTTACTGCGATCTTTTGCGGAGACAGGGAACAAAGATCTTTCATTATTAAATGTCCTTGATGAACAGTTATTAAAACCTGGAGAACAAATTTTTGAAAAGCGAAAGGAATTCCTGATTTCTTTTTTGCCATCGGTCAGGCAATTGTATAATGAAATTTCAAAGCAATTCGAGAATGTAAACCTGTTTTATAATAGTGAATTGCTGGAAGCTTCTTTTTCTGAATTGCTCAAAGCTGGTCAAACAAAGGATATTATGATTATGCGGACTACTGCCGGTACCCATAAAGATGATCTTGAATTTAATCTGAATGGGCAGGCCTTTAGAAATATTGCGTCACAGGGCCAGAGAAAAAGCTTGTTGTTTGCATTAAAACTTGCCGAGATGGAAGTATTGGAAAAAGAAAAAGGATTTGCGCCACTTCTTTTGCTGGATGATGTTTTTGAAAAGCTGGATGAGGAAAGAATAACCGGTCTGTTACAAAGAGTATGTCTTGAAAATGACGGGCAGGTTTTTATCACTGACACGAGTGAAGAAAGACTTGTTCAGCATCTTGACCCGTTAAGTACTTCTTATCAAATTATTGAATTGTGAGATAAAAGTAAATACATAAAAAGTTTCTTCAACTGTGAAAACTTTTATCTATTCTCTATTCCCTATTGGTTTATATTTGGCTATGGGCGAATATTCAATGAGTGATGCTATAAAAAAATTCCTTGAGCAAAGTCGTATCAAAGGAGGTATCCAGGCATTGCAGATTGAAGATGTTTGGGAGCAGATCATGGGAAAAACGATTGCCCGTTATACTGATAAACTCAGGATCATTAACGATACATTATTTATTACTACTCAGGTAGCTCCTCTCAGGCAGGAACTCATTTTTCAAAAAGAAAAAATTGTACAGAGAGTGAATGAAGCTCTTGGACAGAAAGTGATCAGCAAAATTGTAGTGCAGTAATTAAGCAAAAGTATAAGACTGGTCTTCTTCGGAGTCAAATACTTCCATACGGCTTTCCACTACTTCATGCATTATATCGTCAGACGAAACTACTCCGCGAAAATCAAACCCGTCAAATATTGGTAAAAACCTTACGTTATGCTGTCTCATTGTACGCATACATTGTTCGACAGTATCATCGGTAGTCGCTACCGGCAGCCTTGTATTCATTATTTCACGCACTAATGCCTTATTTAAAGATTTTTTGCCAAAAATGATCTTGGTGGCAACATCGTGATCAGTAAGTATTCCCAGAAATCTTTCATCATTATTTATTACTACTAAATAGTCCACATTTTCAGAACGCATTTGTTGCAATGCATTTGTCACTAAAGATTCAGGGGAGACAGTGTGAAGATGTGCTTCTTTTCGATTGAGAATTGAAGTTATAGGTTCCATGGTTTGCAATGTTATGTCTTTGTCATAGGACTTTAGACTAGTTAGTAATTAGATATTTGTTTCTTCGCCCGTGTAGATATTTGCTTCTTCGCCCGTGGAACTGTTATTAATGCGGAAAACCGTACAATAACAATTTACAAAAATTAAACCATTAAACGCCTGATCTGAGAAAAAATTTTAAATAATTCAAAATAATTAATGCATGGCGACACGAGGGTCAATAATTCCATATAAGATATCTGCAAGAATATTAATGAGAATAAAAAAAGTAGCAGACACAAGTACCGATCCCATCACAACCGGAAAGTCAAGCTTCTCCAATGCATCTACCGTTACCAGACCAATTCCTTTCCATCCAAAAATATATTCAACAAAAAAAGCTCCGGCAAGTAATTCAGCAAACCAGCCAGTGATGGCAGTTACAACAGGGTTCAATGCGTTACGTAAAGCATGTTTCCAGATAACTGATCTTTCACTCAACCCTTTGGTAGTATTAAATTTTTTAATGCAAGATGTTTTTCACCGGTTATTTCGTCAATATCAAACCAATTGCCGGTTATATGAAGACCGGTCCACGAACTTAAAGCAAAGCCGAATACATATGCTATTATGATTCCCATAAAAAAAGATGGGGCTGAAATGCCTACAATGCTGGCAAAAACGGAAGACGTATCCAGCCAGGTATTTTGTTTCACAGCGGCAACAACTCCCAGTGGAATTCCAATAACTACTGCGATCAGCATGGCGGCGAACGCCAGGAGAAGAGTTCCGGGAAGCGCCTCCATTAAGATCTTTCCAACTTCTCTTTTTGATTGATATGACCTGCGCAGGTAAGGGATCTTTAAACCAAATCTTGTTTGGCCGCCTATAAAGAAGCCTTTCAAAGTTTTCTTTTCAATATCTTCCTTACTGTGAATACAAACTGGAGAAACATCATTTAAATAAAAAATAAATTGTTTCCATTTTGGCTGATCCAAATAAAGCTCTTTTCGAATATTTGTCTGTGTAGCAGAATCCCCACTTTGTCCCATTACCAATCGAGAGGGATCGCCAAAACCCTGGAATAAAAAGAACACAAGCATTACAACGCCTACTAATACCAATAGACCATAAACTGTTCTTCGTGCAATGTATTTTAACATAGTGGTTGCTGTGTTTAAGGTAGACTCTTTGACGCTTTTCCAATCCTTTTATAACTCCATTTATTCACAACAGTTCCCTGTTTTAATAAATACAAGCAGGGGTTTGTTCTTGCAGCCGTACGGATAGCTGTAAAATCACATTCGAAAACGGGAATATCAGCAAAAGGGGTATTTCTAAAGGCAATCACAGCTTCATTGGCCGATGCAGTTACAATGAAAACCGGAATATTTTTTTGATTAGCAGTTTTTCTTAGTTCACCAAAATTTTTTTGCCAGTATTTAACAGGAGTTGAAAAATTTTCGCAGAATAATAAAAGACAATGTGGTTCTGACAATACAATAGCTGTTGAATCTGCGCCAGATGGAGTTCGCAAAGAAAATCCCTTGATCGGAGGGTCAGCATTTCCTTTTCGCACAAGTTTATCTATTCTGTCTTTAAAAGCATAGGTATTCAGATCGGTCGGAAGTTCACCCGGAGAAAATTCAAATTGCTTCCCGTTCTTTTCATAAATAAATCGTATAGCAAAACTGTCGGGCACAGAACCAGGCGGTGGTTTCATTTTTTCGGAGATGTTATTTCCTTTCTTAAAAGGAAGGCAATCCGCAAATGGTAAATAATTTAAAGCGTACCCTTGCAATCCAAAACTTAAAACCGTGGCTGCAGCCATGATTCCAAGATTTGTTCTGCCGGAAAAGACAGGCCGGACCATTTTTCTGTTGACCGAAAGGAAGATAATCAGCCCTGTCAATGCAATATCTTTCAAAAAAGAAGTTTTTGGAGTAATAGGAAGGCAATCGCCAAAGCATCCACAGTTGGTGAACTTACCTGAATAAAATGCATACCCGGTCAAAAATGTAAAGAACAGTATCAGTAATACTAGTAGCCAGCTAAAAACCTTCATTCTCCAGCCGAGCAACAGCGCTATTCCTGCGATAATTTCAAAGGCGATCATGAAGACCGAGAGGGAAAGAGAATGATCATGAAAAAACTGAAACAGGTTAATAAGAATGTCTTTCAGAAAAAAAGAACTATGCTCAAGACCGCTGTTCCAAATTTCAAGAAACTCTTTCATTTTATAACTCAAACCCAGGGGATCATTCGCTTTTACCAGACCTGAAAAAATGAAAAGGATTCCGACAACAATCCGGATTATATTTAATATTAATTTCATCAGGTGTTATATGTTACAAGTTGCGGGATGCAGATTTTAACGAATAACCATAAAAACTAACCCGTAGGAAATACGTTTATCTTTAGATTCAAAAGTAATAACAAAGAATTAATGTTTACACTAAACTGCCGTGGAAGGCTACTAGTGATTGATAACCCGCTAGTGATGGGGATCATCAACGCGACGCCTGATTCATTTTATGAAGGCAGCCGATTTTCCGGTAAGGATAAGATTTTATTAGAGGCTGAAAAAATGATTAAAGCGGGAGCCGATATTATTGACATAGGGGGGCAGAGTACAAGACCAGGGAGTGATCAAATATCTGGTGAGGAAGAATTGAAAAGAGTTATTGATGGCATTAAAGCTGTCTACGAAAATTTTCCCGATACGATTATCTCCATTGATACATATTATGCCACGGTGGCCAGAGAATCTGTACAGGCAGGCGCCAGTATAATAAACGATATCAGTGCGGGTATGATGGATAGAGAAATGCTTTCGACGGCAACTTCATTGAAAGTGCCATACGTTGCTATGCACATGAAAGGAACTCCTCAAACTATGCAAAGAGATGCGAGTTATAATGATATAAGCCGTGAAGTGCTTGATTTTTTTATTCAGAAAAAAGATGAGTGTAACAAAGCTGGTATCAATGATGTAATCATTGATCCGGGATTTGGTTTTGCAAAAACAATTGACCACAATTTCGAACTGCTGAAAAATCTTTCGATATTTAAAATGCTCGATGCTCCGTTATTGGTTGGTCTTTCCCGAAAATCTATTGTTTATAAAACGTTAAGCATTTCCATTGAAGAAGCATTAAATGGAACAACTGTGTTGCATACAATTGCACTAATGAGCGGAGCAAATATTTTAAGAGTGCATGATGTAAAAGAAGCAAAGGAAGCCACAAGATTATGCGGATTGGTATCTGATATTAGGCCGGGTACTAAATAAAAAGCAACCTGAACAGATTGCTCTCTATCAACACCTCAAGACGGATCTCATTATATAGGCGCTCAGTGCTGTTTAACCCTGTTTTTACACAGGGTTGAATATGCGGTGGAAAAAAATTGCCTGTTGTAGCTTTTCAAGGGGAGCGGAACGTGAAGCGGATGTTGGATTAAAAACGGAGCCGATCAAAAATGACCAGTTCGTAAACAAAAAGGCCAACGAAAAACCACTATTTACTGCGAGAGTGCAAAGGTCTGCAATTTATTGTTACAACAATTATTTTTTTCTTTGACTGGTATCAAGTTTTGGTTTTGGCAAGGTTTGCATAGAAGGTTTTTCTTTTACATCACCTTTGCCTTTCCTCCTTTTTTTAATAAACGAACTCCATCATCAAACCCTGGCCACATTTGCCCTGACCCAACGCCAAATTGAAGCGGTTCGGTATGATGAAAAGAGCTGTCCATGTTAGTATCAAAAATTCTACCTGCCAGTGATGTGCCCTTATATTTCACCGAAACAAATTTACCCGAATCAGCCTGCAAACCCTGTCCGGGATTTAAGATTTGGACATAAGCGCCTTTAGGAGTTTTTTGTGTATTTATTTTATTTGCGCTAAGAAAGGCTTCAATATCTTTTTGCTCCTTCACCTTTTCAGTTCCCATTTCCACTTCTCGTCGCCCCTGGTCAACGACTGCTTCCTTTTGATTATCTATCCGTGTAAGACTATCAGAAGTAAACAAATCAGCTACTTTAAAGGTAACTATTATACGGTCTCCTCTTTTCATGAATGGAGGAACATTCGGCATCTTACCTTTTAGTATCAGGGAATCAACCAACATTACAGCAACTGCGCTATCTCCTTTATGAAGCATGGCGAATAGCTCAGCAGGGTTATAATCATTTTCTGCAAAGGTGGCTTGAACAGTGGGATAAACAGGCATTTTGCCAAAATTGCTCTGCAAAACCGAATCATTTAATTTTTGCTGATAATATAACTTCAGCACATTGCCGGATTTTGCGACGGGGCCTTTGCTATCTTTTGTAGATATGATTTTGTATAGCAAGCCAGTTTTTGTTTTTTTATAGTCCAAATTTCCGCAGCCTGCAATTATAACAATTGCTGCTAACAATAATACACAGTAAGTGTTGTACTTCATTTAATTTAATATTTATTGTAATAAAGATTCGTTTTCTTTTATGACTTGTTTGAATTTTTTTACTGTCTCAGCTAATGAATCGCTGCTGCGTCCGCCCGAGGCGTTAAAATGCCCGCCCCCTTGAAAGTATTTTCTGGCAAATGCGTTACAATCGAAATCACCCTTACTGCGAAAACTCCATTTTCTTTCTTCGTCTCTGTCTATTACTAACGCCACGAGTTTAATTCCCTGTATTGTCATGGGATAATTGACAAGACCTTCTGTATCGCCCGTTTTTATATTGTATTTGAGAAGATCGGATTTGGGAATTGCAATCAATGCCGTATTGTACTCATAAAAAATTTCCATCCTGTTGAGCAAAACATTGCCAATAAACCGAAGCCGATTTTCCAGGAAATTATCAAACAAAGCCTCATGAACAGGAGCATGCAGCAGTCCTTTGTCTTTCAGATCAGCAACCAACCGGTGAACATTTGCGGAAACACTGGGAAAGCGGAATGATCCCGTATCTGCCACAACACCTGCATAAATACATTCCGCCACTTCTGTATTTACTTTATCCTTATACCCGGACGCCAAAATAAAATCATAGATCAATTCGCAGGTAGAACTTCGCGTTGAATCACTGATGCCATAATCAAAGCATTGTTCATCCGGCTCCTGGTGATGATCAATTAATATTTTGGTGCAGTTTAATGAGGCTAATTTAGGAGCCAGGTTTTTTGTGCGACCGAAATTATTATAATCAAGGCAAAACAACCAGTCAGCCTTATCAAGCTCAGCTTCAGCTTTTTGCTTCTGTATCTCATAATCTAAAACTTTTTTAATGCTAGGCATCCAGCTAACCCAGCTAGCCCAATTGGTTGGAGATATTACTGAAACCTGGTGGCCAAACTGAACAAGAAAATTATAAAGCCCGAGTGAAGAACCCATTGCATCCGCATCGGGTTTCTGATGGGTGGTAATTGCGATATTCACAGGTTTGTCCAGCAAAGGAAATATTTCATTGATCGATTTCATGGAAGGCAGCGAAGATAAGAGTTTGTAAGTATAGTCGTTAAGGGAGGGTACACCCGGAGATATAGAGATCTATTTGGAAATAAAATATAAATATATTTATATAGAATTTTATTTTTACTATGACTACTTATAATTGGAAGCAATTCACAAAGCGAATAACTATCCATGCAGACTCGCAGCTTATTTTTAATGCATGGTCCACACAAAAAGGTTTAGAAAGCTGGTTTTTGCGATCGGCTGAATTTAAAATGCCTGATGGCACATTAAAAGAAAAAAATCAGCCTGTTCAAAAAGGAGATCGTTATAAATGGCTTTGGTTTGGCTATGATGATGCAATTGCGGAAGAAAAGGAAATCCTTTTTTCAAATGATAAGGATGAATTGGAGTTCAGTTTTTCCGGTGGCTGCATTGTAAAAGTTGCCATAAAGCAGGAAGCTGGCGAAACCATTTGTGAACTACAGCAGACCATGCCAATGGATGATGAATCGGAGCAACGATACTTTTTTATTGAATGCGGAAAGGGTTGGACGTTTTATATGACTAACCTTAAATCTATATTAGAAGGAGGCATTGACCTGCGTAATAAAAATGAAAAAATACAAAATGTAATTAATGCCTGACCCGGCCAGACCTGGTTATAAAATCAATTCAAAGCAATACGAGAGCAAAAGTTTTACTGAATACAGAATTTAAAATAACAATATCAAAAATTAATTCTGCGTTTTGAAAATCGACTTTTTACTATTCCCTATCTTCGTCGCCTAAAAGTTCTTTGCGAACATGATCAACAGAAGAAATATCCGGGTGAAAGTGATGCAAACCCTGTATACAATGGTGGCGTTAGAAACTGAAACCAGGCCCGGCGATGCGGTCAAGATCCTACAAAAACATTTTGAGCAAACCAGACAACTTTTTATTTATCTCACCTATTTTCTATCCGAAGTGGCAAATTATGCACAAGTTGATGCTCATAGCCGCGCGAGCAAACATCTGCCTACTTACAACGATCTTCATGTAAATATAAAACTCACGGGCAACGAAATTTTATCCAAAATCAGGGAGGATGCTTCATTCAATGAATTTGCCGGTAAGGATAAACCGGAATTATTATCGGATAAAGAACTGGTAAAAAAAATTTATCATGAATTGGTCGAAACAAACGAGTATAAAAATTATATATCCGGCGCGCGACGAGAAAAAAAAGAAGACAGAGAGA
>WNFY01007363.1_pt1 | contig 13927 bp, 15 predicted proteins | sample 5400091 | NCBI WGS metagenome assembly WNFY01 (sample SAMN13153364, study PRJNA577476) | soil metagenome | isolation source: 60 cm soil or saprolite under grassland replicate 1 | place: USA:California | collected 2016-06-15 | reverse complement strand
GCTACTGCTGATTGAATCATTGCCTGGAGGAAAAGTTTCTCGTCGGGCGTAACCGGGCCCATCCATCGTTCTTCCCAGGCATCGTGCGCCGCATGGAACTCGCCGGCATTGTAGAGATCGATGCCCGCAATGTATTCGATAGGATAAGAGATGATGTGCTCGTCTGTGTAGGGCGGCGCGTCGCTTTGCATTGTGTGATTGTAGCTGATGAAGCAACGACGATGCAGTCGGCTAACCCCCCGGGCTAATCCCGCAGGCAGGGATGCCTGCGGACCGCACGCAGGATGCGTGCGCTCCTACAGGCGTACGCTCCTATAGGCGTACGCTCCTATAGGCGTGCGCTGCTTACCTGGCCTTGGGGTAGTATCCTTCGCGCGCGCGCACGTGCAACTGCGGCTGAATCGGTGTGGTAATGGCGATATGACGATAGCCATTCCCCGCTGATTCGTTATTCGAATAGTACTGCAGCAAGTATTGAGCGCGAAGTTCGTTCTCAATGCGATTGAATACACCGGCCAGGGCGGCAGTTCCTGTGGGAACAAATGCCGATCCGCCAGTCGCCATCGCGAGCTGCTGCATCGCTTCCTGCGCCCGCGTGCTGATCAGGTTCAACTTGTATGATTCGCCGCTCGGATTAATGGAATAGAAGACGGCGTTCGCGGTTTGCACTTCTCGCTGCACTTCAGCCTGCGCCTTTCGATGGCCTTCCTGCAAGGCAGCTTCCGACGCGGCGCGGATTCGCTTTCTACCAGCGGCCGACGAATCATCGTCTGATTCGGTGGCGCGATATGCTGCGATTGCCGAATCACGCACGCGGTTACTGAAGTTGTCTTCGCCATCCGAGATAACCACGAGAACGCGACGGTGTTGTTCCGGCGTGTTCTTAGCAAGGTAACGCGCCGCTTCGATCACGGTGTCGTAGAAGGCTGTCGGGCTGGGGCCGGTGGCGGCCTTGATACTCATTAACTTGGCCGCGGCAACGTCGGCATTCGTGCGTGCTTGTTCGAGGCGCGGCGTGCGATCGATCGCGTAGACTGTTGCGCTATCGGTCGGTCTCAAAACCTCTTTGAGAAAACGGGTAGCAGCCTGTTCCTCAAATGCAAAGCGCTCGCTCACGCTGCTCGAAACGTCAATCAGAATTGCAATGTCCAGCGGCACCTGCTCGGGATCGCCCATCTGTGCGATTTCCTGTGGACGTCCTTCTTCGGTCACCCGAAAGTCGTTCGGCTTCAGACCGAGCATCGGTTGGCCATTCGCGTCGGTCACCGATACCGGCACTACTACGAGATTCGAGCTGATGCGAAGGACTTCGTAGACAGGCTCGGGAGTAGGTTTGGGTGTCGGCGTCGGTTTCGGTCTTAATTGCGGTCCGGCCGGTGGTGGCGGTAATTGCTTGCGATTCTGCGCGGTGACAGACGCAGTGAAAAGAGTTCCGGCGAAAAAAAACAAAGCCAGCGCCATAGGCAGCGCCAGCCCGAAATATACCTTCGCTTTACTCGAATGCATCAACCAATCCTCATGCCGCCAGCCCACGTCGTTGCTGGCGAAGCTCTTATTTGACGCCATCTGGCGGCATGATCGTTGGCAATGTGCCGCAACTTTTTAAGTTGCGCCGTTTTATTACCAGGCACGCAAGTCTGAAACTCGCGCTTCCTTATTGTCCGCTGCCCGGATTCACCACCGGCGCGGGTTGCGTCAGACCTTTGTTGACCAGAACCTTAACTTCGACACGACGGTTCTCAGCACGACCCGTACGCGTCTTGTTATCGGCAATCGGATTCGATTCGCCAAAGCCGTACGGCGTGATGATTCGACGCAGCGGAATCTGATGCTGCTCAACCATGTAACGAATCACGGCATCGGCGCGACGCTGGCTCAACTGTCGATTGCGCTCAGTGCGGCCCGTTGAATCTGCAAAGCCCGTCACCTCGAGCACATAGCCTTTGGCGTTAAGAGCCTTGGTCGCGATCGCATCGAGCTTGGATTTGGCTTCAGCGTTCAGCATCGCACTGCCCAGACGGAAGTTCACTGCCGTAGTTTCCTGCGGCACATAATCGTCAAGCGCTGAGATGCGTTCGTTAGTTGAATTGACGCCGGCGACGGCGGCATCGGCAGTTGCTTGTGCTGCTTTAGCTCCGCCCCGGGCGGCGTTCGAAACGGCAGCGAGTTCGTCGAGCTGTCCGGAAAGTTTCTGAGCGTTTTGCTCAACTTCGCTGATCCGGCCTTCCGCGACGGTGGCACGCTCTTCCAGTGGCGTGGCGCGCGACTCAACCGCTCGCGCCGTGCGCAGATCTGATTCGTTGAACCTTATCTTTTCGGCCATCAGCTCACCGCTCGAGCCGCCGCGGCCTTCGACCTCTAAATTGAGGCCGCGCAGAATGTTGGTCTGACCATAATTGGTCCCGCTGCGCAGGAAGCCGCCACTAGTCTTGACCGAAGTTCTATCGGTAAGGCGAACAATCGTGTCGGCGCCATTCAGATCGCGAACCGTGAACGTGTCAGCATCACGCCGCACGACCACGCCCTTGATCTTCATCTTTTCACCACTGGCAACCGACCGAGCACTGGTCGAAGCTGTATTTGTCTTGGTTTGAGTTGAATCTTGTCCGAGGGCCAATGGGGAAAGTGTCAGCGCCAGACCGAAGGCAAGCGCAAGTGACCGAAACATTCTCAAGTTAATGATCATGGTTGGACTCCTTAATTGGTTTTGGACGGCGCAAAAGGCGGCGTCGGGTTTACGTGAGTTGAATATGCACACTCACGCTTCGCATTGTCCACTTCTTACAGCAGACAGGGCCTCTAAAAACTACAATTCATTGACGGGTATTTCCGCATCAACTGCGCTGATAGTACCGATCAATGGAAGCAAGTCAAGGGGGATCGGGCCGGAAAGCGCGGCTTGGCAACAGATAGCAAAAATTAATTATTTGTTTGCTATGCGATTGCAACAGAGCAGACTACTATTGTGAAAAACCGTTAGGACGTTTAGACGCGTGACTTGTCTCGCTCTCAACATGCGGCGCACAAGTGCGCCGTCTAAACGCGACAATCAAATCGCGAATTGTGCAACCTCGAGGTGCTCCTTGATATAAGCCAGAAACTTTTCCGCGTCGGCGCCGTCAATGATTCGATGATCGAAGCTGAGCGCGAAGTACACCATGTAACGAATCGCAATGTAATCTTCGCCATCGGGCGTTGTGAGGACCTTGGCGCGTTTTTCAATCTTGCCCACCCCGAGGATCGCCACCTGGGGCTGATTAATTATCGGAGTGCCGAACAAGCCGCCAAAGACGCCAGGATTTGTGATCGTGAACGTGCCTCCGGCAACTTCATCAGGTTTCAGTTGCTTTGAGCGCGCGCGATCAGCCAAATCGTTTGCTGCGCGTGCCAGACCCGAGATTGAAAGGTCGTCGGCGCGTTTGATCACCGGAACGATTAAGCCCCAGTCAAGCGCAACCGCCATCCCAAGATTGATATCACGCTTGTAGATGATCTGATCGCCGCTGACCTGCGCATTGAAAATTGGAAACTTGCGAATTGCGTCGGTCACCGCCTTGAAGATAAAGGGCATGAACGTCAGCTTGGTGCCGGTTCGTTCCTGGAACGAGTCGCGATTCTCTTCACGAAGCTTCGCGACCTTGGTCATATCAACTTCATAGACGGTCGTGACGTGCGCGGACGTGCGGCGCGAAAGCACCATGTGATCCGCAATCTTCTTCCGCATCACGCCCATCTGTTCGACGCGATCGCCCTCGGCAGGTTTCATCGCGGGAACCTGCTGTGTTCCAGGTACGCCAAGCGAGGGTGTAGGTTGAGGCGCAACTTGTGCGCGTCCGCCGCTTATCGCTGCTGTGCCGGGTTGAGGTGGCGCGCCTGACTCGATAAAACTGAGGATGTCGTTCTTCGTCACCCGGCCACTCATGCCGGTACCCTCGAGTTGTTTGATATCGATTCCGTGCTCTTCAGCAATCTTGCGCACCAGCGGGCTCGATTTCGTGCGACGCAATTCTTCAGCGCTGCGCACACCGCCATCGTCGCGACGCGGAGGCGCAGACGGTTTTGGTTGCGGTGCAGGTTCAGTCTTCTTCACGAGTGGCTTGACTTCTGTCTTATGGGATGGCGGCGGGCTCGGAGGCGTACGTGCAGGTTCGGTAGTAATTACCGGCTTCGGTCGTTCGACTGCGGCTGGAGCTTCAGCTTTTGCAGGTTCAGGTGGCGCGGCTTTCGTCTCGATGACAGGCGCAGCACTTTCCTCTTTCGTCTGCGGAGCGGCCGGTTTTGCTCCGTCACCGTCCAGCACCGCAACAACTGTGTTCACCTCGACCGTCTCGCCTTCCTTGAATTTGATTTCGGTTAGAGTCCCCGCGGCCGGCGATGGAATCTCGGCATCAACCTTGTCGGTTGAAATCTCGAACAACGGCTCATCACGATCGACATGATCGCCGACGTTCTTTAGCCATTTCGTTATTGTTCCTTCCGCAATGGACTCGCCCATCTGCGGCATTACCACTTCAGTTGCCATGTTGACTCCAGGAATTCTCGTTTAGACGCCGGACTTGTCCGGCGTTTCGCTGAGGCGGACAAGTCCGCCTTCTAAACGAATTGATCTTCAGCTTGCCGCTGATCGCTGTTTCGCTTCAGCCGTCGTCGGATCGATCATCGACCTGATCTCAGAGATCCGGTTCGCCGGAAATCCACCCTGCTGCGCATGCTCACGGACCATCTCTTCATTGGGCGCGATATAGACACAGTAGATCTTATTCTCCGTGACGTAACTGTGCAGCCATTGAATCTGCGGACCAAGATTCTGCAAAACGCTGCAAGATTTCTGCGAAACCGCCTGTAGTTCTTGCGGGGACATGTCCCCCGCTCCTGGAATTTCTCGCTCGATTAAATATTTCGGCATCCGTGTTCTCCTCCTTAGTTTAGACGCGGACTTGTCCGGCATCACGATCGTCGGCGGACAAGTCCGCCTTCTAAACGAATCGATCTCAGTAGGCCGCTAGTTTCCGTGCTGCGTCCAGCACATCCTTCACTTGCGGTAAATAATAATCTTCAAGCGGCGGTGAATAGGGCACCGGCGTGTCGAGCGAAGCCACTCGCACTATCGGCGCATCAAGCCACTCAAAAGCGTCATGCGAAATGATTGCTGCGATTTCGCCTCCAATGCCGCCGGTCAACGACGCTTCGTGCAAGACGAGCGCGCGGCTGGTCTTTTCCACACTTGCCAGAATCGCTTCCTTATCGAGTGGCGCCAGGGTACGCAGGTCAATCACCTCCACGTCGAGACCTTCCTTTTCCAATTCCTGCGCGGCGTCAAGCGCCGTCAGAACCTGCGCACCGAAAGTAATGATCGAAAGGTCGCGGCCTTCGCGCATGGTGCGCGCCCGGCCTATCTCGACGATGTAATCATCGCTCGGCAAGTCCTCGCGCAGGCGCGGCAAACGATAGAGTTTCTTGTGTTCGAAATAGAGCACGGGATCGGGATCGCGAATAGCCGCTTTGATCAAACCTTTCGCGTCGTAGGCGGTCGAAGGCTCGACGATCTTCAAGCCTGCGGTGTTCGTAAAAAACGATTCTGGATTCAGCGAGTGAAACGGACCTGCTCGAACGCCCGAGCCGCAAGGGCCGCGAAACACCGCGGGGATATTGGCGTCCCAGCGATAGCGGCATTTGGCCGCATAGTTCGTAAGTAGATCAAAACCACAACTGATGAAATCAATGAATTGAAACTCAGCGACGGGCCGCATGCCCATCAACGCTGCGCCGCACGCGGCGCCGACAATCGCGGCTTCCGAGATTGGCGTATCAATCACCCGCTCTTTACCAAACTGATCGATCAAGCCATCAGTGACTTTGAACGCGCCGCCGTAAACTCCGACGTCCTCGCCGATCAGGAAGACGGTTGGGTCGCGCTCCATCTCTTCCCAGATACCCTGGCGAATCGCCTCGACCATCGTGGCCAGGCCACCTCGTGGTGGGCGTTCGAGCTTGTGTTCTTTTCTCGTAGCTACTGCCATCATTCTCTAGAGTTTGCCGACCAACGAGCCAGCATAGCTGGCGGCAGAGTTTGGCCCAGGGCAAGCGGAGCGAAACGAAGTGGAGCAAAGCGCAGCCCTGGGTAATGTTGCCAAAAAAATTCTCGAGCTCGCTTTAGCGAGCGACAGATTCTTTCGCCCGCTAAGCGGGCTGGATGAAAAATGGATTCCCTATCCAGGGTTCCGCTCGCTGCGCTTGCTCCACCCTGGGCTAAATTCTGGCGCCAGCTTCGCCGGCTCATTGAATGCTTCATTCCAGCTTTCGCATTTGAAGCGACCATCGCTTTCTAGAGGCGGGCACTGGCCTGCCTCTAAACGAGCTAAGGTTCGAGCACCTTCGGTCGCAACGCCGGCGGCACAGTCGAGTTGTCGAAGACTCCGTATGCTGCTCCTTCCGGTTCGGGCATCGGCGAGGATTCAGCCCACTCGGAATCTTCGTCGACCTCATGGACCACATCGGCTGTAATTTCGTCGAGCTTCTCTTTCATTGCGATGTTCTGGTCGAGAAGAAATCGTTCAAACCTGTCGATGGGATCGTTGTGTTTTTCCCAATACTCAATCTCGCCGGCCGGAATATAACGCTGATCGTCGTGTTCGGCGTGACCTTTGCGGCGGTAAGTCTTCGCTTCGATCAAAACCGCGCCGCGTCCTTGGCGAGCATAATCAACCGCCTGCCTGGTGACTTCATAACACGCAATCACATCATTTCCATCAACGATGTAACCGGGAATGCCGAACGCTGCCGCCCGCTCAGCCAGATTTCGAACCGCTGTCTGCAGGTTCGTCGGCGTTGAGTAGGCATAGTGATTGTATTCGGCAATCACGATTAGCGGCAGGAGCTGCACGGCGGCGAAATTCATTCCTTCGTAGAACGCGCCGGTACTGGCCCCACCGTCGCCGATGTAGGCCAGACCGACGATGTCTTTCTGCTGCATGCGGGCACCGAGCAGGATTCCGGTCATCACCGGAATCATGTCACCCAGATGCGAAATCGGCCCAATGAAACCCTTGTCGAGATAGCCAAAGTGAACGTTCAGATCCTTGCCGCCGGAAGGCCCCCATGCCTTAGCCATGTACTGGGCAAAGATTTCGCGCGGCCGAATCCCTTTCACGAATATCGCGCCCAGATCGCGGATGATCGGCGTGATGAAATCATCAGGGCGCAGCGCATAAGCCGAGCCGACGGCGGTCGCTTCCTGCCCCAATGATCTGTAAACGCCGCCAACTACTTTTGTTTGGCGATAGAGATTGACGATGCGTTCTTCTACGAGCCGCGTGAGTTTTAGATAGCGATACAGCTCGAGCATCTGCTCGTTAGTCAGCGAAGTCTCTGTAATGCAACTTCGCGGCTTACCCTCCACAGGCTTGCGCGGCGCGTACTTCGTGCTGATGCGCATTTGAAAGCCGGGACGGCGACGACGCGGTCCACCTTTCCGATTTTCGTTCCTGGGTTTCTGGTTTTCAGTCATCATTGTAGGGGCGGGGCTTGTCCCCGCCCGTCTCTTGCGCGAAAGGCGCGCGGGCAGGGACAAGCCCTGCCCCTACATTCATCAAATATGAATCGACATATCGTGCACACCTTCGGCGGCTTCCATCACGGCTTCGGAAACCGTCGGGTGAGCGTGCATCGTACGGCCCAGCTCTTCGGCAGTTGATTCAAGCTGCATCGCCACACACGCTTCGGCGATTAACTCAGTTGCATGCGGGCCGATGATGTGCACGCCGAGAATCTCGTCATATTTCTTTTCGCTGACGACCTTCACAAAGCCTTCTTCTTCGCCGATGATGCGCGCTTTTCCCGACGCGCTGAACGGAAACTTTCCAACTTTCACGTCGTATCCGGCTTCCCGCGCTTTCGCTTCAGTCAAACCGACAGAAGCAACTTCCGGATCGCAGTAAGTGCAACTAGGAACCAGGCGCAGATTGATCGGCCGCGGGCTCTTGCCGGCGAGATGCTCGACCGCGACGATGCCTTCCTTCGACGCCAGGTGAGCGAGCAAAGGCGTCGGCACTACGTCGCCGATGGCATAGATGCCTTTCTCGCCCGTTTGCTGAAACTCGTCGACCTGGATAAAACCTTTTTCCACCTTGATCTTCGTTCCTGCCAGCCCAAGACCTTCAGTAAAAGGCATGCGGCCGACGGCGACCAGCAACATCTCGGCTTCCAGTCTTACGGCCTCAGCCCTCGAAGTCCTGCCAGTAACGACGACGCCTTTATCTGTCTTTTCAAGCTTCTCCAGTTTCGTATCAACTTGGGATTTGATTCCTCGTTTGCGAAACGACTTGGCGAGTTCAGCCGAAACTTCTTCGTCTTCGAGCGGAACTAATCTCGGCAGTAGTTCGACAATCGTCGTCTCCGCGCCGAATCGCGAATAGACGGAAGCGAACTCGACGCCGACCGCGCCGGCGCCCATGACGATCAAGGACTTGGGGACCTCGGCAAGTTCCAAAATGTGATCGCTGTTGACGACTTGTTTGCCGTCAGTTTCGAACCCTGGAATCGGACGCACGACTGAGCCGGTGGCGATGATAATGTTCTTCGTCTGAATCGTTTGTTTGGTTCCGTCTTCGCCGGTGACTTCGACTTTGCCGGGCAAGGCCAAACGACCGGTGCCTTTGAATACCGTCACCTTGTTCTTCTTCATCAGGTATTCAACGCCCTTGGCGTTCTTCATCACGACTTTGTCTTTGCGTTTTTGCACATCGGCAAAAGCGAGTTGAATCTCAGTTGCCTGCACGCCAAAGTCGGCAGCGTGCTGCATCTGTTCGTAGATATGCGCCGACATCAGCAATTGTTTTGTTGGGATACAACCACGCAGACCGCAAGTGCCGCCCAGACGCTTGTCTTTCTCAACCATCGCGACTTTCAAACCCAATTGTCCGGCACGAATCGCGGCCACATAGCCGCCCGGCCCGCTGCCGATGACCGTTACCTCAAACTGTTCATTAGCCAATTTTGGAGGTTCCTCTCCGACACGAAATGTGGCGCAAGTTGTTAACTTGCGAACTTTTTTCGCAACTTAACAGGTTGCGTTACATGACTTTTAATGCTTTTCGAAAGCTGGCATTATAATCGTTTGCCTGTGATTGAGCCAATCGGGGCTCAGGAGAGTAAGTGGTATTTAAGCTAGCCCTTGCTGACGCGCGGGCTACCGACACGCGACCCAATCGGTCGCGCGTGCTCAACCGGTTTGAGGGCGCAAGAAGGAAGTGTCAGAAGCCGGACGGTAAGAGAGGGCTTTGGTACAGAATCCGGAGCGGTTCGACCGGGTAATTGTTTTAGTGGACCAAATGTTAAGAACTCTTGTTCGACGAAGGAGGACGCGCTGCAGATGAAACACTCCGAAGGCTTTCTAAAAATAGTTGATGACGCGAAGACTCGCATTCGCGAAGTATCTGTGGAAGACACCCGGGCGCGCATCGCAGCGGACCCAAACGCGCGATTAATCGACGTGCGCGAGGACAACGAATTGAACGCGACATCGAAGCGACCGTGCCTAATAAATCAACTGAGCTGATTTTGTATTGCGGCGGTGGTTATCGCTCCGCACTGGCCGCTGACGTGTTACAGGAAATGGGCTACACGAACGTCTGGTCGATGGCCGGCGGTTGGAAGGCTTGGAAAGAATCCGGCGCGCCAATTGAATCCAAGCAAAATTAGATCTTCGGGCTTCAGCTCAACTGTCGATCTTTGGTCGCTATGTGCTTGACTCAACCGGGGGAGTCTTTGTTTTTCTCAAAGGCGAGTGGAATGGACATCTGCTTGGGCTCGTCGGGTTTGGACGGAGGGTGGGCAGCGGCTTCCAGTCGAGCGAATCGTTCGCGAACATCAATTCGGAAAGGTTTATAGAGAATCACATATTCATCGGTAGTGCCGGTAGGAGGCATTGCAAGCTTGTGTTTTACAAGCTGCTCGAACGCGTTACGAATCCATTGTTGGCGTCGCTTTGAGTTTTTCGTCGTAGGTTGCTGCCTGAAGCATCGACGGAAAATAATTAGACCAGAGCTGTTCAAGAATCAAAAGAGAAGGAGGTGGTGCATCGTAGTATTGAATATTCGAAAATGATTGTACGACCCTATCCGATGAAGTCATACGGCGGCCGAAGCCGAATTGGGAGCCAGGGCGACGCGAATCTCCCTCGTGAACTATGAAAGCCGCAAACGCAAGTAATGCCTTGACGGTTTGTTCGTAGTCAACAGCATCGTTAAGAAGCGGTTTCCATCGGTCGTTCTTCTCTGTCATAAGTCGCTATTCGACCCTCGCGGAAGGCGTCGAAGATGTAATGGACGATCCTCTCAAACGCAGCCTCAGACGCTTTTAACCCAGGTATTAGCGCGACACGTTGTGGAGTGATTGCCCAGATGTCGAATGATGAACCATCAAAAAGATCCGTCAGGCGGACGTGGGCATACGGGTTGCCGTGCGCGACAGCGTGCATGGATTGTGGATATTTCGCCAGGACCTGCACGAAACTCCTAACGACTTTAACGTCATCAAAAAGCGGAGATGGATAATTGATTGCCAATGGTCGTGGAGTGTACTGAGTCTCGCGAAGTCCTCGGCCGTGGAAGAAACTCAGTTTCTTCTCACCTACGCGAGCCACCTGAGTTGCAACTGCATCGAAGGCAAGTTTAAAGCTTCCACTAACCTCAATTTCTCCGTCCTTGCGAATTTTGCAGCTTGCCTTGGGTCGAATGTGAGAATGCCCGCCGACGCGCGGCAAAAAATCGACGTCGAGGGACGTCACAACTTGGTGACGATCCTGAATATTCAACAGTGCTTCGTCCAACTCTTCGTCAGTCCACTCTCTTATCGACTTTCGACCTCGTCCTGTGATCGTCCTTAGGCGTTCTTTTGCGGAAAAGGCTCTCACCTGTACAGCATGGCCAGTGATCTGTTTTAAGGACTTTGCTCCTTGGATCAATTCGGCCTGCGACAAGAGAATCGGAACTATGTCGGGGTATTGATGTCTAATAAATCTTCTCAGCGCGGTCCACTGCGATCTCTTACATACCGCAATAATCGCGTTCACCGTTTTACCGATGTTATCGCCAGTAAAGTGAGTTGCTACGAATGGAACTTGGAACTTCTTTACCTCCCTGGTACCAACTTCAACTCTATGAACATATGTTGTGGCCTCTTGGCTCAAGCGCTCCAGACGTTGGGATTGAGTTAGTTGGTTTAATACACTGATTGGTGAGCTTGGAGAGTAGACAACTTTTACCCTAACACGATAAGGCGACGGCACCTCAAGTTCTGACAAGTTCTTGAGGATTTGTTCCTCTTTTCCGGTTGTCAGGAGAGCTCGAACGTAGGCTTCAAACTCACGCTCTTCGCGAGTTGAGAGTGAATGAGCTGACATGGGTGCCTCGGTTGTCTAAAGAATCTCTTGCTGGGGCAGTGCCTGAGTGAACAGTAGTATCGCTGAGTTCTATTGAATCGGCAACGACACACGGACGCACGGCTTATACAGCATTTCGTTCATGAAAACCATAATAAGTTAACGTTCAACAAGGGAGTAATAGAAAGCCTTCTCATTGAACCACCAGAGGATTCGTGATCGGCCACAGAGTGTTCGAATCCGTCATGCTTCACTCATCGACCGGTCCCGCTCTTCCTTGCTTCTGCTCGATGACGAACGCGCTTCAATTTCGCTTTGTGTCCGCGAATGGTGTGCCAGCGGCTTCCGGCCAGCACGTCGGCATAGCCGCCTTCGGCGAGCATGAAGGGCGCGTCGATTACGCCAATATGATCCATTTTCATCTTGCCCTTCTTATGTTCTGGCTCGAACCATTCCGGTACCACAAAGTCTGAAACTGTCACGCCGTGAATTTGATAGTAGTTTGCTTCGACCGGATCACAGACCTCCAATCCGAACAGTCCGGTTCGCCGCCGGACGCCATCACGAAACTTGCCAATCGCGTAAAGATTCACGCCCGGGTCGGCGATCATCTCCAGAAGCTCGTGCGAGAGCGTGGAGGTGTACTCGCCGGAATCGGCGATGTCGTCTCTGGCGAAGATATAGGTGATGGGCTTGCCGTCCTTGATGTGATAGCCCAGATAGCCTCCCTTACCGGCTGTGTCTTTGATAATCACCTGCATGTCGAATCTTTTAGCGTTGAATTTCAGGGTCGCACCCCATCCCCAGACCGATTCAAAGTCACGCGTAATCTGTTTCTGCAAAGCAGGCAGGACTAACTTTATGTCAGCGTCAGACACGGTCTTTGAGCGGTTAACTATTGAGATTGTGGGATTCATGGCTTCGGCTTCTCCCGATGTTTGAGTTAACTGTCCAGCGGCTTTGAAAGTGCAGCAGCGAGGTGGCCGCGACAATATGCCAACTTCCGCAGCTGAGTCAAACATTATTATGAAACGGCAGCGTCCTGATTTGTACGCAAAGGCACGGGCATCTGATAAGGGCGAAAGTCTTTTCCATCCGGCTCAAAGATGCTAATCTCACCGCTCTTAATTAGATGAAGTTCGGCCGGAGGTGCAAATGGCTCGTGATTCAGCCACAACTGATCGCCTGCGAACGCTAATTGCGGAAATTGAATCGCTGACGGAAAGCGGCGAGCTGCATTGGGAAAAACAAGTAGGTTCGGCCCATCGATACGCGCGGTGGAATAACAATCTTTTGATTCTGGGTCCGGCGGCGCCACTCAGCGACAAAAAGGTGCCGCGATACCTGCTTCTTACGCCGTTTGATTCTCCCGATTGCATTGAGATTAATACCGACGACCCCGACCTGGGGCCGGCCGTTTCCCGCCTGGTTCAGGATGTCGAGACCGTCAGCAGAAACGAGCCGCCAACTGATCCGTTTGCCATTACCGGCGATCTCCTCGAACGCCTGACCAGTTAAGCCGTTTTATCTCGCTTGAAAAAGAAGGACTAATGCTATGTCAGCAGAGCTAAACACATTGAGCGACGAAGCGCAGAGCCTGGCCCGCGTTCCGCTTTTCAAACGTCTGGAGCCCCACGAGTTGGAGAAACTGGCCGAAGAGATCGACCAGGTTAATTACAAAGCCGGCGAAACGATCTTCAATGAACACGATCACGGTGATGCGCTCTATATCCTGGAAGAAGGCGCCGTGCGCATCTGGGTCATGGACGAAGATGTTAACGAAGTGACACTGGCGGAACTCCAGCCGGGGGCCTTCTTTGGCGAGCTGGCAGTGCTGGATCGCGGCGAACGATCGAGCAGCGCCACCGCGATTGTCGACAGCCACCTGCACCGGCTGAGCAGCGACGACTTTCAGACGTTTTTGATCGAGCATCCCGATTGCGCCATCGACGTAATCTGCGAAATTGGCGCGCGCATGCGCCAGACGAACCTTTTGGTTTCACAACGCGCGTCGCGCAATGTCAACGTCGAAATGGAAGCAAAGTCGACCATCGGTCAGCGCATTGCCGACAAGGTCGCGTCGTTCGGTGGTTCTTGGACATTCATCATCATCTACCTAAGCTTTCTGATTGGTTGGATGGCGTTCAATACTTTTGTCCTCATCCATTATGGGCGCGGCGAAAATGGGGCCCAGTTCGATCCGTACCCATACATTCTTCTAAACCTGATGCTTTCGATGACGGCGGCCCTGCAAGCCCCGATTATCATGATGTCGCAGAACCGCGCGGCCGAAAAGGATCGTTTGGCCGCTGAACAGGATTTCAAAGTGAATCTGAAGAGCGAGCTGATGTTGGAAGAATTGATCCGCAAACAACGCGCGCGTGATGTGCAGATAGATCAGCTCAATAGCGCATTGGCGGCACTGCAAGCTTCCCCTCAAAAATAGTAACCGCAGTAGTTTTGAGGCAAGAAAGAGGCACGAAAAAAGGGCACAGCAACCTGTGCCCTTCTTAATCTCGGTGCTTGTCTGCGGCTTTTATCATTATC
>WNFY01004308.1_pt1 | contig 13932 bp, 9 predicted proteins | sample 5400091 | NCBI WGS metagenome assembly WNFY01 (sample SAMN13153364, study PRJNA577476) | soil metagenome | isolation source: 60 cm soil or saprolite under grassland replicate 1 | place: USA:California | collected 2016-06-15 | reverse complement strand
AGGCCTGGACGATGATCGATCCATCAGCAATACTATCCATATTGGTCTCCTTTATGAGAATGATTGATACTTCCTCATTAAGGAGACACATTTTTTGCTCAGGTGCTAGTCGCTACTCCCTCGTTGCGCAACTCGTGGGTGTCGGGACGCTAGGCATTATCGCAAAAGTGAAGTTGCGCGTGGTACTAGCTAAACGTATGCGCTATCAGGGTATGCGCAAAAAATTGAGCGATTGCCTGAGCAACCTGGAACAGTATAAGCAAGAGAACAGTCACTTCGAGTTCTTCTGGTTCCCCTATACGGATGGCGTCCAGGCAAAATTCCTCAATGAAACCAGTGAGCCGGTAAGCAAAAGTAGCTTCTGGGGTAACGTCAACAATATAGTACTAGAGAATGGCGTCTACTGGTTGCTCTCTGAGGCATGCCGCCTGTTCCCCAGGTTCAGCAAGACAACCTGTCACATTTCGGCGCAATCAATTGCCAATATCGATGTAACTGACTTCAGCCACCGCCTGTTTACTACGCCACGCCTGGTACGTTTCCAGGAGATGGAATACAATATTCCCGCACAGCACATAAAGAGTGTGCTCAACGAGATCAGGCAATGCATCGAGCAGCATCAATTCAATGTTCATTTTCCAATAGAGTGTCGTTTTGTGCGCGCGGACGATATCTGGCTCAGTCCATCATACCAGCGCGAGTCGGCCTACGTCGCCGTCCACATGTACCGGGGAATGCCATACCGCACGTATTTCCGCTCCATCGAAGAGATCTTCAAGCGTTATGAGGGGCGACCACACTGGGGCAAGATGCACACACGGAGCGCTGAAGAACTGGCCGCACTCTACCCACACTGGCAAGACTTCCAGCATATCCGGTCCATGCTCGATCCACAAGGTATGTTTCTTAATAGCTATTTGCGAGCATTGTTCGACACTGATACGCCATCAGAGAACATAAGCAATGCCTTTACTAGTGCGCAAGAAACCCCGTAGAGGCACGCCTTGCGTGTGCCGTGTGGCTCTGGGGGTCCGGGCGGCTCCGAGGGTCGATTGACTCTGAGGGTCGAGTATCCACACGGACGCACGGCACACGCAAGGCGTGCCTCTACGGGGTTGTAGCTATCCCGTCGGTCACACTTATATAAGGAGAATCCCAATGAGCGATATCACATCCTCCCCCCAGCCAGCACCAGCTACCACGTTGAGACGCAATGTCCTCGGGCTGCGCCATGCCATCGTCATCTCGGTAGCAGTTATGTCACCGGCGGCCTCAGTTTTCTTCAACACGATCCCCCAGGCCGGGCAGGTAGGCGCTACCATTCCATTATGCTATGCAATTGGTTTTGTCCTGGCACTGCTGGTAGCGAACCAATACAGCGAGTTCTCGCGCGAAATCCCTTCCAGCGGCTCGGCGTATACCTTTGTAACAGAGGGACTGGGACCACATACGGGCTTCATGACCGCGTGGGTCGGGCTACTGGCTGTAGCAATAGGTGTGCCCTACTCATTTATTCTGATGGGAGCCAACCTGCAAGCGTTGATGGTGCGCTGGTTTGGTATCAATCTGCACTGGAGTTTCTGGTTCGTCCTGGCACTGGGTATCGCCTTTGCGATCTGCTACCGGGGCGTGCGCGAGTCTATGAATGTGGATCTCACCTTCCTGGCATTCGAGATAGGGGTGTGTCTTATTCTGGCGGGAATCGTATTATTTCAAGTAGGGCAGAAGGGAGGATTGAGCGCGGTACCATTTACGTTGAACACAATTCCACAGGGAGGCAATATTACGGTAGGGATTGTGCTGGCGGTCCTGAGCTATATCGGCTTTGAGACTGCGGCAACATTGGGGGAGGAGACACGAGACCCGCATCGCAACATTCCTCGTGCCGTATTCGGATCAATGATCGTCGTTGGAGTTTTCTACGTCGTCATGGCCTACGTAGGAACGATAGGTTACGGGATCAACAATATGGCGACAGGTTTTGCCAATGATCCCGCGCCATTCGATACGATTGGGCGTCATTACAGTGGATCATTTTTCGTTGTGTTGATCGACCTGGTGGGTATATTCTCATTTTTCGGCGCGGCACTGGCCATTATCAATGGTGGCGCACGCATTCTGTTTACGGTGGGACGAGATGGCCTGTTGCCGCGTTGGACTGCCCGCCTTCACCCTGTACGAAGAACGCCAGTAGGCTCAGTAATAGCGCTGTGTATGTTTGGGCTGGTAATTGGCGTGCCGCTTGGCTTCTTGATGACTCCTATTGGAGCATTTGGCTTTCTAGGAACGCTGGACGCGCTCTTAGTGCTTATCATCTACGCACTTGTCTGCATTGCCAGCATCATATTCTTCTGGCGCAAGAGGCGTACGAGTTTTCGTCTATGGCGGCACGGGATCGTCCCGGGACTCGGCACCTTGCTGATCGTGAGCATCTTCGCCCTGCTGATGATTGCGCCTGCCGAGCCACCGCTTAACTTCCTTCCGTTCATCCTGTTAGTGTGGCTGCTATTGGGATTGGCGCTTCTATTTACATTGCGGCGTAAGGTGATCTAATTGCAGGCATGGTAAGGAACAGATCTTCGTCTTCGAGACCAGGAGAAAATTATACTCCAGGTCTCTCTGCTTGCCAGTCCACTACAACTATTTTCCTGGCCTGGGAACGACCTCTTTTGTGCTTCCAGGAGGGAACAATCCTCAACGTCCAGGGTCCAGCGTTCAACTGACCTTTCAATTTCCTATTGTCGTTTCATACTTCTGGATCATACCTTTTACTTTTATGAATTGAAAATTAGTTCTGAGAATAGGCAGAGTCGGAACTAGCTACTCACCGCTGAGTATAGCAGAGAAGAAGAACAAGCACAAAACACAGGAGAAAAATAAGTGAAAAGGGTATAGTTCTCTTTCCAAAAAGAAAGCCGGAACTGTGATGGCTGTCTTCTTGAGGAGATGCATGTGATGGACACAAAAGCATATCAAGGCGAAGCGCTACTGGCGAACATGCACTGCGTGTACTGAGAGATGCGACTCAAGCAGAACGATGATGAGTCCAGCGACCAGTGACAGCCCTGTGAGAGCGACCCATGGAAGGCGAGGGCCGAGCGTGTACAGCAGGGTAAACACACTGGGGGCGATAGCCGAGGCGATCCCCCAGGAGAATTGATAGACTGCCATATAGCGCCCTTGCAGATGGGTTGGACTGCTCGCTGCTGCTAGCGCTGTCGCCGTTGGAGTCGTGATCATACCCGCCAGGGTACTGATAGCAGTGATACCAAACAGAGAGGGGACGAGCAAGGAATGTGGGACGAGCCCCGCTAACGCCAACAAGGCGTATCCTAGAGCCCATATCAGGCTAGCAACGGCCAGGGAGCGCGTACGGCGATAGGGCTCTAAGAGCCGTATCGTCAAGGTCTGTGTGCAAATCGAAAGCCCCGCGCTGAAGGCAGACAATACCCCAATCACTACCGTCGAGGTGCCCAGAGTCTCTACCATATAGAGTGGGGACCCGGTGGACAGCAGAAGAGATGCAAGGGCAAAGATGATATTACATACTACCAACACGAGGAACGGATGATCTGCAAGGACAACACGATAGCCGACGGGCTCGGTTGTTTCAAGGTGCAGACGCTGCCTGGCTGGTAATGGGTGCCAATGCAGCGTGATCGCGGTCAGCAGAAAGCTGAGCACATTTCCCAGGATGAGTACCCGGTAGCCGTTGCTACCACCCAATGCCACGATGAAGCCTGCCAGCAGACCACCGCTCGCCTGGCCCAACCACTGTGTTGCCCCAACAAAGCCATACCAGCGATCACGCTCATCAGGATCGGCGACCTCAGCGATCAAGGCAGTGGAGGCCGCATAGAAGATGCGTGTCCCTGCCATCACAAGCAGAGCCATGAACAGCAGCATCGCAACGCTGTGAACCACGAGATAGCCCAGGAAGCCCATCGCCTGCAGGATCTGACTTGCCACAACCAAACGCTGCCCTCCGAAGCGATCAACAAGGGTGCCGGTGATCAGGATTATCGGCAACGTCAGAACAGTTGCGACGGTGAGAGTTGCGCCAATAGCCGGAAGGGTCAGACCAGCAATCTTCTGGAAGTACAGGAGCGAGAAGGGCAGGTAAAGCCCGGTGCCCAGCGCATCGATCAGGAAAGCGACCACGAGGGCCTCGTGCCCCCGCATCTTCGGCAGCCCTAATTGCTGCGCCAGTGTTGCAGACACCTTCTCTTCTCCTTTGTGCATAGCTTCCCTCGCTCTCTCAGAACGGCTTCTCCTCAAACGTTTTGAGTAAGAGCTGGCAGATGCCTTTGATTCTTGAGTGGTTCGCGCGATAAAACTTCATGCCGCCTTCAGGACGCACGGAGACCAGGCCGGTGCGCTCAAGCTGGGCAAAGTGACGCGAGATCGTGCTCTGATGGACCTGCAAGTGCTCCGCAACCTGCTGGGCAAAGAGCTCTCCGTGCGCAGCCAGGATCATCAGAATCTTCAGACTGGTCGTGTCTCCCAGTACTCGCATGGTTGGACCGAGCATTGCCAGGTCCAGAACTGGCAATGCTCCAGCATCCCCCTGCTTCTCTTCAGTGAGAGGAAGCGATGGCGAAGCCTCCCGTGTTTCCTGCTTTCTGATCCTATCGAGAATGGTTGAACCAACTGTTGCCGGACCCAAAGGCGGTCCTGTATGATGGAGAGCAAATGCAGGATCATAGAGAATAGAGAGGGTATGCTGTTCAGCCGAGAGCGAAAGATATCTGCCCAGCAAGAGGCAGGGAACGAAAATGACAGTCGAGGCCTGTCGCAGCATAGGGAGCCACTCATCTGGGAGTTGCAGCCCGGTGACACGAAAAATCACTTCATCAGGCAAGCACGCGAATGCCTCTTTCTCTAGCCAGGCTTGTGCGACTTCCACTGCTGCAGCGACCATCTGCTTTCCATGTTCCCATTCTTCATAGAAGCCTTGTTGCCAGAGTTCCTGCAAAAACGTGAGCATGGCCGCTCGCAAACGCGCCGGGTGCTCGATGAGCGCAAGTGCTGGCTCACGCCGCCGGGCGAGATCAGACACTGGCCCATACTGCTCGATCTCCCAACCATCCAGGATGGCCTCGATGGCGCGACGCCTGTACGTCGCGTCCTCCAAAAGGGCCTCATCGGTATCCAGTTGCTCAAGCAAGAGGTCCTGCTCTGGTACATGCGGTGTCTGTGGATACAAGCGGCAGAATTCCAGATTCGCGCGGATGCCGTGGCTGACCAGCCGCTCAACCTCGGCATCCGAAAGGTGCTCCAACCAGTCACACAGCGCTGACCAATCGTGTTGTGCAGGACTCGAGACGGGAAGCTGCTTCAGGAAAAAGCTGCGTAAGACGGCCCCATGCGCCAGAATGGCGCGCATGGCTTGCAGATGATCGAGCGCTTGCGCCGAGAAGTGTGGCAAGAGAGCTGCAGGCCACGAGATCGGCGTCGCCTCGCCACGTGCTACAGAGTCAAGCAAGAGCATCGCCGTGCTGATATTCACAGGCAAAGAAAACAGCACACGCCATAGAGGCTGCTCATACGCCTGAACAAGATATCCTCCTAGTCTCATGCCTGCTCCTCTTTCATATGCATAACTTGCATATGCTACTTGCACAATTCACATATCAAGCATAATTCATCTCTGAGAACATGTCAAGGAAATTTTGCCTATCAATCTTTTTTCTCGAAGAAGAGCGTGCTTTTCTCTTGATACCTGTATTGCCCGCTACTCTGCCCCTGGTGACAGCTTACGTAGCGCCAGCACTATTTCAAGCTAGCCAACCACACGCTTATGGCATCGCTCACACGTTCATCGGTCTCTCCCTCTAGCGCCATAGACTCTATCGCGGTCATTCCGGGCTTTGCGCGCTTGTAGAAATGTTGGAGGTCGGGGAAGAACGCTTTAGCCGTCGTATGTGGATGAGCAGCTAAACGCGCCTGGTAGAGCCGCTCACCGTTATCGGCGATGACGCCCGACTGGTCCAGTCCTCCCTGCACAATTAATACCGGGCGGGGTACGTTTATGATTGCCTCACAGGGATCAATTGCGTCGTAGTCGCGCATGTATTGCCGGGACTGCTCGGCCTGTGGGCTCTGGCTGTCCCAACTACGCACAAAGAATTCCATTGTCGGATCAGCCTTGATCTCGTCCGTCAGCGGTTTCCCCTCGCGCATCAATTCAAAGGTGCGGATATAGTGCGCCGCATTGACTTTGAAGGAGCCGAAGTCAATGATCTCTCCCTGCTCCTCTGACAACTTACGCGCCATGTGAATGAACAGGTCGATGTAGCGGTACGCTGGCCCTGAGAGGCTGATCAGGGCGTCGATGCCGAGGTCATGCTGCTGAGCGAGCACGAGCCCATGTACACTCCCCTCGCTATGACCTGCGATAGCCAACCTTTTTGACTGTGGCACTAACTCCCTGATCTTCTCACACGTTGCGATAGCGATATACTGCTGCTGCGGGAAGATACGATGCGCCTTTTTTTCATCTACCACAACCGCGCCCGAGCCAGGCCCGATTTTAGTGTAGCGCAGAACTGCATATCCACGCTGCGCAAGTTGTCGTCCCAGGTCCGCGTAGGTATGGGGATTCATATTGGCCGCAGGATAGTTGCCGTCAACATCATTCGGCATTGAGCCGGGAATCAGGACGATACTCCACCTGACTTCCTGTTCCTCAGGCAAGGTTAGAGCTGCCGGGAGTTGAGATCCCTCAGCTTCCAACAAAAACCGCTCTTCTCTATATTTTTGTTCCATATTCTCCTGTCGCCCTTCCTAAATAACCAACCGCTGTCGAGTCTTATAAAACCCCATTCTGACAGCGGTTGATTGGCTATCTCGACGCCAGGCAAAGCGCAATGGCCTGCTCTTCGTTGAGCGCCCGGCCCGCGTGCAAAGCTTCATCCCAGCTCTCTTCATCCACACGAGAGTGTATCAGGCGAAACATTTCTTGAGCGGCTGGAAGGGTCTCTATCCACGAGTTAGAGCCCATGGAACTCATCAAGCTCTCTTTCGCTCCCCATATCTGGGCGGCGCGCAGGCTGGCTGAACGCGAATCTGGTTCTCCCTGCATGCCAACCGCAAAACCTAATAAATGCGCCCCTGTGGCGATAAAATGCTTGTAGCCCAGTTCCTGGCACAATTCAATACTTTTCACAAGATTCGTGATAGCCTTTGCGTAATTCCCTTCCAGAATCGCCATGCCGCCTTCATCTTTCAACACGTCGGCAAGCGCACTTCTGTCACCGACTTGTTCAAACAGCGCGCGACTTTGCGCATAGAAAGAGCGCATCTGCTCGAATTCAAAGGTCAGGCCCGCTGCCGCACCCATGTAAAAGAGCAACTGAGCACGCAGCCAGACATCATCCACAGTAGAGAGCAATTCCAGACCTTGCTCATACAAATTTTTCGCCAATTGATGATCGCCCAGAGCATGAGCAGGCCAGCCACGGTAAAACAGTGCAGTGGCTAAACCTCTGGGATCGTCTAATTGACGCCAGAGGGCAATACTTGCCTCAGCCAGCTCTACCGATTTCTCCAATTGACCCTGCAAACACACCAGGCGCGAAGCTTCAGACAACGCTTTGGCACGTGCTGCCAACACTGTCTTTCCAGCTTCTTCTGCAAGTGGCAGCGCCAGAGCGGCATCCATCCAGCCTCGCCCTTCATTCAAGTAACCCTGCCATTCCCAGTAGGAGCGGAGGGCGGCGACCAGGCGCAGAGCTACTTCAATCGCATGGAGTCTGCTGGTGGAAACTCCTTCCGTCGATCCTGCCTCATTCCCGATGGTGTCTCCAGTTCCTTCGAGACCTGGAGTCGATTTACACACAAGTCGGGTAGGATCACTCATCATTGCTCCGGCTCTGCTTTGCTTGAGTGACCATACCATGGCTGTACGGATATTGTCCTGCTCCGCCATCAGTCGTGCCTGCCACTCGAGTTGCTGAGCGCCTTTCAAACCTATCTCGGCAGCTTCAGTCAGGTTGAGGTAGTAGCAGGCATGCCAGTCCTGCCAGCGTTCTCGTTCTCCCTGTTCCGTCAATTGCTCCAGCGCATACTCGCGCAGCGTCTCCAGTTGTGTAAAACGCACCTGCCTGGTCGTCGCTGGCAGTCGTATCAGCAAACTATTGTCCATCAGATGCTCAAGCAGGTCCAGCGCGGATACATTCTCCTGCTCCTGGCGCTGAAACACTACAGCAGCCTGTATCATCGCCTCCACTGCTTCAAGCGACCACCCGCCACTAAATGTTCCCAGGCGCGCAAACCACGCTCGCTCTTCAGGAGAGAGCAAGTCATAGCTCCATTTAATGGTTTTGCGCAACGTTTGATGCCTGCCAGGCAGATTCCTGGCACCTCCAGTCAGTAAGGAGAGCGGGGCCGCCGAGAGCTGCGCCAGGAGTTGCTCTGGAGGCAACACTTTGACACGTGCGGCTGCCAGTTCTAATGCCAGCGGTAAACCGTCGACCCTGGCACAAATTTGGGCGATAGCGGCAGCATTTTCGGCATCCAGGGTAAAGTCAGGCAGCACCAGACGAGCCCGTTCAACCAAGAGCTGGACGGCACTATACTCTACAAGTTTTGCTCGCTCCAACATGGCTCCGGTGTTGGGAACGTCCAGGGGCGGCACGTTGAACTCACGTTCTCCATACAGGTGTAGTACAGCGCGGCTGGTGGTCAACACTTTAAGACCTGGAGCCGCTGCCAGCAGTTCGCCAATGCTATCAGCGGCTTCTCCCAGATGCTCGAAATTATCGAGCACGAGCAGCAGTTGTTTATCTTGCAGATAGGTGACCAGGCTTTGAAGCGCGCGTAAAGCAGGAGCAGAAGGAACATCCAGTACCTGCATAATACGCTGAGGCACCAGGACGAAATTATGTATCGAAGCCAGAGGCACAAACCACACCCCATGGGCAAATACATCGACCAGTTCGCTCGCCGCCTGTTGGGCAAGGCGTGTTTTGCCACTGCCGCCCGGTCCAACCAGCGTCACCAGGCGCACCTCGTCCTGTTCCAGCAGTTGACGAAGTTGCGCCACCGCCTTTTCCCGCCCGATCAGCCGTGTGAGTTGGGCAGGCAAATTATGCAGAAGAGGACGAGAAAGGGTGTAATCAGTATGGGCACGATGCAAGGTGCTACTGCCTGCAAGTTTATTCAGGGGAGAGGTTTGCCACTCCTGAGCACCCAGGCTATCAGGGTCCACATGCGCGAGTTCGAAGAGTTGGAACGCTTCTTCTCGGGTTGTGATCGCCTGCCATTGTGCGAGCAATATGATGATACGGCAGACTTCCTGCCTGGTCAGGTAAGCATCTCCATTGCCATTCAATTTACGGCTGAGTACCTTTGGGTGCAGACCAAGCCCATCGGCCAGGTCCTTCTGAAAATAGCCAGCCGCACGTACTCGCTCGCGCAGATTGTCACTAAACGTTCTTCCAGCACTTATACGTTTCAATTTGTATTCCTACCAGACGATATCACGTCTGCCCATCATATTTGAGTAGACATTTTAGTAGACTTTCGGGTTACCAAATAGTAGAGAAACGAAACCGCAGTCAGTATACTTGAAATGGCATAGGTAAATCAAGAGAAAACGGGACGTGGAATACGTTTGCTTTTTTTGCACAGGGTCGGGTTATCTGTCTCCCCCGGGCAGGTTTTCCACACAACAAGCCTCTTGTCTGTAAGAGGTAAGTACATGCCAGTGAACCTTGCCCTACGTTCGTTCCACCGGAATAAGGGATGGGATGAAGAGAGAATTCATGTTTTTGAGTGGCAAAGGCAAGCCCCCTTGCTCAATACAATGTTACCACTCATATGCGCCCGTTCGATAATCTACCAGTCTAATGTAGAAAGGGAACAGCGAATGTGTCTTCTTCACATTCATGCGCAGAGCCAGGGTAGGACTTTTGAGGTGCTGCCTGATGAGGTAGAAAACACCGAACTTATGGCTGAAGATGCGGTGAGTCAGGTCATGCTTGATCTTTTTGATGAGGCAATAGTGGATGAAGTGACGGTTCACTTCTCTCCTGCCTCTCACACGGGGCAGCGAAATTGCTCTATCCAGATACAGGTGCAATGTTCTTATCAATCATTCAAGTTGCTTCCATGTACAAAGCAGTATATGGAACTTGCTATAGGTAAAAGCATGAGTTCAGCGTTGAAGGAGCTCTTTGGGCCTGTGACTATTGAGAGTGTCATAGTCCAGCGACTATTGAGAGTATCGTAGTTCAGCCTCCATCATGGAAGCATGATCACAATCTGATATTCAGGTGTGGCTCTGCTGGTAGCAAATGGCATCAGCGGAGCCACACCTGGCCTATTTAGAATTCTCTTTTACTTCTAAATCAATAGAATATACGACTTCGCCCTCCTGTATAGTTTTTCGGAAAGTAACATCTTGCAGTTCTCGTGCCCGCCCCCATTTTTGAAGCGCCATTTTCATTTTACCATTTTCTGGATGAACATAAGATTCCAATTGTTTTACGCCTTCACCACGCAGCTCTCGTACTGTTTCCTGCATCATTGTCTCTCCAATACCTCTTCTTTGCATATCGGATCGGACCAACATCGAGATCTCGGCTGTCCCTGCCTGACCTGAAAAACAGGATATATCTGTATATCCCACTGGTCTTCGATTCTCAAAAGCCACAATCACAGTATCTCTCGGCTGTTCGTATGGATCGGCTATGCTGCCAGTAATTCTTCCTGGAATGGCCTCAATATTTGGGTTACCGAAAAATCTCATTCGTAAATCGGTCGAACTGCTATGGCTCACGACATCACGAACAAGCCCTTCTAACACTCTATTCTGAAGAGCATCTGGCGCATGTTGCTTTGGATGAAACACTTTTAATTCAACGTTTCGCATACAACTACTTTCGAATACAGTAACGTTTCAAACTTCCAGAACAACGAGAAGTAGATATCTCTCTTCCAGTATTATTCCTCATGCTCACGAATATCTCTCAATCTGTCCGCCTGGCATCACAACCTTGTTGCATCCCTTTCAAACGGATACACCAATCCATAACAATGCTGCTATAGTTCCAAAACGTGTGGCGTTGTAGAGACACCGCACCTTTTGTTTGATTTATACGATTATCGCTAACCGTACAGGCTGAACTACATAGGCCGCTCTTCCCTTTGCACCTGCATTCACAAATGCATCAGGCTTACGTTTCCGCAAAATGTTGTACGAGCCGTTGACATCGGCGCATATCTTGCGTCCGTCTTTTGTGCGATACAGGCGGTTTCTCCGTCCAATCCGCTTTCCGCTAAAGATGTATTCCGTATCATTATTGGGCTTGTAGGTAGGGATCGGGTCCAGATCAACAAAGCTTGCCTTACTGGTGTATGACTCTTCTCTGACTTCCACCTGGATGCCTACTAACTCCGCTTTGTAGGTCAACATGTCAATAAACCTTGCATGAGGTATCTGCACAAAGTTCTGGTTATTCCTTCTGCCCATGCCCGTCTCTTGCTTCCAGAGCGGATTTTTCCCCACAATGATTGTTCCTACCCCCTCTTTTGCCAGAAAGTCAATAATACGCTTGGAGGCCGCGTGCAGGTAGTGATTGATCTGCCTGTTACGATGGTTCGTGATGTGTTCCATTTGCTTTGTCACGCGCTCTCGGTCATCTTTGGGAAGGCACAGCTTTAGTTCTTTCATGTGCTTGTTGTACCATTGGTTCACGCTTTTGATCGGACGACCGTTAACCAATCGGGGTACCCACCCCGCACGGTTTGCTGTTATCGCCGCAAGATTCGTGACCCCTAGATCAATGCCCACACAGAAAGAGGGATCTACTTTGGCCTGGACTGCTTTCTTGCTGTAAATCACTTCCACAACGTAGTAGCCGTTACGAGGGACGATACGAACCTGATGAATGTCCTTGTGCTTCGTTTGTATCTCAATAGGCAGCATAGAGGGGTGAATGCGTCCTTTCTTCAACCCTCTCTTGCTCACCGCCTGGACGGTGTAGACAAGGATGTTACGGCCTTCAGTTTTGTGCTTGTACTTGGGCAAGCGTGGCCGTCCTGTGAACTTAGACGGGTCTTCATTGTAGGCTTCTAAACCCTCTTTGAATGATATCCAGTTCTTGTCAAGCAGCATCAAAATCTGTTGACTGACCTTTGCTGGCAAGGCTTTGTATGCTTCATGGGACTGCATACGCTTCTGTATCTCGTTGTAGGTGAGGTAGATACCATCAGTAAAGAAGGCTTGACGCACCTCATAGAGAGCAGCATTGTAGAGGTTTTTGGACTTGAATGCGGCTTCATCAATCACGCTGTAGCACGGGTCTTTTTTGTCGATGCAATGTTGCTCAACGAGCTGCACGTTGTTCACCTGCTTCTGATGTTGGTTGAGGAGACAAGTGAGGACTCATCTCCTCAACCTTCCTACTGTTAACACAATGCCAGGCGTTGCGCCTCATCAAAGCACTTGCCTTGCTCACGGTAGAAGCGCATACGTGCCCGAAACGCTTTCACGGCACGATCATGCAGGATGCGTGCGTGGTAGGGTTCATAGCGGGGCCAGTCCGACGGACGCTCTTGCGTCAGCAGGGGGAGTAAAAAGCAGAGATGTGCTATCCCTACCAGGGCCAGTGTGCGGTCTGTCTCAGCTAAGCGGGTCACATCTCGAAGCAACCAGCCGACTTGCCAGGGGAGGAAGTCCGGCCTCACCTTGCCAGTGTCAAAGTCTCGGTAAAAGCGCGTGTCAGTCAGGCTAGTGTAGACATGGTTGACCAGTCGTGTCACGATGGTGGTCCACTCCTCTTCCTCCTCTCCCTCTTCTTCAGTGGCGTAGTTCCATTCATACCCATCCCGAAAGGCAGGATCGTTGAGAATCGGAAGCGGCAACTGTGTCGGGGTCAGGAGCGTGCACACCTCTCCGGTAGAGAGATGGGCATGCATGGTGATGAGTTGCGCCGGATCAATGGGACCGATGGCATACGACAAAACAATGGTACTACTGCGAGCGGTTTCGGCATAGTTCAACATGCGGTCTGCTCCTTCTGTGCTTGACGCTAGACCTTCTCCGTCCCATACTATGAGGGATGAGTGTCCAGGTTCGTAATAGGGCTAGACGCTTATCATTGGCCGATGTTAGCGCATCGGCCAGTCTTGTAGGCTTTTTCAGCCTTATGTCACATGGGCATCGCTGTTCATAAAAGAGTATTCACTAGTTCAATTATAAACGGGACATCCCGATTTGTCAATAGATTTAATAAATCGGGATGTCCCGTTTTGTTCTATTTCTAGGGCATAAGGTGTTCAGTTCTTTGTATCTTCCTCGTTCCATAGTGCTTCGCCTTCATAGTCTTGATGAAAGACAAAAAGGCTCGCAACAAGAATAATTCTATTGAACCAGAGCACTCTTCCGCCCTTTCGATCATAACAGGTACGCTTCACCTCCATCACAGGCGCAGTACGCACAATCTCAAGAAGCTCTTGCTCTTGCGCTGTTGGAAGACGTGCAATGATATCCTCTGTCATGAATGTGGCAACAATCCCATGCTTGTTCTTGATGTCGAGAATAGCATCGTACTTGTCATTGGCTTGCATACCCGCCAGCGTTTCATTATCAATAAGGCTCGCAAGAAAGTACTTTGAGGTCAGTCGGTAGTGTATCCGCTTCGTTCCATCACGACGTACTCTTGCAACATAAGGCGTTCCCCCTGGCACACCAAATTCTCTGGCAAGAACATCAGGCATCGGTTTACGCTCTGGCTGTTCTAAGTACTCTGTTACCGGCTCAAGCCCCTGCTCTCGAAGGAAACGAACGAATGGAACGTCCCTCAAAGGAACTCGGTTTCTTGGAGGAGTCACAGTGAGTCGTTTACTGCTCCCATTTCCTGATGCGATAAGTCCCTCACCTTGTAACTGTAGGATGACCTGGTTCATCACTGAATGAGAAATGCC
>WNFY01011604.1_pt1 | contig 13933 bp, 16 predicted proteins | sample 5400091 | NCBI WGS metagenome assembly WNFY01 (sample SAMN13153364, study PRJNA577476) | soil metagenome | isolation source: 60 cm soil or saprolite under grassland replicate 1 | place: USA:California | collected 2016-06-15 | reverse complement strand
CAGTGACTGGCGGCAAATGGTTCTGGCAGCAAGCCAACGACATTATCCATTTTGGCAAAGTGACAGGGGGTCGGGTCAGGTGGCCCGCTTCCGCCGATGCCGATCCTTTTGGATGCGGCAAAGGAGTCGCCAGTGTCACTCTTTCACTCACGGGCTTGTCCGAAGAGGGAACTTTCACGGGATGTCTCGACGACACTCACCTCGATCCCAGAGCCGAGCCGTTCGTTTTTCCTCCTAAGCTGTGGGGCACGCTGACACTTCAGCGAAACTAAGCCTGTGCATGAATGACTTGAGAGCGCACAATCTAAGGATGTAGCAAGTGCGACGTACTTGACCGACCGCTCTGGTTCACCCCTGAGAATAAACCATTCTGTGGACCGTGCGCCTCTTGATCAGCTGCGCAAAGATCGAAATGCGGCTGGTCTACATCTTTGAAACGCGAAACGGAAAGATCTCACGCGAACTCATCTCGACGATATGAGGCGCATCGTCTAGGGAAGCCCATGACGCCGTTTAACAAGCCGTTAAGCTTCTAATTGAACTGAATTCTCCTTCAATTTAGTCTCAACAGAATTTTTTGTTCGCGTCCTACAAACGACAAGCCCTAAGAACTACCGTTCGAGGTAACCATTGGGGCTGGCATTCAAGAGGTCGTGGGTTCGACTCCCATGGGAAAATATTTTTGGGGGGTGGAAACAAAAGGGTGCTCCATAATTGCAAGTTATCGGGACCAAACAGCCAAAAAAACGTTCCGGGAAACGTTCCGGTTTTGTGCCAAAAACCGGTGACAAACCGTAGCATTCGGCGACAAGACGAAAATAAAAAAGCCTGGAAATCCAGGCTTTTCCACACTCGGTATCACTTCTTGTTTTTGCTTTTTTTGCCTCGATGCAGCGGTTCGAATCCGCTCGCCGCCTCCAAATTCCACCCATCGACCAAACGCGCAGCAGAAACAAACGCATCCCGCCAACAAACCAAACGCACGATTAAATTCCCAGCAGGCGATCCAGCTCGCCGCTTTCGTCCAAGTCGCGCGCGTCGTCGTAGCCGCCGATCGCCTTGCCATCGATGAAGATCTGCGGCACGGTACGCCGGTCCGAGCGCTGCTCCATCTCGGCACGGCGCGATGGATCGGCGGTAACGTCGATCTCATCGAACGGTACCTTTTTGGAGCGCAGTAGCGCCTTTGCCGCCGTGCAGTAGGGACAATAACTCGTCGTGTAGATAACTACCTCAGCCATGATTTCGCGCTCCGCGCTATCGGTTGTTTTGTCCAATTGCTTGAAAGCATATGTGTCTTTTGCCAATAGTATGGCGTGAAATTAGTCGGTTTGACAGGAGGAATTGCTTCGGGGAAAAGCACCGTCGCAAGAATCCTCGAAAATCTGGGCGCGGCGATCATCAACGCGGACGTCCTTGCTCGAGAAGTCGTTGAGCCTGACCAAGATGCTTGGAAGGAAATCGTTGCGAGCTTCGGCGCGGATACCCTGCAAGCGGACCGCACGCTCGACCGCACAAAGCTTCGAACGATTATTTTCAACGATCCCGAGGCGAGAAAAAAACTTGAGGCGATCATTCACCCGCGCGTCCGCGCTTTGGCGGAACAAAGAATAAGGGAGCATGCCGCCGCCGGATACGCTGTCATCGTCTACGAAGTTCCCCTTCTGTTCGAAGGCAACCTGCACGAATGGCTACGCCCGGTGATCTTAGTCGCTTGCGACGTCAACACGCAGCGGGCCCGATTACAAGAAAGAGACCAGCTCACTCAAACCGAAGCACAGAAACACATCGATGCGCAGATGAGCCTGGAAGAAAAACGGCGGTTGGCCGATTACGTGATTGAGAATGACGGCAGCCTTGCCGATCTCGAACGACAGGTACGAACCGTCCTGGAAAAAATCAAAGCTACTTGACCCGCTCTAAATAGGATCCGTCCGACGGATCCACCCGCACCTTGTCGCCGATTTGAACAAACGGTGGAACCTGGACCGTCACACCAGTCTCCAACTTTGCAGGTTTATAAGACGCGCTGGCGGTGGCGCCTTTCATCGACGGCTCGGTATCGACGACTTCTAAGTCAACCGTCGATGGCGGATTGATGCCGACGGGCTTACCATCATGGAATTCGATCCCGACGACCGAATTGGGCAGTAGATACGATAACAGATCGCCGATGTCATCCGACGTTAATGTAGTCTGCTCGTAGTTTTCGGTGTCCATGAAGGTGTGCATGTCCCCTTCGGCATAGAGATACTGCATTTGCCGGGCGTCAAGAATGGCCTGGTCGACGCGATCTTCAGAGCGAAATTTGTACTCCGTGCCGATCCCGGTGCGAAGATTCTTCATCTTTGTTTGCATAAAGCCGCGTTTGTTGCCTGGGGTTAAGTGATGGACCGCGGTCACCCGATAAAGATCTCCTTCATGGATTATGATCATGCCCGGTCTGAGTTGCGTCGCCTGAACCATTTCCTATTGTCCTTCCTCTATGTATGCATGCTTTGTTACCAGTTTGCCGCCGCGGCTTCAACGCAGTTGGCGCCCTGAACGCCGCGCTTACGCGTAAAACCCGCGCCAAAGCATCGCCCGGGCGACGCGATCGATGCCGATCATCAGCGCCGCCAGACGCATGTCGACCGCATGCTTTTGACTCATGTGGAGCACTTCATGAAATGCTTTGACCAGGATATCTCGCAATTTTTTATTGACCTCCTCTTCGGTCCAGAAGAAGTTTTGCAAATCCTGCACCCACTCGAAGTACGACACGACCACCCCGCCCGCGTTCGCCAGGATATCGGGGATCACGAACACGCCCTTGTCGCGAAGGATTGCGTCGGCCTCTGGCGTCGTCGGCCCATTGGCTCCCTCGGCAAGAATTCGGCATTGCAAGCGTTCCGCGTTCGCCCTGGTGATTTGCATTTCCAGCGCAGCAGGAACGAGCACGTCGCACTTGAGCTCTAGCAGCTCTTGATTGCTGATCTTGTCGCCGTACGGGCATGCTTCGAGACTATGGTTCTTGTCAGCCACTTCTAGAAGTTTACCGACAGGCAATCCGTTAGTGTCAACGAAACCGCCGGTCCGGTCGGACACGCCGATGATCTTCACGCCGATATTAGCAAGCTCTTTTACGGCGACGGAGCCGACATTGCCGAAACCCTGAATGGCCGCGGTACACTTGCTAAGATCGATTCCCAAATGTTTCGCAGCTTCGCTAATCATGTAAACAACCCCGCGGCCAGTCGCTTCTTTTCGCCCCAAAGTCCCGCCGATCGCCACCGGTTTTCCGGTGACAATTTCGGGAACGGCATGTCCTTTATGTTGAGAATAAGTATCCATGATCCAGGCCATCACCTGTTCGTTTGTCCCCATGTCGGGCGCCGGCACATCGACCTCGGGTCCGATTATATTTAGAATTTCTGCGGTAAAGCGACGGGTCATCGACTGTAGCTCGTGACGCGAGAGCATGGCAGGATCGCAGGCAATGCCGCCTTTGGCGCCTCCCAGTGGCAAGCCGACCAAGGAACATTTCCAGGTCATCCACATTGCCAGCGCCGAGACTTCGCCGAGGTTGACTGCCGGATGATATCGTATGCCCCCCTTGAATGGCCCGAGGACGTCATTGTGCTGGACTCGATAGCCGGTAAAAACGTGGACATGGCCGTCGTCCATTTGGGTCGGCACGCTCACAATCATGGCGCGATCGGCCCTTCGCAACCGTCCCGCGACATTCGGATCGATCACCAGCTTGGCCGCAGCGATATCGAATTGCTGTACGGCCATTTCACTCGTCGCGCTGCGCCATTCCTCTGTCGCCATGATTGCCCCTAGAGAATTTGATCGATGCAAAGCAATACTTGGTTCTTACCCCGGCGGCCAACTCATTTGGCGGCCGCCAAGTAAATGGTAATGCAAATGAAAGACGCTCTGGCCGGCGTCCGGCCCGACGTTCACGACCACGCGAAAGCCGCTCTCGGCGACGCCATGCTCGCGCGCAAGTCGCGCCGCGACTTGAAAGATCTGCCCGACCAGCGCGCCGTCGTTCGGGTCGATATCGAGGACACTGACAATATGCCTGCGGGGAATAATCAAAAAATGCACCGGCGCTCGTGGCCTGAGGTCTTTAAAGACCACCACGGAATCGTCTTGATAGACGATATTCGCAGGAACTTTTCCCTCGACAATGCCGCAAAATAGGCAATCACTCATCAGATATTTCTCCAAAAATTTCCATTCGCAAGAGCAAACCGATCAATCGTTGTCGGCCGCGCCAGGAAGACGAGCGTAGACCTGTCCGTCTTCGATCTCTATGGGCACGCTTTGAAGAGCAAGCCCGGCGCAAGGACCCCAGATACATTCCCCGCTCGGCGGTTCGAACACGGCGCCATGGGTGGCACACATGAGGTAACGGCCATCGACGCTGAAAAATTGGTTATTGACCCAGTCAAGGGTGATGCCGGTATGCGGGCAACGGTTGACATAGGCAAAAAGATTCCCCTGGTAGTTGACGAGCAGAGCCTCGAACTCCCGCGAACCGCGCCGGAGCGTGAACTTTTTACTGGTGCCGTGCGCCAGCTCGCCCGCCGAGCCGACGAGTTTCCGATTGGATTTTTTTTCCGTGTTCGCCATCGTGCGGGCCTCAGTCTGCAAGCTGCTTTAAGTCGCCCTCCGGGCAGCCGACCAAGACCTCGCCTCGATCGATGCGAACCGGCAAACGAAAGAGTGACTCGCCTTTGCAAGGACCGTCGACGCAAAGACCGGTCGAGAACTCATAAAGCGCGCCGTGGGTGTAGCATCTCAAAAACCGGCCATCGTCGCTGACGAATTCGTCACGGACAAAATCCAACGGCGTGGGCATATGCCGGCAGCGATTTACATAAGCGTGAAAGCTTCCCCGATCGTTGATCAGGAAAGCATCCAAGCGATATTTTTGGCAAATGAGCCAAAACTTTCTCACCGTTCCTGGCGTTAGCTCATCGACCTTAGCGATCACGCGAGATTCCTCCCGACTTTCCTCCCGCATCCGCCGCTTATCGCGCAGAAATATCAAGCGGTGAATTACCAGAGCGGCGAGATAAAGCACTAAAAAAACCAACGAAAGGTAAATCGTGATCGCCATACGCCGCTGAGGAAGCGATTTATTCCGAGTCTTTGTCGACGAGATCGCGGATGCGCTTGACTCCCTGCGCCGTTTGCTGCCCGGAGATACCCATGACTTTCATGAGCTCGGTGGTCATCTCAGCTGTCACCTGGTCTTGAATGCTGCCCGTTCCATCGGGATTGGCCGTGAGAAACCTCAAGATCTTCTCTTTGTCAACTCCCGTCTGCTCGAGGCCGTCAAGAAACTGTCCATAGCTCACCTTGCCGCGGAGTTCCTGAACGCGAGCGAGAAGTTTCTTGCAGTCGCCGCACACTCGCCCGAAGAATCCTGAGCGCGCTCCGCAATAAACACATTTGCTCATCGTTAGCCCAACCTGAAAAGCCGCCGATTTATTTCCCCGCGTTCATCGCGTCCGCCCAAAGCGCTTGCAAGCCGGCGGTGAGGCCGGCATTGGCCGCCACCACGCCACGATGCTTCGGCAGCTCGCGATTAAACATCATCGTCTTACCGTCACCGTCGACGACTTTACCGCCAGCTTCTTCCACCATAAGCACGCCGGCGCAAATATCCCACTCATGGATGGTCCGAAACGTGAGAGTGCCGTCGCCGTCCCCGCTGGCGACTTTGGCGAGCCGGTAGGCAATACTACCGACGCGCCTGAGATCGCAGCGCTCGATGAAAACTTGAAATCTTTTCTGCGGTTCGGACCGGCTCACGAGCAATGAGGCGCCGCGCACGTCTTGCCGCGGGCTGACGCGAATGGCTTCATTATTCAAGTAAGCCCCTTGACCGGCCGCCGCCTTATAGAATCGGTCCTCCGCCGGGTTGTAAACAATCGCGATTTTCGGGCGCCCCTCGACGACGAAAGCGATGGAAATCGCAAACTGTGGCACGCCTTCGATAAATTCCTTCGTTCCGTCGATGGGATCGATCACCCAAATGCGCTTGAGAGCCAGTCGGTGCGAGTTATCCGCATCTTCCTCGGACAGCCAACCGTCCTGTGGAAACGATTTTTGAATATTGTCGCGGATAATGCGATTAGCTTCGAGGTCGGCTGTGGTCACCGGATTATTTTTGCTCTTCTCGTGGACGTCGTACTTTCCCTTAAAAAGGCCCATCACCATCGAGCCGGCCTCCCGGGCCGCCTGTTCGGCGATAGCCAACTCCTTTTCGTATTGAAATGTTGTCGTCAAGCTCACACTCACACTGCGATACGCAGACCGATTAAGCATTAAACACCAGAAGCTGGATGACAGCAACTTGCGGTCGCGGCGGGATGCCGGCTTTCATGCGGAAATTTCTGTGAAATCGCGAACCTTGACGGCGCCGGCTCGAACCATTTCATCGATCGCACGCTCGCCATCGTGAGGCTCCAGGTTAACCGCGCGAATCGAATCGCCGAGGAGTACGACCTTGAAGCCCTCTCTCAAGCCATCAAGCACCGTGTGCTTGACGCAGTAATCCGTGGCCAATCCACCGACGAGAATTCGTTCAACACCTTTGCGCCGGAGCAACGTTGCGAGTCGCGTTCCAGACAGATCAGTCGCTTGGAATCCGGAATAACTATCCTCATCGGGAGTCATGCCTTTCGATAGGACAACCGCATTGCCCAGTTTCAAGTCGCCATGAAACTCTGCGCCCCCGGTTCCTTGAACGCAGTGCACGGGCCAGGGACCGCCGTGAGTCTTAAAATGGTTGGTCCTTTCCGGATGCCAATCACGCGTCGCAAATATCGGCAATCCGGCCTCGGTAAATCTTTCGATCGCGCGATTTAAAACTGGAACTACTTCATCTCCCCCCGACACGGCCAGCGCGCCGCCCGGGCAGAAATCGTTTTGCACGTCGACAATGATCAGCGCGTCTTTTGCCTGCATCGATTTCAATTATAAATCATGCTACTTTGGTTGCAATCGGGTTCATTCTCTAAACCGATTATCAGCATGACAATCAAAGCCGTTTTTTTCGACGCGGCGGGCACGCTTATCAAGCCCGCCAGGCGGGTGGGCGAAAGTTACGCGGCGCTTGCCGCCACGCATGGCAAGGACGTTTTGGCTTCCGACATCACGGCGCGCTTTCGGGTCTGTTTCGATTTGGCGCCGCGTCTCGCTTTTCCCGGAGTCACTGAATCGAATCTCGGCGCGTTGGAACGGGATTGGTGGAAGCAACTGGTTCGTCGGGTATTCGAACCGTGGAGTCCCTTTGAAAAGTTCGATGAATGCTTTACGGAGCTATTCGCTTATTTTGCCGAGCCAGGGGCATGGTCTCTTTATCCGGAAGTGCCCGAGACGCTGTCGGCGCTCGCGCCGGCTCATCGTTCGAAGAGATTTTCGTTTCGAGCCGGGTTGGCTACGCCAAACCGGATCCCAGAATCTTTCAAGTTGCCTTGAACCGTCATGGCCTGAGGCCCGAAAATGCTATACATGTCGGCGACAACGAGACCAATGATTTACATGGCGCCAACAACGCCGGACTTAGGGGTGTTCTCGTCGACCGCGCTAATGGAACATCGCCAGCTGATCGTGATCGCGTGACCAGCCTCAAGGCGATTGTTTCGATGCTCGATGACTGATTGGGCTGACCTGAGGAAGCTTGACACATTTTTTTAACTAAGGTACACGGCTGCGATCTCAGTGGAAAATCCGATGACTTCATCAAGCTGGCAACAGACGGAAAGCGACAATAGCTCGATGCGCATGCATCTCAGCCTGCCCGCCGATGCCGGCCTTTTTCCCGCAGTGGTCGTGATCCAACATCAGGGCGGCGTCGATGAGTTCGTCGAGAAGATGACCATCAGATTAGCCGACGCGGATTACGTTGCTGCTGCGCCGGATCTCTATCACCGCGACGGCCCGGACTGCCAAGACGATATCGCGACGCGCCGATCCCGCCTCGGCGACCGGAGAATCATCACTGACGTAAACGCCTGTGTCGCCTTCATGCAACGCCACGACTGCGTCGACCGAAATCGTATCGGCATCATCGGATTTTGCATGGGTGGACGCGTCGTCTATCTGATGGCCGCGGCCAATCCGGTGTTTAAGGCGGCGGTGGCCTACTACCCCGGCAATACGTTTCGCGCTTGGGGGCGCGACCTTCCGTCGCCATTCGAACGCACCGCCGAAATCCATTGTCCGCTTCAAGGCCATTTCGGCGCCGATGACAAAAATCCTTCACCAGAAGACATGGCGAAGTTCGACGCCGAACTGACCAAGTTTGATAAGCCGCATGAGTTTTTCGCGTATCCCGACGCCGGTCATGCTTTCATGGACAGCACCAAGACGAGCTATCGCCGTCATGCCGACGAGGCTTCTTGGCCCCGAACACTGGATTTTTTACAACGGCATCTTGCGGCGAGATAATGAGCTCAGTCAAAAGCGTTTATTGCGAGCCTGAACCCTTATGAAATCTTGCGTATCATTTCGACAGACAACCGGTTTGGTTCATCTGCCACCAGTCGTGTAGGACCGTGGGAAAAAAACCGCCTAAACAAAACCACGAAATTTGGAATGCGGTCGTCGAGGAACGGCAACGAATCTCTCGTGAGCTGCACGACCGCGTGTTGCAACTGTTGTCGAGCGTCAGGATGCGGGCTGAGAGTTGCCGCCGCCGTCTTCCCGGTAACCGGGGCGCGCTCGAGAACGAACTTCATACCATCGAAGAAAACATCGACAAGGCGATTACCGAAATTCGAAACTTGCTCACGGAAAATCAGAGCCTGGAGGATCTCCAGGCCGGTTCCCTGGAACGACGACTGAAACAAGAGTTGGATATTTTTCGCGCTCGCACCGGCTTCAAGCTCGATTTCCGATGCGCCATCGATACCCACAAATTGCCCGCGGCCATCGAGCGAGAATTGTATTTCACTCTGCGTGAAGGCATTCTCAATGCGGTTCGTCACTCCCGCGCGACCGAGCTGCACCTTTTGCTGACGAAAACCGCAAATGGCTGCGCAGCCCGTTTGCGCGACAACGGTGAAGGTTTCGACGCCGCTTCGACCGAGGGAAGCAATCACTACGGGCTCAAAGGGATGAGAGAACGAATCCGAAAAATCGGCGGCGAGCTGGATCTCCACACAGCGCCAGGAAAAGGCACAGAGATTAAGATCAAAATTCCTTTCGCAAATTAGAGACGTGCTGCCGACAAACTCGCAATGACGCTGCGCTATCCAATAGCCTGTTAGTCGCGACTCTGGTGGCGCCGAGTTTCCGATACGGCGAACCTCGTCAAGTTTTCACCGGTCAGGCGAAAAACCGTCCACTCATGCATTGGCACGGCGCCGAGTTTTTTGTAAAAGTTGACGGCTGGCTCGTTCCAATCGAGCACCGACCATTCTAATCTGCCACACTGCCGTTCTTTGGCTACTCCTGCGACGTAACGAAGCAAAGCGTTCCCGAAGCCGCGTCGGCGAAACGCCTCGTCGACAAAGAGATCCTCGATATAGATCCCCGGCAGACCGAGAAACGTTGAATAGTTGTGAAAGAATATGACGAAGCAGACCGGCTGTCGCTTGAAATAGCCAATGGCAACTTCCGCGGCGTGACGGCGGCCGAAGAGTGTCTCACGCAAAGTCTTTTCCGTGGCAGTGACTTCATGTGACAGCCGCTCATAGTCCGCGAGCTTTTTGATAAATGAAAGAATCACCGGCACGTCCGCCTTGGTAGCGGGCCGAATCTGAAAACTGGGAATCTCTATCGATGATCTCATAGTTGCTCCATGTACGATGAACACTTACACGAATGCTGGACGATGCACGACCCAGTGTACTTGGAACGCTGCCGGAAATCGTTCTTTATCCACATTATTTTTTGGCGTTTCTAAGCGCCCGCCAGACTCGTTCGGGCGTTAGCGGCAGATCTTTGATGCGCACGCCGGTAGCTCGGTCGATGGCGTTGCACACCGACGGCGCCACGGAAAGAATGCCGCCTTCGGCCATGCCACGCACGCCAAATGGCCCCGGCCCGTCGCCATTCTCGACCAATACCGTATGAAATTCCTCCGGCACGTCAGCGAAAGTAGGAATCCGATAATCGACAAGATTCGGATTGATGAGTTGACCGTTGTCGTAGACCAGTTGCTCAAATAACGTATGGCCGATGCCTTGCATCGCGGCGCCTTCCTCTTGAGCGACACAGTGCTCCGGATGAATCGCCTTGCCAACGTCCGCCACGGAGATGAATTTCTTCAGCTTCACCTCGCCGGTTTCGTGATCAATCTCAACCTCGGACGTCCCCATGCCCACTTCCCAGAAAACCGGCAACCGATTGTTGGTGATTTCCGGCCCCGCTTCGCCGCGGCCAATCATTTCACCCCCGGACCCTTTACCGAAGCGCCGCTCAAACGCTTCTTGAAACGTTATGCGCGCTTCGCCGCAAACTAAGGCGCCGTCAACGACACGAATTTGGCCGGCCTTTACGCCCATCGTCTGGGCCCCGATCTTGACAAACTGCTGTTTAAGATCGCGCGCGGCTTTCTGCACGGCAGTTCCCATGAGCGTGGTCGACCGGCTCGATCCCGTCGAGCTATCGTAGGGCGTAACTTTCGTATCCGCTCCGGCGACGCGGAACTGTTCCATGGGCAGCGTCAATTCTTCCGCGGCGATTTGTGTCAAAGTAGTTCGGACACCCTGCCCCATCTCTGTGCTGCCCACCACAATATTGGCGATTCCGTCTGACTGCATGCGGATCATCGCTACGGACACCGGCGTCGCCCCGGCGTTGCTGGTCGCGCAACCCATGCCGATAGGCGCATTTTTCTTTTTGATCGACTTTTTCCAGCCGCTTTTACGGACCAAGCTTTTGAGACTCGTAGCGAGATTGGCATCGATGCCTTTTAAGCCAGGCCGTAATTCCTGACCCCTCTTGAGCAAGTTTCTAAGGCGTAATTCCGCCGGGTCCATGCCGATCTTCGCTGCGATCATTTCGATCTGTGATTCGCCGGCGTAAATCACCTGTGGCGCGCCGATCGCGCGATACGAACCGGCCGAACCTGTGTTAGTGTAGACTTGGTAGGCGTTCGTGCGGATATTGGGAATCCAATAAGGACCGATAACGCGCGTCGCCGACCGCGCTGTCACCTGCGGACCGTTGTCGTCGTAACCGCCGGTGTCTAAATAGATTTCCGCTTCGCGCGCTATGATCGTGCCGTCGCGCTTCGCGCCGGTCTTGATGCGCACGCGCGCGCCGTGGCGTCGAACCGTCACCATTGACTCGCCGACGGAGTTGCAAATACGCACCGGCCTTTTCGCTTTGCGCGCCAGTGCGACCACCAGCGGCTCGAATTTCGTGTACGACTTGCTGCCGTACCCGCCGCCCAGATAATTAATGATCATGCGCACTTTTGCCGGCGGCACTTTGAACAACCTGGAAATATCACCGCGCACTTGGAACGGATGTTGCGCCGAGGACCAAACCGTAATTTCGTCATTGTCGTCGTACTGCGCAATCACCGAATGCGGTTCCATGGCGTAGTGATAGACCATCGGGAATGTAAACGTGTCCTCGACGATCACGTCGGACTGGGCAAACCCTTCTTCAACATTGCCGCGCTCGACTTTTTCATGCGTGCCGATATTGCTGCCCTTCTCTTCGTGAATCAGCGGGGCATCTTTCCGGATCGCTGCGTCGATACCCACCACCGCGGGCAATTCTTCGTAGTCGACTTCGATCAGCGCCAACGCTTCTTCTGCGGTCGCCAAGTCCAGCGCCGCCACCGCCGCCACCGGCTCGCCCACGTAATGAACTTTGTTCATGGCAATCACGGGCCGGCCGTTGTAGATGGCATTGAGATCCGCAATGTCGGCCGCACTCAGCACCGCAACGACGCCGGGCAGCGTTTCGGCGCGGGATGCATCGATCGAACGAACGCGCGCATGCGGATAAGTGCTGCGCAAAATTTTGCCGTGAAGCATTCCGGGAATGATCAGATCGCCGACGAACTTCGCCTTGCCCGTCACTTTCTCCACGCCGTCCACTCTTGCTACGCTGTGACCGACATATTTGAGTTCTCGTTTCGCCATGAAATCTCCGCCGTTAAATTTAAATTCGAACCTAACAAAGCCGTTATACCAGTTCAAGAAACCACACTCGGACTCGAGGCTAGATCGTCGCAGAACCTGTGCTTTCCAACGTTACAAACGCTTTCTCGTCGACGTGCGTCTCACCAGCGGCGAAATTGTCACCGCACACTGCACCAACACCGGCAGCATGATGGGGTGTAAAGATCCCGGTTCCGCCGTCTACATTTCCAAGTGCGCCAATGGCAACCGAAAACTCGCCTACACTTGGGAATTGATTCACACCGATCGCATCTGGGTCGGCATCAACACCATGCATCCCAACCGACTTGTAGCCGAAGCCGTTCAATCGGGCCGGATCCGAGAATTATGCGGATATGAAACCATTCGACGGGAAGTCAAAGTCAACACTCACAGCAGGCTCGACCTTTGTCTGCAAGGTAGCGACGGTTGCTGCTTCGTCGAAGTCAAAAACGTCACACTCGCCATTGGCGGCGCCGCCGCATTTCCCGATGCGGTCAGCGAGCGCGCGACGAAACACCTCAAAGAATTGATGCGCTTAAAACGCCAAGGCCATCGCGCCGCCGTGGTTTTTGTCATTCAGCGCGCTGACTGCGATTATTTTCGTCCCGCCGACGAGATCGACGCGGAATACGGCCGGTGGCTACGCCGAGCGATAAAAGCGGGAGTCGAAGCGCTGCCTTACCAGGCCAAAGTCACGCCACGAGAAATCATCTTGGCGGATCGATTGCCAGTCCAGATCTAGCAGCCTGATTGTTGTTGACCCGGGAGTGACTTCGTTTTCGTTGCGTTCCAGCCCACGGCCGTGGCAAAAATGATATTCGATTGGCTTTTGCGACTGAAGCACCTGGCCTTGGCGGCGCGCCCCCGTACATGCTACAGAGAGAAGCTAAGCCGCTGATATCGTCGACTTTCATGTCGAATAATTTGTACGAGGAGGAATATCTATGATGACCGCACAAGATCTCCGAGGAGTTTTAGCGATCATGCCGACCCCGGCTAAGGACGGAGCTGAACGTCTTGATGCCACGAACACCGTAGACTTGGACGAAACCGCGCGCCTCGCTGAACATTTAGTCCGCGACGGCGCCACCGGGATCATGGCGCTCGGCACCATGGGGGAGTGCGCGACCACGTCGCAAAGCGATTATGAAGCCTACGTCGATTGCTTATTGAAGACCGTGCGCGGCCGGATTCCCACGTTTGTCGGCACAACCGCGTTAGGCGGCCATGAAATTGCCCGGCGTATCAAGTTTGTCAAGGAACGCGGCGCCACCGGAACTCTCTTGGGCATTCCGATGTGGCAGCCGGCGACGCCTGATATGGCGGTGCAATTCTACAAAGATGTCTCCCAAGCGTTCCCGGATTTCCCGATCATGGTTTACGCCAATCCGCGCGCCTTTCGCTTCGCTTTTGACGCTGATTTCTGGGGGCCGATGGTCGACAAGGCGCCGACAGTGATGTCGGCTAAATTCTCCAGCAAAGCGATCTTGAAAAAGGTCGTGGCCGTCACCAAAGGACGGGTCAATTTGGTGCCGCCCATCGGGCTCGCCTACGAATTCGCGCAAATGTCGCCCGAATCTCAGACCACTTGTTGGATTCCCTCGGTCGGACCGCAGGTCGGTCTGGCACTCATGAAAGCACTGGCAGCGCGCGATGCGCGGCAAGCCAAAGCCGTCGCCGATGACATCGCCTGGGCCAACGAGCCGCATCATGCGATCACCGGCTCTCAAGAGGTTTTTGCGTCCTACAACATTCAAATGGAAAAAATTTTGATGGGCGCTTCCGGCTACTGCAGGCCCGGC
>WNFY01010784.1_pt1 | contig 13940 bp, 17 predicted proteins | sample 5400091 | NCBI WGS metagenome assembly WNFY01 (sample SAMN13153364, study PRJNA577476) | soil metagenome | isolation source: 60 cm soil or saprolite under grassland replicate 1 | place: USA:California | collected 2016-06-15 | reverse complement strand
CGATCTGTCGCTTTGGCGGAGTTGGCGGAAGCATCAGCTCGCGGATCGCGTCGAAGACGACCTTAAACTGGGCGTCGTATTTGTTTTCGAGCGCGGCAAGCTTGCGGGCAAGTTCCGTATTCGAGAGGAGCATCTCGCGTAAGCGCACAAATGTGCGCATGATGGCGATGTTTACCTGCACGGCGCGGCGACTGCGCAGAACACTCGAGAGCATGGCGACGCCCTCCTCTGTGAAAGCCATCGGTACCGCGCCGCCGAGCTTTCCGCGAGTGGGTATCACAGTTTGTGATACCAGGGTTTCCGTCTCGCTGGCGGTGAGCTCAAACATGAAGTCCGCGGGAAAGCGGTCGAGATTTCTCCGCACCGCTTGCTTTAGTGCACGCGTCTCAACGCCATAGAGCTGAGCCAAGTCGAAATCGAGCATCACATTCTGGCCGCGGATCAGAAATATTCGCCGCTCGATTTGAACTGCCAGACGCGTCGTCACGATTCATAAACCGTTTGGGCTTCCGCGAGAATTGCCTCTCGCCGAATCCAGTTGTCGCTTTGCTCCACCGTTCGTCGTGTTGTTATTTCGACCGGGCGACCAAGTATCCGCGCGAGTTCTTCCTCCGCACTGAAATATTCTAGCCCTGGCGTGGCGCCGGGTGCGAAGGTAACGAGCACGTCCACATCACTGCGGTTCGAATCGAAATCGTCGCGAAGGATTGAACCGAAAAGCTCGAAACGTGTAATGTTCCATTTCCGGCAAAACGCCTCGATCTTTTCGTAGGGAATTGGAAACCGGGTCGCGACTTTCGTGGTCATGCGAAATCCTATTCCAAACTTCGCCCGGATTGACGCCGGGCATCTTCGTCCTCCATCCGGTCGAACATCAGCGCGCCGTCGAGCGCCGTCTGGTTGCAGAGGGCTACATCGGCATCTTGATTGGCGATTTCCAGCAACCCTTCGCAAACAGCTCGACACTCGGCTTCGGTTAGCTTCGGGAGTTCCTTGATGATTTCAGATACGCTCACGGAGAAATTATAGCCTTCGGTCAGCAATTTGTCAGGCCACTTGGCCGCGCTCATCCAGATGGCAAGAGCTCGTAATTGGCCCACGATCAGGATTGTTCGGGTAATGTCTACGGGATTGCCCTACGCGGATGCCTTAAAACTGGCGCGAAAAGCTGCGCCCCTGCTCGACATCAGCGTGTCGGAGTTCATGCGGCTACGGAAGAACGAGTAAGAGTTAGGATTGCTCTAATTTTGCTAGCAAACGCTCGCTGTAACCCTCCTTGCGAAGCTTCTCGTAATCGATGCGGCCATCCTTTTTCAGCATGTCTCGCTTGAGGGCACGCATCAGATTGCCAGCGGCGTGATCGAGTAATTCAGCTTCAGATTTTGCGCGTCGCTTCGCAGTGGTTTTCACGCACACAATTTGCCTCAATTCGGTTCGCCGTTCAATTCCAATTCGCAACTTGGAGCAGCGCAGGACGGACCTTGGCGGCCAGCCCGAAATCGATCATCCAAACTTCACCCAGACTGACGCTGCGCGTCTTCCTCCTCCATACGGTCAAGCATCAGCGCGCCGTCGACACCGCGATTCGCGATCAACTCAAATGAAATGATGTTTGGGTATGTTCCACCAAGTGAACGCAAACCTGATTACAAACCAAAAGGTGACGTGACATTGCCTTTGGAAATGGACGTAATCGGAAGATCATGATACTGCACAATTTACACGATCATTCACGTGCTGATCAGCTTGGTCGGAATTTTTACCGGCTTGATCGTTCTGTTCGGATTGCTTGCCAGCAAACGGCTGGATGATTGGACTAAATGGTTTCTGATCACCACTGTGCTCACGAGTGTGACGGGCTTCTTCTTTCCGTTCCATGGTTTCACGCCGGCGATTGCGCGATCGTGCAGGCGTTCGAAAAAATACCGGCGTTGAACGCGCTCGCTCCGACGCAGACCGAGCCGCCATTTAAACTCACGCAACTCGTTGTCCTGGTGCTGTTCGTCCTGATCACCATCGTCGCGGCGATCAGGTTCCGGCCCGAACCTGTCCGCGCCGTCTGAGCACTCGCATTAAAGATCAAAGAAGTCATCGCCTGGTTGAAACCGAACGCTGATCGTCCCACTCCCGCCGGACGCAGTTGACCACATTCGATATTCAGGCAAGGGGACATTCATGAGTGAAGCTATTCTCGTGACCGGCGCGACTGGAACGATTGGGCGCGATGTGACGAAACAACTGGCGAAAAAACGTGCGGCCGTGCGCGCCGGAGTGCGCGGCCCAGGCAAAGCAAGAATGCAATTCGGCACCGAGATCGCGCTCGCGACGTTCGACTTTGAAAATCCCGAGTCGTTTACCGGCGCGCTTGAAGGCGTCGAGAAAGTTTTCCTTCTGCCGCCGCTAATGCCAAATCAGGTGGAAGTGGCAAATGCATTTGTCGATGCCGCGAAACGCGCGGGCGTTCGTCACATCGTGAAACTGTCCGCCATCGGCGTGGATACTGAGTCGTTTAAGTTCGGAGAATGGCACGCTGCCGGCGAACGACATATTCGCGAATCGGGTTTGGCCTTCACGTTTTTGCGACCGAACTCGTTCATGCAAAATTTCATCAACTACTTTCCGCCACGCGACGGCGTCATTTATCTGCCGTGGGGAAATGGCAGGGCGAGCTTCGTCGATACGCGCGATATCGCGACTGTTGCCGCCGAGGTGCTGATAACTCGCGATCACGAAGGAAAAACTTATACACTCACCGGCCCAGCGGCGCTCGGGATCGCAGAAGTAGCAAATATTCTATCCGAAGCAGCAGGACGCGAGATCAATTATGTTGATCTGCCGGAATCCGCCGCGCGCGACGGAATGCTTCAAGCCGGCTTACCGCAATGGCAGGTGGACGCTTTGATGGAGCTTCACGCGATCAATAAGCAGAGCCTCTGGTCAACGGTGACATCGGACATCGAGGAGGTAAGCGGGAAACCTCCAATCGAATTCGCGCAATTTGCCCGCGACCACGCCGAAAAGTTTCGGGCGAGCTAACACAACTCCGGCGATTACCATGAACAGGCAGGCACAATCGTCGGCGGTGGAAAAATTTCGCGCGCTGCATGAGTCAGGCTGCTTTGTCCTGCCCAATCCGTGGGATGTGGGAACCGCTCTGTATCTGAAACATCTCGGCTTCGAAGCGCTCGCCACCACATCGGCCGGCTTCGCTTTTTCGTGCGGCAAACCCGATGGCGGAGTCTCACTCGACGAAATGCTCGCGCACATTGGCGAAGTTGTTGCCGCAACGCCGCTGCCGGTGAATGCCGATCTCTTGAACGGGTTCGCCGACGAACCCGAAGACATTTCAACGAATGTGAAGCTCTGCATCGAGAGCGGAGTGGCTGGACTGTCGATCGAAGACAATTCTGGGAACAGCGCTGCGCCACTCTACGAAAAACATTTGGCTGTCGATCGCATCCGCGCGGCACGCAAGGCAATCGATGCTTTAAAAGTTCCAGTCGTGCTGACGGGACGATGTGAAGCGTGGCTCGTCGGAAAACCTGATCCATTCCGCGCGGCCCTCGATCGACTCGTCGCTTACGCCGAAGCCGGCGCTGATTGTCTGTACGCTCCCGGTGTTCAAAAGCCTGACGAAATTGCGGAGATCGTAAAAGTTTGCTTGCCGAAACCCGTTAACGTTTTAGTATCCGGCTTCAATCGCGAGCTTTCACTTTCCCAACTTGCCGATCTCGGCGTTCGGCGCATCTCCGTCGGCTCCGGTTTAGCCGCTGTCGCGTGGGACGCGTTCATCCGCGCCGCGCGCAACATCGCAACGACTGGCCAGTTCGATAACGCTTTCGCAAACGCCATTTCCACCGCCGAGCTTAACGAAGTCTTCTCAAAGCGAGACTAATCCTGTTCTTGGACCATCCGACGTTGGATGTTGCTTGAGCCTGCCCCGAGCGGAGTCGAATGGGTTGAGCGTTTGCTGCTTCGTTCCTGACCTCTGACCTCTGACTTCTGTCCTCTGACGCCTGAATTTGCTCGCCTTTTTCGGTCGCAGTTGCTCTTCTTAGAACCCACGCAATGAGCATCATCGGAACAGTGGAAAGCCTTTGGCGCTATCCGGTGAAAAGTATGCGCGGGCAAGAGTTGGACGAGATGTTCGCGGGGTACGCGGGAATCTACGGTGATCGCCTTTTTGCCTTCGAGAGTTCTGCCAGTCCAAAGGGATTTCCATACCTGACCGGACGGGAACAACGCGAGATGCTGCGATATCGCCCGCGATTCCGTCATCCGGACAAAGCCACCCGCCCTGTTAATTTGACCGAAGCGGAGAGCATGCCGCCTGGAGCGAATCCCGTCTCAGCCAATCCCGCAGAGCTGATGGTCGATGTAGAAACACCCGATGGAAAAACTCTCGCGATCGATAACCCTGCATTGATCGACATGCTTCGTGCCGGTATCGACGAGAAGCACCAACTCACATTGCTTCGCTCGGACCGCGCGATGACGGATTGCCGCCCGTTGTCACTCTTTGCCGTCCAATCGGCGATAAAACTTGGGGAGGAAACCGGCATCACCGTGGACAAACGGCGCTTCCGGGCAAACGTCTATTTGGACTTAACATCCTCGGAAGGCTTCGCCGAGGATGAGTTTGTCGGCCGCTCCCTGCGCATTGGATCGAAGGTGGTCATCTCGGTCCTGGAGCGTGATCCGCGCTGCATGATGATCACGCTGGATCCCGATACGGGAGAAAAAGCGCCGGCCTTATTGAAGAAGGTCGCGCAAGCTCACAGCGGCATGGCCGGCGTCTATGGCGCCGTGCTGGTGGAAGGCACGCTGCGCAAAGGCGATCCCGTCGAGTTGTTAAACTAGACCGCGCTGCCCGCTCGCTGACTTCTGACCTCCCTGGCACGCCGTAGCCCCTGGCTCGCCGGAGCTTTAGCGAAAGTGGCTAGGCGGAGGCGGCTGGCCTCTGCTCCTATTTCCTACTCCTGCTTTTAGTGGCTAGGGCGTCCGGAAAATCTTTCCGGTGTAAGGATCTTTCACTTCGGTTCCAGTCGGAAAGCCGCGGACATCAACGTAACCTTCGTCCGGCGCAAACGGACTCGTCACGAGGCCTTGCTTGTCTGGGACTGGAATTCCGTAAGGAACATCGCGCTTTCCGCCCTTCGCTGCTGGAGCTGCCGTTGCCGCGCGCACTTTCGGTTGACTCGGCGGCGCCACGCTCGGAGTGGGAGTCGGCGAGGCTTCTTTGGTCGTCGACTGCTTGCCAGTATCTTTACGAGTAGCGCTTGGAGCCGGCGGCTGCTTTTGCGGGTGCGCGATGGAATTCCCGAGTGCTTTCAGTAACTCGCCGAGCGAACGCGCTTCGGCGACGTCGCTCATCGTTAGAAATCCACAGATCGATAATGTTAGGAGGCATCTGGTCAACAATTGGCTCACGCGGTGACGCCTAATCTGCCCCATGCGTCGAAAGTCTTCAACATTGTAGGCGCGGCGATCACTCTTCCAGCCGCACCGACTCGATCACCTTGTCGATCCCAATGCTAGTCCGGCTCAGATTCAGCCCGGCAGAACAAACGATACGATCTCGTTCACGGCGCGATGATTCGTCCAGAAGTGCCAACGCTTGCCAAACCACGCCGGACGCAACACTCTGCGGCGATGCATAAGACCACTGATCGCAGCTTCATCGGACATCCGCGCGGTCTCGGCTATCTCGCCTTCACCGAAGCTTGGGAACGCTTTTCTTACTACGGAATGCAATCGCTGCTCGTGCTCTACATGGTCAACAGACTGCTGTACCCCGGACACATCGAGCGCATCGCCGGGTTCGGTCCGTTTCGCCACCTGCTCGAGAGCATTTATCGCGGCCCGCTTTCGGTCCAGGCGCTCGCCTCGGCGATTTTCGGACTCTACACAGGTCTCGTTTATCTCACGCCGATCGGCGGCGGATTGATCGCCGACCGTGTGCTCGGACGCACACGCACAATCACAATCGGTGCACTGCTCATGGCGGCCGGGCATTTTCTGATGGCCTTGGACGTCACCTTCCTCGCCGCGCTCACTTGTCTTCTCGCCGGCGTCGGTTGCTTCAAAGGAAACCTCGCCAGTCAGGTCGGCGCGTTGTACGCAACGGGCGACAACCGGCGCGCGGACGCTTTTCAGATCTACTACATATTTATCAATGCTGGAGTAATCGCATCGCCGCTGATCGCTGGCACACTCGGCGAAGTTTACGGCTGGCATTACGGCTTCGGCGCTGCGGGCATCGGCATGCTCATCGGCCTGACGATTTATCTGTCCGGCCGGAAATGGCTCCCCGTCGATTCCCCTGTCGTCCGTAAGGCCAATCGCGCATCAAAAACCCCGCTCACGCATCGCGAACGAATGGCCATCGTCACGCTGCTTATGCTTTTGCCGGTGCTGACGATCGCTGTCATTGGCAACCAGCAAATCTTCAACGCCTATCTCGTGTGGGGAGAGAGAAGCGCGAACCTCGTCTTCTTTGGCCGCAAGATGCCGACGACATGGCTGATCACGCTCGACTCGATTCTATCGCTCAGTTGTCTCGCGGGCGCAGTCGTGTTTTGGCGACTTTGGTCGAAGAAACGTCCTGAACCGGCGGAAATCACCAAGATGGGAATCGGCAGCATCATTGCTGTGACCGGTTTCACCTCTCTTGCCGCCGGCGCGGCCATCGCGGCGAGCGCCGGAGCGAAGGTTTCAATCGGTTGGCTCATTACGTTCCACCTGTTAAACAGCATCGGGTTTGCAAATGTCTTTCCTGTCTCGTTGGCGCTCTATGCTCGCGTCGCGCCTGCCGCCTTGTCGGCCACCATCATCGGCATTTTTTATCTGCACTTGTTCGCCGCCAACAATCTCGTCGGCTGGATCGGCGGTCTTCTCGAAAAAATGCCCGCGACACAGTTCTGGCTATTGCATGCGGGGTTATCTGGAACAGCTGGCATCATCTTCCTCATCGCCGGCCGCCTCTTCGGTCATCTCCTCGCTCCGGGTGAAAACGAAAGTACTGCGCCCTCTGACCTCTGACTTGGATGTTGGATGTTGGAGGTTCGGCGTTGGGCGTTCTCTTCGTATTAGCCCTTAAGGAAGCGATGAAATCTTCACGAATTTTCATCCTGACGTCGCTAGCGATGATCGCCTTCGCGAGTAACTCGCTCCTTTGCCGAGCTGCGCTGAAACAAACCAGCATCGACGCCGCCACGTTTACCTTTATCCGTATCTTCTCCGGTGCAGCCGCCCTCTGGCTCATCATGAAGATGCAGCGCACGGCATGGAAGGACGCCGGCAACTGGTTGTCCGCGGCGGCGCTCTTCGTTTACGCCGCGGCCTTTTCATTTGCCTACAACACTCTCTCTGCCGGCATGGGCGCGTTGCTTTTATTTGGCGCGGTTCAGGCCACCATGATTCTTTGGGGCTTGCGCAAAGGCGAAAAGTTGCAGGCAATCCAAATCGTCGGTCTTGTCGTGGCCGTGAGCGGACTTGTCGTGCTCGTGTTTCCTGGCCTGTCCGCTCCACCGTTTAGTGGTTCGATCTTGATGTTGGGAGCTGGCGTGGCTTGGGGAATCTATTCGCTGCGCGGCAAAGGAGAGAAAAATCCGGCCAGCGCCACGGCTGGCAACTTTCTGCGCGCCGTTCCGTTCGCAGTCGCTGTTAGTATCATCATGCTGCCATGGGCGCGACTCGATCGTACCGGAATCGGTTACGCCGTGATCTCCGGAGCGATCACTTCAGGACTTGGCTACGTGATCTGGTACAGCGCATTGCCCGGCCTGAAAGCCGCCGGTGCCGCGACCGTTCAACTCAGCGTGCCGGTCCTCGCCGCCACCGGCGGGATCCTCTTACTTGGCGAACCGATTACTCTGCGTTACCTGCTCGCGTCCATCGCGGTCTTGGGTGGAATCGCGCTGGTCGTGCTGGAAAAGAATCGCGCGCTCTAGGTTTTCCGCTACGCAACGAGAGGATTTATTGTCCGCAGACGCCCGGCTGTATAGAATTCAAGATCCCTCGTTATGAACGACGACAAAGACAACATCCAACTCAGCGCGGTAGAAGATCACGATGGGATATTGACCATTCGTGGCGGCGGCGCCCGCAGGGATTGGAACGGCATTCACTATAAGCAAGGCATGTCCGCCAAAAATGTGGGCGCGACCAAATTATCAGCCAATATCGCCACGATCCCTCCGGGTGGCATCGCGTATGCCCATATTCACGTCGGCTTCGAGGTGATTCTTTATATCCTCGAAGGAAGAGTGCGCCACGCATTCGGACCCGGACTCAAGCAGGTCTTGGAAAACGAAGCCGGCGATTTTATTTACATCAAACCGGGCGTGCCTCATGAAGTCTTCAATATGAGCGACACCGAACCCGTCGTGGCCTTTGTCGCCCGCTCCTCTGCCGAGGAATGGGATAATATTATTCCTTACGACCGCAACCAGCCCGCGCTCAAACGGCGAAAGCACGACGCGTCTTAAGTTTTCGCTCGCCTCAAACTGCGCATTTCGCACACTCTTGATCCGGCGGGTTTCTTGCCGCCGTATATGACACGCGATCCGGCATTAACGGGACTTCCCGCTGGCGTTTCAGCTGAGGAAGCGGCGGCACAGTTCGATCAACTCCAGCGAAAGCTCGTTCCACTGTGGCAATTGATCGAGTCGTTCAATCAGCACGAACAAACAATCGTGGTTGTTCCGTCGATGTCGATCGATATGGCAGCGACGGGCTTCGAGATTCAGGGCTACGAAGAGCGCTTCCTGTTCCTCCTTTTGCTTCTGGCGCAACCGCGCGCGCGAATGATTTATGCGACCTCCCAGGCGATTCACCCCAGCGTGATCGAATATTACCTCGATCTTCTCTCGGGCGTCATTCCGAGCCACGCCATGCGTCGGCTCACTTTGCTCTCGCCCTACGACGATTCCGCGCGCCCTCTCAGTCTCAAACTACTCGAGCGGCCGCGCCTTCTCGAGCGAATTGGAGCCGGCATCCTGGACAAGGGCCGCGCTCACCTGGTCTGCTACAATACCAGCTTCCTCGAGAGAAATCTCGCCTTGCGCCTGGGAATCCCGCTTTACGGCGCGGACCCCCGGCATCTTTCTTTCGGAACAAAAAGCGGATGCCGGCAGCTATTTGCCCGTGTTGAGATCAATTACCCGCTCGGCTTCGATAACTTGACCAGCATCGACGAAATCGTCTTGGCGCTGGTTAAAATGCGCGCTCAACGACCGTCCCTGACGCAGGCGATTGTGAAATTGAACGAGGGCGTCTCCGGCGAAGGGAACGCTACCGTGGACCTGTCAAATCTGGCCGAACCCACTGATGCCGCCATCGCCGAGCGGGTGCGCGCCATGCGTTTCGAACTCGGCAAGGTTAACTTCGACGAGTACGCGGCAAAATTTCGCGCCCGCGGCGGAGTTGTCGAGGAACGGGTCGGCGTCGGCGCGAAAGAAGTGCGCAGTCCGAGTGTGCAATTGCGCATCACGCCACTGGGCAAAGTGGAACTCCTTTCCACCCACGACCAAATGCTTGGCGGTCCGAGCAACGCATCCTTTCCTGACTCTGCAATTTCTTAGCGGCGGCACTTACGATGCGGAAAGCGCTAGCTTCATCGCGCCGAACGGGCGCAAGAAATTTCTCGTGGCCAGCGATCATCTTGAATCGCCGCGCTATCGAGGATTCACGCCGGATGATATCTTCGATCTCGTCGTGCGGCGTGGCCTGCACTTTGGACAAGTCCGGCAGACGGGGGTCGTTTTCCATATGCTCAGCGCTCTTGGCAGCACGGGACGGTTAGGTCTCACCGCCGTCGGCAATTCGCCCGAAGAAGCGCATTCCATCTTCGACGAAGCGAAACGCGTTCTGGACGAAGAGGCGCGTTTTGATGAACTCTAGATCGAGTTCCCGGGTGAGTGTCCATGAATTCGGACCCGGGCTCAAACAGATCTTGGAGAATGAAGCCGGCGATTTTACTTACATCAAAACCCAACGACCGCGCAAAGACCACTGAACACGGCGTGCGGGGACGCCCCCGGGTAGACTGCATAGGCCGCATGGTGATGCGACCGAGTAATCGGGAGATTGCGAGTCAACCTGTCGGCGCCTTTGTCCCCGCTCGTCTGCCGACGAGTGGGACAATATCATTCCTTATGACCGCAATCAGCAGGACTGACGCTGATCTCCTCGCGCCGGGCGACAACGAACCGAGCGCCTAATTTCTTTTACTATCGAACTTCGATGTCAATCGCTCTAAAACAGACCGCAGCGCCGTCCTCCGCCACGATGATGTCGACCGAAGAAATACGGCGATGTTTTCCGGCGCTCGCGCGCACTCATAACGGTTATCCGGTTGCCTATTTCGACGGTCCCGGCGGCACCCAGGTGCCACGGACGGTGGTGGAGGCGATGAACGATTATCTTTACCGCCACAACGCCAATACGCATTGGGCGTATCCGACAAGCGAGGAGACCGACGCGATCATCGACTCTGCCCGAAGCGTGCTGGCCGATTTTCTGAACGCTAGCTCGACCGAAATCGTGTTTGGCGCCAACATGACGACATTAACCTTTCACCTCGCGCGCGCTCTCGGTCGCGGCTACGAACGCGACGACGAGATTTTGGTCACCGAGCTCGATCATCATGCCAATATCGCGCCCTGGCGTGCGCTGGAAAAGGAATGCAGCGTGAAAGTTCGCATGGTAAAAATGATTCCTGCAACCGGCGAGCTGGATTGGGACGGTTTTTCCCGGCAATTAACCGGACGCACCAAGCTGGTCGCGGTCGGCGCAGCATCGAACGTTCTTGGCACGATCAACGACGTAAAACGCGCCGGGGAAATGGCGCACTCGTTAGGCGCGAAAATCTTTGTCGACGCCGTCCACTACGCTCCGCATGAGTTGGTCGATGTGCGCGATTGGAATTGCGACTTCCTCGCCTGCTCCGCCTACAAGTTTTATGGCCCCCACATCGGAATTCTCTATGGCCGACACGACCTGCTCAATTCGCTCGATTTTCCGAAACTGCTCCCGGCACCCGATTCAGCACCAGAACGAGTCGAGACTGGCACTCAAAATCATGAAGGAATCGCAGGCGCGGCCGCCGCTGTTGATTTTCTTGCCTCGCTCGCTCCGGGCGCGACGCGTCGCGTACGCCTGCGCGCTGCGTTCCACAAACTACACGAGTGCGGCGACGCATTAGTCACGCAACTCTGGAATGGATTGCGCGAAATAGAGCGCGTCCGTCTTTACGGCCCGCCGCCTGGCACGGCGCGCACACCAACGATCGCATTCACGGTGAACGGCGTGCCGTCGATCGAGGTGGCGAAGGAGTTGGCGAAGCGTGGAGTTTTCCTCTCACACGGCGACTTCTACGCGATGACAGTGGTCGAACGCTTGGGCCAAACCCAGCACGGACTGGTCCGGGCGGGTTGTGCCTGCTACACCACAGCACAAGAAGTGGATCGTCTGCTCGCCGGCGTGCGTGCACTGTAGCTGTCTCGCATAGCATATCGAAGGCGTGCCTCACGAGGTCTTCAAGATGAGCGATACCGAGCCGCTCGTCGCCTCTGTCGCCCGATCGTCCGCCGATGAGCAGGACGACATCATTCCCCACGATCGCAACCACCCCGAGCCAAATGATCGCACGGTCGAGCAAAATTCTCCTGAGTCGGGACACCGGTTGCTGGACATTAGTTCGCTACAAACCAGCGCCGCCAAATTCTAACGAGCACGGCACGGACGTTTGGTGGTAACTTTTCCAGTCCAAACGGCCTTTCCAAGACGATTACAAAGTAGCTAAAGGTCTCATCGCGAAGCGCGAAGACCAGTTAGTAAACAAAAGAAAGGTACTATGGAAGAAGAACGTAAGCCGAATGAACCAATCAAACCTGCGGCTCCCGGACAGCAAGGCGGCGGCCAGGAGGGCGATCGTGACAAAGAGAAAGAGCGCGAGAAACAAGGCGGCGGCCAACAGGGTGGCGGAGGCGAACAGGGCGGCGGTCAGCAAAGCGGACGATAAGAGCCTTGTGCCTTGAATTAAGGAGCGGCGGGAGGCGACTCCCGCCGTTTTTCTTGACGGTGTACCGCCACAGAAGTTCGACGTTTTCTTTCCGCCCCTATTCTCTGCCGACGAGTGCGAGAATTATTATTCTTTCCGATCGTGGTTAGCGCTAAACGCACTGATCGCTGACCTTTGAGTCCTGACTTCTGATTTCTGCATCGGGCAATCGTGGATTCGCCGTGGCGAACTTCTAACCTAGCGGCTGTTCTCCGACTTGCCCTTCATCGGGCCTTTGCCAAGATCGCCTCATGAAGCATTTTCTTCTGGCCTGTTTATTTCCGATGGCGTTAACGGCTCAGACCATGCAACAGCTGACTGAACAGTTAGGCAAGACTGTCCTGTACGGCGACGTTGCCCTTTCTGCCAACGGCACGCATGTCGCATGGGTGCAATCCACTGCCGCAACAGCATCAAAGCAAACCTATATTCGTGGAACATCAGGAAGCGCGGCGGCGACGCTGGCTAAAATTCCGATTACCGGCGAGAGGACTGATTTTGATCCAGCCTGGTCTCCCGATTCCAAGATGCTCGCCGTTTTTTCCAGTGCGGGAGAGAAAGAGCAGCGGCAACTCTGGATGGTGAATGCTGATGGTTCTGATCCGAAAAAAATTACAGATCTAAAAGGATACGCGGCGCGTCCACGATGGTCGCACGATGGGAAGCAGATTGCGTTTCTCTACATTGAAGGCGCGGGTGGTGGCGGTCCGTTAATAGCCGCGCCAGTCACGACTGGCGTTATCGATACCGCTATTCATAACCAGCGGATCGCTGTTCTCGACGTTGCCAGCCGCGAGTTGCGCCAGGTTTCGCCACCAAATCTCCACATCTACGATTACGACTGGTCGCCAGACGACAAGGCGTTCGTCACAACTGCCGCTCCCGGGCCAGGCGACAACAATTGGTGGATCGCGCAGATTTACACGATCGACATCGCGAAGGGCAACGCCACATTCGTCTACAAGCCTTTTCTTCAAGTGGCAGTTCCGCGCTGGTCACCGGATGGTAAATCTGTCGCCTTCATTGAAGGCTTGATGAGTGATGAAGGATTCCACGGCGGCGACCTGTTCACTACCTCCGCCGACGGCCACGGTGCATTGAACCGGACGCGAGGTCGCAAGAGCTCAGTCAGTTCGCTCTTCTGGCAGACGCCGGATCGCATCCTTTTTACCGAGATAGTCGGCGGAGGAAGTGCGATCTCTGAATTGACGCTCGCCAATAATTCGGTGCGAACGATTTGGAAAGGCGCGGAGGATCTTCATGCCTTCGGTAATTTCCCTAACTTTGCTGTTTCCAAGGATGACAAATTCGCGGCCGCAGAACGCAGCAGTTTCGAAACGCCACCCGAGATCTGGGCTGGACCGACCGACCAATGGCGCCAGCTAACCAGCAACAACTCCGCGCTATCGCCGACATGGGGCAAAGGTCAGAATCTCGAGTGGACCAACGACGGCTTCAACATTGAGGGCTGGCTTGTTCCGCCCATTCAAGTGGAATCCGGCAAGAAATATCCGATGGTCGTTCTCATCCACGGCGGACCTTCCAGCGCAACAATGCCGGAGTGGCCCGCTTCATTTGGAATGTCGAGAGCCATCATCGCCGCTCTCTCATCACGAGGTTACTACGTTCTACTGCCTAATCCTCGTGGAAGCTACGGCCAGGGAGAAGAGTTCACGCGCGCAAACGTGAAAGATCTCGGCGGCGGCGATCTGCGCGACATCCTAGCCGGGGTCGATGCCGCGATAAAAAAATATCCGATCGATCCTGCGCGTCTCGGCGTGACCGGGTGGAGTTACGGCGGTTACATGACGATGTGGACTGTCACCCAGACTAATCGCTTCCGTAGCGCCGTCGCGGGTGCCGGCATTGCCAATTG
>WNFY01003832.1_pt1 | contig 13945 bp, 22 predicted proteins | sample 5400091 | NCBI WGS metagenome assembly WNFY01 (sample SAMN13153364, study PRJNA577476) | soil metagenome | isolation source: 60 cm soil or saprolite under grassland replicate 1 | place: USA:California | collected 2016-06-15 | reverse complement strand
TCGATACCCCAGATGACCACATCGCGGCACGCCACCAGATTCCCCATGAGCACATTCAGCCCGCCGCTCTTACCCGACCCGGTAGTACCGCCGAGGATGCCGTGCAGGCGGGCGAAAACCACCTGGCACAATGCGGCGTCCTCGAATAGCCCCAGAGCGACAGGCTGAGTGATCGAGGTAACCGATGGGCCGAGCCACGGAATAGAACCGGCATGCGGGTCCATATTCAGTACCCGGATCTCGCACCGGTTGGCCAGATCGTCAGGAGTCGGGTAAACCCGCACGGCGTTCCGGAATGTGCCCAGGCCGGATTCGATCGCGGGGATTTTCGCGGTGACTTCCTTGATGGTCTGGCCGCGCGCCAGCCGGAATCGCGCCCGCCACCCCCATACGTCCACAGTCGCGGACATGACTTCGGCGCCGGCTAGCCCTATTGCCTTGGCGATATCGGGCCAGGCTTGCAGTTTGCGTTCCAGCGCGACTTTCGCACGCCGGCGCCGATGCGCCCACCATGGCACCGACAAGATGAGTGCGCCGATTATCAGAGATTGCCGCAATAGCGGCACGGACGGGCCGACGGCGGTTGCGGCGGAAAGCCAGGTTCCGCCGGCATAAATGGTGACGGCAGCGTAAATGCGCTCGAGCCGCGTGGGGAGTCGCCACCGCGCGCCGAACAATGCCACTGCCCAGGTGGCCACGCCAGTGACCACGGCGAGGACCGGCCACCAGTGCGGCCGGGTGTGGTGCAGCCACCACGCGGCCGCCACCATGGCGGCCGTGACCCCCAGGGGCGCGAGCTCGGAGCGGTACCGCCACGCCCACCGCACCAGCAGTACCCCAAGCGTCTCGGGGAACGGCTCGCCGGCGCTGATCACCATCATCGGCTGAAGCCCGCTGCGCCGCGCGAGGCGCGCTTGCCGGCGCATCTTGCGGTAGCTGGTCATGCCGGCCTCCGCGAGCCCGCAGAGCGTGCCTGAGGCGCGTTCAGCTCGTCCCGGAGGTACCACAGGGGGTCGGCCTCGCCGTCTGCATGAGCTGCGAGGGTGGCGCGCATCGCGGCGCGCAGGTTGGCCCGGTCCAGCCGAGCCTGGTCACGCTCGGCCGAAAGCCGCGTGACCAGCGCGCACAGCGCGACCGTGTCGGCGAGCGCGTCGTCCAGCTCATGCCACATGTCGGCCAGCGACGGTAGCGCCGACGCGCAGCCCACCACGATGTGACGCGCATGGGTGTTCCTGGTGCTGATCTGGGCAAGGTTGATATCGGGGTTCGGGTTGGTGTTTGTCATGAGGCACCACCTCCTTAAATCGGGGTTTGGTCATGGCGTCCTTTCTCGTGTCCCGCGCATTTCCTGCGCGGGACACGTCGCTGCGTGCGTTCACTGATCCCGGCATTTTCTTCTCTTCCTGCGTTGCTCCGCTAAAGTAGCCGGAACAGGCTTGTCATGATGTTCGTGATATCCGGCGCGAGACTGGATGAGGCGAGATAGAAACCGAATATGATGCACACCGCGGCGTGCCATACCCGCAGTGCTGCATATCGGCACAAGAGAAACACTCCCGCTCCCATCAGCAGCGCTGCCGAAATTGATACCGTCAAAGCCATCACCTCCCTTCACCGCATTTCCGGCGACCGGTACCGGCCGTTATCCGGCGTCGAAGCCACGGCGCGTCTTGCGGCGCAGCCAGCGCGACCGGAACCGGCACTTCTCGCACACGCCCGGCCCGTCCGTGGCCAGCGCACCACACGCACACTTAAGCCCGCTGCGACACCCGTTCAACTTGAGTCCCATGCTCATCACCTCCAGTCAGCGCTCGTTAGCTTTCGGTAAGGTCCGGGGCGCGAAAAACGCGGCGCCCCCCGGATACCATCGGTTCCGGGAAACGCCGCGTTTCCTTCCGGGCAGCCCCGGCCCATTCCAGTGTGCTGCGGGGCTGCCCGGCTTTATTCAGTTATCGTCTTCGCCCTTTCAGGCCCGGCCCGTGCCGTATCCAGTCCCGCACGGGCCGGGGCTTATGGTCTCGGCTCGCGCTAACGGGAATCGGGGTGGACGCGAGCTGAGATGCTTTTCAGTTGTCCTGGGCCGGCCCGTGCCGCGACCCTCCGCCCGGCACGGGCCGGAGTCATTCAGGTTTCCGCTCGTCCGTCTGCTTTTCTCGCCAGGACAGGCCGAGTTGCATTCAGCGCCGCGCCGATCAGATTAACGACCGGCTCAACGCAGGGCTGGTCTTCAACGGGAAGCCAGAGGTCCCATGACAATTGGTACCGCTCGCCGTGCTGGTCGCGGCAGATCACTATCGGGTCGCAACCTGGGTGATCTGTCAGGCCGACTTCCAGCTCTTGCGACCCGTCCTCGTACGAGATCACGGACACGTTGAAACCGGCTTGCATTGCCAGAGCGACGGCTAGCTCACGCAATCGCGTGCCCGCTTCATATTCATGAGGTTCTTGATCGAGGGAAAGCTTCTCTACCATCCGCCGAAGATCGTCCGGCGATCCGCTGAGAATGGTCTTGTGACTAGTGATCATGTCACGCCGGCCTTTCTTCGGTATTCCAGTTAGACAGGCTTTCCCGGACTCTGCACAGCCGTTCCACGCTCGACATCCGCTCTGCTGCCGCTTTGGGGTATATTGCCACGACCTTCAATCCCGAAGGCGCGGCGAACCGGGGGAGGCAGAAGAACTCCCTGGTGAAGATCCCGAATATGACTATCCACCGGGGATGCTGCTGTTCCAGTTCCTTCGCGATTTCACGGCATGCATCATCCTCGGCATGGACCATAAGGTCCCTGTCGTCCGATGCGGGAATAGCTGACATGCTCATGTCACACAGCGTGCCAGCGCCCCTGTGCGCATCTCGACACCATCAGTGTCTCAGTCGCCACCGTCTGAAGATCATTCTGTCTCTTCTAGGTCTCATCTGCGCTAGCCTGGGTCATAGTCGGCAGCGGGAGGTGAGACGCGGTGGACACCCAGGAGCCAGCGCTCAAGACCCTGATCAGGGACCGTCACCTGACATACGAAAGCTTCTGCCGGGAGTGGGACCGCGTCGCGCGGAGCGTCGATGACCACCTGATCAGCAGGTGGCCAGGGCGTGCCCAGTACTACCGCTGGCTGCGCGGCGAGCTGGTCAACGGGCACCCGTATCCGGATGCCTGCCGGATGCTTGAAGCCATGTTCCCGGGCTGGTCAGTCGAGAGCCTGTTCTCTCCCCATACCGGAAGCGCCCCGGAACCGTCTTCCGAACCAGATACCACGTCCGCCAGCCAGCCTCACCAGATCACCTCTGAAATTAGCGTTAGCGATGTAACGGGAATGCCATCCCATACGATCGACCTATCAGGCGAATGGTGGGCTTCATGGCAGACCTTCCGCGACGGCGCGGAGAAGATCGCCACTCAGCAAGTCGAATGCGAGCAGTCGGGTGACCATATTAAAGTAGCCACCACCACGCACGGTCTGAGCACCGAAGAAGGCGGTTATCATTGGAGCGGCGAGCTGCGGCTATGGGATAACGAAATCCTCATGGGGTGGTATGCGGCCTATGAAGGGTCAGTACGCGCCAAGGGCACAATGTATTTTGCCCTCCACCCGCACGGGCTCCACATGGCCGGGAGGTGGGTCGGACTCGGATACGACGACCGGATCATGACAGGGTGGGGGTCAATGGCAAAGACACGCGAAGCCGCCGAAGCAGTCATCGAGCGGCTGAATAAGGATCACGAGGGAATCAGCGTATAATGAGCGAGCTATGCGAAGTCGTCATTACAGCGCCTGACCCCGAATGGCTGCTAGAGATTACGCGGCAACTGGTAAGCGATGGGCTGTGCGCCAGCGCACATAACTTCACCCCGGTCCGTTCCGTATATCGCTGGAAGGGCGAGGTTTACGAGCGGACAGAGGGGCGCGCATCCATGCACACTCGCAAGTCACGTGTTGCCGAGATAATCGCCCGAGTAAAATCGCAGCACCCGTACGACGTCCCGGGGATATCTACCCGCCCGATAGAAGACGGCAACCCCGAGTATCTGGACTGGATACTCAGCCAAACCGAAACTCGGTAGATACGCGCGTTACTCTTGAAGCAAGCGGCGCGCAGCGTCCCAGGGCGAGGATTTCCTGGGACGCTTTTCCGTCTTAAGATCAGTGCTAGATCAATGCCACAGTAGCCATTGAACCAAAGCCCAGTTTAGGCTTACGACGGTAATCAGCACGCACATGCGCGTTGTCTTGGGCCAGTCGCTCAGGGCATTTGAGGCAGCCTGCCAGAATTCCTTGAATGATCCCAACTTCGCCTCCGCGGCGAGACCTTGCCTCGCCACATCTGCGAGACGCTTGCTATTAGTTTCGGTGGCTGCAACCGTGTTATTCAAGCGCGTTAACGACGTCGTACATCCTTTAACGAGGTCTTACGCAAGCGGCGTGTCCTGTGCGTGTTGAGCTGCCGATCGAGGTAAGCTCACCGAACGCGGTTAACAGAAGTTGACAGGCTCTGATGATCCGGGGGCGATAGTGCCACCTCTCAAGCGAGCGCCACTGGCGCTCGGTCCTCTCAGGGATCTCATGGATGCCCTGCATGAGCTGCATCTAGTGGCGGGGCTTCCGAGTACAAGAGATCTTGAACGCGACATCGGCAGTCGTGGCGCTACTAGCCACGCGGCGATCCACAAGATTTTCACTGGTAGCGGTCGTCCCACCTGGGAGCGCCTGGAGCGGCTGGTTGAGGTGATGGCTCGCCGAGCGAGGCGCGATGAGAAGGCAGAGGTCGAGCGCTTTAGAACCCTGTGGGCTCAAGCTGCCCGTCCGGGAATGATGGCGAGCGAATCCGAGACCATAGCTTCAGCGCCCGCTGAGGCTATTGAGCCGAAGGCGGAACGATGGGGAGAGCCACTTTCCTGGCATGTCTCGCAGTTGATTCCCGGCGTATTGGATGAGCTCGAAGCAGTCGGAGCGCGGACAGCCGTTGGTACCTTTCGCATTCCTACCGGGTTCGACATCCTTGATATTTTGTTTGGGGGCTGGTCTCAGGGATCGCTAATCATAGTCGGTGGCAGGCCCTCGTCAGGGAAAACGACGCTGTTGCTTGACTTCTGCCGAGCAGCATCGATCAAATATGGACTACCGGCTATGATGATTAGCGGCGAGACAAATAAAAGAGAGCTTCAGTTTCGTATGCTCTCTGCTGAATCCCGCGTGCCCTCACACACCATGAGGACCGGACAGATGAATGACGATGACTGGATGCGCCTGGCGCGGGTCATGGCTATGGTAGCCGACAGTCCTATTTATATCGGCACTCCATCGGAGTTTATAATCGAAAAGCTTAGCGCCGACACTGACAAGCTAGCTCGGGAATCGGGATTGAAGCTATTGTTGATAGACAGCCTCCAGTGGATAACTGACCATGAAACCTCAGCGGGGATGTCTGTCGAGTTCATTCTGCGGCGGCTGAAAAAACTAGCTGAGACAGTAAAGATCCCTATCATTATTACCACTCACGCCGAAAGAAACCAGGAAGAGACCCCGACGCCGAACCCGATCGCGCAACTTGCGCATAGTGATGCGATCGAGCGAGTCGCTGATATAGTCATGATAATAGATAGACCTGACCAAGATGACCAAGAGACTCCTCGTGCGGGCGAGGCGGATCTTATAGTCGCGAAGAATAGAAACGGGCCAACGGCCACAGTGACAGTAGCGTACCAAGGCCACTATTGCCGTTTCGTCAATATGATGCCCCGCGACGCGGAATATTCGGTGTTCCCGGCCCAACCCCGGAAGCCTGAAAAACTTGCAATTACTTCGACGGATTCTCGGCATGCGTTACGTCCATAGGCCACTCATATCGCGAAGGAAAGGTTTTGACGACGCATCGCAGCCGTGTCTGTCAATTCGTTATCGATGTTTCCGATCTTGACCAAGGTGTCGCGTTCTGGACAGCGGCGCTTGACGGTGTCGCAGAGGAGACATCTGAAACAAGCCGCGAAATCTATCGCCGCATTCGTCTTCCCGACTCGGAAATCAGAATTCTGCTTCAGAAAACCGGCGACCGCAAGACATCAAAAGAGCGAATGCACATCGATCTGGAAACAGACAACGTCGAAGCTGAAGTCGAACGACTCGAAGCACTCGGTGCCGTCCGATGGGATCACCAGCAAGAACGCGGATTTGACTTCTGGGTACTACACGACCCCTGGGGTAATGAATTCTGCGTACTACAAGAAGAGTTCCCGGAACTCCTGGCAGACCGCCGTGCCTGGCCTGCTATGCCCTCATGTACTGACAGGCCAAGCAAGTAATCGTAAATTTCGCCGCGTCGCCGTCTGGACTGCCGATCGAAGAGGGTCGCCATGGAGCGGAAGGGCTGCGATACTAGCCAATTGCCCCGCCGCGCCCTTCCCTGATCGCCAGTTCTTTATAGAAATCGTCAATCTCTCTCTGATGCATGCGTATGGTAAGTCTCTTATTTTCCATATCTTCAGTAGCGCCAAGACCCGTGAGCCTTCGCAATTCCCTCTCGTCGCTCCGGATAAAGCCCTTGAGATTCTGTATCCGATACCTAATTTCATCCGTCCCGATGTTTTTATAGGGTCTGCTATCATCCGCTCCTGACATCGGCCACTCCTTCTCTGCTCTTATAATCACCCGGCGCCGCCCAAGGTCTACAGGTCGTCGTATTCATCCCCCTCCGTTGCGAGTGCAATGTCACCTCGCTTGATATAGGATTCCCCCTCGGACAATTCAGCCCTGAGACTTGACCCCGGCGTGATATCCAGAGTCTCAGGCCGACTCGGCATACCAGCGATCGAGGCCATCGAAGAACCAAAGATACCCGGAGTCCCTCTAACGGTTCTAAAAGTCCTTGCTACAGATAGATGTGGGCCATCGACACGGACCACCTTAACGACGGTCTTCGGAACTTCAACGGTCCCGAGGACTTCCCCGCTATCGGGGTCGGTCACGTCGATGCCTTTTCTATTCAAGATTACAAACCGCATTCCGATTTCGACCCCATCCTCCGACCCTATATTAAGAATAAGTTCACGCCTACTCAGAATGGCTGCAACCTTGCCCTTGATGCGCTCATCATCGGTCGAGGTCATTTTCACTCCTCTCGGCCTTTTCCACAGCATCAGGATGGAAAATCCGCCAGTCCTCTATAGCGTTTAGGTAACCCTCTTCGAGGTAGCTCAGGTTTACACTCAGCTCGCCCATTGCCTGTCGCATCGCCGAAACTCCAGGATTTGTTTCCCGGCACTTTTCAGCCATAGCTTTCGCCAAGCTTGCCCTAACCGCCAGCCCGACCAAACGCGCCACCGATCTTTCCGCAAGACCAGGGTCGGCCTTCCCAACCCCACTGAATGCCCACGCCGAACCGAGTTGAGCGAGGATCGCGAGCAGCGCAATCAATGCTTGTGTGCTGGCAGCCGGCGGTTTGGTCTGATTGCTCAAGAACGCCAACAGGACAGTAAGCCCCGCCCCGGCCGCCGCGAGCGCCCCACCCCACCTTTGGCGCGGTTGCAGTCGCTTCCACCACGCCCTCACAGACCCTCCTCCGCCCCCGCCTCCGGGCGCGTCGCAACATCCCTACCATGGCGGACCCACGATAGGAGTCCGTTCCAACGTCAGCAAGATACACCCACCCAGGCCAAAGGGACGCCGACGCCAGAGCGCAAGCGATCTACCCGACGCCACTGGCTTGGCTGGTCAAATGGCTGTGCCCAGGGACGCGCTGAGCGTTTCCGCTCCAGACATCCTGACCAGCTCGGTAGGTGTGTGCACAACCCGACTTGAAACGGTCGTTGTCCACGTAGACCACGCGGGCATCCGGGGCGACGCGCTGCGCCACCTCGTGCGTGTTGCCGGCGGCCGGGATGCCGGTGCCGATATCCAGGAACTGCCGGAGGCCGGCCTCGGCGGCCAGGTACCTGGTCGCCCGGCCGAGGAAGGCCCGGTTGGCGCGCACCCGGTAGCGCAACCCGGGCGTCGTGGCCAGCACGCGCTCGGCCGCCTCCCGGTCGGCGGCGAAGTTGTCCGTGCCGCCAAGCCAGTAGTCGTAGACCCGGGCCGGGTGCGCCACGCTGGTGTCCAGGCCGGCGATGCCTTCAGCCTCGGCCATGGCCGACATCATAATCCGCATAATCCGCGGCTCTCCGGTCCGGCCGGGCGCCGGGTCAAACTTAATGCGCCGAGGGTGTATCAGGGAGGGCGGCCGGGCCTCCGGACATGCTGAGGAGCACCTGCGGTCTAATGCAGGCGCTGGCTTCCCGGCCGGCAGTGGGAGCGGCCGGCCGGGCAGCCGGGGATGTCAGGACTCTCGGCAAAGGAGGCCCACGATGTGGTCCGTGCACTATGACCTGAGCATCGAAACCGCCCGGGCCGACGCGCTCTTCGCATCCGCGCTGCAGATCTCCGACGCGCCGAGCGCGGTGCAGGTGAAACAGGCGATCGACGCGGCGACCAGCGCCCTCGGCGACCTGGGCTGCGTGGCCAGGGTCGCGCAGGAGTTCGGCGAGCACCCCGAGGCCGCGGTCACCAGGATGCGCTGGGCCAGGGAAGAAGTGGCTTGCGTGTTCGACGGCTCGCCGTCGGACCCCGAGTACGCTCCCCGGCCCGTCCGGCCCGCTGGCGCCTGCCCGGCGCCGCGACTGCCCGGCGACCTGGCGGACCAGCCGCCTGGCCGCCTGCTGCTGGCGTGTTAGCAGCCGGTAGGTGTCACGGCCAGCCGACGGCGATCTCGGCCGAATCAGCCAGCCGCAGCTTGCGCCGGACCCGCTCGTAGAACGTGGTGAGGCCGAGCCGGACAACCCGGGCCGCGCCCGGCCGCGCCTGCAGTTCGATTTGGTCGCCGGGCTCCACCTCGGCGGCGACGTTGCCGTCGGCCTCGACCGCGAGCCGGCCGCTGGACGGCAGGACGTTCAGGGTCAGCTGGTCATCGACGGAAACGACGAGGCCGCGGTTGTAGGCCGAATGCGGTGCGGCGGGCGTGACCAGCAGCGCCTCCACTGCGGGGCTCACGATGGGGCCGCCGGCGGAAAAGCTGTACGCGGTGGAGCCGGTCGGCGTCGCGACCACGATCGCGTCGGCGGCGTAGCTGACGAAGGGGCGTCCCGCGGCCTCGACCGCGATGGCGGCGGTCTTCTGCCCGGGAAACCGGACGAACGCGATGTCGTTGAACGCGGTGATCAGCTGTCCTCCGATGACGGCGTCGACGGCCAGGCGCGGTTCGGTGGTGAACTCGTGGTTGTCGATCGCGGACAGCGCGTCGGTCAGGTCGGGCACGTCGACCTCGGCCAGGAATCCGAGCTTGCCCAGGTTCACCCCGAGGACCGGGGACCGCTGCCGGTCGGCCAGCCGCATGGCGCGCAGCATCGTGCCGTCCCCGCCCAGGCTCACCAGCAGGTCCGCCCGCTGTCGGAGCTCGGCGGCGGTCACCGCCTCGGCGGTGCAGGCCAGCCGGCGGATCTCGGTGTCGATGCCGAGGACCTGGATCTCCCGGCGGGCCGCCCACTCCAGGATCGACCCGACTGCCCCGCTGCAGTCCCGCTCGGGGTGCAGCACCATGCCGACGACGTGCATGGGCTCAAGCTACTAAAGGATCCAGCCGGGCGTAAGCGGCGGCTACCGTCCGGGCACCAGCACGCTCAGGCAGGTGACGCAGCCCTCGAGCTTCTCGAATTCGCTGATGTCCACGACGACCGGCGTGAAGCCAAGGTCCTCGAGGAGCGCGGCGGTGCGGGGAGCGGACGCGGCGATCAGCACGTGATCGCCGCCGAGGGGTACGACGTGACTACCGCCCTCCTCGGTGACCGGGCGCACCGCCGGGAACAGTTCGGCCGGCACCAGCTCCGGCAGCAGCAGGAACGTGCCGTCCGGCAGCGCGGTCACCGCGGACTTCAGGTGCAGCACGTTTCCCAGCGGGACGCCGATCACGGTGCGGCCCAGCGGCGCGAGCAGCGCGCGCAGCTGGCGGATGCCCTCGCCGTTGGTCCGTCCGCCGCGCCCGACGTATACCGTGCTGCCTGCCTGCAGCACATCACCGCCGTCGAGGGTCCCCGGCTCCTCGATAAGCGCCGTGCGCAGGCCAAGCGACCGAACGGTCTGGGCGACTCCGTCGACCTCCGGCCGGCGCACCGCAGCGCCCGGCCGAGTCAGGACCGCCAGGTCCTCGCAGACCACGACGGTGTCCTCGACGAAGACCGAATCTGGGCAGTCATCGGCGGCGGGGGCCTGCCGGATCGCCCAGCCGCTGACCGCCAGCGCGTCGGCATAGGCCGCGTGCTGGGACCGGGCCAGTTCCGCATCCACCGGCGTGCGGCTGATGTGGGTGACGATTCCCTCGGCCAGCCTGCTGCTGGGCCGGCGGATCAAGCCCGTGCCGTTCATCCGATCGGTCCCTTCCTGACTGGGGCTTTCATCCTTTGACGTCCTCCCCACTGTGAACGGCGGGGATTCCTCCAGCGCGGCTCACGCCGCGCTCCGGCGGGTTCCTGCTTCAGCACCAGCAGCCACCGTAAGCGGTGGTCTGACGCCGGTTCCACAGGCGTTTAGCCTCTCCCTGCGCCCCAGGGCGAGAATGTTCCTGGCCGCGTTGACGTCCCGGTCGTGGACGGTCCCGCACGCCGGGCACGTCCATTGGCGGATGCCGAGCGGCTTCGCGCCGTCCTTGACACCGCACGCCGAGCACACCTGGCTGGTGGGCTCGAACCGGCCTACCTTCGCGAACGTGCGGCCGTACTGAACCGCTTTCTTCTGGATGCACCCCAACAGCAGGGACCAGCCAGCATCGGATACGGACTTGGCCAGCCGGGTTCGCATCAGCCCCGACACAGCGAGGTCTTCGGCGTAGACCGCTTGGTTGTCGCGGACCAGCCGCAGAGCCGTCTTGTGCGCGTGATCGAGCCGGGCATCGCGCACCTTACGGTGCACGACCGCGACCCGACGCCGGGCCTTGGCCGGTTCGCGGAGCCTTTCTGCCGGCGCGACAGTAGCCGCTGCGTGTGCAGGGCGAACCCGTTTCGAGTAAGCCGGATCGACTGGCGGCCCCGCTTGCGGCGCGGCTTCGGATGCCTGATCTTCGGTCCCTTCCGCCTGCGGGCGAGCGAGTCGAACCAGTTCTTGTAGGCGCGCCGTACGTCCTGACATGCCTGGACCAAAGCGACCGACGCTACCTCGGCGAGCCAGGCCCGTTCCGGGGTGAGCTTGGCCAGCGTGATCGCCCGGCGCTGCACCTCGGTGTCGCTGATCTTCTCCCCGGCCGCGTATGCCTCATCGCGGAGCCGCAGGCAGTCGTTGTACACCACCCGCGCGCAGCCGAAGACACGCGCTAGCGCCTGCTGCTGCCCCGGCGACGGGTAGATGCGGTACCTGTACCTGACCTGCATGGCGCCAGAGCCTACCGATGGCCTATGACATTTCCCGGCCCTGGCGCAGGAGAAGTCCGCCGAGATAGGACGGCTGGCCGCGGAGGCGGCCGGTCGCTGGGCTGCGGTGAGGCCGGCATGGCGGCCGCAGAGGCGGTGATCCGTGCCGGGATGCTGAAGCTCGGCTGCGGCGTGCTGGGGAATTGCTGGCCGCCGATCCTGGCTACCGCGGCCCGCGAGTGCCGTGCGGTCAGGGGCACCACGCCGAATTCGCCGCTTACCGGGACAAGATCATCGACACCAGGCCGAAGCCCTCCTGACGGACATCGTGCTGCTGTCCGAGGCGCACACGGGCGCCGACCTCGGCTCCTTCCGCAAGGAAGTCTCCGGACGCCGCCGGGCCATCGGCCCGCCGCTGGGCTAACTTTCTGTTATGGCCGCAGACGGGGTGGAGATCGAGGTCGGGGGCAGGACGGTCCGGATCTCCAATCCGGGCCGGGTGTATTTCCCGGCCCGCGGGGAGACCAAGCTGGACCTGGCCCGCTATTACCTGTCGGTGGGTGACGGTATCGTGCGCGCGCTGCGGGAGCGGCCGTGCATGCTGCACCGGTTCCCGTCCGGGGTCGCCGGGGACAAGGTGCACCAGAAGCGGGTGCCGGCTGGTGCGCCGCCGTGGCTGGAGACGGTCCGGCTGCACTTCCCCCGCTACGGCCGGCACGCCGACGAGCTGTGCGTGACCGAGCTCGCCGCGGTGATCTGGGCGGTGCAGATGTCCACGGTTGAGTTCCATCCGTGGAACTCCCGCCGGGCCGATACCGAACGCCCCGATGAGTGGCGCATCGACCTGGACCCCGGGCCGGCCTGCGAGTTCGCCACGGTGCGCCGGGTGGCCCGGATCGCGGGCGAGATCCTCGGCGAGCTCGGCGCGACCGGATGGCCCAAGACCTCCGGCGGGGCCGGCCTGCACATCTACGTCCGGATCGAGCCGCGGTGGGGCTTCGCCGAGGTACGGCGGGCGGCGCTCGCCTTCGCCCGCGAGGTCGAACGCCGCGCCCCGGACCTGGTCACCACCACCTGGTGGCGCAAGGACCGGGACCCGGCCATGCTGTTCGTCGATTACAACCAGAACGCCCGCGACCACACCATCGCCAGCGCCTACTCCGTCCGCGGCGTGCCGGAGGCAACCGTCTCCACCCCCATCAGCTGGGACGAGATCGACGATGTCGACCCGCGCCAGTTCACCATCGCCACCGTGCCCGCCCGCTACGCCGAACTCGGCGACCTGCACCAGGGCATCGACGACTTCGCCTACTCACTCGATACCCTGCTGCGGTGGGCCGACCGCGACGGACTCGACTAGGAGCCATGCATGATCAACGGGATGCACGCCATCGTGTTCTCGCCCGAGGCGGAGAAGGTCCGTGACTTCTTCGCGGACGTGATCGGCCTTTCCAGCGTCGACGCGGGCGGAGGCTGGCTCATCTTCGCCCTGCCGCCCGCTGAGCTGGCGGTTCATCCCGCCGACGGGGAAAGCCGCCACCAGCTCTACCTGATGTGCGACGACATCGATGCCACGCTCGCCGAACTGCGCGCCAGGGGAGTCGAGGTCGCGCAGGAGGTCTCTGCTCAGCGCTGGGGCCTGGTGGCGGCGATCCGCCTGCCCGACGGCACCGAGTTTCCCATCTACCAGCCCCGGCACCCTTCGCCTCACTGATCCCGGTCTAGGCGCTTGAGGAGACACGATCGACAAAATGTTGTCGATGCTTCATCCGCAGGCGATGCCGATGTCGGCGAACAGGGCCATCATCTCCAGGCGTAGCGCCTGGTAGTGCCGGTCGATGTCGGTCCAGTGGCGGGGAGTCCGGCGGATGCGCGGGTCGGCGGTGCTGGCGTGAGGGGACCGGTCGGGCCCTCGCCGTCTGCGGTGCACGCCCAAACGCGATACCGGCCATCCGGCCGACACAAAAGCGTAGCTCAAAGCCGCAATGCAACCATAACGTCCCGGTCAGTCGGCCAGTATTGAATCCCGGAGGCTAGATCCACCTCATGAACAGAATTGGTCGACCTACTGCTGGCCGAGTATTCATTAGTCAATACGACGATACCGCTCTACTGCCGCTTGGTGGACTTCAATTCCACGGGTGTATTGGTGTACTCCGCGCAGCTCCCCAGGCTGCCCAGCTGCGGGTTCGAGATGGATGTCGAACTCATTGGCTGCCAGATCATCCCGGAGCCGCTCGTCCGGAAGGGCACCCTCTTCATGCACCAGTTGACGTCGCTGAACGAGGACCCGCAGGTTGAGCGAACCGTTTCGGTCCACCGTAGTAACCAACTACGGGGTCAGGCCGGTGTGAGGGCTCGTAGCGGTGTCCAGGCGTGTCCGGCGAGGGCTTCGCGGATGGCCTGCATGGGCGGGACTGCGTTGAGCCTGATGGTGATCAGGTAAGAATGGATCCGGCAGTAGGCCCTGGTCGTGATCAGGGAGCGGAAGCAGCCGGAGATCTTCAGGTGGATCTTGACGTGGCGCAGCGCCTGTTCGGCCAGGTTGGACGTCCAGGGCACGGTGAAGTCGGTCAGGTGGTGCA
>WNFY01007757.1_pt1 | contig 13951 bp, 10 predicted proteins | sample 5400091 | NCBI WGS metagenome assembly WNFY01 (sample SAMN13153364, study PRJNA577476) | soil metagenome | isolation source: 60 cm soil or saprolite under grassland replicate 1 | place: USA:California | collected 2016-06-15 | reverse complement strand
CTTGTGGTAAAGGAGTGCAAGGGAAATACGGCCTTTCACTTGCGGCGAGCCTTCCCTTTCTTGCGGAAGTGGCCGTCGTTATGGACCCGCAGCTATTTTGCCAGCACTGCCGGAAATGTGAGCGGGGAAACCATCAAACGCTACATCGAAGCACAAACAGGACAGTAGTACACAGGCACGGGGCTCTGGCTAAAGCCAACGCAAACCCGCCTATCCGCCGCCATTGAAAATGGCGCGGCTTGCGGCGGGTTTTCCGTCAGTCACCTGGAAATCAGGTTTCACCGCCCGGGCTTTTTGAATGAAGAGCTGGACTGCAGCACCGGAGGTAGGGGCGCGATCGGTAGGGGCGCGATTTATAAGCCCGCAAGGATCAGGTAAAGACAACGGGAGCACCGAAAAGACGTGCTCCCCCTGAACACGGAGGATTTCACGGCTGGTGAGCAGCAATTTCAAGTTCGGGCAACCGGCCAATAATTCGGCAAGGAGTGGAGCCGCGGTAATCACTTGTTCGACATTATCGAGAAGCAACAGGAAGCGTTTCTTTTGGAGATGCGCTTTGATACGTTGGAGCAATGGCCGACCACCACTCTCGCTGAGACCAAGCGCCTGAGCAATAGTTGAAATGACGAGTTCGGGATCACGAATGGGGGCAAGAGGCACAAGGCAGAGACCATCGACAAACGTGTCACCCAGCCGGTTTGCAGCCTGCAGGGCCAGGCATGTCTTGCCAACACCACCAGTCCCGACAAGGGTGAGCAAATGCACCTCCGAAGAGCGGAGAAGGCGGCAGAGCTCCTCCAGTTCTTGCTCCCGCCCAAGAAAAGGAGAAAACTGGACGAAGGGCTGAAAAGAAGAGACTTCAGGAACATTCCGCTTAGCCTGTTGGGGTAGAGATGAAGAAAGAAATGATGCTCTGAGCATAGGCCGCTGGCTCCATTCGCTCCTTTCACTGACTCTTTATATACAAACACTTCTCCAGGGCTCCTCGTAGGGGTGGCGCTGGCCGCCACCCGCGTCCTCTACGAGAAGGCACGGGGAGAAACAGGGTCTGCGGGTGGCGGCCAGCGCCACCCCTACTGAGAGATTAGCACAAAGAGAACGTCCTTTCATGCGTAAGATTACGCATTTCCAAAGGAGTTGTGTGTAGTTCTCCCCCTCTGAGCATACAAACAGAGGTGACACTGCAAGGCCACCTTTATGGCTTTGCCTCGCTTCGTATAAGTAAGACGCAGAGTAAATTATTTGTTGCGATCATTATTATGAAGTAAGGAGAGTCATTTTTGCATAGCAATGATTTTGTTATTCTATATGCTTGGAGGAATTTATGCATCGCACATTCTGTCTTTTTCTGTTTGGAGCGTTGTTGTTAAATATATTTGCGTATTTTGTTGCTTTTTCTCAATGCGCTTTTGCAGCTTCGGACATAGTAAATATGCGTGTCACTTCTACTGCACTCGAAAGTAAGGCTTACGGGCAGGATTATAGAGATGGCAATCTTCAAGGGAATTTTTGGAGAAAAGGATATTTTCTCGCAATTGCCCCTCAAGGATACTCCTTAAGCCTTCGACTATCAACAAACAGGCGGAATTTACTATCTGTGTGGAGAGATCGGCCTGAGGATCGTAAGGGTAGAGTCAAAAATGATAGAGTGATAGGCTATGAATTGGGAGTGTGACGAACAGACCGACCAGTATGATTGCGATGAAAAGAGGAGAATATCGAAATGCTCAAAAACGTATGAAAGGACTATCGTCCATTATGACCGTAACCCGATTTAGATCAGATAGATATCATAAGGACGTAAGCGAGGACGCCCAACAACCCTCTCATGAAATACAGAGCCTTACCAGCACACAAACGACGAAGCTCCATAACCGTGTCGCACTCGCCATAAGCACTATACTGGTCCTCGTGTGTGTTGTGGCGTATCCATACGCCGCCGTGGGAGGTCTCATTGAACCAGCCTTTGCTGTGACCTTTACCGTTCTCACGATCTTTGCAGCACTGATGACTGCCTATCTGCTCTTTGGACAATTCCGTGGCGCGCATCTTCCATCGCTGGCTGTACTGGGTAGTATCTACCTGTATGTTGGTTTGATCAATGTGCCCTACTTGCTGACACTTCCCAGAGTCTTTGCGAATGCTGGCCTGTTCAATGCTGGTCCATATGCTCCGAACTGGCTCTGGATCTTCTGGCAGATTGGCTATCCAGTCGGCATCCTCCTGTATGTGCTGGTTGACAGGCGCTCTCACAGGATACAACTCTCTCACCGGGCTGCAAATAGATTGCTTCTCTTGCTGCTGGTAACTGTTCCTCTGTTAGTTGTCCTCTGCTCCATCATTGCCATTGACCCCTACCATATCTTACCCGATATCCTGATGAGACCTCCTCCTCCCATATTTATTCCTGGAATAGACATACTCATTATGAGCTGCAACGGCTTGATGTGCATCAGTGCGCTGCTCCTCTTACGCAATAGCCATGTTCTTCATCTCTGGCTGCGGGTCAGTACACTGGCATCATTCATCAACGTGTCCCTCACCCTCTTTACAGAAGGTCGCTATAGCATTGGATGGTATGCGGCCCGCATCAATGGATTACTGGCCGCGGTCTTCGTCTTATGCGCATTACTATATGAAGTCAATCGACTCTACACACGGCTGGCCCTGCACAATGAGGAGCTGGCCAGACAGAACCGTATCCAGAACGATTTTCTCTCGGTGGTCGGACACGAATTTAGAACCGCACTTACTGCGATTCTAGGTTTTAGCGAGATGATGCGTGAAAGTGACCTGGATACTCAGGATGTACAGGAATACGCCAACGATATCTACAGCGATGCGACCAGGCTCACACGCCTGATCACGAATCTTCTGGACCTGGAGCGTATGAAGTCCGGACGTGTGGAGATGACCTGGGAGCAGGTGGAAATAAATGCGCTCATCCAGGAAATTGTCAGCCGGATCGACTCCACATCGCACGTCGATCGGCTTCACGTCAACCTGGATCCATACATGCCACCCATATGCGCAGATCGAGATAAGCTCACTCAGGTCTTTACCAACCTGTTGAACAATGCGCTCAAATATTCTCCTGAGGGCGGCATGATTCTCATAGAGAGTAAACGAGAAGGAAATACGATACACTTTTTTATCCAGGACCATGGCATTGGTATTCCGCCAGAAAAACTGGAACGGATCTTCGAGCGCTATGCCCGTGTCGAGTCGAGCGCAACTCGTTACATTGGAGGAACTGGCCTGGGACTGGCCATTGTGCGGCAAATCGTCGAAATGCACCACGGAACCGTCTGGGCGGAGAGTATAATAGGGAAAGGCTCCACATTCCACATCGTATTGCCCTTAGAGGCAATGCAAACAGGATACAAGCAATCATAGGGACCAGTATCTATTCAGAACCCCTCGCCGCCTGCGGCGGCTCGCTCCGTTGTGTGTGGATGGTGCGGTTGGCGGCCCCGGGCCGCCAACCGCACCATCCACACACAACGACTTGCGAAGCGCCGAAGGCGCTGAGGAGTCGGGCAAAGAGCATCTGAATAGTTACTAGGGACCATTTCTATCGAACATGTGATCGTTATTGATAAGGCATGCCTTATGCTTGACTCTCGCAGAAATAAATGGTATGATCATTAAACAATCGTACCATTTATCTACTATAGCAAACAGTGCCTGGGGGGAGAAAAGATTGCTGGGGGAGAATAAAGAACGTATGTACACTCCAATTCAGTCGGCCAAGGTTTTTGAGCGGGTAGCCGAGCAAGTTGAAAAACGCATTTTAGATGGCGAACTGCGCAAAGGTGACCGCTTACCTACCGAACGCGATATGGCTGAACAGTTTCAGGTTAGTCGCACCGCAGTACGTGAAGCAATGAAAATTCTGGCTCAAAAAGGACTTGTTGACATGCGTCCCGGCAGAGGCACAATCGTTATTGATGGCGCACGGAAGGCCATGCAGAACTCGATTGACCTGCTAATGAAAATGAAGTTAGGAGAGGTAGGCGGCTCAGATAATCTTGTCGAAGTCCGCACGATTCTTGAGATCGAGATTGCGGCCCTGGCAGCCGCACGCGCGACAGAGAAAGAGATTGCGGCAATGCGTGAGGCGATAAGAGTGATGGATGAGAGCCTGAACGACGCAGATGCATATATTGTTGCAGATAACAGTTTTCACGAGGCATTGGCACAGGCAACTCAAAATGCGCTTATCCTTATCCTTATAAAATCTATCGTTAATCTGCTGAGCGAACAACGCAAACAGATTTTTGCGGTTGAAGGTGGCCCACAGCGCGGACAGATCCATCACAGACGTATTCTTGAAAGCATTATCAGGCGCGATCCGGAAGCCGCACGCGCAGCCATGGGTTCTCACCTGCAGCAGGTGCGCGAGGATGTAAGAGCCGCTACAACATAGGGGCGCGATGTCGTAGGGGCGCAATGGTGTAGGGGCGCGATTTATAAGCCCGCGATGTCGTAGGGGCGCGATTTATAAGCCCGCGATGGTGTAGGGGCGCGATTTTTTTCAATTCATTTACAATTTTCAATTCATTTACAATTTTCAATTCATTTACAATTTTCAATTCATTTACAATTTTCAATTCATTTACAATTTTCAATTCATTTACAATTTTCAATTCATCCCACCGGAGGTGATTATGGTTAATCTTGGATTTGTTGGATTGGGAGCTATGGGTGGTCGCGTAACAAAGCGTTTGCTCGCTGCTGATCACACTGTTACCGGGTATAATCGTACAAAATCGAAGGCGCAATGGCTTTTAGACGCGGGCATGCGCTGGGGCGAATCCCCACGAGCAGTGGCAGAGGCAGCAGACGTGGTGTTCACAATGGTCACCAATACAGCAGCTCTGCACGAGGTATTTAATGGCCCGGATGGTATACTGGCAGGTCTGGACAAAAATAAAATATACGTTGACATGAGCACCGTCAGCCCTGCGGCCTCGCGTCAGCTTGCTTCCCAGGTAGCTGCAAAGGGTGCACAAATGCTTGACTCACCCGTCTCAGGCAGCGTTATCACTCTCGAACAGGGCAACCTCTCTCTGATGGTAGGTGGAGACGAGTCCGCTTTTGAGCGGGTCAAACCTGTTTTGCTGGATATCGGGCCAAAAGTGAATTACGTTGGCAAAAATGGCCAGGCAGTTTTGATGAAAATTGCCATCAACCTCAACCTGCAGGTACAATTCGTGGGCTTTTGCGAAGGACTTTTCCTGGCTATTAAGGGCGGCGTCCCGATTGAGACAGCGCTCGAAGTCATGCTCAACAGCGTTATCGCCTCGCCTTCCCTGAAGTATCGTACCCCGTTCATTCTCAATATGCCAGAAGAAGCCTGGTTCAATGTGAACATGATGCAGAAAGATATGCTGCTGGCAGAGGAGTTGGGGAGGGAACTCGATGTTGCCCTGCCAACTGTCGCCATCAGTAATCAGCTTCTTACAGCAGCCCGTGCGATGGGATTGGAAAAGCACGATTTCGCTATTGTGTATAAGGTTCTGGCACATATATCCGGCGTAGACCTGTAACACTCTGGAGATGCATATGTTACAACCTGAAACATCCAAACCTGCCGATATGGAGGTATCCAGTGGGGATACAGGGCAGGCTCGCTGGTTGCTTATGTACGAGCAGATGCTGAAAATCCGTCTTTTTGAAGAGCACGTCAATCAATTGTATCTCACGGCTAGAATGCCTGGCCTCGCTCACCTGTACATCGGGGAAGAAGCTGTCGCGGTCGGTGTGTGCCAGACCTTACGGCGTGACGACTACATCACCAGCACGCACCGCGGTCACGGCCACTGCCTGGCAAAAGGGGCTTCGGTTGATCGTATGTTTGCTGAACTATTAGGTAAAGATGCTGGCTACTGCCATGGCAAGGGTGGTTCTATGCATATTGCCGACCAGGATACAGGCAACCTCGGTGCAAATGCCATCGTGGGAGGGAGCGCAGGTATTGCTACAGGATCTGCTATGTCAAGCAAGATGCTTGGTAACAAGCGGGTGACTGTCTGTTTCTTTGGCGATGGCGCGCTCGGTCAGGGCGTATTATACGAAGTGATGAATATGGCATCGCTGTGGAAACTTCCTGTCATCTACGTGTGCGAGAACAACCTATATAACGAATATACCCACTATTCTGAGACTACCGCCGGTGAGATAAGCGCCCGGGCCAGAGCTTTTGGCATTCCAACCGAACAGATAGATGGTCAGGATATTCGCGCGGTCTATGCAACTGCGCTACGGCTGGTCGAGCGCGCTCGTCGTGGCGAGGGACCTGGCTTCATCCTTTGCGATACATACCGTTATATGGGACATCATGTCGGTGATGTCCAGCGATCCTACTACCGCTCCAAAGAAGAGGAAGAGCACTGGAAGACACAACGCGACCCGCTGAAACTGCTTGTAGACTGGCTGACCGCACAGGGAATGGCCGATAGCAAGACGTTTCAGCAGATCGAGCAGCGCGTGCGAACCGAAGTCGAAGCGGGAGAACAATTTGCTCTCGACGCTCCGTATCCAGATCCAGGCGAGGTGGATAAAGATGTCTATGCTTAATATCACTGCGAGGAACACTAAACAGGATGCGCGAGTGATAACACTTGGGCAGGCCATTCGTGAAGCTTTAGCCGAAGAAATGCGGCGCGACCCGCGTGTATTCATCATGGGTGAGGATGTAGCTGAGGCTGGCACACCATTCAAAGTGCTCTCCGGCCTGGTCGAGGAGTTTGGAACCTCACGAGTAATCGACACACCCATTTCCGAAGCGGGCATTACTGGCCTGGGCGTGGGAGGGGCAATGACCGGCATGCGTCCCGTTGTTGATATTATGTTTGGCGATTTTATCGCGCTGGCAATGGATCAGATCGTGAACCAGGCAGCCAAAGTCCATTATATGTCCGGTGGTAAGCTCAAAGTGCCGCTGGTTGTACGCACCACGCTTGGAGCCACGCGCCGCACAGCCGCACAGCACAGCCAGAGCCTGCATGCCTGGGTCAGTCATATTCCCGGCTTGAAAGTCGTACTGCCTTCGACTCCCTATGATGCAAAAGGGCTGCTGAAAACTGCTATCCGCGATGAGAATCCGGTCATCTTTTTTGAAGACAAAATGATGTACCAGCTCAAAGGACCTGTGCCAGATGAGGATTATACTATCCCCTTTGGAGTTGCAGATATTAAACGCGCCGGAACCGACATCACACTTGTCGCAACGAGCAGCATGGTACAGATCGCTCTGGAAGCGGCAGAGAAGTTAGAAGCAATCGGTATCAGCGCCGAGGTCGTTGATCCTCGCACCACTTTTCCACTCGATAAGCACACGCTGATAGAATCCGCTAAGAAAACCAGTCGTGCTATCGTAGTTGATGAAGGCTACGAACGCTATGGTGTCACAGCAGAAATCGCAGCGGTGATCGCCGATGGAGCTTTCTACTATCTGGATGCTCCGGTCAAGCGTATGGGAGCACTGGATGTACCGGTACCATTCTCGCCGGTCCTGGAAGACCTGACCGTTCCTACTGCTACTTCTGTCCTGGAAGTAGCAAAAACACTATGTGGGCAAGTCTAAACATTGTGACCCGTAGAGGCAGGGCTTGCCCCTGCCGTACCAGCCGCCGATCAGCCCGGCGGGACACTCGGCAGGGGCAAGCCCTGCCTCTACGGGAAAAGGAGAGAAGTTATGGCAATCAAAACATATGGCTTGATGGGCGTAGACTGGGAAGAACGCGTAAACTTTGAACGGCTCCGTACAGAGCGCCTTACGCGTATCAAAAAACTTCTCAAAGAGTCGGAGATGGGGGCGTTACTCTGTTTTGACATGAACAATATACGCTACATCACTGCGACACATATCGGTACGTGGGCAATGGATAAACTGGCACGCTTCTCATTGCTAGCACAGGACGACGAGCCAATCATGTGGGACTTTGGCTCAGCAGCACGACATCATCGGCTTTATTCACCCTGGCTGAGCGAACGTTCGCGTGCCGGTATCTCTACACAACGAGGCGCGATGTCGCCCGAATCTGGTCGAGCAGAAGATGTTGCAAGAAAGATTCGCATCGAACTGGAAGAGCGTGGGTTGCTCAACTCACCGGTAGGGGTGGATGTTGTTGAATTGCCTGTGCTTTTTGCGTTGCAAGCTGAGGGTATCAAGGTAGTTGATGGACAGCAATTAATGCAGCAGGCTCGCCTGATTAAGACTCAGGATGAGATCACTTTACTTGCCACTGCCTGTATGATGGTAGATGCCGCTTATGATGAACTGTACCGTGCATTGCGACCCGGGATACGCGAAAATGAGTGTGTTGGCCTGGTCAACAAGGTGCTCTATGACCTGGGTTCAGAGCACGTTGAAGGCGTCAATGCTATTTCGGGCGAACGTTGCAGTCCTCATCCACATGTTTACACCGATCGCGTCTTGCGACCCGGCGACCCGGCTTATTTCGACATACTACATAGCTATAATGGCTATCGCACCTGCTACTACCGTACCTTTGTAGTGGGCAGTGCTTCACAGGCACAGGTAGATGCCTACAAACACTGCAGGGATATTCTGGATATAGCTATCGACACGATCCGCCCAGGAGTAACCACCGCCGATGTTGTTAAGCTCTGGCCAAAGGCACAGGAGTTCGGTTTCCCCGATGAAGAGGCCGCCTTTGCGCTCCAATATGGTCATGGGGTAGGGCTTTCCATCTGGGAAAAACCCATTTTCAGTCGCCTGGTCTCGCTTGACCATCCAGAAGTAATCAAAGAGGGTATGGTTTTTGCCCTTGAGACTTTCTGGCCCGCTTCCGATGGCTGGTCGGCTGCACGCATCGAGGAACAGTTGATCGTTACGAAGAACGGCTGTGAGGTCATTACCCGTTTCCCCGCGGAAAAATTACTTGTAGCAGGCGTGCGCTATTACACAGTTGACGGTCCATTGTCTACGACGCGCGAGACACAATCTAATTTGAATGCGAAGATGGTGTAAATCGTCTTTCCACCCAAACGCGCCCAATGGTACCGTAGGGATAGCCTATCCATAAATCTTGACAGGAGACCAACGATGGCTACAGATGTCATCTTACCAGCGCTGGGGATGTCACAGGACACAGGTAAGATTGTGCAGTGGCTCAAGGCGGAGGGCGAGCAAGTTGTGAAGGGGGAACCACTGGCAGAGGTCGAGACCGATAAGGCGACTGTGGAGATTGACGCGCCCGCAGACGGCGTGCTTGCTCATGTATTGGCCTCGGTTGGAGATGATGTCCCGGTGGGGCAGGTAATCGCGCTTATCCGGACTGCTGAAGAAGTATCCCTGGAGGATGGAGAGCATAGAGATGAGCAGCGAGGCACCCAGAGCTCCCCGGCACACGCAAGGCATGCTTCGGCACACGCAAGGCATGCCTCTACGGGCTCTGCCACCCCACTGGCCTCACGTATAGCTGCTGAACACGACCTGGACTTGAGGCAGATTTTACCTGCGGGTAGACGTATTCAAAAAGCCGATGTACTGACGTATCTTCAGAGCAAGGAAGCAGCTACATCTACAACTGCCGCCCCTCGCCTGGTGATGGCTTCACCTAAGGCGCGTCGTCTTGCGGCTGAGGAGGGGAAGGACCTTGTAACCATTAAAGGGAGTGGACCGGGCGGTGCAGTGCTGGCGGCAGACGTGCTGGCAGCAGTTGTTCAAACGCCTCCCAGTCCTGGAGAAACATCCGAGTTTACTTCGTCTCAATCTGCAGATATGGTCAATGGGGCCAGAGATCTGAATGTAGGTAGTATCTGGCGCATTATGGCAGAGCATACAACGCAGAGTTGGACAGATGTACCACACTTTTACCTTGTGCGTGAAGTCAATGTGAGTCGGCTTATCACCTGGCGTGAACAAATCATGAAGCGTTCTGCCGCAAAAGTAACCTATACTGATCTGCTAGTGAAAATTGTAGCGGCGGCTTTACGTATGCATCCTCGCCTCAATACCTCATGGAGCGCTGGCAAAATAACACTGAAGCCTGAAATACACATAGGGTTAGCAGTAGCCATTGAGGATGGATTAGTTGTTCCCGTTATCCACCACGCGGATTCTCTTAGCCTGATCGAGATCGCTCAACAACGTGTAGAGCTGGTGGCGAAAGCTCAAACCAGAAAACTCAGGCCACAGGACCTGAGCGAGGGCACTTTCACGATAAGTAACCTTGGCATGTACAATGTCGATGCTTTCAACGCCATTATTAATCAACCTCAGGCCGCTATTCTAGCGATTGGTCGCATAACCGAGCGTGTTGTACCTGTACATGGTCAACCAGCAGTTCAGCCCATGATGGTTCTTACTCTCTCTTGTGACCATCGCGCCGTAGATGGCGCACGAGGAGCGCAATTTCTGGACAGTGTTGCAACCCTTATAGAAGAGCCACTGGGACTATTAGCCTGAGTCCCGTAGCGGCATGCCTTGCGTGTGCCGCGTCGCTCACGTGAGCCCGTAGCGGCATGCCTTGCGTGTGCCGTGGGTCCGGGAGGACTGCCCTGATGTTCAACGGTGTTGCTTCACCGACGCGGCACACGCAAGGCATGCCGCTACGGGTTCACGCGGGCAACGTTTAAATTGTAAGAAGTCCGGAGTAACCATGCTGGTTACTCCATAGTAAATGGAGAATAACCATGAGAGGACGATCTGCCTTATGGGAAAATCAAATCATGAAGAGTGTTGGTGTGTTGCTTGTAACGCTTTTCATGCTCAGCGCCTGTGGTGGAAGTACTACTACCCCTACTTCAGGCGGCACGAGTCAGCCTAAAACACCTATCAAGATCGGTATTTCCGTCTCTCTTTCAGGTGATTTCTCTGCTGATGGCAAAGCCTTCCAGCAGGGATACCAGATCTGGGCGGACAGTGTCAACAAAAGCGGTGGTCTGCTTGGCCGACAAGTCCAGTTGAACTTCCTATCTGACGCTAGCAGCACAACGCAGGTAGTAACCAACTATCAGAAGTTCATCACTGTAGATCATGTAGACTTAGTTCTTGGGCCGTATTCAACGCTACTCACAAAACCATCCTCAGTTGTTGCTAATCGCTATGGTTATCCAATGATTGAAGGCGCTGGTGGCGGACCCTCTATCTTTACTCAGGGTTTGCACAACTTGTTTGACGTTTCGCCGCCAATCGCTAACCAGTTGGACGCTTTCGCGCAATATATCCTGTCGCTACCTGGGGGGCAACGTCCTACAATAGCGGCTTATGCAACAGAAGATGATCCCTTTGCTCAGCCAATGGTAGATAACGCACGAAAAAAGTTGGAGCAAGGTGGCGTCAAAACCGCCTCCTATCAGGTTTTCCCATCGGAAACGACCGACTTTACACCAATTGCGCAAAAGATAATCGCGTCTAAGGCGCAGGTTGTTGTTGTCGGTAGTTTTCTGCCTGATGTCGTCGCGTATGTGCAAGCATTCAAGCAGCAGCACTACAATCCGCAGGCCTTCGTTGCCTCAGCAGGACCAGACGAGGGTGCGCAATTTAGTAGTGCCGTAGGTGGTGCTACGTCCGCTGAAGGGATTATGAATCCGAGTAGCTGGTATCCAGGCCTGACAACCTATCAGAACGCGCAATTTGTTCAGGACTATCTGGCTAAATACGGCGGCAAAGCCGCTGATATAAGCGTTGATTCTGCCGAAGCGTATGCTGTCGGGCAGGTGCTCGTGCAGGCCGCGAACAAAATTCAGAGTATTGATCATGCCAAACTTATCACTGAACTTCATTCCGGTGATACGTTCAAAAGCATCCAGGGGGATGTGAAGTTCGATGATCTAGGCGAGAACATTGCTACACCTGCGTTCATTTTCCAATGGCAGAAAGGTGCATTCATACCTGTATATCCAACAGATCAGGCGGTGGCCAGCCCCGAGTTTCCCAAGCCAAACTGGCCCTAGCCATATTCACCCAAAGGAATCGGTATTGGAGCGGACGGGCTTATAAATCGCGCCCCTACACCATCCGATCCCTTTGTCCAATGATGGTGTATGGGGAACGATTGATGGTGTAGGGGCGCGATTTATAAGCCCGCCGATGCCATCCGTCAAATTTTATATTATGACATGAATATCATTCCAATTGATGATGTAGGGGTGCGATTGATGATGTAGGGGCGCGATTTATAAGCCCGCCTCTCATCCATTGTTGACTTGACGCCTATGGGGTCAAGCGAAAGAGGACTTATCGTGAGCATTATTATTGAAGCAATTGTCACTGGAATACTCACTGGCGGTGTCTATGCCTTGATGACATCCGGGCTGACGCTCGTGTTTGGGGTGATGGATATCATCAACATTGGACAAGGGGCTTTAGTGATCCTGGGAGCTTACCTTAGCTATGTTCTGGCACAAAACCTGCATATCGATCTGTTTCTGGGATTGCTCATCACTATGCCTGTTATGTTTGTCCTGGGCTTGCTGATAGAGTGGCTATTTATTCGCCCGATTAAGCGCGACCGTACAATGCTCTCCATCCTGGTGACGTATGGGGTAGCACTGATCATTGAAGGTGTGCTCAATCTCCTGTTCTCGGCTGATTATGTGCAACTGAGAGCATGGTACGTTACCGCCTCATTTCAAGTCGGTGGGTTCTATCTCTCCTATATCTATGTGTTTGGCTTTCTGCTGGCAGTGGTGCTGTTAAGTGGGCTGTACTTGCTACTCTATCGCACCAAATTTGGCTATAGCCTGCGTGCATCAATGGAGAATCGCCAGGCTGCTGAACTTATTGGTATCAATGTAGAACGTGTCTCGGCGATCACATTTGGCATCGGCGTTGCTCTCGCTGCGGCGGGGGGGATGGCATTCGGTGCTACCAACGCCTTCAATGCTGGTAGCTCCTATGATCTGATCTCGCGCCTGCTGGCGATTATCATTTTCGGTGGGATGGGCAGCTTACAGGGGGCATTGATTGCTTCTGTCAGCATGCTGGTGATCGAAGATGTCACGGCTGTAGTCTGGTCGCCCGTCTGGGCCACTACTGTATTTTTCACCCTGTTGGTAGTGATTCTGCTGGCACGTCCCCAGGGATTGTTAGGCCAGGTGGAAGGAAGGAAGCAATGAGGATGTATAAAACGACCGGGTTGCTCGTCCTCCTGGCTTTTGCTATTGCCTTTCCGCTACTATTTCTCAATCCGGCGGTGACCGGTATCGCGATCTTTACTCTGCTGTTCGCCGCCGCTGCCACTGGCTGGAATATCCTTTCAGGCTACACCGGTTATATCGCTCTGGGACATGCTGCTTACTTTGGTCTGGGTGCCTATGCTCTTGCGATCATGTGCCAGGACTGGCATATTCCCGGTGGCTACATACCCTTCTTACTGATTCCTGTCGCCGGGCTGGTGGCGGCGCTTTTCGCCGTTCCGCTTGGTTTGGTTGCTCTCCGTGTGCGCCGGCATACATTTGTTGTCATCACGATTGCCATGTTTTTTATCTTGCAACTCTTGACGTTCAATCTAAAGGGACTCACGAACGGCTCTACTGGTCTAAGCCTCCCGATCCCTACCGATTGGAGTGGCGACTTCTTCAATATCCCATTCTACTATGTCACCCTGGTCCTACTTCTTACCGCCATTATGCTCTCGTGGTGGGTGCGTCACTCTAAATATGGTTTGGGGCTGCTTGCGATCCGTGATGACGAGGATCGAGCGCTCGGACTTGGCGTGAAGACCATGCCATATAAGCTGATCGCGTTTGTGCTGTCCGCGCTCATTGTGGGTATGGCGGGGGCCATCTGGGCATACTTCATCGAATCGATCTATCCGGCTATTGCCTTTGATCCCCTCTTTGATATTGCGCTTGCATTGATGGGTTTTCTTGGCGGCCTGGGAACGCTTGCCGGACCCATTCTGGGAGCATTGATCCTGGAGCCGACTCAGCAGTACTTTGCGTTACAGTATGGTCAGAGTGGTTACTATCT
>WNFY01006552.1_pt1 | contig 13953 bp, 12 predicted proteins | sample 5400091 | NCBI WGS metagenome assembly WNFY01 (sample SAMN13153364, study PRJNA577476) | soil metagenome | isolation source: 60 cm soil or saprolite under grassland replicate 1 | place: USA:California | collected 2016-06-15 | reverse complement strand
AATTCTGGATCAAGCGAGGAGGTCGGCTCATCGAAAAGCAGCGCGCGGGGCTGCATAGCAAGAGCTCGCGCGATTGCCACACGCTGTTTCTGGCCACCCGAGAGCTTATTGGGATAGGCATCGCGCTTCTCCGCAAGTCCAACTTTAGCTAGCAACTTCTCACCAAGTGCTACCGCCTGGTCCTTGGGCATCTTGCGAACGAGCAAGGGGCCTTCGATCACGTTTTGTATGACAGTCATGTGGGGGAAGAGGTTAAAATTCTGGAAGACCATACCCAGTTCGCTACGGATTGGAACGAGTTGCTTGTTAGAGAGATGAGGATCGAGTCTTTGTCCATGGATGTAGATTTCGCCGCTCGTGTGCTTTTCCAGGCCATTGAAGCAGCGGATGAGGGTACTCTTGCCTGAACCACTTGGACCAATCAGCGCAACAACTTCTCTTTTACGCACCTCAAAATCGACATCTTTGAGGACATGCTTATCACCAAAGTATTTGTTTACCTTGATGGCACTAATGATGAGTTCATCCTCAATGCCGCTTGTTGCTTGAGATAGGCTCCCACTGTTGGTGATAGGAGTTAAACCGTCACCCGATATGGTCTGCTCGGAGTCCATTAGTCGCTCCTTTACTTACTGCGTGGCGAGACCTGGCAGCTGGAATCACCTGTAAAGAAAGAATGCAGCACTGAATGTTGCCATACAGTATAGTGATGAGTATAGAGCCTGTCAAGGCATTCTGCCATGCAACTTTGAGCACCCGTTGCAAGATGTTATACTTTTCACATCGGGTAACAATTCAGGTATCTTTGCTCTTGCACCGCCTCCGGCGGCAGGGTGGGGGAGGAAGGCGGGGACACCCCGCACCCCGCCAAGGGGCCTTGCAGGCCCCTTGGAACCTCCTGCTGAATAGTTACCACATCGGATGAAACTATTTAGGAACTACACGATACTCCAAGGATAGGTGAACGATGCCCATTCTCGATACACCCAATACTACCATGTACTACGATATTTTTGAGCTAAATTTCACCGTTCAACCCAATCCTTCCCGACCGCATACGGTACTCCTGATTCATGGATTCGGGGGTACACCAGAAAGCGACTTTGGTGGGCAATTGCCTGCTTTGCGTAGCCATTATCGCATTATAGCTCCACATCTGCACGGCTACGGACGTTCTACGCAACGCAAAAGTTACGCTCTTTCCTTTTATCGAGATGATGCGGCAGACCTGGCAACTCTACTCGACGCTCTTGACATCGATAAAGTGCTGGTACTGGGTTTCAGCGATGGCGGCATCGTTGGCCTGTTGCTTACAGCTTTACATCCTCAGCGCGTGCTCGCCCTGGCTGTGATGGGCGCTCAACCGGCGATCAATGCGCAGAATGTGGCAGCCATTCGTCACTGGTTACTTGAGGTTCCGTTGGCTGAAGATTGGCAAAAAGAACTGGCGAAGTTGCACGGAGAACCTTACTGGCGTTCGCTGCCTACAATGTATGTTGAGGGACAGGAAGCGCTGGTTGAGGCCGGGGGTGTGATCATCACCGACGAGGAACTGGCATCCATTCGCTGCCCCACCTTGATTATGCATGGCAAACGTGACCGCATTGTCCCTGTTGACTATGCGCGTATCATCTCCGAACGCATCCCAGGCTCGCAAATGCTGTTATTTGACGCTGGGCATGCTGCATACCTGCGCTGCGAAAAGGAATACACGTCAGCCGTTATGAATTTTTTCCTCTCTGCATCTTCCACGCAGGCGCAAGAATAAGAGAAGACCAAGCATCAAGGCTTCAGCAGTTCCCGCGCCCGAAGCTGCCAGGGGGATCGCTATGAGTACGGATTTGCCTGCCAACAGCTTGAGCAGGAGGACTATTAAGCCGAAACGCACCAGCAGACCGAAAATATTGACCAAGAGCGGTGTACGAGCATCCTTGAGCGCGTAGAAACTTCTTGATAACAAATCAGCCGCGATATTCCCTGGCAGACCCACAGCATAGCCTATAAGCGCTAAGAAAGTCAGGTAGGAAGAATGCTGATCGAACGCTCCATGTTGGAAAAGTAAATGGATCATAGGCCTGCCAAGCACGACGAGCAAAATTGCTGTGGGTATACTCAACAGGACAGCTGCGCCGACAACCTTTTGCGTCAGGTGGCGTAAATGTACATACTGACCATCTGTAGCAAGTAATGACATGCGTGGCAGCGCCGCCTGCGCTACCGCTTGCGCGAGTAAGGCCACGGGCAGCGCAAAGAGCATCTGGGCATTATGCAGAGCCGAAAGGCTCGCCTGATCAGCGAGAAAAGAGGTAAAGGCGGTATCCACAATAAAGCCGACAGAGAGAATTGCAACAGAGAGGGCACCTGGACCCAGCAAGCGCAAGACTTCGTGCAGGCCAGGATGCCTCAGATCCCATACAAACATGTAGCGTAACTTTTGCTTCAATAACCCAGGTACTTGCACAAGCAACTGGCATGTAGCGGCAGCCAATACGCCATACGTAGGACCATAGATACCGACACCAGGGATAGCCAGGGTAAACAGCAAGCCTCCTATTAAGCCAAAATTGTAGACCGCAATAGATAGGGCGGGCAACAGGAATTGCCGTTTACTGCTCAAAATGCCTGACGCAATAGTGGCCATACCCAGGATCAGTGGCTGTACCAGTACTATGCGCGTCAGCGATGTAGTCAACGCCTGTTCTGCTGGCGAGTAGCCAGGAACCAGCAGTTTGTTGACAAAAGAAGGGGTCAAAAACTCAGCGACCAGTACAATAGCAGTGAGAGTAACCAGCATCACATTGAAGACAAGGCTTGCGAGTCGCCAGGTCTCTGTTTGTCCGTGATGCTTTTCGTAAGAGACAAAGACAGGAACAAAAGCCTGAATAAGCGCACCACCTGCAATAAGATTGTAAAGGGTCTCGGGTAGTCGGAAAGCGGCGTAGTATGGTTTGAAATATCCTCTTCTCCTCTCACACATTGCCCATAATGGTAATCACGCCTGGTCTATGCGGTTTATATATACTAGTGAACTGCTCGACAGGCTGGGATTTGTATAGAAAGTACTTTTATCTGTTGCCCAAAAATTTAGCTCTGGATGCTATGATTACAACGATTGTTCGCATATTTCATCACATCTACAGCAAACGGGAGATGAAGGGGCTACAACGATGTCAGAAGTTCGTCCATGAGTACGAGACCTGGGAATAATTAGAGGGGTTTTATCTCCGGGAGCGCTCAATGCGATCACTGATGTCGCAGGAGTTTGACTGCTTCTTTTGTGAGCAAAGCAAATATATTTTGTTGGTTAAGATGCGTCTGATGCACTTAGAGCTACCTTGAAATAAAATGAAAAGCTGGCTAAATAAAGCCAGCTTTCTAAAAGTAATTACTAAACAACTCTGTCCTACGCGTGAGCAACACTCTTAGGGCGACGGCGGCTGATTGAACCGCCTTTCCGTCCGGCGGCTTGCGCCTCTTCGCTTGTCCATTTGTGCGCTGTGCCCATGGCATGAGCAGCTTTCCCGCCCTTGCTGGCAATTTCACGCTTCTTTTCTGGACTCATTGACGCAAAACCACGACCTCGACCTTTGCTGACTTGCATTGTTGATTCTCCTTCTAGTTACTTCTCTTTTTATGAGAGTTAAAAGGGTTAGCGTTAGAACACTTCATCGAGGTGTAACAAATAGCCATTTCCCAAGATTTCTACTACCCAACACTAGAAATCTATTGAAGTGTTCTTCCCCTAAAGCATAACAGCCTCTATACACAAGAACAAGTCAACAATAAAAAGACTCAGCATTTTCTAAGGATTAGTTATCATTTTCTAAGGAAAGGAAGAGCTAACATCAAAAGAACCGCTATCATTGATGTAAATTGATGTCGCCACTTCCAGTAGTGATTGTCACCTTCGCGCTCGGGCCCTGTGAACTTCCGCCTACATCTCCGCTTGCCTTAGCCCCTGAGCCCTGGATATTTTTCTGCACATTCAGGCCCGGGAAATCCCCGATTGAACCTGAATTGGTCGAGGCATCTATATGAAATGCTGAGGTAGGTGCTACAGTGAGGTTGACCGAGCCGATATCAGTTTGAAATTGGTATGTTCCACTTGTGCCAATGGTCCCATCAAAGTTAATATCACCGGAATTGCTATTGATCGTCACCTGATTGTTCAGTGTCGTTTGCCTTACATTCACATCACCGGAGTTGGTCGAGAGCGAAGATGCGCCATTCAATGTGTCATTAGCTGTTTGGATATCACCGCTATTGGTTGCCAACGTCATTTGTCCAGTAACGCCCTCGATATCGACATCACCGGAATCTGTCTTGAGTTGCACATTTGTACCCTGGGGAACCGTGACCTCGAAGTTGACAGAGCCTGGCCCACTGTCTTGTACATTGGCAGTAATGGTGTTGCCTTCTTGAGAGGGGGTTACTTGTATATCTTTCGGATTGCCGAAAAAGTTGCTTTGCTTGATCGCCTGGATGGTCACATCTGAATACGAACTGCCTGCAACGATACGAATTTTCCCGCTCGCATCGTTTATCACAAGCGTTGGTGGCCCGCTCACTGTATAGTGGTAGCTTTGCTCAAACGGACCGCGACCAAAACCAAAACGAGAGCTATTCATAGAACCAAAGCTACCACTCATTAAGCTAATAATTATGATGGCAAGAATAATCCAGAACCAAGGACTGCGACCTCGCCGTCTGTATTGAGGTTGCCTGTAATCCCCACCTTGTATCTGCTGTGGAGCAGTTCCTGCATAGGGTGGGAGACCAGCGTATACTCCTTGCTGGGGAGGTGAGGGCGGAGCTGTTCTCCATTGTGATTGCTCCCGTGGATCGGCATTTATCGGCTGAGGAACATATGCTTTCTGCTCCTGCGAGTTTGCTTCCTCTTCAAGTGGTTGGGAGGGTTTCCAATCGGGATCCGCAAATTGCATCTCCTGATTACTCATATTTCACTCCATTTCTGCACTGCACAGCATACCTTCTGTTTATGATTTACGCACTTTTGAGAATAGAGTTGCAAGAAATGCGTTTTTTCCGCACTTGACCATCTAAGCAGAGAACGTTACAATGTGCCTTAAAGCTCAGTGTATCATATCCAGTAGATTTATTTAAAGTAGCTCTTAGGAACCATACAGGGCTTCTCAAAAGTTCTTTTTCCCGCCCGGCGGGGGAGAAGAGAGAAAGTGGGGACGTAAGCCTCCCAGGCTTCCTTGCCCCACACCCCGCTTAGGGACTGCTGTCCCTAAGAACCCTGCTCGACTTGTGAGAAGCCCTGAGGAACCATATTACAGTTAAAGGGAAAAAAATAGAATGTCCGAAATTAGACCGGAAGAAACAAGTTATGTTGCACCTAGTGATAATATAGAGCTGGAAGAAACAGATTCTGCGCCCGTCGTGGCACCTGCACCTTCTGCCGAAGTGGTATCAGTACCGGCTGCCGCGCAACAGCGGTCAAACCGCTCAGCCACAATAGAGCATCTCGCGGCACGACGGGCTTCTTCTGAACTTAGCACCGAGAGCCCTGAAGTGAAACAGAAACTTAATGAGCTGCGTACAGAACTAACCCTACTTGTAACAGATCTACGCTGGGGTGGGCAACCCACTAAAGAAACCGCTGAGCGTATTATTCCGTTACTCAATGAAGGCCCTCTTCAGCAATGGATACCACTCCTGGTTCCTACTATCCTGGAGATTGATCGTGCTGGAGACCTTGCTCCTGCCTGGTTGTACATCATTGAGCAAGAGGACCCTACAGATCTGCCTGCCGATAGCAACCCTGCCGAGACGATGATTGGGCGAGCCAGGCGTATTGCGATACTGATGCTTGGTTACTACAAAACCGCGGAAATCTCTGAACTGCTCGGAAAGTTGGCTATTGACCCGCGCTCATCACTTTATGCAACACGCTCACTGGTCAAGCAGTCAACGGTACCGGCAATGAAAGCCCTTGCAGCCGCTCTCAAAGATGCCGAGGGGTGGGCAAAAGTCGATGTGATTGATGCTTTTGCGACTCTTAATCAAGCTCGCTTTTATGAGATCATGCTTGCAAGCGGACTGGAGCGAACCAACGGGCTGGAGAGCTACATCGCGGTTCCATTATTTCGTACAGTACCACTAGAAACCTATTTGCGAGGTGGCAATAACGTTGCGCCACGCCTTACCCAGCAAGCCGCGATGGTCGTTAGCCAGGTTTTACAAGATAGTATGAACATCGCGGGTGGTAATTCGCTTCCTCCTATTTTTGAGCGCGACTTACCCACACTGGCTACCGCGCTCTATGAAGGGACGAAGAGGACTCCTAACTGGCAGCTTGCGGTTGCACTTCATCGTCTCGGACTACTTCTTGGTCGCTATTGGGGTGATATATCTCGCGGCACTATACAGGATCAGCGTATTATACAACCGGTGTATGCCTGTTTACCCATGATGCCGGACATCGAGCACTGGATGAACTATACCGGTCGTGACGTGCTATGGGAGGCGCTCACTCAACAAGAAGAGGCTTTCCTACCCACCCTCAAAGTGTTAAGCGAACTGCGTGATCCTCGCACCTCGCAAGTGCTGATAGCTCGCCTCGATGCCACTACCCAGATCACTGACCGCGAGCATGCTATTAGCCTGGGGCAAATTTGCGATACTTTGGTTCAATTGGGTGATCGTAGTGCCGTAAGTACGATTCGCGAGCTTGTAAAGCGCACAATAAATAGTGATGCACGAGCAACACGGGGTAAACGCCGCGATAATCTGGATGTTGGCGATGCCGATATACCTGGAAGTATTGTCTATGGAGCAGCCATTCGCACATTTGCACAATTTGGTGAACGTAGCACACTCGATGTTATCTTGCGTGCTGCAAATGACTTTGATCCTTATGTGCGAACTCAGGCGCTTGAAGCTCTAAAGAGCATCGATCCTCAAGGTGAGGACGCACGTACCTGCATGGTCGTACGTGAAGCATTGAACGACCCCCGTGATACAGTTGTGCGTGTTGCATGCCAGCTAATCACACAGTATCATGATATCGAGTCCGTCACTTCACTGCGTATTCTTGCTGAAACACGCCCAGAATTTGCACCATCTGTTCAAGAGACGTTAAGGCAGTTAGTGTAGTTAAAATAGCGTTAACTATCTATCCTGTGGCACAATCGGCAGCTTTATATGCGAGGAGTGCTCACGGTCATGCAAGATTGTCTGATGAGCGACCACCATTTCACTATCAGCGCCAAGTTCATGTCCCGTATTGGGATTGCGATCCCAACGTGGGAAATTGCTGCTCGTCACGTCAAGGCGAATACGGTGCCCAGCCTTGAAAACATTGCTGGTTGCCCAGAGGTCAATCTCGTATTCATAGGCTGACCCCGGCTCAATCAAGGAAGGGGCCTCTCCATGCGCAAAGTTACGATAGCGTGCACGGATGATACCATCGGTCAAATTCTGTGCGTAGCCATCAGGATGAACATCCACCAATCGTGCCACTAAATCGGTATCTGGCGCGCTCGAAACAGCCCATAGATGTACTTTGATAGGCCCGGTCACCTCAAGATCTTCTTTTAATTCGCCGGTTGTATAGACCAGCACATCTTCGCGGCTCTCAGTCGCGCGCTGATCGAATGGACCAGAACGATATTCTGGAGACATCAAGAGCGCACCGCCTCGCGCAATGACGGGGTTGGTGGGATCATACGTATAGTGGTCGGATGAGGGTTCTTGAACATCTGGCATCTCGGTAGTCAGGTAGCCATTGCCATGTAATGTGTTAGCACGCCCGTTGCTATGCAAGTAGTAGCGCATTTCCACAGCACGAGCCAGAGGCCACTCTTGCTCATCGCGCCAGAGATTGGCACCCATCACGAACAGCTTGATTGGTGCCTCATTTAACATACCTGTGTCGATGCCTTTTAACCAGTGATTGAACCAACGCACCTGCAAACTCACTAAGTCTATCTGCAAGTCGATGAAGGCACCAGTTGAACCAAAGCCGAAGTTCATCTCACCAATAGGATTCGTCACCGCTCCATGCGCCCATGGTCCAACAATGAGCTTGCTTTGCCGTGCCTCTTGTGTACTGCCTTGTTCGCGCATAATCTTGAAGTTGTTGATAGTATCATGCAAGAAAATGTCATACCAGCCACCTATGTTGAAAGTGGGAACGGTGACGTTTTCATGCTTGCCTACTATAGTCATCGGCTCTATTAGCGGATGCTCGCGCTCCATTGGCCGAGAAAAATTCTCGAAGAAAAAAGGAGCTATATTTTGTTGCTTAAGTGGTCCAAATTCACGAAGCGGCAGAGACCAGTACCCCAGTTTTCCCAGTGCGTCCATCTCTTTTGCTAACAGGTAAATAGAGCGTCCTAAGGCCTGGGGATCATCACGGTGACGACGCATCAGCACATCAAGGCCCATCATCAATTGCCAGTTTCCAGCATTACCTAATTCCAATGCTCCCCCACGAAAAACAACACCATTGTAAGGGTCATTCCATGTCTGAGACGGCACCATAGCTTTTAGAGCAGCGGGCTGGTGCACAGCTGCCGACCACTGTGTGAAGCCATAATAGGAGATGCCATACATGCCGACTTTGCCATTACTGTACGGCAATTTAGCGGCCCATTCGATGGTATCAACGCCATCGAACTCCTCTTTGATAAAAGGAACCCATTCCCCTTCTGAAGTGAAGCGGCCGCGGGTATCCTGCACAATAACTACATAGCCTCGTCGTGCCACCTGAACTGGATCCACCCAAGAAGTCCCAAGAGAAAAGTCTTTACCATACGGCAAGCGGGTAAGCAGCACAGGCCATTGGCCTTCACCTGCTGGCCGGTAGATATTGGCACGCAGTATAATGCCATCTCTCATTTTGGCTGTAATATCAAAATCTACAGTGATCTTTTGGTCCATTTGCATTGCCATTATACGGAATGCTCCTCCTCTTTGATTGGTAAAATATTAACCAGCAACCCTTGGTAATTAAATCTCATCATACAACTTCCTGGTCGGTCAACGCCAATGCAGGTGCAGCTTCTTAGAGGATTCACTAGGTTTGCGTCCAGGCAATTCCCCTCTAAAGCTAGCGGCTCTAATAAGATATACCCGCTCATGCGGCAAATTACGGGTAATAGGATGTATGATGCATAGGTGAGTGAGGCAAGATAAGATTCTTGGACAGATTTGGTGGTCATAAATGGCACTGGGAATACTTACGATACGTCGTCTTGTTGTATAAGGTAGATAACGATATATCGTACATAGAACGAAATCGTTGGACAAACGTACATGCAATTGGTGAGATCGAAAGATATGCCATGCACAGAGAACGTCTGTTGTCAGGGAAGAGTGCCATGACAACGTTTATACAAACGAGAGAAAGAAGGAATACCCATGTTTTGGGGCTTTCACGGTTTATGGTTCCTGCTGCCTGTGTTATTCGTTGGCAAGTTCTTCTGGATCGTAATCCTGGCTCTGCTGATCGGGGTCTTGGTACGTCGATTCAGTTTGTGGAACAGGCCGATGTCATTTTACAGGCGCGCGCCTTTCTACCATCCTGGCGTATCGCCAGTTGAGCTTTCTGCGATGGAGGTCCTCCGCCAGCGGTATGCACGTGGGGAAATTGATGCCGTCACGTTCGATCAAATGCGTGAGCGGCTGGAGTCCTCAAGGGGAGCGAGCAACCAATAAGATTGCTTGAGTCTCAGGCTTACGGAGAAGATCCGCGAGTTTTCTCGCGGGTCTTTTGCTTTCTTGAGAGACCTTCTCCCTATTCATGACAGAGGTCTACTGAAGTAGATGGCCTTTTCCTCACCTATGATGTCCCGTAAGAGGGTCAGCGCGATTAGCGGGTAGATGATGACCGAAAGGAGACCAGCAGCGATTAGTGCAGAACTGATCGCGGACGTGATCAAGCCAAGTTCCATCCCGATCTGTGTAGCTGCGAGGATGAAGGTCAGCGAGGTGGCCTGCAACAATGCGGCAATCACTGTACGCTGGGTATCTAATCGCCGCCGATAGACGATCGCGGGTACTCCACGCACGAGCAGCAACGCTGCCAGAAATACCGGCACGAGCACCATGATCGAGACGTTCGCCAACAGCGCGTCGAGGTTGAAGTTCAGACCACTGGTGACGAAAAAGATGGGCACAAAGAAACCAAAACCTATGGCCTCAAGTTTGATGCGTAAGAGAGGGCGCAGTTCTGTCGTCTCCTTGTAAACGGCCCTCATGGCGACACCCGCCAGAAAGGCACCTAGGATAGCTTCAGTCCCAAAGGCGTTAGCCAGCGCAATGAACCCGACTAGCAGTGTGAGAGCGATGCGAACATTAATTTGCGCAGATGAATCTTGGAGTCGATGAGCTATATCCGTAAACCAGGTTGTCCGATGCACACCGAAAACGGCCAGAGAGGAGAGGAGAATCAGAGAGACAAGAATTCCCAGGAGCGCTCCTCTTGCAACAGGGTTGGTGGCCTCTGAGGAGAAGAAGAGCGAGAGCAGAATGATCGAACCAAATTCACCGAGTGTTGCGGCAGCAATAACGAGTTGTCCAAAGTCAGAGGCGCTCTCACCGATATCCTTCAGGATGGGCATCACGATGCCCAGAGAGGTAGCTATAAGGATAATAGCTACAAGGAGGGGTGATGTTCTCTCATCCAGGGCATAAAGACTCAACCCGACAACTAAAGCGAGTCCTATGGAAAACAGGAACGCACTCCCAACCATCATCAGTACCCGTCCCCTCAAGTGCTTCAGGTCCACTTCCAGTCCACACAGGAAGAGGAGGTAACAAAGGCCCATCGATGAGAGGAGGTGAAGGAGCACATCGACATGAACCCAATTCAACACTTGCGGGCCAATGATGATTCCACCTACTATTTCTAAGACGATAGCAGGAAGGAATCGAGCACGTGTGACATAGATCAGGAGCGGCGCCAGGCAGGCGACTACACCCACAAGGAACAGTCCAACGACTGAGAAACTCGGCATCTCTAGAGACTGCTTTCTTTCTCGGAAGAAAGTTTACACTCAAGCTGAGAGACTATAACGACAGCATGAAAATGACAACAAACACAGAGATGGATGAGACTACAAGATAGTATACGTGAAATATACAGCTTATACAACAAGCGAACTCTCTTTTTCTCGTACAATCTAGCCGTTGCGGGAAGTCCTATGCTGCACCACCCTTACGCGGACGTGATTCACCCCAAGCCCCTCGGGACCCGATGGAATCGAAAGTAGATGGACGCTTGACACCCTTTCCTGACATTGGCTATACTCTGTCCATACATAGTTGGAACATAATTCCACTGCACAGAACAGATGTGCCAGCGTCGTGACATCGGGGAAAAGCATGCGCCATGGAGAGCCCCTGGACGGTGAGAAAACAGTTCAGATTGTTCATCGTATCGCAAGCGTTCTACGAGCCTTTGGAAACCAGGGATTCCTTGGTATTACCGACCTTGCGAACGTCACAGGCCTACCAAAATCAACCACCCATCGATTGGTTACTGCCTTAGTGAACGAGGGATTACTGGTACAAGATGAGGATAGCCACAAGTATGGCCTGAGTCTGCGTGTAACAGCGCTTGGAGCCAGTATCCTGAGTTCTCATACGGTTCGCAAATCCGCGCGGCCAATACTTATGGATCTGCGCGATCAGACACACGAATCGGTACACCTGGCGGTACTCGAAGGCATGGAAGCAGTGATTATTGACACCGAAGATTCATATTTTTTTGTACGTGCCGTTAATGTACCTGGACAACACCTCCCCGCGCATGCCGTTTCCACTGGGAAAGTGCTGCTCGCCTATCAATGGGAAGTACGATTACGCGAAATACTCAACCATATGAACCTCTCACGATATACGGATAATACGATAACTGATCCGCGCGTACTGCTTGATGAATTGCGTAGTGTTAGCGCAAATGGCTACGCTATTTCATGCGGCGAGCTAGAAGAGGGCATTGATGCTGTTGCTGCCCCCATTTTTGATCATCTGAGTACAGTCGTTGCAGCAGTTTCGATAGGCGGCCCAAGCGAGCGTTGTCGACCCAAGCAACGCGAACTGATTGCCGCTGTAACCCGCGCCGGTCAACAGATCTCGCAAACTTTGCGCTATATCGGCTGGCACTGACGATTGGAGGATGCGGTGGCTAAGCAGAACAAAATCAAAACTAAGCGCTTGCCACTGGTTGCAGTAAAAGGTGCGGGCGATCTTGCCACGGGAGTTATGCACCGTCTCTCTCGCGCAGGTTTTGCAGTCATGGCAACAGAACTCCCTCAACCAACTGTCCTGCGGCGCACCGTGGCATTTGCCGAGGCGGTGACGCTGGGGAAAATGACGGTTGAGGGTGTAACAGCCTGCCGTGCCAGCTCGCTAGAGGATATCCAGGCAGCATTAACGAATGGTTTTGTGCCAATAGTAGTTGATCGTGTAGGCACGGTGCTCAGGCAAATACAACCCAAAGTATTGGTAGAAGCGACCCTCTCAAAGTACAATAGCGGAATCTCGATGAATGATGCTCCGATTGTGATTGCGCTTGGCCCTGGCTACGAGGCGGGCCAAGAAGTGCACGCGGTCATTGAGACCAATCGCGGCCATAACCTTGGACGTGTCTATTTAAAGGGTTATGCCGAGCCTAATACAGGTGTGCCCGGTACGATTAGTGGATATGCAAGCGAACGGTTGCTACGTGCGCCTTGTGCTGGTAGACTGTATGGAGTGCGCCAGATTGGAGACCAAGTGCAGGCGGGTGAGACGGTAGCTCTCGTGAAATCTGAAGAGGATACTATTCCAATCAGTGCAACTATTTCCGGCATACTGCGAGGTCTCGTGCGCGATGGCCTTGCGGTAAACACCGGTATGAAAGTCGGGGACATTGATCCGCGCGCCATTCGTGAGCATTGCTTCACCATTTCGGATAAGTCGCGTGCCGTCGGTGGGGGAGTGCTGGAGGCAATCATGCATTTATTGAATAGATGAGGTTGCAGTTTGCACAAGATAGTATTATACCTCTGTGCATTCAGAAACGCTGCTGCCGCATCTTGCTCATCCGAATGCAAGGAAGTATTAAATTGCAATTACAAAGGCTGCGCTCATGTTGAGGTATTTCACCTATGCTCAAAATAAGAGCCTATCATAGCCCAACTACACTGGATGAAGCGGTTACCCTGCTTGCGGAAGATGGACGAACCGTCATTGCAGGCGGTACAGACCTGCTCGTGAATCCGCGCTACACCCGAAGATACAGGCACTCGCTAATGGAATTCTGGCGCGTGGTGCTGCTGTCTGCGGCTCGCCAAATATTCGTAATATGGCGACATTAGTAGGAAACATTGCCTCAGCGCTTCCATCCGCCGACACGCCACCCTCTTTGTTAGCCCTTGATGGCCAGGCTGTACTGGTGGGTATACATGGTGAGCGTATTGTGCCGCTCACCAGTTTTTTTATTGGCCCGGCTAAGAGTGTGCGAGAACGCGAATTAATCTACGAATTGCGTCTCCCACTAGCTAATTTTGATAAAATCCAGGGTGGTTTCTATAAGATTGGCCGCACCGCCGAAGATATTTCTGTGGTAAATGCCGCCGCAACTCTCATCATACAAGATGGTGTTATCACCGCAGTTCGCCTGGTGATGGGCGCCGTGGCTCCCATACCTTTAAGAGCTGTACAGGCAGAAGAGGCGCTCATAGGGCTACAGCCTACAGAAGAGAGCTTTAAGCGAGCAGCAGAGATCGTCCGAGCTGAAGTGCGACCCATTAGCGATCACCGTGCCTCCGCCGATTACCGATGGCGCATGAGCGGCGTGGCTGCCGTCCGAGCGTTACGCCAGGCGGCTGGCTTCGTGCCCAATGAAGAGGAATGGCATCATGCGTAAAAGATGTGACTACGTCTCCCTTGCTACGACCACAGTGCGCTTGCACCACTGTCTCCAGTGTACTGGCT
>WNFY01008429.1_pt1 | contig 13957 bp, 9 predicted proteins | sample 5400091 | NCBI WGS metagenome assembly WNFY01 (sample SAMN13153364, study PRJNA577476) | soil metagenome | isolation source: 60 cm soil or saprolite under grassland replicate 1 | place: USA:California | collected 2016-06-15 | reverse complement strand
GACGACCGACCTCCTCGGCGGCGGCGGCCACGGGACGGGCCCGCGCGGCGGCGGTGGCGGCGGTGGACGGCCGGCCGTGACCTGGTTCACGCTGCCACCGCCGTCGGGGCCGACCCTGGCGGTCGATCTGCCCGCCCAGCCCGCCGCCCTGGTGAGCGACCTCCCGCTCCCCGATCCCGTGCCGCTCAGTCTCCAGCCGGTGCCGCCGCCGGTGGTGAGCCCCACGACACCGGTGGGACAGGGGCCTGGCCAGAGCGGCGGAACCGGCAACGGACCGGGCACCGGTGGGGGCACGGGCACCGGTACGGGGCCGGGGACCGGCAGCGACGTGGGCCCTGGAACGGGAGGCGAAGGCGGTTACATTTTCCCCGCCGATCCGCGGGCAACGGTGCTGCCGCCGCCGTGCGCGCACGGGCTCTTCACGGTGCGGTTCTGGGTGGGGGCGGACGGAAAGGTGTCGCGCGTGGAAGTGGACCCGCTGCCCAGGGACGCCGGTTGGGCCTGGTTCTGGTGCTCAGTGTGTTCGCCCTGGCGGTGGCCGTCAGCCTCGCGCGCTGGGTGCTCAAGCAGGACAACGGGACGCCCGAGATGCGCCGCGTCTCCGACGCGATCCAGGAAGGCGCCCAGGCGTTCCTGCGCCGCCAATACCGCACGATCGGCCTGCTGAGCGTCGCGCTCGCGGTGTTGATCTACGTGCTGTACGCGTTCTTCCGGCGGCTGCATCCCGACGAAGTCGCCGCGGGTCTCACCCCCGTCAAGCTCGCCCTCACCACGACGTTCTCGTTCCTGTTCGGCGCCCTGTGCTCGGGCGTGGCGGGTGTGATCGGGATGTACGTGGCCGTGCGCGCCAACATTCGCACGGCGAGCGCCGCGCGCTCGAGCCTGAACCGCGCGCTGCAGATCGCCCTGCGGGGCGGGGCGGTGTCGGGCCTGTTCGTCGTCGCGATGAGTCTACTCGGCGTGGGCGGTCTCTACGCCGTGATTCAGGGCCTCCACCTCGTGCCGATCACCAAGATCCCGCTGGTGATCGTGGGGTACGGCTTCGGCGCCTCGTTCGTGGCGCTGTTCGCGCAGCTGGGCGGGGGCATCTACACCAAGGCCGCCGACGTGGGCGCGGACCTGGTCGGCAAGGTCGAGGCGGGGATCCCCGAGGACGACCCCCGCAACCCGGCGGTGATCGCGGATCTCGTGGGCGACAACGTCGGCGACTGCGCGGGCCGCGGCGCCGACCTGTTCGAGTCCACCGCCGCCGAGAACATCGGCGCGATGATCCTCGGCGCCACGCTCGCCCTGAAAAACGAAGGCGCGTTCTCGAGCCCGCTCGCCGTCGTCGGTGTGATGCTGTTCCCGCTCGTCGTCCGCGCCTTCGGGCTCGTGGCCTCGATCATCGGCATCCTCATCGTGCGGGTGAAGGAGAGCGAGGACCCGATGAGCGCGCTGAACCGCGGGTATCTGGTGACCGCGGTGCTGGCCGCGATCGGGTTCTTCGCGGGGACGCGGTGGCTGCTGAACCCCGCCACGGCGCCCGATGCGTGGTGGCACTTCTTCCTGTGCGGCGTCATCGGCATCGCGACCTCGATCGCGTTCGTGTGGATCACGCAGTACTACACCGAGTACCGCTACCGCCCGGTCAAGTCGATCGCGCGGGCGTCGGTCACGGGCCCCGCGACCAACATCATCGCGGGGTTCGCGGTCGCCCTCGAGTGCACCGCGCTGCCGACGTTCACGATCGGGGCCGCGATCATCGCGTCCTATAAGGTCGGCGCCGCGAGCGGCCTCGCGCACTCGGGACTGTTCGGCACCGCGGTGGCGACGATGGGCATGCTCGGCACGGCGGCGTACATCCTGGCGATGGACACGTTCGGCCCAATCACCGACAACGCCGGCGGCGTGATCGAGATGTCGCACCAGCCGGAGGAGATCCGCCGGCGCACCGACCGGCTCGACGCCGTGGGCAATACGACCAAGGCGCTCACCAAAGGCTACGCGATCGGATCCGCGGCGCTCGCCGCGTTCCTGCTGTTTTCCGCGTACCTCGACGAAGTGGCGGCGCTGGGATCGCCGCTGTCTGGCGTTGACATCTCCAAGCCCGAAGTATTCGTGGGCGGGCTGCTCGGCGCGATGCTGGTGTTCTGGTTCTCGGCCCTGGCGATCGGCGCGGTCACCAAGGCCGCGGTGAGCGTCATCGAAGAGGTGCGCCGCCAGTTCAAGGCCGATCCGGGGATCCTCAAGGGCACCTCGAAGCCCGACTACGGCACGGCGGTGGACATCGTCACCATCGGGGCGCTCAAGGCGATGGTCGCCCCGGGGCTGCTTGCGGTGGGGATGCCGATCGCGGTGGGGTTGTTCTTCAAGCTGTTCCACGTGGGGGCGGAGGCGGTGGCGGCGTTCCTGATGGTGGGAACGATCGGCGGCATCCTGCTCGCGACGATGCTCAATAACGGCGGCGGCGCCTGGGACAACGCCAAGAAGTTCATCGAGACGGGCGAATACGGCGGCAAGGGCTCGGCGCCCCACAAGGCGGCCGTCGTCGGGGACACCGTGGGCGATCCGTTCAAGGACACCGCCGGACCGTCGCTGCACGTGCTGATCAAGCTGCTGAGTACCGTCACGTTGGTGTTGGCGCCACTATTTGTATGAGACGTCAGACCTCAGACTTCAGACATCAGACGTCGGCGGGCTTGGCCTGATGTCTGACGTCTGACGGCTGAGGTCTCTCCCGTGAGCCAGTTACTCAGCCGCAAGCCGATCGCGGCCCTCCTCGCCGAGAGCGACGCGCCCGGGGGCCTGAAGCGCGTGCTCGGCGCCGGCGACCTGATCATGCTGGGGATCGGCGCCGTGATCGGGGCGGGCATCTTCGGCGCCATCGGCACCGCGGCCTCCGGTCAGTACGACGCCGCGGGTCACCTCGTCCGCAGCGGGGCCGGGCCGGCGCTGGTCCTCTCCTTCCTGTTGCTGGGCGTGTGCTGCGCGCTCGCCGGCCTGTGCTACGCCGAGCTGGCATCGATGATTCCCCAGGCGGGCAGCGCGTACGCCTACTCGTACGCGACGCTGGGCGAGCTCGTCGCCTGGATCATCGGCTGGGACCTGATCCTCGAGTACGCGGTCGGCAATGTGGCCGTCGCGATTTCCTGGGGCGACTACTTCCGCTCGCTGCTGGACAGTTTCGGGGTCCATCTGCCGCTGTGGCTCACGACCGGCTATCGCACCGCGCTGCTGAGCCCCGATTCCGCGGTGCACGGGCTGCTGCAGAGTGCGCCGCATCTCGCGGGCATCCCGGTGCTCGTCAACGTGCCGGCGTTCGCGATCGTGATGGCGATCACGTGGCTGCTCCTCATGGGGGTGCGGGAGAGCGCCACGGCGAACAACGTGATGGTGACGATCAAGCTGCTGGTGCTCGCGCTGTTCATCATCGCGGGGCTGACGCACATCGACACGGCCAACTATCACCCCTTCGCGCCCAACGGCTTCCGCGGCATCCACCAGGGCGCGGCGATCGTGTTCTTCGCCTACATCGGCTTCGACTGCATCTCCACCGCGGCCGAGGAGACGAAGAACCCGCAGCGCAACCTCCCGATCGGCATCCTCGGAGGCCTGGCGATCTGCACGGTCATTTACGTGATCGTCGGCGCGGTGCTGACGGGGATGGTGAAGTACACCGAGCTTGGCGTCGCCGACCCCCTCGCCAAGGCGCTGAACAGCGCCGGCTTCACCACCGTGGGGTGGATCGTGGCGTTGGGAGCGGTCGTGTCGATGTCGGCGGTGCTGCTCGTGTTCCAGTACGGGCAACCGCGGATTTTCTACGCGATGGCGCGGGACGGCCTGCTGCCGCCGTGGGCGGCGAAGGTGCACGCCAAGACTCGCGTCCCGCACATCACGACGCTCATCACGGGTATCTTCGTCGCGTTATGGGCGCTGATCGGGGACGCCGGTGAGACCTACAACCTCACCAACATCGGCACGCTGTTCGCGTTCGCGCTCGTGTCGATCGGGGTGCTGGTGTTGCGGAAAACCGACCCGCTCCGTCCGCGGCCGTTCCGGGTCAAGTGGATTCTGCTGGTCGCCCCGTTGTCGGCGATCCTCTGCGTCCTCGTCATGCTGGGGCTGCCCGGTGAAACGTGGATCCGCTTCGCCGTGTGGCTGGTGATCGGCCTCAGCCTGTACGGGTTCTACGGCCATCGCCACAGCCGGCTGCGGGCGCCGCCGTCACCGCCGGTCGGCGCGTGAAGCTTCACACCAAGATTCTCCTGGGCCTCGGTTTCGGGGCCGTGTGCGGCCTCGGCGCCAACGGAACGGCGTGGGCGCCGTGGGTCGCCGACAACGTCGCGAACCCGGTGGGCCAGATCTTTCTGCGCCTGCTGCTGATGACCGTCGTGCCGCTGGTGTTCTGTTCGCTCACGATGGGCGTCGCGCAACTCGGCGACATCCGCAAGGTGGGTCGGGTCGGCGCGCGGTCAATCGGCTACTTCCTCGTCTCCACCGCGATCTCCGCGACCATCGGCATCATCCTCGTCAACCTGATGCATCCCGGGACGGGGCTGCCCCTGGCGGTGCGCGAGCAGCTGCTGGAGACGTATCGCGGCGACGCGCAGGGCTTGCAGGCGGGCGGCACGACGAAGTTCGGCATCGACATGGTCGTGAACTTCGTGCCCCGCAACCCGGTGCAGGCTGCCGCCTCGATGGACATGCTGGGCGTGATCGTCTTCTCGCTGATCTTCGGCGCGGCGTTGACGCTGATCCCCAAGGAGAAGTCCCAGCCGGTGGTGCGACTGCTCGATGCCGTCGGCGACGTGATCGTGCGCATCATCGGCATAGCGATGCAGCTCGCCCCCTACGGCGTGTTCGGGCTGATCTTCGTCGTCACGAGCCGCTTCGGTTTCGACATCCTCAAGCAGCTGGGCTTGTACGTCGTGGTCGTGCTCGTGGGGCTGCTGATCCACGGGCTCGGCTCGCTCTCGGCCCTGGTGCGGGTGTCAACGAGCTCGAGCAATGCCACGCTCCCCACCAACATCGCCGTGGCCGAGCAGGAGCTGGGGATCCCGCCCAAGATCGCCGGGTTCGTGCTGCCGCTCGGCTCGACGATGTGCATGAACGGCACCGCGCTGTACGAGGGGGTCACGGTGCTGTTCCTGGCCCAGGTGTTCGGCATCCACCTGGACCTGGGCGCGCAGATCGTCGTGATCATCCTGAGCGTCATCACAGCGGTGGGGGCGGCCGGTGTGCCCGGCGGGTCGCTGCCGCTCATCATGGTCGTGCTCGCGTCGGTCGGCGTGCCGCCCGAAGGTATCGCCATCATCCTCGGCGTGGACCGGATCCTCGACATGTGCCGCACGACCGTCAACGTCGTCGGCGACTTGACGGCGACGGTGTACGTGGCGCGCACCGAGAGTGACTGGGACCCGGAAGCCCTGAACCGGGCTCCGGCGCGGGCACCGGCTAGCGCGTAGGCTCGCGCGCCAGCCGCAACGCTCCCAGCAGTGGATCGACGGGCTCGCCGGCGAGGCGGGCCCGTGGCATTTCGGCGACGAGCAGCCGCTGAAAGCCGTCGCGCAACGCGGAGCCCGGCTGGAACAGACCGCCGGCGAGCGCCATCGGCACGGGGTCGCGTCCGGGGAAGCGGCGCTCCAGACTGCGGGCGAGCCCGACGAGCTCGCGGGCCGCGGCGTCGACCGCGCGCTTCGCCACCGCCTCGCCTTCGCGCGCGGCATTGAGCACGTGCGGAGCGAGCGCCGCCACCTGCGCCGGCGTCGCGTTCGCCGACCAGCGGACCAGCCCGTCGAAGTCCTGAAGGCCCAGTGCCGCGAGCAGGCGCGTGAGCAGGGTCGAGCCCTCCTCCCGGGCGTCGAGGGCGCGGCCGGCGACCTCCAAGGCACGGCGCCCCAGCCAGTAGCCGCCGCCTTCGTCGCTCATCTGCCACCCGTACCCGCCGCTGCGGTGCACCTGGCCCTGCGCGTCCCGCGCGTAGGCGATCGACCCGGTGCCGGCGCTGATCAGGATCCCGGGGCCGTCGGAGAACGCGGCGGTGAGCGCCGCCTCGACGTCGCCCAGCGCCCGGACCTCGCGGGCGAGCCCGCAGGCGAGGAGCGCGGTCACCAGCTGGTCGCGCTCCGGCTCGCGGCCCGCGCCGGCGGCGCCGACGACCAGCCGGTCGGCGGGCAGGGTGACCTCCGCGCGCCGCGCGGACTCGCGCACGATCTCGGCGATCACGGCCGCCGAGCGGCTGCCCCCGCCCGGGCGCATCGCCGCCCCCGGCCCGTCGCCGCGCGCCAGGATGCGGAGGTCGCCGTCGGCGATGGCGACCGCGGTCTTGCTGCCGCCGGCGTCGACACCCACCAGGACGGACGGGCGGACGGGCGGACCGGCGGACGCTGTTGTCATTCGATCTTTGCTTGTTGTCCGCCTGTCCGCCCGTCCGCCGGTCCGACGAAGGAGGACAGCATCCCGGCCAAGACGGTCACCGCGGTCCCGAGCGGCACGTACCACGGCCACGCGAGCCCCCGCAGCCAGTGCACCGGGAAATGCGGGACCACGGCTCCGAGCACCACCGGGGCCATCAGCGTCATGCCGACCGCGACGGCGACGATCGCGTCGAGCTGGCGCGCCCGGCGTACCGCGGCAAGGACGTACATCCCCAGGAGGCTGCCGTAGGTCAGTGAGGCGACACTCAGGGCGAGCTGCACGACGGGCGTGTTCTGATCGCGGAACAGCATCGCGCCGGCGACGAGCACCAGCGCCCAGACGAGGCTCGCCGCGCGCCCGACGCCCAGCAGGCGCTGGGGGTCGCGCTCGCCGGTCAGGCTGGCGTAGAAGTCGTGCGTCGTCGCCGAGGCGAGCGAATTGATCGCCGAGGCGTGCGTGCCCATTGCCGCGGCGAGAATCCCGGCGACGACGAGGCCCGCGAGTCCGGCGGGCAGCTGCGTGGTCACGAACGTCGGGTAGATCGCGTCGCTGCGCAGCCCCGGCTGCGCCGCGCCGGCGAGCCACAGGCTCGTGCCGACGAGCAGGAACAGCGCGAACAGGACGATCACGCACAGCCCCGAGCCGATCAGGGCCCGCCGCGCGTCGCGGAGACTCTTCGAGGCGAGCAGGCGCTGGACGATCAAATGGTCCGTGCCGTGTGACGCGGACGCCAGCAGGGCGCCGCCGATGAGACCGCCCCAGAAGGTGTACGTTCGCGTGAAGGAGAAGTGGAAGTCGAACACCTGCAGCTTGCCGGCGTGCAGCGCGGTGGCGAACGCATCGGAGCCGCCGGCCAGGCCGAGCGCGACGATCAACGTCACCACGCCGCCCAGCACGTACACGCCGAGCTGCATCACGTCCACCCATACGACCGCGCGGATGCCGCCGACCCAGGTGTACACGAGCGTCACGAGCCCGACGGCGAGGATGCCGGCGGGGAGGCTCCAGCGCGTGATGATCGCCAGGGGGATCGCGGTGGCGAAGACGCGCACGGCGTCCGCGACCGAGCGCGTCCCGAGAAAGATTGCCGCCGCCGTGCGCCGCGCCCGGGGACCGAAGCGGTGCTCGAGCCGCGTGTAGGCGGTCTCCTGGGTGCCGGCGAAGTAGCCGGGGAGGAGTAGCGCCGCGACCCCGATGCGCCCGACGAGATAGCCGAACGGCAGCTGCAGGAACGTGAGGTTGCCGGTTGCGGCGATGCCGGGGACGGAGATGACGGTGACCGCCGACGTTTCGGTCGCGACGATGGACAGCATGATCGCCCACCACGGGAGCCCGCGGTGGCCGAGGAAGTAGTCGCCGGCATCGCGCTGGCGGCCGGCGAGCACCAGGCCCAGGCTGAGGGCGGCGACGACGTACAGCGCGACGATCGCGAGGTCGATCGAGCGCACGCGCTAGCCTCCCACACAAGAAACCGGCCCGCTGGTTGGGCGGGCCGGCGCACGCGGATCAGTTTGGCGCAACGGGTGGGGTCAGACGGTGAACGACGACCCGCAGCCGCAGCCGCCGGTCGCGTTCGGGTTCTCGAACGCGAAGCCCGACTCCTGGAACGTGCTCTTGTAGTCAACCCTGGTGCCGTTCAAGTACGGCGCGCTGAACCCGTCGACGAACAGCCGCACTCCCTGGCTCTCCACCACCACGTCCTCGGCCTCGGGCCGGTCCTCCACGTTCAGGCTGTAGCGGAAGCCGGAGCAACCGCCCGGCATGACCGCCACGCGCAGCCCCGCCGTGGCCGGGTCCACCTTCTCCGCGGCCATGACCTTCTTGATTTCAGCGGCCGCCTGTTCGGTGAGACTCAACGTCACCGCGGCCGGCTTCTGGGTCGTCGCCATGCATTCCCTCCGTGTCGCCGCAACCTAGGGAATCCCGCGCGCCGTGTCAACGGCGCGTAGCCCCGGGTCCCGCCGCAGGTTACGGGCGATGAGCGCAAACGCCACCACTGCCACAAAGAGGAACGCGATGCCGGTCCGGAACGTTCCCACCAGCAGCTGGCCGATGCCGAACAGCGCGGCGTAGACGGCGACCCAGCCGGCGACCCAATTGACCCACGACAGCGCGCCCCCCGGGATGGGATCAGCGCCGAAGCCGAGCCGCGCCGCGACGCGCCGCCACCCGGGGCCGCCCGGCCGCACCCGGCGGTAGAAGCGCTCCAGGGTGGCGTCGCTCTCGGGTGGCGTGAGGTACGTCACCACGAGCCACACGAGCGTGGTCACACCCACCGTGTCGAGCATCAGCGACGCGTAGGCGCCGCCGGTGGCGTCGTCGGCGGACAGGTGCAGACCCTTCTGCAAGAAGATCGCGGTGACGAAAGAGGCGACCATCGCCGACAGCTCGCTCCACGCGTTGATGCGCCACCAGTACCATCGCAGGATCAGCACCAGGCCGGTGCCGGCGCCGAGCGCGAGGAGGAACCGCCACCCAGCTTCGACCGATCCCAGGAACCGCATGACGACGAGCGCCAGCAACATCAGGGCGACGGTCGCGACGCGCGCCACCATCACCTGCTCGCGGTCCCCGGCGTTGCGCCGCACGAACCGGAGCCAGAAGTCGTTCACGAGATACGACGTCCCCCAGTTCAGGTGCGTCGAGATCGTGCTCATGTAGGCCGCGGCGAACGCGGCGAGCATCAGGCCGCGCAACGGCGAGGGGAGCAGGTCCACCATCGCTTTCACGTACCCGTGCTCGGGGTTGGCGAGTCCGGGATAGCTCACGGCGGCGAACAGGCCCACGATGATCCACGGCCAGGGGCGCAGCGCGTAGTGCGCGATGTTGAACCACAGCGTGGCGAGCAGCCCGTGCCGCTCGTCCTTCGTGGAGAGAATCCGCTGCGCGATGTAGCCACCGCCCCCTGGCTCGGCGCCCGGGTACCACGCGGCCCACCACTGCACCGCGAGGAACACAACCAGCGAGGACAGCGGCAGCCAGCCGCCGTGGAGGGGGGGCACGACGCCGACGGCGGCCTGCGTGCTCCCGTAGTGCCCCGCGGCGAGGGCGACGAGCCGGTCGAGCCCGCCGATCCGATTCACGGCCAGCACCGCCAGCACGATGCAGCCGCCCATCGCCACGATGAACTGGAAGAAATCCGTGACGACGACGCCCCACAGGCCGGCGAGGATCGAGTAGCCCGCGGTGATGGCGAACAGGACCACGGCGACCCGCCACCCCGACATCCCGAAGCCGACCTCGAGGATCGTGGCCATCGCCCGCGTCACCCATCCCATGATGATGAGGTTGACGGGGAGGGCGAGGTACAGCGCGCGCGCGCCACGCAGCGTCGCCGCCGGTTTCCCGCCATAGCGCAGCTCGGCGAACTCGACGTCGGTGACGACGCCAGCGCGGCGCCACAGCCGGGAGAAGAAGAACACCGTGAGGAGCCCCGAGAGCGCCAGGTTCCACCACAGCCAGTTGCCGGCCACGCCGTATTTCACGACCAGCCCCGTGACGGCGAGCGGCGTGTCGGCCGCGAACGTGGTGGCGACCATCGACGTCCCCGCGAGCCACCACGGCAGCGCGCGGCCGGACACGAAGTACTCGGCGATCGACTTGCCGGCGCGGCGGGTGTAGTAGATCCCGATCGCCGTGGAGAGGACGAAGTAGGCGATGATGATCAGCCAGTCCGCGGTGTTCAGGGTCATGGGCGCGGGTCCGTGAGGGCGTCCACCACGAGATCCGCCACGCGAGGCCGGACCTTCAGGATCTTCGTGTTGGCGCGCGTGGGGTGGACGCGGTTGGTGAGCAGGATGATGAACAGATCGCGGTCGGGGTCGAGCCAGATCGAGGTGCCGGTGAAGCCCGTATGCCCGAAGGCATGCGTCGAGAGCTTGGTGCCGGCGCTGGAGTGTTCAGAGGGTGTGTCCCACCCCAGGGCGCGCGAAGATCCCGGAGGCAGGTCTTGGCGGGTGGTGAACTCCTGAACAACGGGCAGAGTCGGACGGGGTCGGGCAGGGGCGGGCGGTCCGTCGCCGCCCGTCGTCGCCCGACTCTGCCCGACTGCGTCCGACCGGAGCAGCCACATCGCGAACGTGGCCATGTCGGGGCCCGTGCTGAACAAGCCCGCGTGTCCCGAAATCCCTTCCAGCCGTCCTGTGTTCTCGTCGTGCACTTCGCCGCGGATCATGCGGTGCCGAAATACCGTATCCATCTCCGTCGGGGCGATGCGGCCCTGCCACTCGGCGGGCGGCAAATAGCGCGTCGTCGTCATTCCCAGCGGCTTGAACACCGCCGTATCCAGATACTGATCGATCCGGGTCTTGGTGATGCGCTCCACCACCTGCGTCAGCACGATCGCGCCGAGGTCGGAGTAGAGGTAGCGCGCGCCGGGAACGGTATCCAGCGGCGTCGTGTCCACGAGTGCGAGCGCCGCCTCGCGGCTCTCGGTCTCGCGGAACAACGGGCGCCACGCGGGCAGCCCCGAGGAGTGAGTCAGAAGATGGCGGATCGTCACCTTCTCCTTCCCTGTCCCACGGAACTCCGGCAGGTAGTACTGCACCGGCGCGTCGAGGTCGAGCTTTTTCTGATCCACCAGCAGAATGCACGCGGTCGTGAGCCCGATCACCTTGGTGAGCGAGGCGAGATCGAACAGCGTCTCCGTCGTCATCGGCCGCGGGTCGTCCACGCCGTAGTGGCCCACGGCGGCGAGCAGCGCGATGTGGTTGTGATTGCCGACGGCCACCACGGCGCCGGGGAACGCGCTGTCCACCTGCGTGCGCAGATACGCCACGACGGAATCGAGCCGGGCTGTGTCGAACGACGACCTCGACGTCTGCCCGGCGAGTGGCGCGGCGAGGATCAGCCCGCCCGCGAGGCATGCGAACCGGCGGTTCATCGCGCGCTCACCGGCGTCGGTGGGCTCGAGTCGCGCACCACGATCCCGAACCCCACCGGGTACCCGGGCGGAATGCGGATCGGCAGGTGGCCGGTGATCGGCGACAGGCCGAGCAGCGCGCGGGCCGCGGCGCGCTCGGAGGCGCGCACGCCGCTCCACGCCAGCAGGTACGACTTGACGGTCGGCGCCTGGTTCAGGAGATACGGACTGCCGAACGAAATCAGCACCGTGGGTTTGAGGGAGTCGGTTACCGTAATGAGCTGCGCCAGCGAATCGGGAAGCGCGATGTTGCCCCGCCACGAGATCGGCCGCACGCCGGACGCGAACACGACGTTCGGGTTGCGCGCGATCACGGTGCGCGCCGAGTCGTACGACGGGACGCCGGACATCGGCCACAGGCGGAAGTAGTCCACAGTGTCGCCGTTCTGCCGCAGGATGTCGGCGAACCGCTGCCCGATGCCGCCGTTCTGCTCGTCCGCGTAGGCGATCAGCGCGAGCCGCGCGCGCCGCCCGCGCCACGCGCGCACGATCCCCGTCGTGTCGCGCGCCAGGGTGACGCTGCGCACGGCGATGTCGTCGGCGGCATCCTGGGCGCGCCTGGTGCCGACGATCGTCATGATCGAGTCAATCGCCACGGTGCGATGCGCGAGCAACCCCAGCCGCTGCTTGATCGCGAGCACCCGCCGCACCGAGGCGTCGAGGCGTGCCGCCGAGTAGCGCCCCTGGTCCAGGGCGGCGGCCATCGCGTTCAGGGCGGAGTCGGGATCGGCGGGCATCAGCAGCAGATCCGAGCCGGCGAGGAACGCGCGCACGGTGGCCTCGCCGGCGCCATACTTGGTGACGATCGCGCCCATCGTCAGCGCGTCGGTGACCACGAGCCCGTTGAAATGCAACGAGTCGCGCAGCACGCCCGTGAGCACGGCGGCGGACAGAGTCGCCGGGTCGTCCGAGCCGGTGACGGCGGGGAAGGCGATGTGCGCGCTCATCACGACGTCCGCGCCGGCGGCAATCCCGGCCCGGAATGGCACCAGCTCCAGCGTGTCGAGCCGCCGGTAGTCGGCGGTGATCACCGGTAACCCGATGTGGGTGTCGGTCTGCGTGTCGCCGTGGCCGGGGAAGTGCTTCAGGGTGGCGAGCATGCCGTGGTCGCGCAGCCCCTTCACGTAGGCCTGGACCAGGCGCGCGACCGCGCCCGGGTCCTCGCCGAACGAGCGGGTATTGATGATCGGGTTCAGGGGGTTGTTGTTGAGGTCGGCGTCGGGAGCGAAATTGACGTGGATGCCGACGGCGCGGCCCTCGATCGCCGCGGCGGTGGCGATCGTTTCGGCGTCGCGCGGGTCGCCGCTCGCGCCCACGGCCATGATCTGCGGGAACGCGGTGCCGCCGACGATGCGCATCCCGGGGCCCCACTCCAGGTCCGCCGAGACGAGCAGCGGCAGCCGGGAGCGCTGCTGCAGCGCGTTGAGTTTGGCGGCGATGTCGAACGGCGAACCGACGGAGATGATGATCCCGCCGACGCGGAGCGAGTCCACCCAGCGCGCGGCGACCTGAAAGCTCGAGTCGTCGAACGCGGTGTAGCTGCCGGCGAGCCACGGGACGATGAGCTGGCCGATCTTCTCCCGCGGCGTAAGCGACGCGAGCAGGGAGTCGGTCGAGAGGGCGGTAGCCGCGGTGGGTTCCGCTGCCGGCCGTATAGGCCGTATGGCCGTACCGCCGGCGCAGCCGAGCAGCACACCGAGAATCAGGAGATTATGCGCGCGCATCATGTGATCGTGTTGGCCCTCATCGGCTGCTCACCGGCGACCGGGCAGGTGCGTCCCGGAATCGACGTCCTGCTCTCGGACTCGCTGCATCTCGTCGCCGGCAAACGGGTCGTGCTGCTCACCAACCACACCGGCGTGGACGCCGGCGGACATCGCGACGTGGATCGGTTATACGGCGATACGGCCATACGGCTTACGGCTTTGTTCTCTCCCGAGCATGGCTTCCGCGGCCTCGAGGACCGTCCGGGGCTGCCCGACGCCGTGGATTCGGCGACGAGGCTACCAATCTATAGTCTCTATGGTGGGTCGCGCCCGCCCAATTACGCCGCGCTCGACAGCGCCGATGTCGTGCTCGTGGACCTCCAGGACATCGGTGCCCGGTACTACACCTACCCCGCGACCGCGACACAGCTGATGCGCCAGGCCGCCCGGCGCGGCGTGCGGGTGGTGGTGCTCGACCGGCCCGATCCCGTGGGCGGGGAGACGGTCCAAGGCAATGTGCACGCCGAGGTCGCCGATCCCGACACCGCGCTCGTGGGATTTCTCCCCGTGCCGATGCGCCACGGCCTGACGCTGGGCGAGCTGCTGCGCCTGGCGAACGACGCCCTCGGCCTTCACGCCGCTCTGGTGGTGGTGCCGGCGGCCGGCTGGCGGCGCGGCATGTATTTCGACGCGACGGGGTTGCCGTGGATCAAGCCGTCACCCAACATGCCCGACTTGGAGAGCGCCTTTCATTATCCTGGGACGTGCCTGTTCGAGGGGACGAATCTCTCGGTAGGGCGGGGGACGCCGTTCGCGTTTCAGGTGGTTGGGGCGCCGTGGCTGGATCCCGAAGCCGTGTTGGCACGGCTTCGGGATGGGGGAGGGGGGATGAGGGATGCGACGGTAGGAGTGGAAGTGACGGCGTCAGAAT
>WNFY01003822.1_pt1 | contig 13965 bp, 7 predicted proteins | sample 5400091 | NCBI WGS metagenome assembly WNFY01 (sample SAMN13153364, study PRJNA577476) | soil metagenome | isolation source: 60 cm soil or saprolite under grassland replicate 1 | place: USA:California | collected 2016-06-15 | reverse complement strand
CGAGATCGTGGGCGAGGTCGTCCGGCGGGGAGCCGCCGTGTCGCGCTTCCGCGAGGGCGACCTCGCGGGTGTCGCGTGGCTCGGGTTCGCGTGCGGCGTGTGCTCGTGGTGCGCGAGCGGGCGCGAGAACCTGTGCCCCCGCGCGCGGTTCACGGGCTGGCACCGGGACGGTGGCTATGCCGAGTACGCGGCGGCGGACGCCCGCTTCGCCTTCCCGCTCGCGCGCGGCGCGGATCCGGTGGCGACCGCGCCGCTCCTGTGCGCCGGCTTCATCGGATACCGGGCCTGGCGCATGGCGGGGCCGGCGCGGCGCCTCGGGATCTACGGCTTCGGGGCGGCGGGACACATCGTGGCGCAGGTGGCGCGCTTCTCCGGGCAGGAGGTGTTCGCCTTCACCCGGCCCGGGGACGTCGCTGGGCAGGCGTTCGCGCGCGCCGTCGGCGCCGCCTGGGTGGGCGGCTCCGACGCGCTGCCGCCGGCGCCGCTCGACGCAGCCATCCTCTTCGCGCCGGTGGGCGCGCTCGTCCCGGCGGCGCTCCGCGCCATCGCGCCCGGCGGGACCGTCGTCTGCGCCGGGATCCACATGAGCGACATCCCCACGTTTCCTTACGAGCTGCTCTGGGGCGAGCGGGTGGTCCGCTCCGTCGCGAACCTGACGCGCGCGGACGGCGACGCCTTCCTCGCGCTCGCCCCGCGCGTGCCGGTGCGCTGCGAGGTCACCTCGTTCCCGCTCGACGCCGCCAACGACGCGCTCGATCGGCTGCGATCGGGGAGGCTGGAGGGCGCGGCGGTGCTGGTCCCCGCGTGAGCTCAAAGGTTTCCTGCCCGGCGCCTGGCTTCCATGTCGGTGCACATGTCGGCGCGAGTAGGAGGATGAAGCCGCGACCCCACGAACACGGGATGACGCACTGTGAACGGACGTGGTCCTCTGCCAGCTACTCGCCGCTGGAGAGCGCCCGACATGGAAGCGTCACCCAAAGCAGCGGCTGTCACCCTGCTCGCCCTCGCGCTCGCCGCTTGTGGCCGATCGCCGCAGACCGCGACGTCCACGTCGGCGAATCCGCTGTTCGTGAACGGCGGCTTCGAGACGGGCGGCACGGCCCCGTGGACCATCACGCCCCACCTCAACAACGGGATCACCTACCCGCCGGCGACCTATGCCGATCTGAAGCTGCAGGCGGGCGGCACTGCGTACACGTACGTCCGGAGCGGCGCCACCGAGACGCAGCAGCCGGCCGGGATGACGGGGCTCACCACCCCGCTCTGGCCGAAGTTCGGCAGCGACTCCCTGGTCGTGAACGAGCTCGGCAAGAACAACAACGCCAACTCGGTCAAGCAGGCGTACACGACCACCTCCGCCGACGTCGATCCCGCGGATGGCAAGATCCACGTGCGCTTCGTGCTGGCGCCCGTCCTCGAGAACCCGGGCCACGCCACCAACCAGCAGCCGTACTTCTACGCGATCCTGCGGAACACGACCCAGGCCACGACGCTCTATCAGACCTTCAATTACTCGAACCAGCCGGGCGTCCCCTGGAAGACCGCGACCGACATCGCCGGCAACACCGCGCTCTACACGGACTGGCAGCTCTTCGACGTCGCCCCCGGCAACGTCGCCCTCATGGTGGGCGACACGGTCGAGATGGAGATCGTCGCGGCGGGCTGCTCGCTGGGCGGCCACTGGGGCGAGGTGTACGTGGACGGCTTCGGGGCCTCCGTCCCGGGACTCTCGGTCGCCGCTTCGGCGCCCCAGTCCGCGAACGCCGGCACCGACCTCACCTACACCTTTCTCGTCAAGAACACGACCGGCGCCCTCGCGTCCAACGTGGTGGTCGACGAGGTGCTGCCTGCGTCGACCACGTTCGTGTCGGTGAGCGCGCCGGGCGCGACCTGCACCACCCCCGCCTTGGGCAGTGCCGGGACCGTCTCCTGCGGCTTCGGGTGGATGAACCCGGCCGCGAGCGCGACCTTCACCGTCACCGTCCACATCGCCGCCGGGGCCTCGGGCACCATCGCCAACGGGAACTACTCGGTGCGCGGCGACTCCATCTCGCCCCTCCTCGGGCCGCTCGTCCAGACGACGCTCACGAGCGGCGTCACCTACACCAACCTGGGCGTCACGCTGAGTGATGGCGTTGCGGCGGTCGGGTGGGGTCAGCCGGTCGTCTACACCGTCACCGCCAGCAACGGCGGCCCCACGGCGGTCACCGGGGCCCGCGTCACCGACACGTTCCCGGCCCAGCTCACCGGGATCTCGTGGACCTGTGCCGGCTCGGGCGGCGGCACCTGCGGCACCGCGAGCGGCAGCGGCAACATCAGTGCGCTCGTCAATCTCCCGCTCGGCGCGAGCGCCGTCTTCACCGTGAATGCCTCGGTCGTCGCGGGCTCGGGAAGCGGCACCCTGACCGACGTGGCGAGCATCGCCACGCCGGCGGGTGTCATCGACAGCGACGCGCGCAACAACTCCGACGCCGACGTCGACGGCATCGGCACCATCTACCAGCTCACCGCGAGCAAGGACCTCTCGGAGACCGGGCGCGGCACGGTGACCTCGAGCCCGGCGGCGATCTCCTGCGGCGCCGCCTGCGGGAGCCAGAGCGCGGGCTTCCTCTCGGGCTCGCTCGTGACGCTCACCGCGGTGGCGCGCCCCGGGGACGCCTTCACCGGCTGGACGGGCGCGTGCGCCGGCGGGTCGAGCTCCTGCGGCCTCGCCATCTCGGCGGCCGCCACCGCGACGGCCCACTTCCAGGGTCCCACCGTCACCGCGTCGGTGGGCTCGGGCTCGGGCTCCCTGACCTGCGACTCGCCGGTCCTGCAGGGCGGCTCCTCCACGTGCCTCGTGACGCCGGCCTTCGGCTGGCTCCTCGAGTCGCTCACCGACAACGGTGCGAACGTCACGGGCTCGGTCGCGGCCGGCTCCTACGTCATCGGGAACGTCACCTCGGCGCACGCCGTCGCCGCGACCTTCTCGAAGGACCTCGGAACGGCCTGCGGCGGCGCCTCCGAGTGCCATTCCGGCGTCTGCGCGGACGGCGTCTGCTGCAACGCCGCGTGTGGCGGGCAGTGCCAGGCCTGCGACGCGCTCGGCTCGGTGGGCACGTGCACGCCGGTCGTGGGCGCGCCGCACGGCGCGCGGGCTGCCTGCACCACCGACGGCAGCGCCTGCGGCGGGGCCTGCGACGGTCTCGACACCAGCGCCTGCGCCTATCCCGGCGCGGCGGCGAGCTGCCGGGGCGCCTCGTGCAACGCCGGTGTCGGCACGCTCGGCGCGGCCTGCGACGGCGCGGGGCATTGCCCGGCGGTGCAGACCCAGACCTGCACGCCCTACGCGTGCGGCGCGACTGCGTGCCTGGCCGCCTGCACCGGCGACGGCGACTGCATCGGCGGCGACTACTGCGCTGCAGGCGCCTGCGTCGCGAAGAAGGCGAACGGGCAGGCCTGCTCGGCCACGAACCAGTGCGCGAGCGCCAACTGTGTCGACGGCGTGTGCTGCAATGCAGCCTGCGGCGGGCAGTGCCAGGCATGCGACGCGCTCGGCTCGGTGGGCACGTGCACGCCGGCCGTGGGCGCGCCGCACGGCGCGCGGGCTGCCTGCACCACCGACGGCAGCGCCTGCGCGGGGACCTGCAACGGGGTCGCCACCGGGGCCTGCACCTACCCCGGCGTTGCGGCGAGCTGCCGGAGCCCGTCGTGCAGCGGCGGCGTCGGCACGCTCACGTCGGCCTGCGACGGCGCGGGGCATTGCCCGGCGGTGCAGACCCAGACCTGCACGCCCTACGCGTGCGGCGCGACGGCGTGCCTGGCCTCCTGCTCAGTCGACAACGACTGCATCGCCGGCGACTACTGCGCGGCGGGCGCCTGCGTCGCCAAGAAGGGGAACGGGCAGGTCTGCTCGGCCACGAACCAGTGCGCGAGCGGCAACTGTGTCGACGGCGTGTGCTGCAACGCAGCCTGCGGCGGCCAGTGCCAGGCGTGCGACGTCCCCGGCTCGGTGGGGAGCTGCTCGGCCGTGACCGGCGCGCCGCACGGCGCGCGGACCGCGTGCGCCAGCGACGGCAGCGCATGCGGCGGTGCCTGCAACGGGGTCGCCACCGGCGCCTGCACCTACCCCGGCGCGCCGGCGAGCTGCCGGAGCGCGTCGTGCAGCGGCGGGGTCGAGACCCTCGGGGCGGCCTGCGACGGCGCGGGTCATTGCCCGCCGGTGAACACCCAGATCTGCACGCCCTACGTGTGCGGCGCGACGGCCTGCCGCACCTCGTGCTCGGCGGATGGCGAGTGCGCCTCCGGCGACTACTGCGCGGGCGACTCCTGCGTCCCGCAAAAGGCGAACGGCCAGGCCTGCCTCGCGACGGACGAGTGCTCGAGCGGCTTCTGCGCGGACGGCTTCTGTTGCACCTCGGCCTGCGGCGGCCAGTGCGAGGCCTGCGACGCCGCCGGCTCGGTGGGCACCTGCTCGACCGTGACCGGCCTGCCACACGGTTCCCGGCCGGCATGCGCGAGCGACGGCTCCGCCTGCGGGGGCAGCTGCGACGGCGCCAGCGCCGCGACCTGCGCCTATCCGGCCGACACCACCTCCTGCCGCGGCGCCTCCTGCGCCGCCGGCGTCGCCACCCTCGCCGCCGCCTGCGACGGAGCCGGTCATTGCCCCGCGGAGCAGACCCAGGCCTGTGCGCCGTACGTCTGCGGCGCCAATGCCTGCGCCGGCAATTGCTCGGCGGACGGCGACTGCGTCGGCGGATCCTTCTGCGCCGCGGGGGTGTGCACGGCCAAGCTCGCCCAGGGCGCCGCCTGCGGCGGGCCGAACCAGTGCGCGACGGGCTTCTGCGTGGACGGAGTCTGTTGCGACGGCGCCTGCGACGGCCAGTGCCAGTCGTGCGACGCCGCCGGCGCGACCGGCACCTGCACGGCGGTCGCCGGCGCGCCGCACGGCGCACGGCCCGCCTGCGCCAGCGACGGCTCCGCGTGCGGCGGAGCGTGCGACGGCTCCACTACGGGCGCCTGCGCCTACCCCGGCGATGCCTCCGAGTGCCGCGCCGCGAGCTGCAGCGGCGACGTGGCCACCCTCGCCGCCGCCTGCGACGGCGCCGGACACTGTCCCGCGCCGCAGTCGCAGCCCTGCGCTCCGTATGCCTGCGGGCCGACCGCCTGCCTCGGTAACTGCGCCGGCGACTCCGATTGCGTCGCAGGCGACTTCTGCGCGGCGGGAGTCTGCACGGCCCAGCTTGCCCCAAGGGCTGCCTGCGCCGGCCTGAACCAGTGCCAGACCGGCTTCTGCGTGGACGGCGTCTGCTGCGACGCCGCCTGCGGTAGCCAGTGCCAGGCCTGCGACGCGGTGGGCTCGATCGGCACCTGCACGCCGGTCGTCGGCGCGCCGCACGGCGCCAGAACCGCGTGCGGCGGAGCGGGCTCCACCTGCGGCGGCGCCTGCGACGGCACCTCCACGAGCGCATGCGCCTATCCGGGCGCCTCGGCGGAGTGCCGCCCGGCGAGCTGCGCGAGCGGCGTCGCCACGCTCGGCGCCGCCTGCGACGGCGCTGGCCACTGCCCGGATCGGCAGACGCAATCCTGCACGCCGTACGCCTGCGGCGCCGCGGCCTGCCGCGGCGACTGCGTCGTGGACTCGGACTGCGCCGGTGGAAACTACTGCGCCGGCGGCCTGTGCCGCCCGAAGCTCTCTCCGGGGACGACCTGCGCGGGCGCAGGCCAGTGCCAGAGCGGGTACTGCGTCGACGGCGTCTGCTGCGACGCCGCCTGCGGAGGTCAGTGCGAGGCGTGCGACGCGCCGGGCGCGATCGGCACGTGCACGGCGGTGGCCGGCGCGCCCCACGGCGCACGGCTCGCATGCGCCAGCGACGGCTCGGCGTGCGGCGGCGCCTGCGACGGCACCTCGCGCTCGGCGTGCTCCTTCCCGGGCGCGGGGCTGGCCTGCCGGGCCGCGGCCTGCAGTGACGGCGTCGCCACCACCTCGGCGACCTGCGACGGCGCGGGCGCCTGCCCGGCGCGGCAGACGCGGTCGTGCAGCGGGTTCGGCTGCGACGGCCCCGAGTGCCGCACCTCGTGCGCCACCGACTCGGAGTGCATCGACGGCCACTGGTGCTTCGAGGGCGCCTGCCGTCCCCGCGACGACCGCCGCGGATTTTTGGTGCGCGGATCCGGCGGCTGCTCGGAGGGCGGAGCCGGCGCCCTCGCGCCCCTGGCGCTCGCCCTGGCGCTGCTCTCGGCGAGGCGCCGCCGTCGCGGGCTCGGCGCTGCGGCGCTCCTCGTCGCCCTCGGCCCCTCCGCGGCTCGAGGGCAGGAGGCCAGCACCTCGTTCGCGGTGCAGCGGTTCCAGCCGGCCGCGGGCGCCTACGACGTACTTGGCCTCTCCTCGGCGCGCATCCCCGAGCACCTCGCGATCTCCGGGGACGTCTTCCTGAACTACGCGGACCGGCCGCTGCGACTCCTGGCGCAAGGGAGCCCGAGCTTCGAGCTCGATCTCGTGGGCGCCCAGTGGGCGCTCGACGTCGGCGTCTCGGTGGGGCTCTTCGGCCGCGCCGAGGTGTCGCTGGTGGTCCCCTTCACGCTCGCGCAGTCGTCGCACGCTGCCGGCGCCGTCGACCCCAGCCTCGCCACCGCGCCAGGTGGCGGCGTCTCGGACGCGCGGCTGGTGCCGAAGGCGCTCCTCTTCGAGCGCGGCTCGCTCGCGCTGGCGGCCTCCATGCCCCTGTCGGTCCCGGTGGCGAGCTCGGGCTACCTGGGCCAGCATGGCCTCACGGCCTCCCCGACGGCGATCCTCGAGTGGCAGGCGCCTCGGGGCCTGCGCGCCGTCGCCAACCTCGGTCTCGCGCTCCGCGGCCGCCGAGCGCTCCTCGATCTCGAGGTCGGGCCGGCCGTCGCAGGGGGTCTCGGCGCCGAGCTGCCCTTCGCGCTCTCCGGCCAGCGCTTCCACGGGATGGCAACGCTGCAGGGCGAGGCCAACCTCGGAGGGGGGGTCGCGGGTGCGCCCCTCGAGCTCCTCCTGGCGCTCCGCTGGACCGGTCCACGTGGCGTGGCGGTCACGGTGGGCGGCGGCCCCGGGCTCACCGACGGCTACGGCTCGCCGCGCTACCGCGTGCTCGCGGCCGTGTCGCTCGCCCCCATGAGCCTCCTCCCGCTCGCGCGCGTAGCGCCGGCTCCAGAGCTTCCGCCTCCCGCCCCGCCGCCCACGGAAGTCGCCGTCGTCGCGACCCCGGATCCGAAGCCCGTCCAGGCCCCACCGCCTGCGGCTCTCGTGGCGGAGGTGGTCGCGGCTCCCGAGCCCATTCCACCCCCGGCGCCCACCCCCGCGCCGCCCCCGCCCGAGCCTGCGCCTGCTCCCAGGGTGTCGCTGCGAAAGGATCGCATCGCCATCCTCGAGCAGGTCCGCTTCGCGAACGACCGGGACACCATCCTCGCCGATTCCTTCGAGGTCCTGGCGCAGGTCGCGAAGGTGCTCGTCGAGAACCCCTGGGTCATGAAGGTCCGTGTCGAGGGACACACCGACTCGAAGGGCTCGACGAAGCACAACCGGGACCTCTCGGAGCGGCGTGCGCGCGCCGTCCGCGAGCGACTCGCCCAGTCGGGCGTGGCTCCCGAGCGGCTCGAGTCGAAGGGCTACGGTCCGTCACAGCCGGTGGACACCAACGCCACCGAGGTCGGCCGCGCTCGCAACCGGCGCGTCGAATTCGTCATCCTCGCGCAGGAGCCACCCGAGCAGCCGTGACGGGCGTGCCGCGGACGGGACCTCCATGGCGGCAGCTCTGCGCGTCGAGCGAGCTCGCGCGCGTGAGGGTCCTTTCGATCGTCGCCCGCTCGCAATACCCCCGGGAGAGCCACGGGCGTGCCGGCCAGCCGCCCGTGGAGCGCACGGGCGCCGGATCCGCTACGCTCCCGCCTCGTGCCACGAGCGCGCAGCGGAGCACGCGGCGTCCGGATCCGGTCGGCGGGGGAGCAGGGGCTCGTCGTCGAGCTCGGCGACGAGATCGATCCGGTGGTGAACGCGCACGTTCGACGGCTCGCGCGCGAGGTCGCCGCGCAGCTCGCCGGCGACGTGCTCGAGGTCGTCCCCACCTACCGGTCGCTCCTCGTGATCCACGACCCCATCCGCGTCCCGAGGGCGCGCCTCGCCGCCCGCGTCGAGGCGCTCGCCGCGGCGCTGCCCACCGCCGCGGCGCCCGAGCCGCCCGGCAGGATCGTCCGCCTGCCGGCGTGCTACGGCGGCGCCCTCGGTCCCGACCTCGACGACGTCGCGCGGCTCAAGGGCCTCTCGCCGGACGATGTCGTCGCGCTGCACGCGGGCGCGACCTACCTCGTCTACATGCTCGGCTTCACGCCGGGGTTCCCGTACCTGGGAGGCATGCCCGACCGCATCGCGACGCCGCGGCTCGAGACCCCGCGCCCGCGCGTCGCAACCGGCTCGATCGGCATCGGCGGGGCGCAGACCGGTGTCTACCCGGTGGAGAGCCCCGGCGGCTGGCGCATCATCGCGCGCACGCCGGTGCGCCTGTTCGACCCGGCCGCACCGGCGCCGTTCCTCCTCACGGCCGGCGACCGGCTCCGCTTCGTGCCGGTCGCGATCGACGCCTACCACGCGACCGCGGCGCAGGTCGCCGCCGGCACCTACGTCCCCGAGGTCGTCGAGGGCGCCGGAGCGGACGCGTGATCGCGGTCCTCACGCCGGGGCTCCTGACGACCGTCCAGGACGAGGGGCGGCCCGGCTACCGCGCCTTCGGGATGCCGGTGGCGGGCGCGCTCGACGCGAACGCGTACGCGATCGCGAACCTCCTCGCCGGGAACGCGCGCGGCGCCGCCGCCATCGAGATGACGCTCCTCGGCGCCTCGTTCCGCTTCGAGCGCGACGCGTACGCCGCCGTCGCCGGGGCCGACATGAGGCCGACCCTCGACGGCGCGAGCGTCCGGGGCTGGTCGGCCTTCCCCGTCGCCGCGGGCGCCGTGCTCGGCTTCTCGTCGGCGGCCTCGGGCTGCCGCGCCTACCTCGCCGTGCGCGGCGGGATCGACGTCCCGCCTGTCCTCGGCAGCCGCTCGACGTACACGCGTGCCGCCGTGGGCGGGTTCCACGGTCGCTCGCTCGCAGCGGGCGACGTGCTCGCGCTCGGCGCGCCGGGGCACGGCCTCCTCCTCCCGCGCAGCGCTCCGGACCAGCTCGTGCCGCGGCATGAGGGCGAGGTGCGGCTGCGCGTCCTGCCGGGCCCGCAGGACGACCGCTTCCTGCCGGAGGGCCTGGCGACCTTTTTCGGGAGCGCTTACACAGTGACCAACAGGAACGATCGCATGGGCTATCAGCTCGAGGGGCCCGCCATCCGCCACGCGGACGGGCCCGACATCGTGAGCGACGCGCTCCTTCCCGGGGCGGTGCAGGTGCCCGGGAGCGGGACGCCCATCGTCATGATGGCGGACTGCCACACGGTGGGCGGGTACGCCAAGATAGGCGCCGTCATCGGGGCGGACCTGCCGAAGCTGGCGCAGGCGCGGCGCGGCGACGTGGTGCGCTTCGCGCGCTCCACGCAGCGCGAGGCAGTGGCGGCGCTGCGCCGAGCGCGCGAGGCGCTCGACGCGATCGCGGCCGGGCTGCGGGCGACGCGATGACGCCGTCGATTGACCTCAACTGCGACATGGGCGAGGGGGAGCCCTCCGACCCGCTCCTCATGCCGCTCGTCACCTCCGCCAACATCGCGTGCGGCTTCCACGCCTCCGATCCGCAGACCATGCGCCGCACCGTCCGCCTCGCGCGGCAGCACGGCGTCGCGATCGGCGCGCACCCGTCCTACCCCGATCGCGCCGGCTTCGGCCGCCGCTTCCTGGCCGCCTCGCCGGACGAGGTGCGCGACGACGTGACCTACCAGATCGGCGCGCTGTGGGCGTTCTGCCGCGCCGAGGGCGCCCGGCTCGGGCACGTGAAGGCGCACGGCGCGCTCTACAACGCGGCGGCGAACGACCGCGACCTGGCGCGCGCCGTCTGCGAGGCCGCCCGCGCCGTGGACCCGGCCCTGGCCGTCGTGTGTCTCGCGCGCTCGCCGATGGCGGAGGTGGCGCGGGGCCTCGGCGTGCCCTGCGTGGAGGAGGCGTTCGCGGATCGCGCCTACACCGCGGCCGGGATGCTCGTCTCGCGCCGGACGCCGGGCGCGGTGATCGAGGACGCCGCCAAGGTGGCGGAGCGGGTCTCCATGATGGTGCGGGAGAAGCGCGTGCTGGCCGTCGACGGGGCGAGCGTGCCGCTCGACGCGCAGACCATCTGCGTCCACGGCGACACGCCGGGGGCGGAGCGGCTCGTGGCGGCCATCCGTGCCCGCCTCGACGCGGACGGCGTCGCGATCCGGCCGTTCACCCGCATGGGCTGAGCGCCTCCTCGCCTCCCCGGCCTGCTCCCGGGAGGGGTGCTCCCGACGTTCACTGTCGGTCGTCGTCTCCTTGACCGCTTCGCTCCGGCTTGCCATGGATCCCGTGACGCTCGGCGCGTGTGAAGCCCATCCGTCCGGACGGAGGTGCGCCACCATGAAGCGCTCGCTCGGGATGTCCCTCGTCGCCTCGCTCGTCCTCGGGCTCGCGGCCCGCGCCGCGGCGCAGGAGGAGGTGCGGATCGGCGTCATCCTCCCCCTCACCGGCGCCGCCGCGTCCACCGGGCTCGAGCTCCGGAACGCGTCGGAGCTGGCCGCCGAGATCGTGAACACCGCGACGAAGGACCTGCCGCTCCCGCTCGCGGCGGGCGCCGGGCTGCCGAACCTCAAGGGCGCGAAGATCCGGCTCGTCTTCGCCGACCACCAGGGCAACCCCCAGGTGGGCGCGAGCGAGGCGGAGCGCCTCATCACGCAGGAGAAGGTGGTGGCGCTGACCGGCTGCTACCAGAGCGCGGTGACCGCCACCGCCAGCCAGGTGGCGGAGCGGCACGCCATCCCGTTCCTCAACTCCGACTCGACCTCGTCCACGCTCACCGCGCGCGGCTTCAAGTGGTTCTTCCGCACGACGCCGCACGACGAGCTGTTCGTCCAGAACTTCTACCAGTTCATGAAGAGCGTCGAGCAGAAGAAGGGCGTCCAGGTGAAGACGCTGGCGCTCTTCAACGAGAACACGCTCTTCGGCAGCGAGACGACGAAGCTCGAGGAGAAGTACGCGAAGGAGCAGGGCTACCAGATCGTCTCGAAGGTCCTGTACCCGGCGAAGAGCACGCAGTTCACCTCCGAGGTGCAGACGCTCAAGGCGTCGAACGCCGACGTGGTGATGCAGTCGTCGTATCTCGGCGACGCCATCCTCGCGATGAAGACCTACAAGGACCTCGGCTACTCCCCCAAGGCGCTGCTCGCGAACGACGCCGGCTTCAACGACTCCGAGTTCCTGCGCACCCTCGGCAAGGACGGCAACTTCATCCTCTCGCGCGAGGTGTGGGCGCTCGACCTCGCCGCGCAGAAGCCCATCATCAAGAAGGCGAACGATCTCTACCAGGCGCGCTACAAGGTGAGCTTCAACGGCAACTCGGCGCGCGACTTCACCGGGATCCTCACCCTCGCCGACGCCGTCAATCGCGCCGGCTCGACCGCGCCCGAGGCCATCCAGAAGGCGCTCCGCGAGACGAAGATCCCGGCCGACCAGCTCATCATGCCGTGGGACGGCATCGAGTTCGACGCGACCGGCCAGAACAAGCTCGGGGCCGGGATCATCGTGCAGGTCCAGGACCAGAAGTACGCGACGGTGTGGCCGTTCAAGCTCGCGTCGAAGGACATCGTCTGGCCGATGCCCGAGTGGAGCAAGCGCTGACCGGCGGCTGACCGGTGACGGCCCAACTCCTTCTCCAGACGCTGCTCTCGGGCGTCCTCATCGGCCTCGTCTACGCCCTCGTGGCGGTGGGCCTCACGCTCATCTTCGGCGTGATGGACATCGTGAACTTCGCCCACGGCGAGTTCCTCATGCTCGGCATGTACACGAGCTTCTGGGGCTGGGCGCTGTGGAGGCTCGACCCGCTCGCGACGCTGCCGCTCGCCGCGATCCTCCTCTTCGCGCTCGGCGCGCTCCTCTACCGGCTCGTGATCCGCCGCATCACCACGGCGCCCATGCTGTCGCAGATCTTCACCACCTTCGGCCTCATGATCCTGCTGCGCGGCATCGCGCAGTACCTCTGGAAGCCCGACTTCCGCAGCATCGACTCCACGGTCGTGGCGGGGAAGGTCGCCGTGGGCGGGCTGCAGTTCGGGCTCCCCCAGATCGTCGCCGCCGCCGGCGCCGTGCTCACGACGGCGCTGGTGTGGTGGTTCTTGCGGTCCACGCGCGTGGGCGCCGCGCTGGAGGCGACCGCCGCCGACAAGGAGGCGGCGGCGCTCATGGGCATCGACGCGCAGCGCATGTTCGCGCTGGCCTGGGGCATCGGCGCCGCCTGCGCCGGCGTCGCGGGCGCCCTCCTCAGCACGTACTTCCCCATCTTCCCCGAGGTGGGCGCGAACTTCATCCTCATCGCCTTCGTGCTCGTGGCGCTGGGCGGGTTCGGGAGCGTGGCCGGGGCGTTCTGGGGCGGCATCCTCGTCGGCGTCGTCGAGGTGCTGGGCGGGCTCCTCGTCGGCCCCGCCTACAAGATGGTGCTCGTCCTGTCGCTCTACCTGCTCGTCGTCCTGCTGCGGCCGCAGGGGCTGCTGGGGCGCGCATGAGGCGCCTTCCGCCGGGGGCGCTCCCGCTCGCGATCGCGGCGCTCGGCGTCGCCGTCCTGCCGCTCGCGACGAAGCAGCAGACGACCCAGAACACCGCCATCGTCATGCTGATGACGGCGCAGCTGGGCGTCGCCTGGAACATCCTGGGCGGCTACGCGGGCCAGGTGTCGCTCGGGCACGCCGCCTTCTTCGGCTGCGGCGCCTACGTCTCGTCGTTCCTCCTGCTCCGGTTCGGCATCTCGCCCTGGATCGGGATGGTGGCGGGCGGCCTCGTCGCGACGGCCTTCGCGCTCGTCATCGGCTGGCCCTGCTTCCGCCTGCGCGGCCACTACTTCGCGATGGCGACCATCGCCGTCGGCGAGATCGTCCAGGCGGTGGTGACGAACTGGGACGCGCTCGGCGGCGCGGTCGGGCTCTACCTGCCCGTCACCGAGGCGGGCTGGCGCGGGTTCGTCTTCAACACCTCGAAGCTGCCCTACTACTACATCGCGCTGGCGCTGCTCGCGCTCACGCTGGCGGTGAACTGGGCGGTCGTGCACAGCCACCTCGGCTACTACTTCCGCGCCATCAAGGACGAGCCCGACGCGGCGCGGAGCCTGGGGGTGAGCCTCACCCGGTACAAGCTCGTCGCGATCGCGCTCTCGAGCTTCCTCACCGCGGCCGGCGGGACGCTCTACGCGCAGAAGGAGCTCTACATCGACCCGGGCTCCGTGCTGCCGACCGCGCTCTCCATCAAGATCTCGCTCGTCGCGATCCTGGGCGGCGTGGGGACGCTCCTCGGCCCGGTGGTGGGCGCGGTGCTCCTCACCGGCATCGAGGAGGCCTCGCGCACCCTCTTCGGCGGGACCGGCCGCGGCACCGACCTCGTCATCTACGGCCTGCTCATCGTCGGGATCGCCGTCTTCAGGCCGGAGGGCATCCTGGGGCTCGTCGCGGGGCGCGCGCGCCCCAAGGCCGGAGGGGCGCCACCATGACGGCCCCTCCCCTCCTCGAGGTGCGCAAGCTCACGAAGCGCTTCGGCGGCCTCGTCGCCAACGAGGACGTGAGCTTCTCGCTCGCCGCCGGCGAGATCCTGGGCCTCATCGGCCCGAACGGCGCCGGCAAGACGACGCTGTTCAACTCGCTCGCCGGCTTCTTCGCGCCGACGAGCGGGGCCATCCTCCTCGACGGGAGGCCCATCGAAGGGCTCCCGCCGGAGCGCGTCGCGGCGCTCGGCGTCGCGCGCACGTTCCAGATCGTCCGCGTCTTTCGCTCCATGACCGTGGTCGAGAACGTGATGGTCGGCGCCCTGCTCCGGGACAAGGCCGTGCGCGCCGCC
>WNFY01011450.1_pt1 | contig 13973 bp, 12 predicted proteins | sample 5400091 | NCBI WGS metagenome assembly WNFY01 (sample SAMN13153364, study PRJNA577476) | soil metagenome | isolation source: 60 cm soil or saprolite under grassland replicate 1 | place: USA:California | collected 2016-06-15 | reverse complement strand
ACCCGCTCGACGTGCTGGTGTTGTGCCAGGAGACCGTCGTGCCGCTCACCATTATTTATGCGCGCGCTATTGGGCTGATGACGATGATCGACTCCGGAAAGAAAGACCACAAGATCATTGCCGTTGCTACCAAAGACCCAGAGTTCAACAGCTATCGCGAAGCGGCTGAAATGCCACAGCACCGTTCTTTGATGCTGCGTCGCTTTTTTCAGGACTACAAACAACTCGAAGGCAAGGCGGTCGAGGTGGACCAGATTCGTCCCGCGGCGGAAGCGTACCCCATCATCAGCGACGCGCTGCACCGTTACAGCGAGCAGCGACGCAAAGGATTCGCAGCCCACGATTAAAAGTGGTCATCTGCGATCGCTCGCCGCTCGCCCGCAATCCGCCCCAAACCCTGAGCTTGGATAATCCGGTCCCACGGGCCGGCCTGCCAGTTGTCTTTCGCACTGTCCTGGCGAATCCACGGCGGCAAGGATATGTACAGGTTCTTGGCAATCGCCATCACGTAAGGCTCATATTGCATGCGAAGCTGAGCGAGTTTTTGTTCTGCGTCCGCGCTGTCACGAAGTTGCAGCCCCTTTCCCGCAAGCCGCGCGCGGATGAGTCCGAGATCTGAAGCACTTAAGCGTTCCTGCGCACGTGGGTCATAATGAGCGTTGACCACCTGGGCGAGGTCAACGACAGCATGACGCGCCATCTTGAACGTCCATCGCGCTTGCTCGTTGCTGACACCATCAATGCCCGCGATCACGAGGGCGGTTGCGTCCAGCACCACCGTCAGCGCCCCGAGCCATGACTGATTGCTGTGCTGCGAACGATAGAAGCTCAGAACCGGATAAGATAAATGGCTCTCCAACACTTCCGCAGCCCAACGTTCCCAATCGTGAAACAAGCGATCGAGAGTTCCACGATCCAAACTGTTGACGGCGCGCGTCAGCAGCTCGGTTGCGCTCGGCGGTGAGCCCGCACGTGCATCCAGCAGCGAAATTTCTATCTCGCGGCGAGAGAACGCGGAATAAATAGTTGGAAGATAGCCGATGACCACTCCGAGGAAAGCAAATCCCATCCCGGCTTCCCCCACTGACAGTGCACGAGCAATCGTGCTTGCAGGAGTGATGTCCCCGTAGCCGAGTGTAAAAAATGTTTCGCCGCTGTGGTACAGGAGCAACCGGAAGTTGATCGGCTGCCCCCCCGTGGCGAGATGCTCTCCTCCGCCGAATTGCAGAAGTGCAAATCCAAAGATCAGCCCGCAGGCCCAGAGGCCCAGCAGCGCAATCATGGAGAGGGGCCCGAAGTAACCGAGAAAAGTTTCGCGGCGCGTCTGCGATTTAATGTGACTGGCGAGCCTTGCCCAGGGCCTCCATGTGTTGCGATAGAACCAACTCGTGATGCGGAACTGCCGCCGTACTCGGCGCGGGAGGACTACGGTCTCGAAGGCATCGAGCAGGACCGCCAGCGCAATAACGATGCCCGCGATGATGGCAAAAGTTCGCATCCGGATGAGATGAAACTAGCGCGGGAATAGTAGCAGATTCGCGTTCAGGTCCGCCTGAGCTGCTTAGCCGAGCACCCGCATCAACCCAGTCGCCGCAAGATCGGGAACCAGAAACGACTCTGCCATTCCGGCATGCTTTGTGAGGGCTTCCGCAGCTAGGTATCCGCTGCGCACCGCGCCTTCCATGGTCGCGGGCCAGCCGGTGGCGGTCCAGTCTCCAGCAAGAAAAACCCTAGGCCACGCAGTTTGCGAAGTTGGGCGGTATTGATCTATGCCAGGGGTCGGAGAAAAAGTTGCGTTGACCTCTTTGATGACCGTCCCCTTTACCAGATTGGCGTCACGCGCGCCGGGAAAAAACTCGCGGACTTCTTTGAGTGCGAGATCAATAATCTCTTGACGAGGTTTCTCCAGTAAAGACTTTGAGGAGCTGATCACCAGCTCGACGTAGCTATTCTTCCGTCGCTTGTCCATTTGTGTGTCGTCCCCACGGGACTCGCTCAGGATGCTTGCTGATCCAGGGCCTACGTCCTGGGCTAACATATTCCGCCCCTGCGGGGCTGGAGTGTTCCCAGTTCCGATCGTCTCGGCGTTTCTCTTCGACGATTCGCTCGCCTTTTCTGAGATTTCCGAGAGCAAAAATGATTTATGGAACATCCACTGAATGGTGCGGTCTAGTAAGACTGCGTGGGGCAGATTCGTAATCTGGCGATCAAACCACAGATGCACGCCTGTGATCGGAGAGGTCTTGAACGCCGCAAGCTTCTGTCGCAATTCACCCGCATCGGGCAAATCTGGCAGCAACTTTGCAAGAGACTCGAACGGAACCGCAAGGACCCCGTAATCAAATTCTTCTTCGGAATCCTGGACCCGAAGCCGGAGACCGTGTGCTGTGGGAAAAACCGCCTCCACGCCGTTGCGAAACCTTACTGCTCCACCACGCGAAGTCACATATTCCTTCGCTGCATTGGAAAGAACGCCCATCATCTTTCGGCATTCGCGTCATCAGCACCGCCAGCGCCCTGCTCAGCACAATCTTGTCCCACGCGTTTAGGAATTTAAATCCAAGGAACGATGGCAAGACATGCAGCGGAGCGGGCAAGAATGTCGGCTGCAACACTGACTGCCGCCCACCCGGTTCTACAAACGTCATGCTGTCGAACCAGCGGATCTTGTCCAGAATTCCGATGGTCCGATAAAACGCAATCAAGTTCGTGCAGGAACCGAAGAGAACGTGCTGGCAATTGTCCACCACTTCGCCGGTTCCAGGGTGTTCGTAGGAGGAAGCGCGTCCGCCGAGATAGGGACGCCGCTCGAAGAGTGTTACACGGAAACCACTATCAGATAGCGCGCAGGCTGCGGCAAGTCCAGCCAGCCCGCCTCCGACGATTGCCACTGTGGGCTGGCTTGGACTCTCGGCCATCACAGGATTCGCTGCAGAAAGCCCTGTCCCAGAATTCTCAACTTTTCCCAAACGCTGAGACTGACTTTACGAGTGAAAACATCGTAGTTCAGGCGAACGATCTTCTCGAGCAGGCTTCGATAGATCGTCACTAGCACCCACAGCGCTGGCTGGCTATCTTCGTCAACCAATGGGATAAGTTCTTCTGCCGCTTTGTAGTTCTCAAAGGCGCGTTGCGCTTCCAACTCAAGGAGAGGACGCATGCGCGCCGGATCAATGGTGCTTGCAATCTCACTCGCAGTAATACCAAATTCAGCCAGATCTCTTCCCGGAAGATAGACGCGACCTAACGCGGCATCTTCCTTTACGTCGCGAATGATATTTGTGAGCTGAAACGCCAGCCCGCAGCGTTCTGCAAGCGGCTCGGCATCCGGCTTGTTGTAACCAAATATCCGGATGCAAACTAGGCCGACCACCGAAGCAACGTTGTAGCAGTATCGCTCCAGGTCTTCGAAACTACGGTATTGCACCTGCAAGCCCGAAGCCTCGGGTTGCTCCACGTTCTCGTCAACGTCCATCGCCGTACCGAAAGCAAGGGCATCGAGCAGTCCCGCTGGAATTGCGTACCTGCGCTGCGCATCTGTCAGAGCCAGCAAAATCGGATCATCGGTTGGGTGTCCAGCTTGGGCGGCGTGGAAGGCGTTCAGCCAGATATCGAGTCTTTGCCGCCGATCACGAACGGAAAGCGACGGATCGTCCGCAATGTCATCGCATCGCCGCATGAATGCATACACCGCGCACAAAGCGCGCCGCTTCCGCTTGGGCAGAACTAGAAATCCGTAATAGAAATTCTTCGCGCGCGAGCGCGTAATGCCACGGCAAACTGAGTACGCGACGGCCAATTGCGATGGCGTCGGCGCAAACGGCTGCGACATTTGCACTAGAGTGCTCATATCAACTTGTGAAGAGCGGCGCGGGCTACGAGAGCGAGTTTGCGGCTCTTTAAAATAGCCGGTCGGTTTCCAAGTACAGTAAATCCTTGGCGCTCGATTGCATTCAGAATTTCTTGCCCGCCCCGACTGAATAGCTCGATGTCAATTGCAATATCTTGGCTGACTTTGCCTACCAGCGGAAATCCACGGTCAAACCACTCGCGCGCCCGCTGAACCTCGAAGCGCATCATCTCGCAAAACTGTCTTGTGTTTTGGCTGGCGCGGATCTCGTCTTCGCTCACGCCATACCGCCGCAGGTCTTCGACGGGAAGATAGATTCGCCCTTTCCCAAAATCTGCGCTAACGTCCTGCCAGAAATTTGCCAACTGCAGCGCTGTACAGGTGAAGTCAGAGAGTTGCTGGCGTTCCGCGTCGCGATATCCACACAAATACAGCACCAGGTGTCCAACCGGATTCGCCGAATAGCGGCAATATCCAAGCAAGTCGTCGAATGTTTGATAACGGGTTGTGGTCTGGTCCTGGCGAAACGCGGTCAGCAGATCGGAAAATTCATGTTTAGGTATTTCGCATTCGCGCACCGTGCCTGCTAACGCAACAAACACGGGATGACGAGGCGCGCCGCTGTAACAGGCGTTTAGCTCGATCTCCCACTCCTCGAGCAACTGCAGTGAAGCGGCCGTGTCACCCGTCTCGTCGCCGAGATCGTCCGAGATCCGGCAATACGCATAGACGTTAAAAAAGTGCTGGCGCAGTCGCTTCGGCAAAAACCAGGTCGCGACGGAAAAATTTTCGTAATGCGTCCGTGTCAGCCGTTCGCAATAGGAGTATGCCTCTTGCAACGAAGGCGCGCTTGCCGGAATGGCATACTCCGCCGGAAGATGGCTCCAAATTTGGGAAGTAGCGTTCATTCAGTAACTAAATTGGGTAATTGAGTAATTTTGTAATTTGGTAATTGAAAACCTGACGGCCAGGGGCAAACGCGATCTCAATTACCAAATTACCCAATTACAAAATTACCCAATTCATTCTCACTGTCCCGGAATAATCGCGGTCTTGATGTCTCCGTTCCTATTCATCATGTGCTGCAGGACCTGTTGCAGCCTCGAGAGTGGTGCTTCGCCGGTGATGTAGTCAGTAGGACGAATTTTCTTCTCGGCGATCAGAGCAAACGCTTTACGCACACTGTCAGGTGTGTGATGGAAGGTGGCCTTCAAGGTCACCTCGGAATAGTGCAGGCGATTGGTATCCAGCTCGACTTTGCTTCCTTTGGCGCAACCACCGAAAAAGTTGACTGTGCCGCCCTTGCGGACCATCTCCGTGGCCCAAACCCAGGTCTCCGGGCGGCCCACCGCTTCCACAACCACGTCGGCCCCACGTCCCGCAGGGGACAATGCGCGCACTGCCTGGACCGGATCGCTGACCGAACCCAGATCCACAACGTCATGCGCACCCATCCGTCGAGCGGCTTCAATCTGCCCCTCACGCTTAACCACCGCAATCACATTGCAGCCCATGGCCTGGGCCACGTGCACAAACATTAGTCCGATAGGGCCAGCGCCAATCACTGCCACTGTATCGCCGATCTCCACGCCAGCTTCGTGCAAGCCGCGCAACACGCAGGCCAGCGGCTCGACCATCGCAGCTTCCTCAAAGCTCACGTGCGGCGGTATGGCCAGCATGTTGATGTCAACAATGCGGCGCGGCACGCGAATGTACTCGGCATAGGCGCCGTTGTTGAAGAGCAGGTCTTCGCAAAGATTTTCCTGATGGCGTGAGCAGAAGAAACAGGTCTGGCACGGCGCTGAATTTAACGCCACCACCCGGGTCCCTTTTTTGAACCCGCGAACATTTGGACCAACCTCTTCGATCACTCCCGCCAATTCATGCCCGAACAACGCCGGCGGAACAATCATTCGCGCGTGATAGCCGCGCTGATAAACCTTCAGATCGGTCCCGCAGGTGAGGGCTACCTGCACTTTCACCAGCACCTCGCCGTCCTCAAGTCGCGGGATCGGCACTTTCTCAATCTTGATGTCCTCCTTGCCATAGAGGACGGCTGCTGTCATTTTGCCGTTCACTTCTACTTTTTGCTCCCCGGCTGAATCACGATCTTCATTGAATCAGGCTGCGGGTTCGCCGCCAACTGCAACGCTTCCACCGCTCGAGTCAGAGGGAAACGATGGCTGATCAGCCGTTCCAGCATCACCTCCCCACTCATCACTAAATCCACAGACTCCCGTTGCAGATCCACTGACGCGCTGTAAGAACCGATCAAAGTTTTTTCATCCACGCAAACCGCTGCCGGATCGAAAGCCGCTTCGCTATGTTGCGTCTGCGCAAACAGCAGAACTCGGCCGCCAGGACGGACCGCATCGATAGCTGTGCGTATCAAACCGTTGCTTCCGACCGCCAAAATCGCAGCATCGGCGCCGCGGTCTTCGGTCGCCTTCCGCACCTCTGCGACCACGTCAGCACGTGAGGCATTGATTGCGTTGTCGAGTCCGAAGTCTTTAGCTATTGTAAGCCTCGGTTCATACAAATCGGAAGTGATTACCATCGCCCCTGCCCGTTTGGCCAATGCACTCAATATGATGCCGATCGGCCCCTGACCGATTACTAGAACAGTTTCGCCAGATTCCAAGCCGATGCGTTCGATGCCCTTCATGCAGGTATTCACGGGCTCGACGAAACAAGCCTGCTCAAATGATGTTCCTTCAGGCATTGGGACTGTGCCTTTCTGCACTATCCAGTCCATCACCCGGACATACTCGGCAAATCCACCGCCGGAAGGTTCAAATCCCGCTGTGCACCCCACCTTCTTATACGTCTCGCATTGCGCAAAAGTTTTCTGGCGGCAGTAATAACAGTGTCCACACGGTATGTGGTGGAAAACCATCACGCGATCGCCGGGAGTGAACCGATTGACGTTCGGCCCTACAGCGGCGACTGTGCCGGAAGTTTCATGACCGAATATCCGCGGGGCCGAATGCGAACCAGTCGCGATTTTCTTGAGGTCGGTTCCGCAAATCCCGCAGGTGTGTACTCTAACCAGGAGTTCCCCGGCCCCGATCTCTGGAACCGCAACAGTTTCAAGGCGAATGTCATTCACGCCGCGGTAAACCGCAGCCAGCATGGTTGAGGGAATTTTTTCTGCGACTTGGTTTGAGGTCTGTTCTTGGGCGATGGCCATCTGGAAGTGTAGTGTGGGGCGGGCGCCCTCGCCCGCCGGTCTCATTCGAGTCGAGCGCCTGGAACTATTGTATTAGTCAGGGCGCTTTCGCGCAGCCATGCGCACAGGTTCTCCGAGGCCAGCCGAGTGTTACGTGCTAAGCGCAGAACGCGCAACCAAAGCCACGGTCGGAACGCAACGTGCAAAACGAAATTCCTGGTCTGGAAATATCCATTACGGATGAAGCGGTTCATCTCAGGAATTTCAAAGCTCAAATCGTCAGAGATTGCCTTGACCGCAATAAATGGAAGACCGTGTTTCTCGGCAACGCGCGCGACCGCAGCGGCTTCCATATCTACCGCATGCGCTCCGTAAGATTTCGCGACTTGATGCTTCTGCGCCACGCTGGCGATTACAGGATAGGTCGCCAGAACCGTTCGTCCCAGGCTGCTCTGCCCCATCGGAGCGCTGTGAATTCCGCTCTCGTGGCGGCTCCCATCCTGTGTGTCAGTTACGATCGCGGGAAAAATTGTCTCGCCGACGTGAAGGTCTGAAACCAACGCACCCGCAACCCCGGCTGAGATGATCAGCTGCGGAGAATATTTGACCATCACGGCTTCAGCCGCCCGGCGAGCCGCTTCGGAGCCGATCCCTGCGCAGACCGCAACGGCGTACTCGGCTTCGTAGAAGGTGAATTCTCGGCCCTCGTGGGTGAGTTTGCTCGAAGGCCAGCTTTTGACAAGCGGCAGAAGTTCACGTTCGAGCGCGCCGACGATGGCGATTTTCTTTTGCACTAGTGAATGTTGAAACTGTGGCTCAACGGACTCTCGCAAACGCTTAACTGCAAAGCACACGAAGTTCGCAAAGGAAACTGTCGGAGGTCTTTGTGATCTTTGCGCCCTTTGCGGTTAAAAGCTTCATCTTTGGACCCCCAGCGTCTCGAAGCCACGGATCGGCACGGATTCTCACTGACTACTTATTGGTCTGATCCGTGTGAATCAGCGTAAATCAGTGGCCAGGAATTTGTTTATCTCTGCGCTCTCTGCGTCCTCGGCGGTTAAAAGCTGTAGAGGCTTGCTAGCCTATGCGTACCCATTTACCTGGAACCATTCCACCGCGCGCCTCAAGGCATCATCCACGGGAACGCACTTCCAGCCTAGCTCTCGCTCAGCTTTGGCGGACGACACAAACATTTTCTTGCGTCCCATGCGGACCGCGTCAATGGTCGCGCGCGGTTCACGCCCGCGAATGCGGCCGGTGACGATTTCATCCACTACGCCCGTGGCAAGTGCCATCACATACGGCACTCTAACTTTCGGCGAAGGCAAGCGGGTGATTGCTGCCAGCTTGTCGAGAATTTGCTTAAGCGTAAGATTTTCGCCGCCAAGGATGTAACGCTCTCCGCTTCTTCCCTTTTCGAGAGCGGCAATGTGTCCCCGCGCGCATTCCGTCGCGTCAACCAGATTCAGCCCGGTGTCGACGTAGGCAGGAAATCTCTTCTTCAAAAAATCTACGACAATCCGGCCTGACGGGGTGGGTTTGATATCGCGTTCCCCCACGGGCGTTGACGGATTCACGATCACGACGTCCTGCCCGGCCCGCCCCGCTTCAATTGCGACCTGCTCGGCCATAAATTTCGACCGCTTATAGTGGCCGATCATGCTGTCGAGAGAAACCGGAGAACTTTCGTCGGCAGGCTGGCCGTTGGAGGTGAATCCCATCGTGGCAACGCTGGATGTGTACACCACGCGCCGGACGTTGCTCTTGCGGGCCGCTTCGAGGATGGCACGCGTACCCTCGACATTCGAGCGGTACATTTCCTCGGGATCGCGGACCCACAGCCTATAGTCGGCAGCAACGTGGAAGACCACATCGCATCCCGCAATTCCATTCTCCAAAGACGCGGGATCGCGCAGATCGCCGGTGACGATGTCAGCTTTCACATCATCAATGTTTTTCGTATTGCTGGTCTGGCGTACCAGCAGGCGCAGATCGGCTCCCAGGTGGGCTAATACGCGAGCAACGTGGCTGCCCAGGAAACCTGTGGCGCCGGTGACGAAGGCAAGCATGCGTATCTATTATGAACGCTCTGTTATCAGGCGCATAATTTTGCGAATCTCAATTCGCGGGGGTTCATCAGAACTATTCAGCAAGGAGCGCCCAGTGAATATAGCGCTGTGGGTCATGCAAGGAATTCTCGCGTTCGCATTTACTGCTGCGGGCGGAATGAAGGTCTTGGCCTACGAGAAATACAGGGCGATGTTAGAGAAAGGCGGGCCGATCACCTTGACGCATAGGTTCATTAAGTTCCTCGGGGGTTGCTGAATTGGCTGGCGCAGCCGGAGTCGTCTTGCCGACGGCGCTCCACGTCGTTCCCTGGCTCACGGTGTGCGCAGCGGCAGGGCAGGCAGTGATCATGTTATCGGCAACAGTCTTCCACATACGCCGCCACGAACCGCCAATCGTGACCTTTGTGCTTTTCGTGCTCGCGGTGGTTGTTGCGGTCGGGGGAGCTGGCCATTGGGTGTGACGAACAAAGAGGATCGGGGTTGAAGCCGACCTTGGCCATTATCCCGCTGCTGATTGGACTACCGTGTGACCGTCCTGGAAACGTTCTGTGCTAATGTCGCAATAATGCAGTGAATTCAGCCGTTCTTGCCTCATCGTCAACCCCTCTGGCCTGCATTGACGAGCTGATCTGCGGGACAGCTTACGAATACGACTGGGCGACGATGCGGCGTGTGCGCAGACTGACCACACCCTTATCTGGTTAGGAATACAGTGGCTGGTTGGGGTGAAGTGGAATTAACCAGTAGCCACTTCTTGGCGCTCATTCACTAGCGCCAGAAGTTGACGATGTAGTTAATTATTGATTGTCATCCCGAAGCTGGCCTCCGAAGGAGGGCAGTAGAGGGAACTCACGAGGCTTGCGATAACGGTGCAGTTTAGCTACGCCGTACAAGCGCACTGAGCTTGTGGTACATCTGATCACGTCCGCGATGCTCCACGCGCATCGTAAGGTTTCTCTCTCGCCCGCTTTCAGCGAGCGAGTTTGGCATGACAAGATGGGTGGGGTTGTGTCTGATTCGAGTTTGTGTTCCCACCCTTCGCCAGAAGCAGGCAAAAGGGTTGGGCAACCTGCCTGATCCGCAAGTCAAACGAATGTCATCGTGAGCGAAGGCGGTCAGCCAGATTCACGGAGTTTGCGCTGCCAAAATCATCCTCACAATCTCTCCCATTTTGGCCGTCGGTAAAATTGCACGGTCCGCGACTGCTGCGACGGTTTTCGCGTCCTTTTGTGGAGGATCGTTATCGACGCGGCTGACGATTACTAAACGGCGCGATGGTATGACCATGACCATGTGCACCCCGGCGCCGCTGGCTGCGTAGGTTCCCGGCGGGAGGCCCTTGCCGTAGAGATGCACCCCCTTGTATTCAAGCCACCAGAGATTTTCATAACCGCCCGCGTCTGCGTTGTGCCATTGGATCATTTCGTCGGCGTGGGTATTCTTGTCAACCCACGCTTCCGGAATAATCTGCTTGTTTCCCCAATGGCCTCTACGCAAATAGAGCAACCCGAATCGCGCTAGGTCGCGAGCTGTTATTTCAAAATGATAGGCACGATGCATTGAGATTGGTCCATCCATGTAATAGATGTCTTCCGGCTTGAAATCCTGCATACCAATGGGGAGTGCAATGCGCCGGTAGAATGCTTCACCGATGGAGAGCCCGGTTTTCTTTTCGAAAATCGTGCCGAGAACATTGAAGTCCCAGTTGTTGTAGTACCAGAACGTTCCGGGCGGGTGGCTTCCGCGCGCGGGCCTTGTTTGATCATGTACTCAGTTTCGAAATCGACGGGATGGTAAACGCCAGAGCGTGCTCGCAACAGGTCTACAATCCTTGCCTGCTTTTCATCTTTCGTCAGCGACGGCGGATTGTCGTCGATGCCCAGTTGCGCTAGCGTTTGGTTGATGTCAATTGTGCCCTCCGCCGAATAAATTCCGTAGAGTGCGCTGATCAAGCTCTTCCGGATCGAGTAGGAGCTTATCTTCCTGTCGATGTCGCCAGCCTCAGCAACCACAACGCCGTCCTGCACCACCATGAGTGCAGACGAGCCAGACGCCTTGGCGTAGTCCACCGCCGCTTTCATTTTCTGGGGAGACCAGCCGTGCTTGGCCGGATTCGCCATTACTTTCCATTTTTCTTTCGGTAGTTCCGCCGCTCGCGAGCAGCAAGTCAGGAGGAAGGCGATGACGAAAGAAAGCAGTAAGCGATCCAGTCGTATGGTCATGGGCTCAGGGCATATTACTCGAAATCGTTAGCTTGCCGGTAAAGTTGTTGTCACCACGCGACCAGCCGCGAGGGAGCTATGGAGATCGAGTCGGAGTGGACGATACGAAAGCGAACGAGCAGAAGGGGAGATTTTGTCCAGCAGTCGAACTGTCCCACTCAAGCCAAGAGCGGCTTCAGTGGGGGTGCCAGCCTGCAAACCAGATCAAATCCTGATTACAAGCAGGAACCTACTTTGGCGCGTAATTCTTCCGCGGGTACGGTTAGGACAACTTCCACGCGTTATCATCGATGGGCTCGCAACTGCAACCTAGAACACGTGAGGCGCAGGTGTACTTCAACCAACGATTTGGTGTAAGTGCCATTGCCATGCGGCGGTTAGGCGCCTTTAATCCCAAGATCGATGTTGACAACAACATGTTTGTCGACCCTAAGCTGCTCGATATCGGCAAGGAAGAGTTCAAGGGAGCGCACAATGAACTGGTCGCCTACTTTGGACAGGTGGTGAAGCTCGTAAAACTAATCAAAACCAGAACTGATACAGATCTAGCATGGGGTGCCGCATGGAGAAAGATGCGGTTCAGGGAGACGGCAAACACCGCGCTAGGATTTTCAAAAGAAGGCACGAATGGAAATGGCATCGGTACGGTGCTTGCCCAACGGATCGTAACTCGGGCGTCAGAGATTCTGCCGCAAGTTGATTTCGATGTCGCCGATCTCAACGAAGAAGCACCTGCGGAAGTGAATCGAATATACGCTGACGCACAAAAGCGTCGTGTTTCCCCCAAACCCTATCTCCGCAGCGCAGCTATCCGTAACGCTTCCATTACAAGAGGCATTATTTCTGGTTATAAGAAAGCTCCGCCCGTGCCATACGACTACGATCGTGATCCAAACAACGTTGCGAAGCTCGATCCCATAGCGCGTGAAATTGTGGGCGACCCTTCGCCCAATGTAGCGGGGCTGAGTCAGATGGAGCGAGTGGAAGCATGTGTCGATGAAACCATCCGCCAACTTCGGAAGGGCATCGAGCAAAATCGACTCTCGGACGTGCTCTACGACGATGACCTGGTACCCCGAAACGAAGTAGTTTCACAGCGCCTTATCTATGCAGTAGCTGACATATTTGCGAAGATCTACGACGTCGATCTGTCTCGGGAAGGAAACGCTGGGCCGGGTTCTGTCGACTTCCGTTTCACAGTTGGGTACAAGGCTAGGCTGCTCGTTGAAGTTAAACTATCGACACATACGCGCATTAAGGAGGGTTACTACGAGCAACTTCCAGCCTATGCGAAAGCGGAGGACGTCAAACGTCTGATCTTACTGGTAGTGCGAGTCAGTAGCGACGATTCAAACATTGATCGTCTGATCAACTCCATAAAGAAGAAAAGCCTGCCCATTCAGATCGAGGTGATTGATGCGGTCCCAAAACCGCCAGCGAGTAAGAGACGTTACATCGGTACTTCCTGATTTTACTATCCCTTCTCCTCCATCACTTTCTTGTAGGTGGTCAACGCGATCAGCGGGAAGTATTGGCGGTAGAGGTGGTACATCAAGTAGAAGACCCGGGGGAAGCCGGTGCCGGTGTACCAGGCTTCGTCCCAGGAGCCGTCTTTTTTCTGGGTCTTGAGGAGATAGGCGATGCCTTTGGCGACGGATTCGCTGCGAGTGTCGCTGGCGGCGAGCAGGCCCATGACTGCCCATGCGGTTTGTGACGGAGTGCTTGGGCCGACGCCGCGGGTGGTCGGGTCGTCGTAGGAGCCGCAGGTTTCGCCCCATCCGCCGTCGGGATTCTGCACCATGCGAATCCACTCGGCGGCCTGCTGAACGTAAGGCTCGTGATGATCAATGCCGATGGCTTCCAGTCCGCGCAACACCAGCGCCGTGCCATAGATGTAGTTCACGCCCCAGCGACCGAACCATGACCCGTCGGGCTCCTGCTCTTCGCGGATGAACTTCAAAGCTTTTTTCACCGCTCGATGGTTCTTGTCATAACCGTAGGTCGCAAACATCTCCAGAATGCGCCCGGTGATATCAACCGTCGGCGGATCGAGCATGGCGTTGTGGTCGGCGAACGGGATGTGTTGGAACACCATGCGGTCGTTGTCTTTGTCGAAGGAGGCAAAGCCGCCGTTCTTGCATTGCATGGAGAGAATCCAGTCAATGGCGCGCTCGACAGACTCGACCTGGTACCGTCCGTTGGGATGCTCAACTTTTGACAGGCCGAGCGCGACCATCGCCGTATCATCTACGTCGGGATAAAACTCGTTGTTGAACTCGAAGTACCAGCCACCCGGCTTGCCCTTTTTGTTGTTGACCGTCCAGTCACCGGGATTGCGCACCTGCTTCTGCAGGGTCCAATCCGCTGCTTTCACCATGCGAGGATCGGTCTTGGGCACACCAGCCTCTCCCAAAGCGAATAGAGCGTACGCGGTGTCCCACACCGGAGACATGCACGGCTGCATGCGGAAGAAGTCTTCCTCTTCGATCCCCAATTTCTCGAATTCATCCAGCGCTCGAATCATCTGCGGATCATCCAGCGAATATCCGAGACAGCGCAGGGCAATGATCGCGTTGAGCATCGCCGGATAGATCGCACCCAAACCGTCGGACATCTCAAAACGCGCAAGCATCCACTTCTCCGCCTTCTTCAAAGCGATGGAA
>WNFY01012203.1_pt1 | contig 13979 bp, 16 predicted proteins | sample 5400091 | NCBI WGS metagenome assembly WNFY01 (sample SAMN13153364, study PRJNA577476) | soil metagenome | isolation source: 60 cm soil or saprolite under grassland replicate 1 | place: USA:California | collected 2016-06-15 | reverse complement strand
ACCCGCCCGGAACCGGCGGCCAGCAGCTCGACACCTTCCCCTGGCAGCTCGCCCTGGACGAAGCCGAACGCCTGACCCACAACGAGTTACGCGAGGCCGATCCCACAGCCGCGCCTCAGCCGCGCCGCACTGCCGAATTACCCGTACTAGATCAAGGCGGCACCGCTGCGCGGCATCGGGTCCGGCGCTCCCCGCACCGGGCTCTGGCCTCGGCAGGTCCGCCCGGCGCGCCCGCGCCGTCCCAGCTAGACAGATGCCGGTGATTGATGTGATCACCTTCGGCAGCGCAGCTCTCGTGCTGGATGGGCCGTCATCCCGGCTTCGATTGTCCAGCTCCCGGCCGCCGCCCCAAGACCGCCTGCGGCGTCGCTGCGCGATCGGCTGCGCCGAGCCTTGGCCCGGCGCCCGCTCGCACGGGATCTGGCGCCTGCGGAAGGACGGACCAGACTGGTTACGGCTAGCCTCGCGGCGGACACCCTCGCGACTGGCGGCGCGGATCGAAGCAACCTTTGGCCAGCGCTGGCGTCTCTGATACGTGGACGCTGAATCGCGCAGCTGCGCGGCCGTTCCCTCGCCCTCCGCCATGACCGGGTCCTGGCCGCTGTGACGCCAAGATCGGACGGCGCGGACAGTGACGCGGAAGACGGCGGAATGGACGCTGACCAGGCAGTCACTGCGATCTACCAGAAGCACGCGCTGGGGCTGACCCGGCTCGCGTTCCTCATGGTCGGGGACCGGCAGACGGCCGAGGATGTGGTGCAGGAGGCCTTCTGCGGCCTGTACCGGGCCTGGGGCCGCATTTCTGAGCACGCCAACGCTCTCGGTTACGTGCGGACATCGGTGCTCAACGGCTCCCGGTCGGCCCTGCGCAGCACCAGGCGAGTTCCCCGGCCGCTGGCCGTTCCCGCCGCCGCATCAGCGGAAGCCACCGTGCTGGCGGGCGAGGAACGCCGGGAAACGGTGGCGGCGCTCCGGCGGCTGCCGTCCCGGCAGCGCGAGGCGCTAGTGCTCCGCTATTTCGCCGACCTGCCCGAGCAGGAAACCGCGCTGGCTATGGGCGTCAGCCTCGGCACCGTCAAATCCACCACCTCCCGGGCGCTGGCTGCTCTGGGCAGAATGCTTCAGGAGGAGCTGTGACCCCGCTGGAAGACCGGCTCCGCGCGGAGATGAAGGCCGAATCGGAGCTGATCGAGCCAAGCAGCATCCCGGCCCTGCGCCTGCCCGCGCAGGGGCCGCGCCCGCTCAGCAGGTTGCGGCGCAGGGTCCCGCGGCGCTGGCCAGCCTGGATGACTGCGCTGGCCGCAGCCGCCGCTGTCACCGCGGTGATCGTTGGCATCTTTGCCATCGCGTATGCCGTTTCCCGCCCCGGGCCGAAGCCGCCAGCAACCGGCGGCGTGTCGTACTCCGGTATCCCGTCCTACTACGCGTACGCGGTCCAGGGAAGCACCTACAGCCGCACCGTCCATGGCACGCAATACGGTGACAGCGTTATTGCCCGCTACGTCAAGATCCGGGCCACCGCCAACGGCAAGGTTGTCGCCACAGTCAGCCCGCCCGCGCCCTATAACGCCTTCGAGTCATTCACCGGCGCCGCCAACGACCGCACGTTCGTGTTCGCCGCGCAACGATACACCTACGACAAGACAGGCAATGAAAGGTACAAGCAGGATCAAAAGACACCGCTGAAGTTCATGATCCTGCGCATCACCTCAAGCGGCCACCCGCAGTTGTCCGCGCTGTCCCTCCCCGAGAGGCTGATAGCGGCGCAAAAACCGACCCTCGCCCTGTCCCCAGATGGCACCAAGCTTGCCGTGGCCTACGGCGGCAGCGGCAAGACCGCAGTCGTCCAGGTGATCACGCTGGCCACCGGCCAGATGCGGCAGTGGGTGTCGCCGCGCCCAGCGGCAACCCCAGTGCTCACCGGATTGGGTGCCTGGACATCGGATGGACGAGTCCTGGCTGTCGGGCAGATGTTCATCGAACCCAGCGGCATCATCCGCAGCGGCCCCACGCAGATGCGGTTGCTCGACACGGCCGCGCCGGGTACGAACCTGGCGGCCAGCAAACTGGTCACCTTGCACGGCGCGCATGGTTTCTCCAGTTTCATCACCCCGGATGGCACAAAGCTGATCGGCGGATACGGCGGCATACCCGCCCGGCCGGGAGGAACCACTGAGTCTGGCGCGCTCGGCGTGTACTCGGTCCGCACCGGCGCGCTCCTTCGCGTCGTGGCACGGTGGCAGCTGCACGGGCGAGGGGTGTTGTTCAGCAAGGCTCGTCAGATGGTCGCCTGGTCCAACCTCTCCGGCAGCAGGCTCATCGTGGAAATGCCCCACAGGAAACTCGGCGAAGTGGGCTTCCTCACCGGCGACAAGTTCACTCCACTCCCGCACGTGGCGCTGGCGCCCCTGCTGACTGCGATGAACAGCGGCGGGTTCCAGACCAGCGGAGGCTACGTCGGATTCGCCTGGTAGGTCCAGAACCGTGTGTCCAATACCTGGCCTCCGGCGGGGCGCTCTGGTTCGGGGATCATGCCCAATGCATGGCTCTAGCTGGTCGGGGCCGCCGCACGTGGCAGCGGCACCTCGCTCATCACGAAAAACGCAGACCTCTGGCCCAGCGTGCACCTGCGTCGGGAATAAACTGGCGCTACTCCGCCGCCAACCCCCCGGTGCAGCCGATCAGCCCGAACAGCGTGGCGTAGCTGTGCGGGCGCAGCCCGCCGGGCGGGGCGAGCCCGGCGGCGGCCTGCAGCAAGTCGCTGATCTCGCGTCGGAATACACATGCGGCGGCCGGCGGTGCCCGGCCGGGCCGAGCAGCCCGGGCGCGGGGATCTCGGTGGCGCCATCCCGCGCTGACAGGTGGCGCAGGAAACCACGCACCATCGCCAGGCGCCGGGCCGGGTTGCACGGGTCGGCGGAGACGGTCGATGCCGCCCAGTCCAGCGTCGCCTCCAGCGGGACCGCGCCGTCGTGTCCGTCCTGGTCCAGGTGCCGGGCGAAGGCCCGCAGCGCGTGTTCCTGGCTGGCGAGCGGTAGCCCAGGCCGCGGCGCAGCTCGATGTAATCGCCGGCCAGCGCGGCGATCTGGCCGGTCATGATGTCACCTGCGGCCAGGGCAGCGCGACTTCCCGCAGTGCGGCGGCATCGACCGCGGCGTAGATCCGGGTCGTGGCCCCCGAGGAGTGGCCGAGCAGGTCAGCGATCTCCCGCAGGCTGGCCCCGTGGCCGAGCAGCCCGGTGGCCAGTGAATGGCGCAGCAGGTTAGCCCCGCGCACGGGCGCGTCCATGCCCGCCCGCCGCAGCGCGCTGCCCACCGCACGGCCGACGATGCGGGCCGCCCGGCTTGACATGGGACCCTCGCGGGGGGCCGCCACCGGGCCTTACGGGCCAGGCTGAGAAACCCCGGCCCGCCGCCAGTCAAGGCTACGGCCCCCCGCCCCACGTCAAGCCGGGCTCACGTCATCCCGCCACGGCAGCATGCCGCCCAAGTACCACAGAACCTCCAAGGCCTTACACTCATGCCAGCAAGGCCCGGTGTTGCGACGACCCCTTGAGCCCGCCCAGTACCCTGCCAGTACACCTCCGCTGCCTTCGCCGGGCTGGCCGGCGACTGCCAGGTCACCCTGTCGGCGGGCCGCAAAGGCCAGTGCTGGGACAACGCCCTCGCGGAATCGTTCTTCGCCTCGATCAAAGGCGAGCTGCTCGATCTGCAGCCATGGCCCACCAGAGCCGGCGCCCGGCGCGCCGTCGTGGAGTACATCGGCTGGTACAACGGCACCCGCCTGCACAGCGCCCTGAACTATCTCAGCCCCGCCGAATTCGAGGCCACAACAGATAAGGAGATCCCCCAGAAGGTAGCCTGACCAAGCCATCAGCCCTGTCCGTCAAAGCGGGGCAAGCCCAAATATGCGGTGGTGGCTGGTGCCCGAGGCGCAATGTCGCTGGAACCGGACATGGGTCGGCAGCGTCAAATCGATGTGAGGTCACTCGTCATTGTGCTGGCGCTTCTCGTGGCAGGGTGTTCCGGCAGCCACATCTCGTCTCGGCGTCCCCAGGGTGCTCCCGCGCAGCCAGCGCCGAACCCGCACACGGCACTCCCGGCGGCACCTCATCGTTCCTCAGCGCCAATGTCCGCCTGGGTGGTGCTGCCGTCACGGATGATGACAGCGGGATCGTCAATGCCGGGGCGCGTCGTCGTGGAGAACCACACCGGGCGTGCCCTCCGCGTGTCCGGCTGCTGGAGGCTCTTCCAGGTCGCGCTCGCCAGCAGCAGGTACCAGCCGGCCGTGGCCTGGCCCACCTGCGCGCAGGCGTTCACGATCCCGGCCGGCGAGTCCAGTTATCCAGCGACGGTCCAGGCGAGCTACAGCCAGTGCAGTCCCGGCCGGCCGCAAGGCGCCGTCAGGGCTTGCCTGCCCAATCGGCGACCACCCCCGCTTCCGCCCGGTGACTACCACGCCATGCTCTTCCAGGTCGGCAATCTCGTTCCAGTGCCGCCGGCAATAACGGTCCGTGTGACACCGCCAGGGCCGGCGCCATGACTGCCTGGCTTCCGGATTCCACTGCCCGGCCCGCGATTTGACAGGTACATACTCGGCAGGGAGGCACCGACCCATCGCCTCGGAGGCGACCAATTGGGCCATCACGCTCGTTATCTCTAGCGGTAGTTTGGCTGTCCACGATGTAGCTCATGCAGGCATTTTGTGGGCTTTTTGCTGCGTCGTGGACATGTTACCTGAACAATGTATCCGACGCAGACCACGTGCAAATCCCCTTGTCGTTGCTGTTTTTCGAATTTAGCGGCCCCTGCGTGAACGCTGTTCAGCTACATGTCCACAACGCAGGATGTCTTGCCCGGCAAGGCTTTGCGGAGAGGGGCTAGAGATAACCGCCGTTCGGCGCGGCTCGCGAGCGTGGACTCGCTGCGGGCGCGGCCGCGCATATCCGGTGTTACGCATCGCGGCGCTCTTTTGGCCTGGTGCCCCGGTTGCGGCGTTGACCGTCCGTGGTCGAGGGTCGGCCACCAGGTGAGATGGCGTCGCGCGGACAGGTGGGTGGCTTTTCGGGCCAGCCGTTTGGCTAACGCTGGTTGTCAGGGGTGGCGCCTCAAGGCCGCAATGCAGGCATTCCTCGGTTAGGCGCCCTGCGGGCGCCTAACAGGTGAGCCATGGGCGTCCGCGGTGGAAAGCACATTAGGCACATCTTCCGCAAGCTCGGAACCCCACCCCAGACGCCCACCGGCGCGTCCTCGCCGTCATCACCTTCCTCGACGCCGGGTAGCCCACCTCCTGTCGGCATCTCGGCTTGGGAGAGCACGATCGCCTGGCGAATGGGTGGCCAAGTTCAGCAGCCAGGCACATATCCGCAGGCCAGCCCACGTCTGACAGCTGTCTGTAAAGTCGTTGGGTTTCCGAGCCTGCGTCGGCCCGCCGCGAGCAGGCGACTTGTTAAGCATCTGCGCTCGCGGCGCGAGCTAGCTGGGCGGTACCGCGCTACGTCTCGCGCGGGACAACCGGCGGCGTCTCGGTCGGCTCGAAGGCGGCGGAAAACAGGTAGCTGGTCGCCAGGCTGCGGTAGGGCCGCCATTTCTCGGCGGTGGCGAGGACCTCCTGCTGGGCGGGGAGGTGGTCGAGCTGATAGGCGGCCTGGACGGCCCTACGGAGCGCGAGGTCGCCCGGCAGGGCGACGTCTTCTCGCTGCAGCGCGATGATGAGGGCGCCCTGCACGGTCCAGGGACCTATCCCCGGAATCGCGGTGAGCTCTGCCATGAGCTCGTCGTCTGGCAGCCTGCTCAACGCGTCCGCGTTCAGCCGGCCGTCCGACAGCCGCTCGGCGAGGTCGCGGAGCGTGCTGATCTTCCGCCACGAGAGCCCGGCCTCGCGGAGCTTGCCGGGATCGGCTGCCAGCAGCTCGGGGGGTGAGGGGAGATGGCCGTCGAAAAGGGCCTCGATGCGGGCAAGGGTCCGGCGGGTCGCCGGGACGGACAGCTGCTGGCCGGTGGCCTGGAACAGCAGGGCACCGTACAGATCCATCGGCGGGAGCTGAGCCAGCCACGCCCGGGGGTCGAAGGCCGGCCGGTCGTTGATGAGCCGCGCCAGCACGGGGTCGGCGTTGCGAAGGTAGGAGCGCGCTTGCCGCAGCCACGCGGCGCGGCTGGAATCCTCGGTCACCTGCTGCCTGCTGCCTTCACCCGGCGGGTGTGCCTGTCACCACCTTCATGCTTGGGTCCGGCAATTGAGGTGGATGTTGACTTGAACATGACGGGTATTTCTTCGTTCCGCTTTGCTGCGGGCTCGGGTCCGCTAGGTCGCCTGCGGGCGGAGCGCTCAGCAGTGGTGACCGCCCTCCGGACGCTTCCCGCGCGCCAGCGTGAAGCGCTGGTGCTCCGGTATTACGGCGACCTGTCACAGGCTCAGATCGCCTCGACGATGGGGATCAGCAGGGGCGCCGTCAAGAGCCATGCCGCCCGGGGCATGTCATCGCTGCGCGCGGTGCTGGAGCGCGAGGCATGAGCCAGCGCGATCGGGATTATGAAGAGATCTTGCGCCGCGCGCTGCCCTGGTGCCGCTGGCCGGCCATGGGCAGCTGGCCCAGGCGGTCACCTTGCCCTAACGGAACCGGATGCGGGTCACGGGATGCAGCTCGATGCCATTCGGTGCCTGCCCGGTCACGTTGTGGACTTCATCGAAGAAGCCGAGCCCGCGAATGCGGATGCGCCGGTTCACGTGCTGCCATGAGGTGGTGACCCGGTAATGGTCACAGGGAGGACCTCGCCACGCAGCCGGGCCTGGGGATCTCCGCGATCATGTCTTTGCCCGAGCTGTTCTTCAGCACCAGGTGAATGTCACCATCATCCTCCAGCCGGAACTGGGTCAGGCGCGCCCTCAGCCGGTAGGCGTGCCGCTCAGCGCCCCGGAACCGGCGGTCCTGGTGACCGGCGAAGGAGGACGGCGCGGTGCGCGCCCGCAGGCGCCGGATAGTCGTATCGACCACCGTCCTATTCACCTTGCGCCGGTCCGCATCGGAACCGGTCTTCACCGGCCAGCGCCAGACGCCGCACGACGGGGCCGCCTGGAAGCCGGGAACAGCCGCAGGCGCGGCACTAGCCGGGACAGCCAGCCACAATGAGAGACAGGGAATCGCGACGATCCCGGCCAGCGCGGCGATGAGCTTGCGCATTGTCATCATTCCTTCTCGCTGGACGGGCGGCCCGCTTCCATCTGTGCTGTGCTCCCGGCACGGTACGCCCCCACTATCAAGGCCGTGCAGGGCCAGAAGTCCCGATCGAGGCTCACGGCCCTGCGCTCGCGCCGCCGTGACAGCTGCCGGCGGCTTCCGGGCATTTGCCGGCCGCCATGGACTGGCCCGGCGGCCACGCTGCGCTCGTGTCGCTGGCGCGATGGCGCTTCGCGCCAGCGGATGTTCGCGCCGGAAGCTAAGCAGGGCGGCGCAAGTATCCCACTTTCATTGGAATCGCGATCCCGTTCGCAGCTGGAGTCTTCTTAACCTTCAAGCCTATTGGCTGAGAGATAACAAGACTGCTGCTCGGTGACCGTTGTCGATTGCGGCACACTCAGCCGCGACAAATCGTCCTGCACTGCCGGTAGTTCGGGACGAAGAAGTCGAACCGGCTACTTTTCGACAGTCTTGGACAAGCGCGATCTTGTTCCTGATCAGAAGATCACCTCTGACATGCGGCGAGCGCTGACCACCAAGCCTGACCACAACCGAACCCGACGCGGCCCGATCCCAGCGGATTACCTGGGGCGGGGATATCGGCGTAGTCTCTTGTCGAGAGGTGTCCGTACCATCCTGCACCGGAGCATGGGTGCAGATGATCACGTCGCTCCGGACCCTGGCGGCAGGCCAAGGCTGCTGGATAGGGACGAAGGTACCGGCGATGGACCGATTATCAGGCGTGCGCGCCGCCGCGATACCAGCACCGGACGCTCCCCGAAGTGCCCTCCGGGCACCCGCAGCGGGAGCACCTGCCGGTACAAGGGATTCAGCGCCCGAGGAAATCAAGACGATATACGCCGATTTTGCCGGTTATGCCACGACGCCTGCGGAAAGTCACGCCATTGCGTTACGGCTAGCAGGGAAGAGGTCCCGCAGGCTGTTCAGGCCGACCGTGCTGCGGGCGGGTACGGTCGTCGCGGTGGCGGCGCTCGCTGGTCCGGTCAGTGCCGTTCCGGCTGCGGCTGCTACCGTGCCGAATCCGCTGGTGGTCGTGTATATGGAGAATCAGTCACTCAGCACGGTCATCGGCACGGGCCAGTCGGCGGTCATGCCGTACCTGAACAGCTTGTGGGGCTCAGCCTCAACGGAGCAGTTCACCGATTACTACGCGGTCGCCCACCCTAGCTTCCCGAACTACGCGGCGATGGCCTCCGGCGAGACTCAGATGGAAGGCGACGCCGTTACGCCGGGGCAGTTCAGCGGCCAGACCGTCTGGGACCAGCTGCAGGCGGCGGGAGTCAGCTGGGGCGTCTACCAGGAGGCGGTGCCGACCGCGTGCTACGCGGGTACCTACCACAACGACACCACGGTCTCAGACGGACCGTACAAGATCGGCCACAACCCGGCTGTCCCGTTCGCCGGGGTCTACGACAACTCCAGTGAGTGCCAGAAGGTGCAGCCATTCACCGGCCTGAACCCAATGGGCCTGCCGGCGGTATCGTTTGTCACTCCGAACCTCTGTGATGACATGCACGGCCTGCCGGCCACGAACTCCTACGCCACCACCTACGCGCCCTGCACCCAGTCCACCAACGCCATCCGCACCAGGGGCGACAGCTGGCTGGCAAAGTACGTGCCGCAGTGGACGGCGGCAGGCGCCGATGTCCTGATCACCTTCGATGAGGGCAGCGGCACAGCCGGCTGCTGCGGGGCTCCCGGCGGCGGTCAGATTTACGGCGTGCTGACCGGCCCCGGCGTCACCGGCGGCGCCAACGCCACCCCCATGAACCAGTACTCGATCCTGGCCGGGATCGAGGATGCCTACGGCCTGCCGCTGCTCGGCAACGCCGCGACCGCGAGCCCGGTGATCCTGCCGGGAAGCACCACGGCCGCCAACCCGGTCATCACCATCACCACGCCGGCCAGCAACGCGACGGTCTCCGGGACGCTCACCGTCTCCGGTACCGCTGCGGATGCTGCCGGGATCAGCCAGGTGCAGGTCAGCGTGGACGGCGGCACGCCGGTGACGGCCACCGGGACCACGGCCTAGAGCACCAGCATCGACACCACCCAGCTGTCCGGCGGCCTGCATACGATCGCCGCAACGGCCACGGACGCCAACGGCAATACCGGCTCGGCCAGCGTCACCGTGACCGTGAACAACACCACGACTGCCACCTCGTGCCCAGCCACGGCGCCCAGCGCTACCGAGCTGTCCGGCAACGTGAGCCTGGAGACCACTCAGAGCGGCTGGACGGGCGTCTACAACGCCAACTCCGTCAACACCCGCGTGCAGCCCACCGGCGGCAGCTACGACGGCTCCTGGGCGCTGCAGGTCGCACCCAAGGCAGCCGGCGCAGCGGGCGTCAACAACGCCAATCCCGTCTGGGTGCCCGGCCCGCCCGGCACCGCGACCACGGCCGGCCAGGTCTACACCGGCAGCGCCTTCGTGGCGGCGAACACCCCCGGCGAGCAGATCACGCTGCTGGTTCGGGAGGCCACGCCCGCCGGGACCGGCGTCAGCTCACACGCCACGTCGATGACCGCGAGCGGCACCGGCTGGCAGCAGATCACCTCCGCATACACCGCCAGAAACACCGGGGACCTCATCCGCTACTCGCTGTACGCCTCCAACTTCGCCAGCACCGCCCAGCACTTCCTGGCAGATTGCCTGAACCTGCACGCCAGCAAGCTCTGATGCTTCGCTTCGCCAGACGGCTGTAACCGCGTGCCTCTCGTCTGACAGCGGGCAGGAGTTGTGTGCACCCTCGACGGCCGGTTGAGGGAGACGAACCCGTCCTCGGCCGATCCGACCGTCCATCTCGGCAGGAGGAAGCGCATCGGGCTGAGCCGCCGGCGATAGGGCGTGGCGGCGCTGTCGGCCATCGCCGCGGTGAACTGGAAGCCGGTGTTCGTCATGCCGAGTGGTTCCAGGACCTGATCGCTCACGTACGCCTCATACGACATGCCGGTAACGGCCGCGACGACCTGGCCGAGGGCCAGGTACCCGATGTTCGTGTAGCTCGCCCTGATCCCCGGCTCGAAGCGCACCTTCGGGTTCTTCGCCAGCAGGTCCTCGAGGAACCGCTCCGGATCAGGACCCCGCTTATCAGCGGGGTGCACCCACCGGATGGGGATGGGGTTGGCCAGGCCGCCGCTGTGGCTCAGCAGATGACGGATCGTGATCTGCTCGGCGCGCTGAGGTGGGCGAAGCCTTGCGAAAGGGGGAGGTATCGGGCGGCCGGGTCGTCGAGACGCAGCGCACCGCGTTCCACCAGGCGGAGGACGGCCGTTGCTGTGACGATCTTGGTCATTGAGTACCAGTTGCACACCATCCGTGGCGAGGCGGATCGCCCTGACGAGATGTCGGCGTCGCCTATGGCGCCGGCCCACCGAATCCCGTCTGGATCCACGACGGCGAGCGCCAGGCCGGGAACGCGGCCGCTCACCACCTCAGAAATCCGAGGTGCCAACCCCGCTGGCAGAGGGTCGCCCGCCTTCGCCATTGACCCTCCCTTCTCTGCGAGGCCAAGGTCGTATTGGTTTCGGCCGTCGCCTGCGCGGACGATCCTCCCAGCACTCGCCTGCCGCGGTCACCGCGGTTACTCGTTTCTTCTTAAAGCGCATCGACCCCGGACAGTTCCTCAGGCGGCCGCAGCACCTCTTCTGGCAGCAACGACTCCCACAACGACGGCTGATCGCCTCTGGTGCGGAACACGGCCTCGATCCCTTCCAGCCCAAGGCTGGCAGCCGCCGGTTCGGCGGGTGAGAGCCGTTAGCGAGCTGATAATTCTTCACCGACTGGACACAGGTCAAGTGCCGCTATCGGACGCTTCGCGCTGTCCGCGTCCCCCTGCTGTTCTCCTGCCGCTCGTCGCAGAGCGCGATCGGCTGGTCCCGGCAGCACGCTCGTGTAACCGCCGTTCTGGCGCAGTTTCCGGCCGTCTGGCGTGGCTGACCACAGGGCTCATATCCGGGTGATCGGCGCGTACCCTGCCTGGCCGGCGCGCTGAACCGGCGCTCGGTGATGCCGGGGAGCGCGCGATCAAGGCAGGCCGTGGGCGACGCGGCAGTTGTTGCTGGCCGAGGGCTAGATGCGGGCCAGGTGGCCGTGCGATAGGACTATGACATGGAGACGTGGGATGCCATCCGGGCGCGCCGCAACGTGCGCCAGTACACCGGCCAGCCGATCGCCCGCGAAAACCTCGAGCGCATCGTGGAGGCGGGACGGCGAGCACCATCAGCGGGAAACTGGCAGCCGTGGAACTTCGTGGTCGTCACCGGCCGCCAGCAGCTGATCGAGCTGGCGAAGGTCTGGGACCGAGGCGGCAGGCACATCGCCGGCTCGGCGGCGACGATCGGCCTGGTGGCCAAGGAGCCGGAGGACGAGCGGCACCGCGGCTGGCTGATGTATGACTTCGGCCAGGCGACCGCGAACATGATGCTGGCAGCGGCCGATCTCGGCATCGGCTCTGGCCACTCGGCAGTCATCGACCAACAGCAGGCGCAGCGGGTCCTGGGATTCCCCGGCGGCTACCTCGCCGTCTACCTGATCGGCCTGGGCTACCCGGCCGACCGGCCGCTCCGGCCGCTCACCAGACCCAGCCGCCGGCCCTTCGACGAGGTCGTGCACTGGAACCGCTGGTAGCGCGCTCGACGCCCGCGGCGATGTAGCCGGCATACGCGGCCTGGCCGGGCCTTCGCCGACGCCTGGATCAGCAGCTAGCCTCGTCTTCTTATGTACAGCGCGACCGACACGATGATCGGGACAACGCCGATGTCATTGCCGGGGACGGCGTCCTGAACCGGGGACAGGCCTTCCGTCAGCGGCAGGTTGGCCGCATTGAAAACCAGCCATGCCGCTAGGACCAGCACGGCCCAGGCCGTCAGCTCAGCTATGTCCTCGCGATATGCCGCTTGTCATCCGGTCGATCAGCGATAGCTGCTCCGGATCGGCCTCGATCTCAGCGACGGCCTGCTCCACCTCATCGACATCCTCGGATGTCTGAGGCAGGCGAGTCCTCAGTTCCATTTCGGCCTCGTGCAACTCGCGGGCGTCGGAACCGGCAAGAGCCGGTAGCTGGCCAGGATCCGGGTGATCGTCTCCTGCTGCCCGCGCCAGGAACCCGAGCGTACTGGCGGACTCCGGCATGCGCTGCACGGTGGCCATTGCAGGCTCCATCCGCTGGACCATGTCGATCCTTGGCTGCAGTAGCTGGACGGCGTCTGCCGCCATGGAGTACGTCTCCTGCCACCGCCGCACGTTCTCGATGAGCCGGAGCATGTGATCAGGCGGCGGGACAAAGGCGCTATTTGCCATCGGCGAGATCGTACCGGCGGCACCGCACAGCAACGAGCCGGAAACGCGCTCGCCCGTGCTGCGCCAGCCGGTTCAGCACGTCAGGTGCAAGATGGCGTTGGTGTGCTTTGTGCTCCCGGCTAGCACGCCGATCGCCTCCGCCGTGGGCAGCACGACAAGGTCGACCTCGCGGCGGCGGGCCTCTTGCCGGACCTGCTTCATCACCGGCAGCGCGCCATCAGCACCACTGCCAATTACCAGCCGGCGACATCGCCAGGGGATATCCTCCGCGACCGAGAGCGGGGTGTGACCGTACGCGCCGCGGAACTTCCTGGACGCGGCCTTCTTGCGCTTGCGGATCTTCCCGCGGTCGATGATCAGGTCGTGATCGCAGGTCACGCCGTCGACTCGCACCGAACCGAATGAGTACTCGGTGAATCGCACGCTGATGCTCCTTTCCCGCGCTGGCCGGGTTCGTCAGCCGGGAGCCGACCCGACCCGCTGGTCCAGCCAGCTGTGCAGCGGCGCCGCGGTGCGCAGGAAGCCCGCCACCTTGCCCTTAGCACCCGGCGTGCCCAGCCACGGCGCCACCGTCCACTGCCACCAGCAGATCACACCTTTTGCAGCGAGCCTGCCGCAGGGGCTTGAGTGAGTTGGTGAAAGTGCTCCGCGCAGCGGCGCGCTCCGGACGAGTCCGGGCACCGAGCGATCCCGGCGGCAATGCACATGCCGCCGTGAGCGCGCTCTCGGGTGGCTGCTGGCCGATGGAGGCAGGACGCGTATCCCAGCATGCCGCCGGGCCGCCAGCCGTGAGGGTTCCGCCAGGACAAGAAATAATCGCAGCAACGGGTTGCCGCCGGCAGCGGTGCCGGCGGCCACGCCCGCGCCGGTCCTGGAGGAGGCCACGATGGACGAACACTTCGTCTGGATGACGACACGCCAGATCAAGCCCGGCACGCTGGCCGGCTTCGAGAGGGCCTGGCGGCCGGACACGCATCCCGACGGGATGCTGCGCGCCTACGCCTACTGGTCTGAGGACGAACGGCAAATCATCGGAGTGTCGTTCTGGGCCTCCAAGCAGTCGTGCGAAGCGTGGCGGGCCTCCGAAGCCGAGGCGCGCCGACGCGAGGCGATGGCTCCCCACGTCCTTGATGAACAAGAAGCGTTCTACCGGGGCCGCGAGCTAGCCGTGCCAGCCCGCTAGCAGCCACGCCCGGCATCCACACCACCGGGCGTCACGCTCCGCCGCCGTGCCGCTCACGGGCTAGCGCGCCGACCCGCCGTTCTGCGCGGGCGCTGGCTCGATGCCGATCAAGACAAGGGCCGTGCAGATCTGGGAATTCTGCGCGCATGAGCTGGTGGGGGATCGCTGGTCTGCTTCCTGGGGGTCCGCCAGAGCCGTGCTGTACCTCACATGACCCTTACCTGTGAGCGCGTCGCCGGGACTGATCACGGGCGCGGCGACGACGGCCGGGAATATGCACGTGCCAGGGACTCGCC
>WNFY01003812.1_pt1 | contig 13983 bp, 12 predicted proteins | sample 5400091 | NCBI WGS metagenome assembly WNFY01 (sample SAMN13153364, study PRJNA577476) | soil metagenome | isolation source: 60 cm soil or saprolite under grassland replicate 1 | place: USA:California | collected 2016-06-15 | reverse complement strand
ACCTGCGTCCTGGCCCTGCAGGTCGCGCACCTGATGCGCCTGCAAGCCCGGCGCGCCGGGCTGCGCATGTCAGTCCGCGAGCTGCTGACCCAGCTTGCCGGCATCGGCGAGACCATCTTGATCTACCCCGCCGGACGAGGCAGGCCCAAGGCCCGCCGGATGCTCACCGAGACCACCACTACCCAGGACAAACTCACCGAGATCTTCCAGCTGGACCGCTACGCCCCCGCCGTTAGGTCATAGGCGCCAGCGACCCCGTAAACCCATCTCGACCAGGCGAAACATCCTGGCGAGGAGCATGATCATTGGAAACTCGGGCTAGCGCGAGCGGTCCCGGCCGGAGGTCACTCACGGTGCCGAGCGGTTATCGGGCTGCGTCATAACCGCTGGCTGCAGCTACCGCACAAGTATCCGCCGATCTGTATGGCTAGCGGCTTCTCAAGGCTGGGGAGTGGCTGCGTACAGATCTGGTCAATATGCCCGGCGCCGGGCTTGGGCCCGGTTCTCAGCCGGAATAGCCGGACGCCAAGGACATTCAACTGTTCGTGTTGGTGCGGCTGTGGGCTGCGGTGGCAGCTTGGAGGCGGCTGGTAACCCCGAGCTTGCGCATGATGTTCGATACGTGGACGCTGGCGGTTTTCTCGCTGATGTAGAGGGTTCTGGCGATCTCGGCGTTGGACAGGCCGTTGCTAAGCAGCGTGATGACCTCGCGTTCTCGCGGGGTTAGGCCGGCTGGGTGCTGGTCTGGTGGCGGCGGGGGGGCCGGGGCCGCGAGGTCGATGCGACCCCAGCGGGCGAGGGTGGCGATCTCGGCACACATCGGCGCCGCCGCGAGCTGGCCCGCGGCCCGCCAGGCGTCTTGCAGCGCGGCGGCAGCTTCCTTCCGCCGACGACGGGCGAGCAGGCTGGCGGCCTGCTGGAGGCGGGCGTAGCCAGCCAGGTGCGGGTCGACGAGCTCGTGGGCCGCGACCTGGTCCCACAGGGCGGGGTCGGCCGGGCCGGGGATGCGGCTGAGCTGGGCACTGATGAGCGTTTCAAAAAGCGAGAACACCGGGCTGCGGCAGCCCCCCGCGGCGACGATCCCGGCCATGGCACCGTCTGCGGCGGCCCGGATGCGCCCGGCGCGTTCCCGGGCGGCCGCGGGGTCGGCTCGGTGCGCGGTGAGCCTGGCGGCGTCGAGGCCGTCAGCTTCGATACCGATCGCCAGAGCGGCGATGCCCAGGCAACGGGCCACGTCGTCGGCGCCCGCGGCGATTCTGAAAGCGTCGCCGGCGCGGGCTGCCGCGCCTGCCAAGTCGCTGCGGGCAGCGGCGAGCGCGGCATCCAGCACTGCCAGATCGGCCCCGTTGTACGCGTCGGCGGTGGCGCCGGGCACCGCGGTCATGGCGGCGAGATCGGCGGCTGCCGCGCTGAGGTCACCGCGGGCCAGCGCGACCCGGCAGCGAGGAATCCGGACCGAGACCGCACTCCACGGCTCGGGTTCGGCCTCCAGCGCCGCGCTCGCGCGGGACTGGATCTCGTGCCAGCGGCCGAGCAGGTACAGCGCCTCTAGCACGCTGCCCAGGATGGCTGCTGCAGCGGTCCTTGCTAGGCCCAGCGCCGTGACTTCAGTTATGCCCTCCTCCCCGGCCTGCAGCGCGTCGGCGGCCTGCCGGGCTTCGGCGAGCGTGCTTGCGAGGTTGACGTGGCACCGGGCCGCCTCGGTGTCATCGCCGATATGCCGGGCGATCCGCAGGCTGGCTCTGATCATCTCGATGCCGTCGGCGTGACAGCCGAGGGCGGCCAGGTCGGTGCCGAGGGTGTTGCGGGCGTGGGCCTCCTCGGCACGCGCGCCCACCGCCTGGGCGACCGCGATAGCCTGCTCCGCGTAGCTGCGGGACGACACATAGTGTGATTGCAGCATCAGGCTCTGCGCGGTGGCTGCCAGCACCCGGGCGCGAGCCGCCGATGGCTGCTCCGGGATGATCCGCAATGCATCGTCGTAGGCCTGCCGCGATGTGGCCAGGTCCCCGGCGAGCCAGCTGAACCGGCCCAGCCGCTCCAGCCGCAGCGCCGCCCGGACAGCGTCTGCTGCCGGATCAGTGCCGGTGAGCACTTGCTGCACCAGTTTCTGCGCGTGGGCATTGTCGCCGGCCGCGGACGCGGCCTCGGCCGCTCGCTCCAGCAGGGAGACCTCGTCGACGTCGGCGGCCTGTGGGTCCGGAAGGTTCTGCCACCCGGCGATGGCGAGGGTGTACTGGGCCAGTGCCTCGGCTGGGGCGTGCGCGGCCTGTGCCAGGTCACCGGCGCGGACCGCGGCGGCCAGCGCAGGGCCGTCCTGGCCGGCCTGCTGCCAGTGGGAGGCGATCTGCACGGCATGGCCCGCGCGGCCCGCGAGTTCCCCAGGCGACTGCATTTCCGCGAGCGCGGCTGCGGCACGGGCGTGCAGCGTCTGCCGCGTGGGGGGCAACAGCTGGGCGTACGCCGTCTCCTGGATCAGCGGATGCCGGAACCGGTATCCATCGTTGCGGGGTTCCAGCAGCCGGTGACTGACTGCCGCAGCCAGCCCATCGTCCAGATCCGCCGGCTCCGCCACCGCGGCCAGTAGCCGGTGAGACATCGCACGGCCCAGCACCGAGGCCGCACCCAGCACCCGCTGTCCTGCTGCCGGGAGCTGCGCTGCCCGCGCGGCCAGCACGTCACGGATCGACGCGGGCAGCGTGAGGGCGTCCGGCCCGGCGGCGAGCAGCTCCTCAGTGAAGAACGGGTTGCCCGCCGCGCGCTGCACCAGCTGGCCCGTCAGCCGGGCCGACGGAGCCACCCCCGTGATCGCCTCCACCAGCGCGGCCACCTCGGCGTGCTCCAGCGGCGCCAGGACCAGCCGCTCGGCGTGCGGCAGCCGCGCAAGCTCGCCGATCAGGACGCTGACTGGCCGCGCTGGGTCAAGCTCCTCCGCCCGGACTGTGACCAGGAGCAACACCGGATTCTCGCGGACCGCCCGGGCCAGGAACGACACCAGGCCGCGGGTGGACGCATCGGCCCAGTGCAGATCTTCCACCACGAGCACCAGCGGGGTTTGCGCCGCGACCGCGCGCACCGCGTCCGCCGCGGCGGCGAGCAGCCGCGTCGGCCCGAACGGGTCTGCCCGCCCCGGCGCCTCCTGCGGCAGCAGCCCGCCGGCCGCTGCCGGGTGCAGCCGGGCGAGCGCCTGCAGGATGCCGAGCACCGGCGCGTACGGGGTGTCAGAGGCCAGCGGGATGCCCCCGCCGGCGAGTACCCGCGCCCGGTCCGCTTGGGCGGTGAAGTCCTCTACCAGGCGGGTCTTGCCGATCCCCGCGTCACCTTCAACCAGCACCAGCCGGCCTCGGCCGCGCTGCGCGTCCGCCAGCGCGGCGCCCAGCGCGGCTACCTCCGCCGCCCTCCCGATCAGCTGCGGGCTGGAGATGCGTCGGCTCACTCCGCCAGTATGCCCGGCCGGGGCGCAAAGATAAGGCCGCTGGGCTGCGGATCTAAGCGTTTGCCCGATGCGCCCGGCGGCCCGCCTCCCTACGGTCGAGCCATCCGCCGGAAAAGAGGACCCCATGGCAACGCGGACCATCGAACGGGCCCGGACGAGAATCTCGCCCCCCAGGTCTGGCGTCGTCGCGTGGCTGGGGGCGGCGGCCGCCGCGGCAACCGCGTTCTCGGTCGCATGCACCAGTAGCCAGCGCGCGGTAGACACACGGTTCATCGCCAAGGCCAATGCGATCTGCGCCCAAGCAGTCGCACGGCACAGCACCCACCCCTTCCCCCTGCCGGGCTTCGACCCCTTGCATCCGCGGCCTGCCGATCTTCCGGCGGTCGGCAGGTACTTCGCCCGGTACGGAGGTGCAAGCGCGACGACCGCCCGGCTGGACGCGCTCGCCGCCCCGACGGGACATCAGCGCGAGTGGCAGGAACTGCGCGCCCTTATTAATCAAGCGGCCGCCAACGCCCAGGCCCCGGCCCCATTAAAGGAGTAAAGCAAATGACGAACGAACAAACGACACCCGATGCGATCATGCAACTGGGCCTGGCCTTCTGGGGGTCCAAGGCACTACTGAGCGCGGTCGAACTCGGGTTGTTCACCACGCTCGCGCAAGGACCCCTCACCGGCAAGGAGCTGACGGCCAAGCTGGGGCTGCAGCCCAGGGGCACCACCGACTGGCTCGACGCGCTGGTCTCGCTCGGCATGCTCGAACGGACCGTCGACGAGTACGCCAACACCGCGGCCGCCGGCCTGTACCTCGACCGCAACAAGCCCTCCTACATCGGCGGGATGCTTGAGATGGCCAACGCCGTGCTGTATCCCTCCTGGGGCTCGCTCACCGACGCATTGCGCACCGGCCGTCCCCATAACGAAGCCACCGCAGGCCAGGACTTCCTCGCGATGTACCAGGATCAGGGCCGCCTCAGGCAGTTCCTGCACGCCATGACCGGCCTCAGCATCGGCACCGCGCGGGCGATCACGGAGAAGTTCCCCTGGGACCGCTATCACACCGTCATCGACATCGGCGCCGCCGAAGGATGCGTACCAGTGCAGCTCGCGCTGCGCCACCCGCACCTGACCGGCGGCGGGCTGGACCTCCCTGCAACTAGGCCGGTCTTCGACGACTACGTCGCCGCGCACGGGCTCGCCGACCGGCTGCGGTTCTATCCCGGCGACTTCTTCGCCGGCCCGCTGCCAGCCGCCGACGTGCTGATCATGGGCCACATCCTGCACGACTGGAGCCTGCGGGAAAAGCTCACCCTGCTCCGCAAGGCCTACGACGCGCTGCCCGGCGGCGGCGCGCTCATCGTCTATGACGCCATCATCGACGACGACCGCCGGGCCAACACCTTTGGCCTGCTCATGAGCGTGAACATGCTCGTCGAAACCCAGGCGGGCTTCGACTACACCGCCACCGAGTGCCGCTCATGGATGGCCGACACCGGCTTCCGCGACAGCTACACCCAACCGCTCCCCGGGCCCGACTCGATGGTCGTAGGCATCAAGTAGCTCACCAGCGTCGGGCAGCTTGCGGCAGAACAGCTTGTTCTGTGCCACTCGGTCACGCTGAACTCGCCATCTGCTGACAGCCCAAAGTCGGCAGGGAGATCTGGTACCGGGGCGGGACGCTGTGGCCGCACCTTCCGTAGCCGACGAACAGTGTGCGGTGCCGGGATAGGCGGGTCAGCCCAGGGGTTGATCGCGGGTATCAACCCGGACTCCCACCCGGGGGCTGACGCGCCCGCCCGTGCCTCGGAGGCAGGCTGGCGGCATGAACATTTACCTGGTCAACGCGCTGCTCATCCTCCTGGTCGTCCGCCAGATCCGCGAGCACCAGCTCCACCTGCGGGCCCTGGCCGTCCCGGTCCTGGCCGTGGCCGCCGCCGCCGTCATGTTCCTGCACGCGGTGCCCACCGGCGGCAGCGACATCACGCTGGACCTGCTGTGCGCCTCGGCCGGCGCGGCCATGGGCGCGATCGGCGGCCTGGCCACCCGGCTGCGCCCGGGCCCCGACGGCCGCCCGCTGGGCCGGGCGGGAGTCCTGGCGGCGAGCATGTGGATCGCCGGCGTCGGGGCCCGGATGGTCTTCTACTTCGCCGCCACCCACGGCGCCGACCCGGCCATCGCCGCCTTCAGCATCGCGCACCACATCACCGGCCCGGCCGCCTGGACCGCCGCGCTGGTCATGATGGCCCTGGCCGACGTGACCGCCCGGCTGGTCACCGTCTACCTGCGCGGGCGCCGGCTCGCCGCCAGGGCGACCCCGGTCGCCGCGGCACCTGTCCCGGCCGGCGCCGGTGCCTGAGCTAGCATCCCGGGCCGCGCAGCCCCGACCGTACCGGTGAAGGCGCCGCCGACCGCGGCGCCTTCTTCATGCCGCCATACGGGTGGGATAGGACCGCTGGCCTGCTTTCTGGGGTTCGCCCGACGGTGCGGAGGCCGTCAGGCCTCACATGCATGCTGGATGTGACGCAGGACTTGATCTTGATCTTGATGGGTTCTCGAGCGGGCGCACATCGCCGGCCGGTCCTGCGGCTGCCTGTTCCAGCTGCTGGCGTGGCGGCCCGAAGGCGTGGTCAGGTCCGGCCGTCCCGGCACGGATGTGCGTCTGGCGGGATCACGGGGTGCTGCTAGATCCTTCACGCTGCGGCCGTCCAGCTGGACGTCGAAGATGAATGAGGGGCTGGCTCGTCGTTGCAGCAGGCGATGGTCTTGGACATCGTGCCGCTCCCGACGAAGGTCGTGCGGTCGGAATGACCTGGCGGGTCCGGTGCCGTTGCCGGCCATCTGCCACCCCGCCCCCCTGCCCAGCTGCGTCGGGTCGCCGGAATCGGTGATCGGGCCGCCGATCCAAGCGCGGTTGGCGCTGACGGACATAATGTCACCGGACCGCTGAAGGTGGTTTGCCTTCATGACGACACGAACACAATGTGCCCTTCGGCATGCGCGATGGCAGGCCCTGCGGCGACGTACAGGACCGTGCATGTTGCCGCGCAGCGGACGTCGATGGTCCTGGCGCCGCCCTCGGTGGCGACGAGCAGGTCGCCGGCCCGGATTCCGGCCCGCGCCAGCTCCGCCGCGGACAGCTGCAGGATGGCGTTGTCGCCTGGATGCCTGTTGCCCGCCGAGAAGCGGTCGGCGAGGTACGCGCCGGATGCTCGCGGCGGGACGAAACCGGCGGACTCCACCCCGATGTCGCCGCCGACCGGCAGGCCCGACCGCACCATGGTGACGACCTTGCCGGACGGGTCCACGGCGTAGACCCGGCCGCTGGCCTCATCCGGAGCGATCAGGTCGCCGCCGAAGCTGCCGAACCTCGCCGGCGCTACGACCATCCCGCCCTCCATGGCCGGCGCGCCAGCGGCGAGGGTGGACACCCGGCCGTCGCAGCCGATGCCGAACACTGTGGTCCGCCCGCCAGACCCGGCCGCCACGAGCAGCCGGTGCCCGAACCGGCCGGTGGCATCGAACGCGATCCCGGACAGGGAGCGGCCCGGTGGCAGGCTGGCGAACCGCCGCGCCTGCCCCTGCCCGCTGATCATGATGACACCCGGTCGCGCCCCCGGCTCGATGGCGAAGGCCGTATCGTTCCCGAACGAGCAGCGGGTCCCCCGGACCTGATCGCTGCTGGTGAGCACCAGGTAAGGCTCGGTGCGGGTCGCGGTCAGGTAGCCGCCCGCGCCGCGGGCGAACGGGCTCAGCGTGCCGTCGCGTCCCAGGACCAGCAGCCGCCCTGCCGCGGCCACCAGGAACGACCCGTCACTGCGAGGCCCGGCCAGATCCACCACGCCAGGTAGGTGCCGGAACACCACCCAGGCGGTCGGCGGCGGCGGGCCGACCCGCCCGGGGCTGCCCCCGCAACCGGCTACCGTGACCGCGGCGACGCCCAGGGCGAGATTCCGCAACCAGCGCACGGACACCAAATCTACGCCGGCCCGCGGCGCCGCAGCGGTACCGCGCGCAGCCGCGCCAAAGGGACGTCCGGTCCAGCATCTGCGCATCAGGCCTGACGCCGATCACGGTGCGCGGTCGAGGCGCCGTGGCCACCCGCATGCGGACCCGCCTGCTCGTCGACGGCTGCCGCCGATCCGGGAGAACGCGCGCGGACCCGCCTAAGTGGCCGTTGGCGTCCTTGATGCTTCTTGGCAGAGGGAACAGACGAGGATGATCTGGAGCGTTGTGTGCCGGTGCGTGGTTGGTGTGCTACCTCGGGGTCGGCACGTCGGTGGCTGCGGCGCGCAGGGCGTCGGCGAGGCGGGCGGCTGGCTCGGTGAGCGGGTGCGGGAGCCGGGCCAGGATGACGCGCCGTTGTTCCTGCGACCCGCCGCGCACGGCTAGGACCCGCACGCCCGGGGGGGCGATGGCCGCGAATGAGGCGGGCACGGTGGTCACTCCGCATCCTGCCGCGACCAGGTGCAGTTTGGTCATCCAGTCCCGGGCGGTGTGGGTGATCTTGGGTCGCTCGTCCAGCCCGGGCCAGACCCCCATCAGGGTCTCGTCTGCGGAGGAGGGGCTGGCGATCCAGCGCTGACCGCGTAGGTCTGCGACGTCGGCTGCGTTCTGGCGGGCGAGCGGGTGGGTGGCGGATACCGCGACGCACAGGCTGCGTTCGGCGAGTACCTGGAGATCCAGCGGGGGTGTCTCCGCGTCGGGTGGGCGGAACGGCGGCGCTGAGGCCAGCAGGGCCAGGTCCACGCTGCCGGCCCGCAGCGCGCGGACCAGCGCGGGGGTGCTGCCTTCCCGGGTGATGATGGTGATGGCGGGATGGGTGCGGCGCAGGGCCGCGAGGGCGCGGGGCAGCAGGCTGGCACCCGCGCTGGTGAACCAGCCCAGGCGGACCGTGCCCGCCTCGGCGGGCAGGCCGGCGAGCTCCCGCGCGGCGGCGTCGATCTGATCGAGCACGGTCGCGGCGTGGCGCAGCACGACATGCCCGGCGGTGGTCGGCCGCACCCCGTCGTGGCGCCGTTCCAGCAACGCTATCCCTGCCGCCCGTTCCAGCGAGGCGACCTGCCGGGAGACCGCGGACTGGGTGTAGCCCAGCGCGGCCGCTGCGGAAGTGAGGGTGCCCCGCTCGGCCACCTCGCGGAAGACTCGCAGCGCCACCAGCGACACATCGGCGAAGTCCATGACTGTTACGCATACCACGTATGCGTAACTCTCGCTAGACGCATGGCTCGGACATGCCTAGCGTGGTGGTCATGTCAGACGCGCGTATCGCCCTGGTCACCGGGGCCAACCAGGGCCTCGGGTTCGCTTTCGCCGCCGGCCTGGCCGCCCGCATGGACCCCGACGACCTGGTCCTGCTCACCGGGCGCCATGCCCGGCGCGTCGCCGACGCCGCCGCCGCGGTCACCACGCGCGCCCGGACGCGGAGCCGGGTGATCGGCCGGGTTCTCGACGTCGCCGATACCGGCGCCGTGGCCGGGCTGGCCGCAGAACTGGCTGACCGCCACGGCGGGGTGGACATCGTGATTTCCAACGCGATCGCCGCGCTCACCCCGGACCAGCCGCAGTCCGAGCAGGCCGACGAATTCATCGACGTCGCCAACGCGGGCACCCATGCGGTGCTGCGTTCTTTCGGCCCCGTGCTCCGGCCCGGCGGCCGGCTCATCGTCGTGGCCAGCTCGCTGGGCACACTCGGCCACCTGGACCCTCGCCTGCAGCCGCTGTTCGACGGGGCCACGTTGGAGGAGGTCGAGGCGGCCGTGGAATCCTGGCGGACCGCCATCCACAACGGCACGGCCGAGGAACAGGGCTGGCCCCGCTGGATCAACGTGCCCTCCAAAGTGGCCCAGGTCGCCGCGGTGCGCGCGGTCGCCGCACAGCGCCGGGCGGCAGATCTGGCCGAGGGAACCCTCGTCGCCGCGGTGTGCCCCGGACTGGTGGACACCCGGGCGTCCCGGCCATGGTTCGACGACTACAGCCGCGCGCAGACCCCCGAGCAGGCCGCGCGGGCCGTGCTCGACCTAATCCTGGCCGGCCGGCTCGACCCAGCGACCTACGGCGAACTCATCCAATTCGGCCAGGTCCTGCCCTGGCACAGCGGAACACCATTCCCCAGCCAGGACCAGATGCTCAGCAGGTAGAACAGGGCCAAGCGCACCCCTGGCCATGGCCGGCGAGCTTCCTGCATCTTTCCGACCGGCAAATTCGGCAGCCGCTGCTGCTGGCGGCGACGAGGCGGACGGGGCGGAGAGGGAACGCAACCGTTGAAGGGAGTTTCCCGTACCGCGCCGGCAGGTTCAGCAGGTCAGGTGCAAGATGGCGTTGGTGTCCTTGGTGGTCTGAGCCAGCACGCCGATCGCCTCCGCCGTGGGCACGACGACGAGGTCGATCTTGCGGCGGCGGACCTCCTCCCGGACCTGCTGCAGCACCGGCAGCGCGCCGTCGGCGCCAGTGCCGATCACCAGCCGGCGGCATCGCCACGGGATGTCCCCCGCGGCCGAGAGCGGAGTGTGCCAGTACGCGCCGCGGAACCTCCGCGATGCAGCCTTCTTGCGCTTCCGGATCTTCCCGCGGTCGATGACTAGGTCGTGATCGTAGGTCACGCCGTCGACCCGGATGGACCCGAAGGAGTAGTGGTGAATCGCATGCTGACGCTCCTTACCCGCACCGGGATCGTACGGCCGGTACCGGCGGCCGGTCCAGGTCCGGCAACGATCAGTTGTCCGGGCGCGATCACGGGTCGCGAACGGGTGACCGCGGCAGCGGATCGGCTGTCCGGTGATCAGCTTGCTCTGCTGAGCCTTGGTCAGATGTACCACCACCAGGTCGTAGGCGTGACCGATCAGCTCTAGCACCTCTTCATCCGGCACGGAGCCGTCGAGCGTGATGGTGTTCCAGTGCCGCTTGCTGAGGTGATAGCCCACCGTGACCGCGGCATGCCGGCCACGCAGGCCGCTGTGCGGTCCTAGACTCGCAGTCACGTTCTGTAACTGGCGCTGATCCGCGGCAGCGCGCAAGTAGCCGCCGTTCTGCGCGGCTGGTGCTCACTTGGCGATCGTCAGCGGGGCGCTCAGATGAGGTCATTCTAGCGTATAGCGCCCTGTCCGCTCATACCCTCCGATAGCCGATGATCCGTCTTTCTTGGCGAGCTCTATGAGCGATCACCGATGTCGCGCTGGCCGGCCGAGGGCGCTCTTCCTTCGCTCGGGGCTCACCGGATGGGTAGGACCTGCACAGAGGATCCCGCGTGCTGCAGGCGTGACCGCGAGCAGTACCGTGCCCAGCAACCCGGCGATCCGCTGGATGTTGCTGATCTGCTGATCGTCCGCCTGTCTCGGCCGCTGCCCAGCGGGTTCGGCCCCAAGGTCAACAGCAGCCTCAGCCACCGCCACCTCGACCTGGTCCTCCACGGCATGCGCGCGGCAGCCCAGCAGCCCCCGGAGCTCAGTGGCTCCGCGCTCACGAGTTGGTAGTAGGGGGGTATCAGGATCAGCGAGCCGAACAGCCCGGCCATCAGCAGCAAGTTGAGCGCGGCGGCGGCACAGCAGCGACACGTCGATCAGGGCGCGCGACTCCAGGAACGACAAATAGCCGCGGGATACCCGGCCGTAAGCCTCGCGTGTCGCCGGAGCAAGGCCGCGATCGGCCATCTCCGCTTCCCGCGCAGCGTCAAGCGCCACGAACTGGTTCCCGGTCGGCTGCGAGCCTCCGCCGCCGCGTTTACGAACCGACAGATCCACCCGGCCGGTTGCCACGTAGGAGTCGAACACCGCGACCAGGCGCCGATAGCCGGATCGGCGCTGGGCGCTGAACCGGCCCGTGCGCGGGCTGGTCGTCAACGACGCGAACCCGGCACCCAACGTCGGCGTGTAAATGCCGGTGCCGTGCCGTCGCGCATAGCCGGTCAGCGCCCTGATCGTCTTCTCGTACGGGCCGATCGTCGATCCCATGTAGCCGGCCGAGCGCAACTCATCGAGAACAACCCCGCCGATCCTCGTGATCGCCGTATCCATCGCCGTCTCCTTCCCATCGGGACATGGACACGACAGACGCTAACGACGAGCTGGACCGTTAAGCCGAGGAATCAAACGGGCAAGACCACGCGACATGGCCGGATCAGGATTCCTCGGCTTAACGCAAACCTCGGCATAATCGGAGTGAAAGATAGCACCCGCGGCGAGCGGGTAATTGCGGGCGGCCATCTCGATGGCCTTCTCGATGAGCGGGGTCTTGTAGTTATCGTCCGCGGCCCAGCCGATCACGGCTTTGGTGTGGCAGTCGATGACCGTGGCCAGGAAAAGCCAGCCCTCCCAGGTCGGGATATAGGTAATGTCACCGACCATTTTCTGGCCGGGCGCCGCGGCGGTGAAATCCCGGGCCACCAGGTCGGGGATGTCGTGCTCCTGGCCGTCGCCCTCGGTCAGGCTGACCCGCCAGGGCCGCGGCTGGCACGGCTCCAGGCCCAGCTCGCGCATCAGCGACCGCACCAGCTCCGGCCCGGCCGGCACGCCCCAGGCCGCCAGGTCCGCGTGCACCCGCCGGTACCCGTACGTCCCATCCGAATCCTCGAAGGACTTCCTCACGTACAGCGCGAGTTCCCCTCGCCTTTTCGCCGCCGCTGATTCCGGCGCATTCCGCCAGTCATAGAACCCGGACCGCGAGACCTCCATCCACCTGCACATTTTCACGATCGACGGCACGTACTGCTCATCTGATTCCTGGTAAGCCGCATACTCCGCGTCGATGAACTCGAATTTCTCGGTCACCGATGGTCGCGGGCGAAGTATGCCGCGGCTTTTTTCAGGAACTCGAGCTCCATTTTCTGTTCCCGCGTTTCCCGCTCGAGCTCGCGCAGCCGCGCACGCTCATTCACGGTCAGCGGCGGCTCTTCGCCGGCATGCTCACGGCGGTAGGCGGCCACCCAGTTACCGAGGGTGCCTTCGTTAATACCGAGCTCCTTCGCCACGCGGGCAATCGGACGCGAGGTCTCGATCACCATCTTCACGGCTTCCTCCTTGAATTCGGGAGAGAAGCTCTTCTTCGGTCGAGGCAATTACTTCACCTTTCCAGACGTCCATCCTATTGGATGGACTGTCCGGAAGCTTCGGCGCACCCCAGTCATCGTCGGATCGTGGAACTCACCGCAGGCCGCCATGACGGCCCGAGGTCCGGGGACCAGGAAGGCTCCAGGTGATGACTGCCTCTGCGGGAAGGGCTTCATCTGCCGGGCCTGCAGCCCGATCCACGGTTGGTTCCTCGGCTGCACCCAGTTCAGGGTCACCGGATGCCGACATGCCTGGACGATCGACGGCAGGAGACTGCCGAGGAATTAGAAATCATGCGCCGCTGGCGCGGCGCTGCCGTGGGATCCGAAAACCGGGTCCCGCGCCGCTGGCGCGTGCGGATCGTAGCTGGCCGGGGTCTTCGGTGGTGGACGGGTGGCGGCGGGCTGGGCATTAGGTGCACAGTGGTGCTGGCGCGCCGCCTGCCGTCACCGACCGCCTATGGACCGTTCGAGGCCGTGAATTAGATTGCTGCCGGAGCCCCGTGCCGGGTAACCCCCGTTGCTGCTGCGTGCGCGTGTGTCAGTCTCCTGTACTGATTCCGGGGCTCTGGCGGGCGGCGCGCCTGTTCCCATCCGCAGGGGGGTGCCGCTGCAGGAGGTGGCCAGGCGCATGATGGTGCGGTACGAGCGCGTCGCCGGGCCGGCCGGCACCAGCATGCCGCCACCGTGGCCCGCTCGATCGCCAACCCGGACTGGCAGGCGCAGACGCTGGCGACGGTGGCCGAGGCGCTGGCGGCGAGGGGAGAAACGAGACAGGCGTGCCACGTGGCTTCGGTGGCGTGCCGTCGGACGGTGGACAATGGCGCTGGTGCCGGTGTTGTCGCTGGAACCGTCGGCGATCAGAGTGCCCACCGACCCGTAATGGAGGCAGCCGCAGCCGCAGGACAGACGTAGTTGCCTGGTAGTCAGGTCCCAAGCGGCAGACGTGAAGCTACCCCCCAATATGGTCGGCGGCGAGAAGTTAAGCTGTGCCGACTGTTCGGGTACCGCACTAGCGGAACCTTCCGGGCTAGCCAGTGAGGAAGCCGCATCTGCCCAGGTCACGGGCCCTGTTTCGACCCGGTCCGCGTAGTACCTAACTCAGCGTTTTGGTGCGTAGTCCTTGAGGCCGAAGAGGTCGTAGAGGCGGCGCTGGGTGGTGTCTTGCTCGGTGAGCATGCGCCGGGCACGGGGCCGTCCCCGCTCGCCCTGGTAGAGGAGCACGGTCTCTTCGATCCCGGAAAGGCTGGAGAGCAGCGCGCGCACCGAGAGGTGGAGCCCTGCTTTGCCGGCCTCGCGCACCATGAGCTTCGCGACCATGAGGCCGAGCACGCAGTAAAAGACATGGACGCGGATCTTGTGCTCGGTGAAGTGGAACATCGGCGAGAACGAGACGACTTTCGTGTCCTTCATCTGGCGGAAGTCGCCCTCGACGGCCTCCTGGGAGCGGTAGTCGGCGACGATCTGTGCCGTCGGGGCCTGCTCGGGGGTCTTGTCGCTGAAGAGG
>WNFY01012093.1_pt1 | contig 13985 bp, 12 predicted proteins | sample 5400091 | NCBI WGS metagenome assembly WNFY01 (sample SAMN13153364, study PRJNA577476) | soil metagenome | isolation source: 60 cm soil or saprolite under grassland replicate 1 | place: USA:California | collected 2016-06-15 | reverse complement strand
CAATCTCTGCGCCTCCGCGCCTGTGTCCAGTCTTAGGAACGCTTGGTGGTTTCCTAATTTAGCGGTTTCCGGAAATTACAAGTGTAATAGAACGGGGGCCCAAAACTCCTTTCAAAGATAAGGCCCACGTTCCGCGTCCACCGCTTCAGCTCTTCGCGTGACACGAAATCGGGATCACCAAAGATTTCTGTAATCGAAAGCCGCCCAGCCGGTTTGAGAACGCGCACAGCTTCACGAAGAGCGGCTTCTGCATCCCCCACCTCCCCCAGCACCGTCACCATGAAGGCGCTGTCGAACGCATTATCTGCGAAGGAAAGCGTTTTCGCGTCACCCTGATGGCGCGCATAATTGCTGAGACTACGTTCTTTCAACCGCGTCTCGGCGATATCGAGCATTCCTTTCTGATAGTCGAGTAGCGTGAGCTTTCCGCCGGTCAGGAATGTCGCAATCGAAGGGCTGAAGTAGCCAGGACCGCAGCCTATTTCCAAAACGTGATCTGTGGAGTTCAATCGCATCCGGCGGATTAACAATGATGGAGGGCAGATCAGGCGCCGCAGTGGATTGAGAAGCAGTGACGCGTATTCGACGGGATAGATTCCCTTGCCGGTCACTCGCGACCAAGCGTTTCTCTCAGTCTTCCGTGCCATTATGGCGCCAAGCTATCTAAGCCGACATTTCCCATATAGCTGGTCGAGCCAATCACGTCTAATGGAAAAGTGCCCTCGTTCACGAAAAGGACGAACTGATGTGCCCCGGACACCGAGTGGATGTCTCGTAAAGGCATTTGAAACTCTCCAGACTCCGCTTTTTTCGCCGCTTTTGGGGCATAATCGGTTGAAGTTGGCAGCTGCAACGAGCGGCCGGTGTGAGTCGATCTGACGCAATCAGCGGGAAACCAACGTCCGGCTCCGATGCCACCTCGCCAGTCGCGCGCGAATTGACCAAGGACTGAATTCCACGTGCGCCGTGACAAGGCGGCGCTTTTCCAGCGGGTGCAAGCCCCGCCCGGCTATCGCTCCAGCCGGAAGCAACCGGGGCAGGCATGGAGGAGACGAAATGTCTGAAGCCCCCGGATAGCGGTCACGAATTGGTGACCGCGCGAGTGTGCAGGCCGCAACGCGAGTGAACGCTGAGCAAACCTCACATGGCGCGGTTCAGGTCAAGGGGCCGCATCAGGTCAGCATTTGATAAACCTCCAGTTGCTTCGGCATCCCAGGTCTGAGCCCGATTTGTATGACGCGGCCCGGATTTCCGGGCACGATCAACCTCACATACGGTCGCCGTCCATGACGGCTGCACCAAAATCCCGCTTGCGGCGCACAGGGCTCAGGAAGACGAGAACCATTCTCGAAAACGGCGTTTTAGGCCATGGCTTGCTTCGGTTCGTCCACCTGGATCCGCCAGGACTGATCAGGTCCTTGCGGATGAGGTCAGATCGTCGCCGGCGCCTTCATCACGGCTCCCTCGATAACGACGCCGGCGTAGAGCAACTCGCGCATCGCGTCGCGCATGCCGTAGTCGCTCGCCTCTTCGGGCGCGAGGCCGAGCTTCAGCGCTGAGAACGGCGCCTGGAATGCCGCGCCAGTTTCTGCGCCCGCGATGACCCGCGCCCCGATGCGCGCCGCGAGGCCGCCGCCGAGCCGGGTCGCGAGCGCTCCCTCGCCGATCCCTGGCACGAACAACGCTCCGACGTTGAGCGGATCGAGCATCGACGCGGCGGTGCCGACCGCAAATGTCGTCGGGCCGGCATGGGTCGCGGCGTAGCGCGACAAGACACTCTCGCGCTGAAGGGACTCGGCCTTCTGCTGTCCGATGATCTTGGCGAGCGCCTCGGGCATCGGCTTGTCGCCGATCGGGATGATTGTCCCGGCGGCGTCGCGCGGCGCATAGGCCTGGTTGTATTGCTCCGGTGCCATGTCGGGCGAGACGGTCGGCTCCGGTGGCAAGACGCCCGCTTCCGGCGCGAAGCCGGCGCTGTTGGCGAGGAAGCGATCAAAGAAGCTTGATCCCTGGACCGTGCCGCGCTCACCAGCACGAGCGAGCCAGCCAGTCGCGGCGTCGGCGAGATTGGCGCCGACGAACGCGCCGAGCCCCGGGTTTGTGGCGCGCGAATAGCCTTCCTCTGCTGCGGCGAGCGGTGTCTGAAACGGGCTGCCGTCGGCGATGATTTCGGGCATCAGCGGCTTTCGTCGAGCATTCTCAGCCGAGCGGCAGCTATCGCGTCGGCATCCGTTGCCGCAGCCCCTGGCGTATACAATTCTCGAAGCGGAGTCGCTGATATCCGCGGCGCGTTGAATGGCACCGCGACCGGATTGCCCATCTTGTCGGTGACCTAGCGGCCCATCGGATCGATCAGCAGCAGCCGATCAGCCTTTGGCCCAGTGATCCATGTCGGCGCGGCGCGCACCATGTCGACGTATTCCTGCGGCTTCGGCTCGGCTGGAGATGCGCCGTAGCGCGCCGGCACATCGACATTGTCGAGATTGAGCCCGTTGAGCGTCGCGCGCGCATTCTCGCTGACCGCAGGCATGTTGGCCGCCGGCACCCGGCCCCCGCCGTGATCGCAGGACGGCAAAGCAACCGCGCGGCCACCCAAGGAGCGGCTTTATCCTCTCGGGCAAGTCGGCTAGAAATGGCCATGCGCCGGGGCAGCGCATTCTGGGGACGTAAGCAAAACGGGCGATCGGTAATGAATGACGGTATGGCGGCACCTGCTTCCGGCTTGCGAGAGGTGCCAAGGAAGACGGCGCCAACCTTGCTGGGCGCTGCGCCGCGGCGTCCAATCGTGATGGTGCTCGGCATGCATCGCAGCGGCACCTCCCTGTGCTCGCACGTGCTGAGCGCGCTCGGCCTCGACATGACCGACAACATGGCCGCGCCGGGGCACGAGGTGCCGGCCCAGGACAACCCGCTCGGGCATTGGGAGCGCTGGGCGATCGTCGAGTTCCACGACCGGATCTTGCGGTTCTTCAATCGCGGGTTTTTCAGTCCCGGCCACGATTTTGCGTTGCCAGTGGCATGGTGGGCCGACCCGCGCGTCGCCGAGGTGCGGCGCGAAATCACCGCGTTTCTCGAGCAGCGCATGGGCAACGGCTATTTCGGCTTCAAGGATCCGCGCACGGTGCGGTTGATACCGATGTGGCACCAGATCATCAGCGAGCTGAAGCTTGCCCCCAAAATCGTGTTCTGTCTCCGCAATCCAGCCCAGGTCGCCCGCTCGCTTCACCTTCGCGACGGGTTCAGCCTTGATACCGGCGAATATCGCTGGTTTTCCTACACGGTCGATTTCTTCCGCTACACGAAATCGGCCGAGATCTGCACGATCGAATATGAATCCTGGTTCGACGATCCGGCCCCCAACCTGACGAAGTTGCGGAACTTCCTCGATTTGCCGGAGGACTGGGCGGAATTCGACCTGGATCTGTCGATCGCCGGCCTCGTCCGTCACGAACTGCGGCACGACGACGCGCGGCTGAGCGAGGCGAGCCAGCCGCTGATCCGCTCGGTGTACAAACTGGCGCGCCGGGCCGAACACGACACCGCGGCGCGCGAACAGGCGCAAACGATCGCTGCCCAGTTCGTCACGTTTCAGCAGCTGCAGGGCGCTTTTCAGCGCGATTTCGAGCAGCAGGCCGCGGCCGCCGCCCGGCTGCCTGCGCTGGAGGAGGAAGCCGTGGCGCTGCACGAGCGGGCGGCAGCGGCGGAGGCGTTGGAGGCCGAGGTCGATCGACAACGCGCCCAGCTTGCAGATCTTGCGCGCGAGCGGGACGAAACGGCGGCGGCACTCGCGTCGGCGCGGGCGGAAATCGAGGATCTGAGGAATGCCGTCGCGCTATCGGAACGGGAGGCGGACGAGCGCACCGCGGCGGCGACGGCGATGCAGAGCAAGTTCGGCGAGATCCACGAAGCTCTGACCGAGGCGCAGAAACGAGCCGAGGAGGGCGATAGCGCCGCCGCGGCGTTGCGGGCCGAGATCGTAGCGGTGCGTGGAGCGCTCGTTGACACTGAGCGCCGGGTCGTGGAAGCCGAGGCAGTTCCCGAGATCCGGACCGAGCTGGCTCGGCTCGCTGACATGCTCGCGCGCGCCGAGCAGGAAATCTGGGAGCGGGCCGGGCTGATCGAGACGATGCGGGCCGAAATGCTCTCGTTGGGCGAGGAATTGTCTCAAAACCAACGTGATGCTTTGAAGCCGCTTGCCGAGGTGGCACGACTGGGATCTGAGATCGCCGGGCTGCATGAGACTATGGCGGATACCGAGCGCGAGACCGCGGGGCTGCGCGGAATGGTGGCGCGGGCGCGACGCGACGCCGAACACAGCGCCGCCACCGTCAAGTCGCTGGAAGGCGAACTCGCCGCAGCCCAAAGCGCGCTGGGGGCAGCCCGACAAATCGGCCGGGCGGCGATCAACGCCTTGGCCATGGGCAATCGGGCCCCGCTCGATCGCCATCCCCGATTTAGGTTCAGACTCCGCCACCGGACGATCATCACCCGCGCTGACCGCGCCCGCGACGCCGGGGAATGGCAACGCGCGGCGGGACTCTATGGCATCGCGCTCGAACGCACTCCCAACAACGCGCCGATCTGGATCCAGTACGGACACGCGCTGAAGGAGTCCGGCAGCCCGGCCGAGGCCGAGACCGCCTATCGCACCGCGATCGCCTACGCTCCGGCCGATGCCGATGCGCATTTGCAGCTAGGTCACGTGTTGAAGCTGCAAGGCAAGCGCGCCGAAGCCGAGGTGGCTTATCGGCGGGCCTGGGCCCTCGACCGTTCCTTGGCCGACGCGGCGCGCGAATTGGGCGCGTTCGGCTGGACGAAGCAACGCCTTGCCGAGGCAATGGACCGTTTCACGGCGACCCCGGCGCGGGACGAACCGCGCGCCACAGCGTCGATCAACGGGCCGGAGCGACGCTCCAGCATGAGACGCCGCAAGGAGGGGCTGATCACCCACGCCGACCGCGCCCAGCGCGCGCGGCAATGGCCGCTCGCCGCGCGGCTCTACCGTAGGGCGCTCGACCGCAACCCCGATAACCCGCCGATCTGGGTGCAATACGGCCATGCGCTGAAGGAGTCCGGTAGTTTCCCGGATGCGGAGGCCGCTTACCGTCGGGCGCTCGGATATGATTCGACCATCGCTGACTCGCATCAGCAGCTCGGCCAGGTGCTGAAGCTGCAAGATCGGACGGAAGAGGCGCAGGCCGCCTATCTGCACGCGTTCGCCCTCGACCCGTCGCTGCCCCATGCGCCCCAGGAATTGGTCGGACTCGGCTGGTCGGAGCGGGCGCTGACCGAACTAAAACTTCTGGCCGAGCCTACGCCTTATCTGGTCGAGCCTACGCCTCATAACGGGCACGACGTCGCTGAGCCGACGCTATCAGCGTCTGCCCTGGCATCACAGCTTGCTCCTCCGGTCGCGGATTCGAACCTCGACCCGACACTCTGGTTCTTCATTGGCGATACGATCGACTGGTTGCAGGCGCACGAGCAGGTGACCGGCGTCGGCAGGGTCACGGTCGAGTTGTTCCTCGCGTCGCTCGATCGAGAAAGCGAGCACCAGGCGATTCCGTGCGTTCTCGACAATGACGGCCGAGATCTTGTGTCTGTCTCGCGCTTCGAGACGGTGTTCTATCTAGCTTCAAGGATGGGCACGCACACGGTATCCGATCTCCTGAACGGTACTGACGAACCGGCGCCTCCAGCTGTGCCCCTGCCCTCGCCTCGGTTTGGCGATCATGTCGTATTTACCGGCGTCGTCTGGACGCCCGCCTACACGGACCTGTTCCGAAGGCTCTCGGAGAATGGGATCAGCTTCAGTGTATTCGTATACGACATCATCCCCATAGAGCAGCCCGGTCTTGTCGACGCGCTGCATCGTGAGGGGTTTCTTGACTGGCTGAAGGCCACGATCACGTTGGCGAGCGTGATATTCGTCTCCAGCGTCATGATAAAGAATCAGATTCTGAAGTGGGCGGTTATTTCCGGCATGTATGTAAGGGGCGAGATCGTTCCGATAAAATTCGGCATGCGAAATATTGAGAACGTGCGTTCGTGCAACGACCTGAAAGCAGATGTGGTGACGTCCCGAGTCAAGCTGGAATCGTTCGTGCTATCGGTTGGGACAATAGACAACCGGAAGAACCAGGCTCTCCTGTGCCGACTGTGGAAACGGCTTGTTTCCGATCTCGGCTTTTCCCGAGTGCCGCAGCTTGTTCTGGTGGGCCGGGAAGATCTGAAAATCGCCGATCTGGACGTGGAGGTGGCGTCCCTGGTGAAGGCATCCAAGATTGTGGTGCTGGAGGGACTCTCGGATGCCGAGCTGGTGGGACTTTATCGTGCATGCCTGTTCACGTCCTTGCCGTCACTAAGCGAGGGGTACGGGCTTCCAGTTGCCGAAAGCCTCCAACACGGCAAACTCTGCATCTCGTCGGACCTCGCGGTTATCCGGGAGCACGCCGGTGACCTGCCCTGGTATTTCGATCCTGCAGACGAAACAACCGCCTACGATCTGCTTCGCCAGGCCATTGAGGATCCAGATGCCCGAACGGCTGCCGAGCGGCGCATAACCCGGCTTTATCGACCCTGCACCTGGACATCGAGCTACAGGACGATATCCGAAGCCGCATACGGGCGATCCGGGGGCCGCGCCGCTTCGAATCCCGCTCCCATTAAGCCTTATCGCCCAGTTATTCCTGGTGTGCCCGCGGCGGCTCCGCTAACAACCTTGCAACAATGATGCGTTCGTCCAGGAGGGTTGGTTGCGCGCTCTTGTTGACGATCTTGAGCATACGCCAGCAGCGGGCGCGGTCGGTCCCTGCTTTCTTTTCCCGGACAACACTATCCAAGAGGCTGGTGCGGCAATCGATGAAGGGGGATTTCCGGTGCGTTTCGGTCGCGGGCATAGCGCGGAAAACGCGGAGTTCCTCGTTCCGGAGTACGTCGACTATGTTTCGGCGGCAACGCTGTTGCTGACCCGAGAGCTGTTCATGGCGGTCGGAGGCTTCGATCTCGCTTATGAGCCCGCCTATTATGAAGACGTGGATCTTTGCTTCAAGATCCGCTCCGTGGGGCGGAAAGTCCATTATTGCCCCGACGCCAAGGTCATTCATATCGAGGGATCTGCGGCCAATAACGACCCCATTGCCGAATCACGCCGTAAGGCGCTCGGCGATCTCAACCGGGAGAAATTCACCTCACGTTGGGGCGCTTATTTGAAGAATCGATCTGATGCAGATCTGGAAAGCGTGAGCAGGAGTCTTCGGTATAATGAAGCGAGCCGGCTAGAACGGCGTGCCTGCGCCGAGGCAGGCAGGAAGGTTGCAGCCGTATTCACGCCGTTTGCACTCACCCCCGGGGGAGGTGAGCGCTATCTGCTCACGTTGGCTTCCGCTTTGGCGGCGGACTATGCGGTGAACATCGTCACGCCGCATCCATATAGCTATCTTCGGTTGCTGAGTCTGGGTCATGAATTTTCCATCGACTTGTCGGCGTGCAAGCTGATGACGGAGAAAGAGTTTCTTTTAGGCCCGTGCCCGGATTTCATGGTGACGATGGGCAACCATGTGGTTCCGCCGTTAGCGGCCCGAGCAGCGACCAGTATCTATATCTGCCAGTTCCCGTTCCCGATGCCTACGGAAGTCATCCGGGACACCAAGCGATTGCTCGAAGGATATCGTTCGATCATTTCCTATTCGGAATACGCCAAGGCACATATTGTGGCACGGTTGAGCGCGTTTCAGTTGCCGACGCGGCCCGTAGAGGTTATTTACCCCCCAGTGCCGTCCATTGGCGGCGATGCCGGTCGAAAGAAACCTATCATTCTTAGCGTGGGCCGATTCTTTTTGGGTGGGCATAGCAAACGGCATGATGTGATGATTTCGACCTTTCGTGCCCTCATAGAGCGATCTGATGCAGAACTAGAACTGCATCTTGCTGGTTCGTCGATGCCCACACCGGAGAATATTGACCATCTCAACCACCTCCGCGAGATGGCGGAGGGGCTTCCCGTAGTATTTCACGTTAATGCGCCAGCGGAAGAGCTTTTTGGCCTTTACCGTGATGCAGCCATATACTGGCATGGAACTGGCTTGGAAACTGATCTCGATCGAAGGCCAGAGGAGGCGGAGCATTTTGGGATCAGCATCGTGGAAGCCATGTCCGCGCAATGTGTTCCGCTTGCTTTTAACGCCGGTGGCCCGCGCGAGATCATTACGCATGCAGTCGATGGATTCCTATATGGATCACGAGAAGAGTTGATGGAGATGACTTGCCAACTCTTTCGGGAAGAGTCGTTAGTTCAGCGACAAGTGACCGGACGGGCGGCTGGCCAGAGAGCAGCCGCCTTTTCGCCATATAACTTTATTGCAAAAATACGTGGGATAGCCGCTTACCCGCCATCACCCGTGCTTTCTGGACGTGGCCGATCTGCCTGACCAACCATGCGCCGTGTACTAAATTCCGAGCGCATTCAAATCACAGCATAATCCGCGAATGCGGGATGATACTGGATGATCGGTGCAAAAAGTAAGCTAGCGCCGAGCATCGAGCACGAAAACGCCGGAAATTTCCTCACCCACGATGCCGTGTGAAACTGATGACCAGAACACCATCTCCGCGTGCGAGAACCCTGCCGACCGCGCCATGTCCAACAGGGACCAAGCCGGTAACTGAAACACAAGCGAACCGCCGCCAGGATCAACCGGATTGCCGTGATAAATCGGTTCGTGCAGGTGCTCAACCGCACCCGCGCGCTCCACGGCCATGGTGATTTGATCGGGTCGATCATACAGAAACGGCACGGTGGCGAGTAAGTGGCCGCCAGGTCGTAAAATGCGCGCCGAATCCGTCAGCGCGGCAGGCAAGTCGGGCACATGCTCAAACACGTCGCCGCTGAGTATTACGTCAAAGCAGGCGTCTTTGAAGCCGGATCTGGTAATATCAATGGCGGGTATTGGGAACAGCCATTCCCGCTGATAATCGTTGGCTGCGTATTCAGAACCCAAAAACCTGGGATAGCGGCCTCTTAGCACCAAGGCTAAGGGAGTGATTGCCTCATGGGCATAGATGCGAAGCTCATGTGGGTTTCCTTCGTGCGGAAGGTCGGCTAGCATATCGAGCAAAGCCCTCTGCCTTGAGTTCAATCCTGCGGCAAAGAACCGCTCGCGGTGCGATGTGCTGCTGGCGTCAATGAGCTCGGGAGGTATGTGCCCAAGGAACGAAGAGTTGATACCCGTTGCGGTGCCGTAGTCTACTAAGCTGCGGATATACGCACGATCAAAAATCTCGGGGCAGCGGGACGCAAACTGCTGCCATTCTTCGCGAGACCGCAATCGCTTGCGCACTTCTCGCTTCGCGAGACCGCAATCGCTTGCGCACTTCTCGCTTCGCTGCAAAACTCGTCGGTTGTTTTCGGTCTGAGACATCCGGCCCGCCTCCAGTCAGATTTGTGCCGTTACGCTTTTCTCTCATAAGACTCGTTGCCGGGTCGCTCTACGGTAGCCGCAGCTTTTCCAGCAGTCCATTCGCGACCGAAATGCGTTGCCTTATCCACCGTTCGACCGTAACATATTGATACACGTTCGTTGTCATTCGGAACAATACACCATGGCGGAGCCGACCCACGCCCAGCCGCGACCAGCAGCGCCCCGCCTGGATGTGACGGCCGCCGTTCGGCAAATCTATCGAGCGCTCCTTGGCCGAGATGCCGACGCACAGGGGCTCGAATATTGGAGTTCGGTCGCGGCGCAGGCTGAGAGCCTCGCCCCGGCGCTTGAGGGCATCATCACGAGTGAAGAATATCGTTCCGAGCAGTTACGTCGAGGCGCGTCGCACGTGCATGATCTGGCGCTGTTCAACGGATACGCGGATTCCGATCTCGCGATCCTAACGGCATTCAGGAACCCGAACGCCAAGGCGGAGGCAGGTTTCGTTGTCGACTTCCTCGGCGGCCGTACTCGGGTGACCTCCCTCTGGAGTGACGCGCGTCGGCTCGATGGACAGGTGCTCGACTTGCCAGTTCCTGCCGATTATCACGCTGAGGCCGCCGAATGGATCGGCGTCCTGAAAAGCGTGCAGTCCGCGGGCGATCGCTGGGTCGGCATCGAACTCGGAGCCGGACTTGGACCCTGGATCGTCGCCGGCGGCAATGCGGCCCGTCGGAAAGGCATCACGGATATCCGGTTATACGGGGTTGAGGCGGACGCGCAGCATTTCGAACTGCTGAAGCAGAACCTTGCCGACAACGGCTTTGTTCCGCATCCGCACAGATTGTTCCATGCGGCAGTCGGCGCCGAGCCGGGAACGGCGCTGTGGCCCGCCCTGGATGATTCCCGCGACGACTGGGGTTCACGACCGGTCCTGAACAACGAGGGCATGGTCGGGACGGACCATCTTGGGAGAACCCTGGCAAAGACTGTCCTTGTCGAGATCGTGTCGATGGCTGGTCTCATTAAAGCAGAACTCCGTTGGAATATGGTTCACATTGATGTGCAGGGCCATGAAGTGGAGATCTGCGACTCGTGCATCGAGAAGCTCAATCATCGCGTCCAGTGGCTGATTGTCGGCACGCACTCGCGCAAGCTCGATGGAGACATGCTGGGATTGATGTATTCTGCCGGATGGGTGTTGGAAAACGAGAAGCCGACTAAGTTCAGCTTTTCGCGCGCTGCGCCCTCTCTCGAGGCGATGACTCAAGTCGACGGGATCCAGGTATGGCGCAATCCACGGATGGATCCGCTTGTTTCAGAGTGAAAGCCGATCGAAGCGATCGAAGACGCAGGCACGCATCTGCTGTTCGGAGATACTCCACCCGCGATCAATCAACGGGGGTCGAATGTGTCCTACCTGTTGGCGTGGAAAATGCCCCGACTTGCGCCGTGAAGGGGGTGGTGTCGATAAACCACCCGCGAGAAACCTACATCTTTCAGCATGGCACTGACGCAGGCAGGATTCGGGCCCCACCAGTTCGTCGGGTCTTCATTGAGCTCGTTTGTCGGATAAAAGACCATCGCCGGCTTTGGCACATCGAGCGCGTCCAGATGCGTCTCCAAGATCATGGTTTGCCTAACCAGAGGTGCTATCCGTTCGATCGCAAGGAATGGATTCCGCAGGTGGTACAGGACGCCCGCCAAGAGCACGATGTCGAATGTTCCGATCCGCTCCCGAGTCATGTCCAGCACATCGATGTCGACATCCATCAGCTCCGGTGCAATTCGAGATCGCGCCAGCTCGAAGGCCTCTCGGCACCGGCGGTCCCTATGCCACATGAAATGGTCGGCGGCGAGCACGTGCGCTGCTCCTCGCCGCAAAGCCTCGAAGCTGTTGAACCCGTCAGAGCAGCCGATGTCCAGGACAGATTTACCGGCAAGGGGCATGTTGAAATAGGCGTCCGCCACTGTGCGCAAAGCCTCCAGCGGCGTACGTCCGGGAGTCACAACACCTTCGCCGAGATCCAACTGGTGAAACCAAGGTAGCGAGTAGACTTTCTTTCGGAGTTCATCTTGTCCAGTCTGCGTCATGACCAACGTCTTCCTGGCAATAAAATGTTAAGGCATGATACCGATGTCACGGTGCTTACTCTCTGAAAAACTGCTGCCGACTCTGTTATAATCAGCGCGTATCATCATCTCTACCAATTCATCAAAGGACGTGCTCGTTTGCCAGCCTAGCTGACGTCTCGCTTTTGCGGGATTGCCAACTAGCTGATCAACTTCTGCCGGCCTGTAGTATAGGGGGTCTACGCTAATGATGGTCTTCCCGGTTTTCCGGTCAATTCCAGTTTCCTTCTCGCCGGCACCGTCCCACTCCAGGTCAAAACCGAGGCACGTCGCGGCCCTGCTAACGAAATCACGGACTGACCAGGTGTTTCCGGTTGCAAGGACGTAGTCATTCGGTTCCGTCGCCTGGATTATCGCCCAGATACCTGCCACATAATCGCCAGCAAATCCCCAATCTCTCCGCGCGTCGAGATTGCCAAGCTTAAGCATCTCGCGCCGGCCGTGGCGAATTTCAGCCAGAGCGGTTGTTGCTTTCCGGGTGACGAATTCTGGTCCTCTCAGTGGTGATTCATGATTGAATAGAATTCCCGAGCAAGTAAACAGGTTGTACGATTCGCGATAATTGACCGTTATCCAGTGACCATAGAGTTTTGCAACCCCGTAAGGACTACGCGGATAAAAAGGGGTTTTCTCAGTTTGGGGAGTTTCGACGGCTTTGCCAAACATTTCGGACGTCGAAGCTTGGTAGAACTTTGTATGCCCACTCGACAATCGAATCGCTTCCAAAATCCGGCAAACACCAAGCGCGTCGATTTGTGTAGTGTAGAGCGGTTGTTCAAAGGAGGTAGCCACAAAGCTCTGTGCCGCTAGATTGTACAGCTCGTCAACCTGAAGTGTGGCCACCTTTCGATATATATTTGATTCTTCAGACATTTCAAAGGGCACATACTCCACTGCCTTCTCTATGCCGAGTTCGCAAAGCCTCCACAGATCAGAAGACGATGTCCTTCTGACAGCGCCATAGACCTTGTATCCCTTCTGTACAAGCAACTTGGCCAAATAAGCCCCATCTTGGCCTGTGACACCGGTGATCAGCGCACTCTTAACCATCGTTTCTCTCGATCGGTTTCAGGTACAGGCTGTAGTTTGGCTCAGGGTAACCGGGCAGGGAATGACTATTAGGTATGGTCCACGGTTGCGCTCGCGTCAAGCCAAACGGCTCGCGTTTCCGCGCTCCGCACGGCAGGGGAGCTTGACCCGATCGCCTCCGTGGACCCGTTGCTATCAAGCGGTCGACGCAGAGCGCCGGCCGCTTTTGCGGTCGTCTTCGCCACTATCTGTTTCCTGAACTCGCGCGGCGAGCGGTAGCCGAGCGCCTTGTGCGGGTGCACGGCATTGTAATGCTCGAACCAGGTTATCGAGTGGGAGCAGCACGCTCGTCGCATCGGGCCGCGGGTTGATCCTGAGTAATCCCGCTTGAATGTTTTGACGAAGGCCTCAGCCATGCCGTTGTTCTCGGGGTTTTCTGCTCTCGGGGTTTTCGACCGGGTGAAGCAGGGCGGTCACGTCCGTCAAGGTGCTGGAAAAACGGGTTAGCGAATCGGTGGCCATTGGTTAGGCCGCCATGGGTGGAAGTTGGGCCGGATCGGCGTCGATCAACGGCGGTGTAAGTTCGGCCATTCCCTCGATCTGCATGTAGCGGTGCTGGAGCAGCCACTCATCGTTCTGTTCGAGTAGGACGGCGCCGATCAGCCGGGTGATGCTGGTCTCGTTTGGGAAGATGCCTGCCGACGACGTCGGCCCGCCGCTTGACCTCCTTGATCAACCGCTCCAGCGGGTTGGTTGAGTGGAGCTTGGTGCGATGCTGAGCCGGGAAAGCCATGTAGGCCAGCACGTCGTGCTCGCTGCCGTCCATCAACAGGGCGAGCTTCGGCCAACTCGGTCGCAGTTGGTCGGCGACGTGCCGCCAGGTCTGGTGCGCCGCGCACCGATTCTAACGCTTGCATCCCGCGCTGGACGGCGGCGATGACCCGGTCGGGGCGAGCGGTCCACCGGAAGGGCTTGGGCTCGGCATTGGTTTCGGCGAGGAAGCGGTTGATGGCGGCCTGGAGGTCGACGATGCCCTTGAAGACGCCGCGTTTGAGCCGCTGTCGGGTCAGCTTGGCAAAAAAGCCTTCGACCGCGTTGAGCCAGGAGGCCGAGGTCGGAGTGAAATGGAAGTGGAACCGCTTGTGCCGACCGAGCCAGGCCTGAACCTTGGGATGCTTGTGCGTCGCATAGTTGTCGACGATCAGATGGAGTTCCCGCTGGGCCGGGAACTCGCGGTTGATCTGGTTGAGAAAGCGGATAAATTCCTGATGCCGGTGGCGCGCCATGCACTGGCCGATTACCTTGCCTTCCAACACATCGAGGGCGGCGAACAATGTCGTCGTGCCGTGGCGCTTGTAGTCGTGGGTCATCGTCCCGCAGCGGCCACGCTTCATCGGCAGCCCC
>WNFY01007278.1_pt1 | contig 13989 bp, 10 predicted proteins | sample 5400091 | NCBI WGS metagenome assembly WNFY01 (sample SAMN13153364, study PRJNA577476) | soil metagenome | isolation source: 60 cm soil or saprolite under grassland replicate 1 | place: USA:California | collected 2016-06-15 | reverse complement strand
CTTACCGCCGAGACCGACGGGCCAGTTGACCGACGCGCCCTTGCCCACCTTCTGGGCCCAGTCGGCGCTCACCTTCGAGAGGCAGTCGGTGAAGCCGTAGCTGGTACCGGAGCCGTCGGAGCGGTGCACGACGACGATGTCCGTCGCCGGGAGGGTGACACCCGGATTAATGCTGGCGAGGCGGGCGTCATTCCACTTGGTGATCGTGCCGAGGAAGATGCCGGCGATGGCGTCGGGCGTGAACTTGAGCTGCTGCGTGACGCCCGGCACGTTGTACGTCACGACGATGGCGCCGAGCACCGTGGGGATGTGCAGCACGTTGCCCTGGATCGCCGCGATCGCGGAATCGGTCATCGGGGCGTCGGTGCCGCCGAAGTCGACGGTGCCGTCCGAGAACTGGCGGATCCCCCCGCCGGAGCCGATCGACTGGTAATTCAGCTTCACGTCGGCGTGGGTCTGGCCATACGTGAGGATCCAGTCCGAGTAAATGATGTTGGGAAACGTCGCGCCCGCCCCGTTGATCTGCACCTGCGCTGCGGCCGGGGCCGCGGCGAGAGCGAGGGCGAGGAGTGTCATGCGCTTCATGGGGTCACGTCCTCGTGGTCAGAAGGTGAACTGGGCCTGGAGCAGGCCGGTATTGCGGGCGGTGGCGCCGCTCTGGAACGACAGGCGATCGAGATCGGCGAGGAGCCGCACGTTCGGCGACAGCTGGTACGACAGGCCGGCGATGATCCGGGTGTCGCGGTCGTTCCCGGTGTTGGTGTCGGGGTCCCGGAGATCGACGCGGGCGATGGCGGCGACCTTGCCTCCGTTGAAGTGGTACACGCCGAACGCGCTGATGAGGCTCCGGGTGAGAGCCGCGTCCTTGATGGAGCTGACCTCGCCCGCGAGCGTGATCTGTTGGCTGCGATAGGACAGCATGCCCACATAGCGATTGCGGTCGGTCCCACCCGTGAATTTGCCGACACCGGCATAGCCGGTCACGCGAAGTCCGCCGACCCGGCTCGCGTCGTTCGTGGGCTGCAGCCGGACCGACAGCCGCGCCTGAATGTCCTTGCGGAAATCACCGGTGCCGCCGGAATAGCCCTCCCCGTTGACGACGGTGAGCTGGCCGTTCACCTGATCGTTGTTCCACTTGCCGTCGATGCCGGCGCCGAAGTCCGCGGAGGTGAGGTAGCCGTTGCGGTCGAGCGCGATCGTGCCCTGCATGCGGTAGTCCCACAGCGCCTCTTCCCAATCGACGAGAGGAGTGTGGATCAATCCGAGCTTGTAGGTCAGACTGCTCCCGGTCGGCGTCCATGAAAAGAACGCGTACTTCAGCCGGTATTGCAGCGAGTTGTCGGGCGCCAGCCGGTACACGTCCACCGTGACGCGCGTGTTGATGCCGTTCGCGAACCGCCCGAGGACGTTCACATACGCTCGCGTCACGTCGAAGCTGTTGGTGTGGACCGGCGCGTCTTGATACGCGTACTGCAGGTAGGCGACGCCGGTGACGCTGACCTGTGGCGCGGCGGGCGCTGCAGGGGCCTGAGCGGCGAGCGGGGCGGCAGCGAGGGCGGCGACCACCATCGCGCTTCCGATCGACCGCAGTGACTGGGTGTGCACGGGTGAGCTCCTGACGGCAAGGGTTCGACCCAAGGCTCGCGCGGGGGCGTGACGACCCCGCTATTACGACGTCACGATCCTGTAACGCTGGACGGCGTGGCGCCTACGGGGCCGGGGGACGGTGCGGGAAGGTGGACCGGATCGTGGTGCCGCGGCCGAGCGTGCTCTCGGCGGTCACGCGGCCGCCGTGGGCTTCCACGAGATGCTTGACGATCGCGAGCCCCAGCCCCGTGCCCCCCTGGGCCCGGGAGCGGCCGGGGTCCACGCGGTAAAAGCGCTCGAAGATGCGCGGTAGGTGCTCGCCGGGGATGCCGCTCCCGGTGTCGCCCACGGCGACGGTGATACCGCCGTCGGCGAGCTCGGCCGTGACGCGGAGGCGGCCGCCGCCGGGCGTGTGGCGCAGGGAGTTGTCGAAGAGGTTGGTGAAGATCTCCCGGAGCGCTTCGGGGTCGACCACGACGTGCGTCGCTTCGGGCGGCACGGTAGTCTCGAACGTCACGCCCGCGCCGGCCGCCCGATCGGCGAACGGCGCAAAGGCGTCCCGGGCCGCGGCGGCGACGTCCACCACAGCGGGGTGAGGCTGCCAGCCGCCCGACTCGATGCGAGAGAGGTCGAGCAGGTCGTCCACCAGGCGCTGCATGCGCCGGGCGTTGTCGAGGATGGTCTGCGCGAACCGCCCCGTGTCGGTGCCGCCGCCTTCCGCGGCTTCGGCGGCCAGCGTCTCGGCGTACCCGACGATGGAGGTCAGCGGCGTCTTGAGCTCGTGTGAGACGTTGGCGACGAAATCGCGCCGCACCGCCTCGAGGCGCCGCACCTCGGTGACGTCGCGGAGCACGAGCAGCGTGCCGCCGTCGGGGAGCGCCCGGCCTGTGACCAGGAGCGCTCGGCCGCCCAGGGCCAGCTCCCGGTTCTCCACGTCGCGACCCGCCATCAGGTCCCGGACGATCTGGCGGGCGGCCTTGTCGTGGAACAGCTCACTGAGCGGCGGGAGCGACCCGCTCGCCGGCAGGCGCAGCAGCCGCCGCGCGGCGGGGTTGCAGGTCACGATGTCGCCGCGGGCGTCGGCGGCGATGAGGCCGTCGGTGAGCGAGGCGACGAGCGTCGTCGTTTCTTCCTGTCGCCGGCGCAGCTCGGCGAAGCGCGCCTCCAGCTCGTCATGCATGCCGCGGAGCGCGGCCGCGTGATCGGCGATCTCGGGGACGCGGGCGTCGGGGAACGATGGCGTCCGGCCTTGGGCAATGGCCCGCGCCGCATCTCCGAGCTCGAGCAACGGGCGCGCGAGCGTGCGGCTCAGCCCCCACGCCAGTACGGCTGCGGCGATGACGGCCAGCAGTCCCGCGCCCGCCACGGCCCGCTGGACCGCATGCACGTGGGCGTCCACCGCCGAGAGAGTGGCCGAAACTCGCACCACGGCGAGGCCCGGCGGGCCGCCGCGCACCGCGACGTAAAGCTGCGGCTCGTTGGTGGAGGCGCTGAGCCGCTGGGCCGACCCCGAGCCTGCGGTCAGCGCCCCCCGCACCTCCGGGCGTTCCGCGTGGTTCTCGAGGCGCGGCAGGGCATCGCGGCCGAACTCGGTGTCGCCGCGCACGCGCCCGGTCGCGTCGATCAGTGTTACGCGGTGGCCGATGAGTCCTCCCAGCATGCGCGCGGCGTCGGGCCAGCGGGTGGAATCGCCGGGGAGGGCGACGGCGACGAGTCGCGCTTCGCGCTCCAGCTCGGCGGTCTCGCCCGCGACCAGCCGCTCGCGCAGCAACTGCTCGACGGCAAAGAGGAGGCCCGCCACCGTCACGGTGACGAGGACGACCGTGGAGGTGAAAAAGCGGGTGGTGAGCCTCACCGCCGGCGACGGGTCCGCTCGGCGGTCGTCGCCGAGCGGAAGCGGTAGCCGACCCCGCGCACTGTCTCAATCCACTCCCCACCGCTGCCGAGCTTCGCGCGCAGCCGCTGGACGTGCATGTCCACGGTCCGGGTCTGGATATCCGGTTGGGCGTGCCAGACGGTCTGAAGCAGCGCTGTGCGCGACTGCACCCGGCCGGCGCGCTCCATCAGGAGCCGCAGCAGCTTGAATTCCGTCGTGGTCAGGGTGATGTCGCGATCCGCCACGGTCACTTGATGCATCGCCGCGTCCAACCGCACCGGCCCGCCGCTCACCACCGCGCCCGCGGCCACCGGGGGAGCCGCGAGCCGGCGCAGCACCGCGCGCACGCGGAGCACCAGCTCCTGCGGCGAGAACGGCTTGGCGAGGTAATCGTCGGCGCCGAGGGAGAGCCCTTTGATGCGGTCCGCTTCCTCTTTCCGCGCCGTGAGCAGGATGACGCCCACGTCCCGCGTCTCGCACCACGAGGTCGGGGCGCTGATCGCGGGCCAGCTGCAGCGCTTCTCGTCCGTCGGCCACCGTCATGACCCGGTAGCCGGCCTTCGCAAGATGATAGGAGACCAGCCCGGTGATGTCCGGCTCGTCGTCGACGACGAGCACGCGCTGAGGTGTGGGCGGTGCCGGCGCGCTGTCAGCCGGCATCGGCGTCCCCGGCTGCGGCGCGGGGTTCGGCCGCCACCCGGGAGCGGCCCAGCGCGGCTTCCCGCTCCGCCTTCGCCGCGGGGTCGGCGCGCAGCGCCTCGATGACGAGCCGCGTCGGCTCGGCGAGCGTGCAGAGGTAGTCGGCCGTGGAGTGCGGACTCATAGTACGAGATCGCCGCCGGGGTCTTTGGGTTTGAGCCGCTCCACGGCGCGACGGCCCGCGGCCTTGGCCCGTTCCGTCGCGGCGGCGTCGCGCGTCACGGTGATGACCGCGCGCTCGGCGCCGGCGTCGACGGTCACGCCCAGCACGTCGTCGCCGCGCGCGCCGGTGGGCAGCAGCCACCGCGGCAGATCGACGAACGCGTGGCCGTCGATTTCCACGACGCTCACGTTCCCTTCATGGCGATCGACGATGAAGCGATGCGTCTCGGCCATCACCGGTCTCCTCTCACCGTCCGGGCGTGGCACACCCCCGGCCGCTCAGGAACGATCGTCCAGGCGCCGCCTTGCGGGACCCGGATCGTGATCGTCCCGTGGTCCGCCGTACAGTATGATGGAATGGCGCGCGCCGCGAGCAACGCCAGCACCTCCGCGAACGGGTGTTGCCGGCCGTTGGCGCTGATGACGACCGCGCCGGGACGCACCGCGTCGAGCCACTCGGGGGGCGTGCCGTTCGTGGAGCCGTGGTGGCTCGCCTTCAATACGTTCGCGGCCAGCAACGCTCGGCGGGCGACCATCCACCACTCCAGCTCCGCGATCTCCGCGTCGCCGGGGAACAGCATCGAGAATCCGCGACGCTCGAGGCGGACGCCGATCGAGCAGTTGTTGATCTCGTCCCCCCCCGCCGACACGGGGAGCGCGTGACAGGACGTCGGCGGCGCCAGGATCGTCAGGATGACCGAATCGGCCGCGGTGAGCAGCACCAGGCGCCGCACGCCCGTGTCCGCGGTCACCACGGGGATGCCGAGGCGGTCGATCGCGGCGAGCAGCGCCCGGTAGCTCCGGGCCGCGCGCGAGGTGCCGCCGTAGACGAACGCGCGCGTGGGAAAGTGCTCCAGCACCTCGGCCATCCCACCGTAATGATCGGCGTGCGGGTGGGAGAGGATCACGGCCGCGAGTGTGTCCACCTGGAACTGCCGCAGCCGGGCGATGACCGTCGCGCCGCGGTCGCTGGCGTCGATGAGCACGTGGCGGGCGCGCCCGCCGGCCGAGTCCGTGATGAGGATCGCGTCGCCGCCGATGCGGGCGTCGCTGACGTCGAGGACCCGGACCAGCAGGACGGCGGAGTCGGACGGCGGGAGCGCGAGCGCGGCCGCGAGCCGCAGGACGGCGAGCATGGGCGCCGGAAGGTAGCGCCGCGGGCCGGGCGCTGGCAATTTTCAGCGCACTATGCGTCTCCTCCTCGCGGTCCTCGCCGCCGTACAGCAGCCTGCCCCCGTCCCCGCTCGCGCGCCGGACACCGCCCACGTCGTGATCGTCGCCACGACGGACGTGCACGGGCGGATCCGCGGCTGGGACTACACGAAGGATGAAGAGGCGCCGGGTGGGCTCGCGCGCGTCGCCACGCTGCTCGAGACCCTGCGCGCCCGGTACCCGGATGCCGTCGTGCTCGTGGACGCCGGCGATCTCCTCCAGGGGAACCCGTTCGCGACCTATTTCGCGCGGCAGGACCGGCGGCATCCGCACCCATTGATCGACGCGCTCAACGGGCTGCAGTACGACGCGGCGATCCCCGGCAACCACGAGTTCAACTTTGGCCTCGGCGTGCTGCAGGACGCCGTCCGCGACGCGACCTTCCCCTACGTTTCCGCGAACATCACGCGCGCCACGGGCGACTCGCTGCTCTTCGCGCCGTTCACCGTGATCCAGCGAGCGGGCGTGCGCATCGGCGTCACCGGCTTCACAACGCCCGGCGTGATGGTGTGGGACCGCGCCAACGTCGCGGGTCGCGCGCGCGTCGGACGGATCGCTGACGCGGCGCCGGCGGCGTTGCGCGGGCTCGAGCAGGCCGGCGTGGACTTGAAGATCGTCCTGATCCACAGCGGACTGGGGGGAAGCTCCTCCTACGACACGACCGGTGTCGGACCCGAAAACGACGCGGCGGCGCTGGCGACCGTCACGCCGCGACCGGACCTCGTCGTCGTCGGCCACTCGCACCGCGAGATCCGCGACACCGTGATCAACGGCGTGCACTTCGTGCAGCCGAAGAACTGGGCCCAGAGCCTCTCGGTCGTCCACGTCTGGTTCGCCCGCGACTCGGCCCGCGCGCGGTGGCGGGTCACGGCGCTGCGCGCCGATCTGCTCCCCGTGGGCGCGGTGCCCGAGCAGCCGCGATTCGTGCGGCGCGTGCAGACCGCGCACGAGGTGGTGCGGGCGTGGGCCGGGGCACCGCTGGGCACGGCGGGACCGGGTTTCGCCGCCCGCCTGGGGCGCGCCCAGGACACGCCGCTGCTCGACTTCATCAACGAGGTACAGCGCCGGCACGCGGGCGCCGATCTTTCGGCCACGGCCGACTTCGACGTAGGCGCGGGGCTTCCCGAAGGGGAAGTGCGCCTGCGGGACGTCGCGGGGATCTATCCCTACGAGAACACGCTCACTGTTTTGCGGATCTCGGGTCAGCAGCTCAAGGACTACCTGGAGTGGGCGGCGCGCTATTACCGCACCTACGCGCCCGGAACGCCGCTCGTCAACGACAGTGTTCCCGGCTATGACTTCGACGTCGTGAGCGGGGCCAGTTACTCGATCGACTTGACCCGCCCGGTGGGCCAGCGCATCCGCGGGCTGGCGGTACGCGGCCGGCCCGTCGCCCCGACCGATTCCTTTACCATCGCGCTCAACAGCTACCGGGCCGCAGGGGGCGGCGGGTACACGATGCTGAAGGGCGCCCGCGTCGTGACGAGCCGGGGCGAGGACATCCGCGACTTGCTCGCCGCTGAAATCCGCCGCACTGGGACGCTCGACGCCCGGGCCTGGTACACGCCGAGCTGGTCGATCCTCGCGCCGGCGCGGGACGCGGCGGTTCGGGCCTTCGCGCCAGTCACCCCGAGCGTCAGCGAGGGGGATAGCACCCTGCTGCGCGTCCTCGCGATCACCGACCTCCACGGCGCGTTGGTGCCCAAGCCGTGGCCGTGGTCGGGCGGCCGCCTGGTGGGCGGCGTGGCGGCGCTGAAAACGTGGCTCGACAGCCTCGACAAGAGCTGCGGGTGCACCGTGGTGCGCCTCGATGGGGGCGACGAGATGCAGGGGACGCCGATCTCGAACTTCACCAACGGCCGCGCCACGATCGAGACCCTGAATGGCCTCGGCCTCGACGCCGCGGCCATCGGGAACCACGAATTCGACTGGTCGGTGGACACGCTGCGCGCGCGCATGCAGGAGGCGCACTATCGGTTCGTTTCGGCGAACATCACCGACTCGCTGGGTACCGCGCGCCCCGATTGGGCGGAGCCGTGGACGCTGATCCAGCGGGGCGGGATCAAGGTCGCGGTGATCGGCCTGACGACCACGAGCACGCCCACGACCACGGCGCCGCGCAACGTTCGCGGGCTGGCCTTCGAGGACGGCGCGCGGGCCGTGCGCCGCGCCTTGCCGCGCGCGCGGGCGGCCGCGGACTTCGTGATCGTGGTGGCCCACGCCGGCGCGGCGTGCGACTCCGGGCGCTGCCAGGGCGAGATCCTCGACGTCGCGCGGGGGCTCGACTCCGGCTCCGTGAACCTCATCGTCGCCGGGCACACGCATCGCGTGCTCAGCACGCGGGTGAACGGGATTCCCATTGTCGAGGCGGGCTCGAGCGGCCAGGCGATCGCCATTGCCGACTTCGTGCGCCACGGCAGCCGCGGCATCGAGGTCCGCGTGCAGATCGACACTCCCTACGTGGATAAGGTGACGCCCAACGTCGAGCTCACCTCCGTCGTCGACCGCTATCAGCGCAACGTGGAGACTCTCACCAGCCGCGCGGTCGGGAGCGTGCGTTTCGCCCTCGACCGTGAGGGCCCGGAGTATGCGCTCGGCCGGCTGATCGCCGACGCCTTCCGCACCATCGCCCGCGCCGACGTGAGCATCGTCAACAACGGCGGCATCCGGACCGGGCTGCCGGCCGGCGCGGTGAGCTTCGGGGATATGTACCAGGTGCTGCCCTTCCAGAACCGACTCGTGACGCTGCGGGTCAAGGGCGCGGTGATCCGTCAGGCCCTGGAGCACGCCGTGGACGGCGCCGCCCCGGACGCGCACGTGTCGGGACTGGAGGTGTGGTACGACCCGCGGCACCGTGTCGGCCACCGTATTACCAAAGTCAAACTGGCGAACGGAAGGGATCTCTCGTCCGGCGCCACCTACACCCTGGCCGTCGGGGACTTTCTCGCGGCCGGCGGGTCCGGCTACGCGATGCTCAAGCCGTTCCCGGTCACGGACGTCGGGATTACCGACCTCGACGCCGTCCTCCGCTATCTCACCATCCTGCGCCAGCCGGTGGACGCCCCCCGGGATTCCCGCTTTCACGCCGCGGGAAGCCGGTGATGGCGGAGACGCTGCGCGTCTTTATCAATGAAAAGCCGGTCGAGGTCCCGCGCGGCGCCGCCGTGCGGGACGCCGTCGCGCGGCACGACCGCGCCCTCGCGGAGCTGCTCGCCGGCGAGGCCGCGTACGTCACCGACGGCGTCGGCCGACGGGTCGACCCCGCCGATCCCGTCGGGGAAGCGGGCGCTGTCTTTCGCGTGATCGTGACGGCGCGGCGCGGGCCCCCGCAGCTCTCCAAGGAGGCGCTGCGGCGCTGGCCCAAGGCGGAGCTGCACGTGCACCTCGACGGCTGCGTGCGCCCGGCGACGATGCTGGAGCTGGCGAAGGCCCAGCGCGTGAAGCTGCCGGCGGAGACCCCCGAGGCGCTGGCCGCGGCGCTCACGGTCAAGGGCGCGCGCAGCCTCGAAGAGTATCTGACGAAATACCAGTACACCCTCGCCGTCCTGCAGACGGCGGCGGCGCTGGAGCGGGTCGCCTACGAATTCGTGCTCGACGTTGCGGCAGAGAACGTCCGCTACGTGGAAGTGCGGTATTCGCCGCTGCTGCACCGGCCCGCGCTCACCCTGGTCCAGGCGATCGAAGCGCCGCTCCGGGGCATCAAGCGAGCGGAAGCGGAGACGGGCACCAAGGTCGGCCTCATTGTGTGCGGGATCCGCACGCGCCCCGCGGCGGAATCGCTGGAGCTGGCCCGGGCCGCCGTCGACTACCGGACCGCGGGGCTCGTCGCCTTCGACCTGGCCGGCGCCGAGCGCGGGCATCCCGCGCGGGAGCATCGCGACGCGTTCGCCCACGCGGCGCAGCACGGGCTGGCGTGCACGTGCCACGCCGGGGAAGGGGATGGCGCCGCATCGATCCGGGAAGCGCTGCACGTGTGCGGCGCGCAACGCATCGGGCATGGGACGCGGCTCCAGGAGGATCCGGCGCTGCTCGAGGAGGTGGTGGCGCGTCGCATCCCGCTGGAGATGTGCCTCACCAGCAACCTCCACACACATACCGTCGCCGCCATTGCGGAGCATCCGTTCCGGGGCTATCTGGAGCGCGGCGTGCAGGTATCGCTGAACACCGACGGACGCCTGATGGACGGCATCTCGCTCACCGACGAGTACTTCCTGGCGCACTCCACCCTGGGGTTGACCCGGGAGCAGCTCGCCCGCGTAGTCCTCAACGCGTGCGAGAGCGCGTTTCTGCCGGACTACGAGAAGGTGGCGCTGGTCTCGCGCGTGCAAAGCGAACTGGAGGCTTTGTGATCCCCTGGCGACAGCCGCTGGTGGCGTTCGCGGTGACGTTCGCGTGCGCGCTGATCGTGTTCACGCTGCCGCGCTTCGCGTGGAACACGCTGCGCGGCGCGCCCCCTCCGCAGGACACGACGGCGCGGGCCGTCACTCCCCAGGTCCAGACCCCCGCGCCCGCCCCCGTCGCGACCGCTCCCCGTCCGCTCGGTGCGCGCCTGCGCGGCGTGTTCGGGCTCGCGGCGCTGCTGGCGATCGGGTTCGGGCTGTCCAGCAACCGCCGCAAGGTCAGTTGGCGCGTGATCGCCTGGGGTCTCGGCTTGCAGGCGACGTTCGCGGTGTTCGTGCTGCGCATCCCCGTCGGCCAACGGATCTTCCGCGCCCTGGGGGCAGCCGTCACGTGGCTGCTCTCATTCTCCTACGCCGGGTCGTCGTTCGTGTTCGGCGATATCGGGGCGCAGCACTCGAAATTCGGCGTGGTGTTCGCCTTCCAGGTGCTGCCGGCGATCATCTTCGTGTCGGCGCTGTTCGCCATCATGTACTACCTGGGGATCATGCAGGTCGTCGTGAAGGCGTTCGCCGTCATGATGAACAAGGTGATGGGGGCGAGCGGCGCCGAGAGCTTGAACGTGGCGGCGTCGATCTTCATGGGGCAGACCGAAGCGCCGCTCACCATCCGTCCGTTCCTGCCGCGGATGACGCGCTCGGAGCTGATGACGGTGATGACGGCGGGGATGGCCCACGTCTCCGGCTCCATCATGGCGGCCTACATCGCGTTCGGGATCGAGGCGCGCCACCTGCTCACCGCGGTCATCATGACCGCCCCCGGCACCATCATGATGGCGAAGATCCTCGAGCCGGAGACCGAGGTCCCCGAAACACTCGGCGGCGTGCGGGTCGAAATCCCACGGACCGACGTAAACGTGGTCGACGCGGCCGCGCGCGGCACGAGCGAAGGCCTGCACCTGATGCTCAACGTGATCGCGATGCTCGTCTCGTTCATCGCCCTGATCGCGCTCATCAACGGGGTGCTGGGGTTCGCGCACCAGTACGTGAGCCTCATCCCGGAAAATCTCCAGACGATCCTGGGGTGGGTGTTCTATCCCGTCGCCTGGGTGATGGGCGTGCCGGGCCACGACACCAACACCATCGCCGGGCTGCTCGGCACGCGCATGGTGCTGAACGAGTTCATCGCCTACGCGCAGCTCGGCCCGCTCAAGGCCACGCTCGATCCGGTGTCCTTCACCATCGCCACATTCGCGCTGTGCGGGTTCGCGAACGTGAGCTCGGTCGGTATCCAGATTGGGGGCATCGGCGCGCTCGCGCCTGAGCGCAAGCACGACCTCGCGCGCCTCGGCTTCCGCGCCATGCTGGCGGGGACGCTCGCCAACTTCCTGTCGGCAACCCTGGCGGGCATGCTGCTGTGACGGGCGTCGCGCGCGCGGCACAGGCGGTCGCGCAGCGGCTGAGCGGGCGGCGCCCGGCGGTCGCGATCGTGCTCGGCTCCGGCCTTGGCTTCCTCGCCGACGAAGTGCAGGGCGGCCAGCGGATCCGCTACGCCGACATTCCGGGCTTCCCCGAACCCGGCGTCGCCGGCCACAAGGGCGAGCTGGTCGTGGGGCTCTTGGAGAAAGTGCCGGTGCTGGTCCAGGCCGGCCGCTTTCATCTGTATGAGGGGCACGACGCGGCGACCGCCGCCCTGCCCGTGCGTGTGTTCGCCAGGGTCGGCGTGAAGACGCTGATCGTCACCAACGCCGCCGGGGGCATCCGGCCGACCTTCCGGTCCGGCACGCTGATGCTCATCGCGGACCACCTGAACCTCATGTTTCGCAATCCGTTGATCGGCCCCATGCTCGAGGGGGAAGAGCGCTTCCCCGATATGAGCGACCCCTACGACCGCGAGCTGCGGGCCCTCGCCCGGGAGGCCGCCCGGGAGGCGCACGTCGCGCTGGAGGAAGGGGTGTACGCCGCCCTGCTCGGCCCCTCGTACGAGACGCCCGCCGAGGTGCGCATGTTGGCCCGCCTCGGCGCCGACGCCGTGGGGATGTCGACGGTGCCGGAGGTCATCACCGCCCGGGCGCTGGGGATGCGCTGCCTGGGCTTCTCGATCGTGACCAACCCGGCCTCGGGGTTGTCGGCGCAGGCGCTCTCCCACCAGGAGGTGCTGGCCGCGAGCGCGGCGGCGGGCGCCGGGCTGGCCACCGTCGTGAAGGGAGTGCTGCGCCGCCTCTCCTGACCGATCGCTGACACCCCTCCTGCAACCCTTTCTTCATTCTTCCTGTCAGAGCGTGCAGTAAGAGGCCGTCGCCTCGGTACCGTCGCCGGGGATTTCGCCTGTGTCGACACCCGTCGCGAGGAGCCTATGCTGCCGGTCACGCTTGCCATTCTGTGCCAGGTCGCCGTCGCCAGCCGGCCGGCGACGCCCAAGACCGATTCCTCCGCCGTCGCCGCGCTCGCCGAGCAGGTTCGCGCCGTGCGCGCGACGACCCCCGTCGTAATCGACGGGGCGCTCTCCGACCCCATCTGGCGCACCGCCGTGCGGATCTCCGGCTTCCACCAGCGCGATCCCAACGAGGGCGCCGCGCCGAGCGAGAGCACGGCGGTCTTCGTCGCCTACGACGACGCGGCGCTGTACGTGGGCGCCCGGCTGTTCGACCAGCACCCGGATTCGATCGTGGCGCGGCTGGGGCGGCGCGATGCCGGTACCAACTCCGACCGCTTCACCGTGTACGTGGACGCCTATCACGACCGCCGCAGCGGCTTCTACTTCGGCGTGAACGCGGCGGGCACGCTGAACGACGGCACCCTCTACAACGACGACTGGAACGACGACAGCTGGGATGGCGTGTGGGAAGCCAAGGTGGCGCGCGATGCGTCGGGCTGGACCGCCGAGGTGCGGATTCCGTACTCGCAGCTGCGGTTCCTGCGGCAGAGCCAGTACGTCTGGGGCATCAACTTCCGCCGCGAGATCGCCCGCAAGAACGAGGTGGACTACATCGCCTACACGCCGAAGAACGGCAGCGGCTTCGTGTCGCGCTTCGTCGACCTCGTGGGCATCGAGCAGATCACGCCGCCGCGGCGCATCGAGCTGCTCCCGTACGTCACCAGCCGCGCCGAGTTCTCCGCGCACGGCGCGGGCGACCCGTTCAACGACGGGTCGCGGCTGACGCCCGGCTTCGGCGCCGATGCGAAGATCGGCCTGGGGTCGAACCTCACGCTCAATGCGACGGTGAACCCCGACTTCGGGCAGGTGGAGGTGGATCCCGCCGTCGTGAACTTGAGTGACGTGGAGACCTTCTTCTCCGAGAAGCGGCCGTTCTTCGTGGAAGGGTCCTCGACGTTCAGCTTCGGGCAGGGCGGGCAGCGCAACAACTGGGGATTCAACTGGCCGGGGCCGACGTTCTTCTACAGCCGGCGCATCGGCCGCTCACTGTCCTTCGGCGCCCCCCCCGGCGGGTTCGCCGACGGGCCGGGAGGCGCCCACATCCTCGGCGCGCTGAAGTTGACGGGCAAGGTGGGCGGGAACTGGAACGTCGGCGCCCTCTCGGCGCTGGCGAACCGCGAGTACGCCAGCTTCCAGGACAGCCTCGGGGCGCGGTGGCGCGAGGAGATCGAGCCGCTGGCGTTCTACGGCGTGTACCGGGCGCAGAAGGACATCGCCCAGGGCCGTCGCGGGATCGGCTTCATGGCGACGGTCGCCGGCCGCGATCTCTCCAACCCCTCGCTCCGCGACACCCGGAACGCGAACAGCCTCTTCGTCGGCGTCGACGGATGGACCTTCCTCGACTCCAGTCGCACCTGGGTGACGACGTGGCGCGGCGGCGTCTCCCGCATCGCCGGCACCGCAGCCAGGCTGCTCGACGTGCAGCAGAACTCGGTCCACTACTTCCAGCGGCCCGACGCGGCGAACCTCGGCGTCGACAGCGCGGCCACCTGGATGTCGGGGGCGATGGGACGGGTCACTTTGGCGAAGCAGAAGGGCAACACCTTCGTCAATGCGGCGCTGGGATTCATCGCGCCGAAGTTCGACATCAGCGACCTCGGCTTCCTGTCCCGAACGGGGCTCGTCAACATGCACGTCGGCGGCGGCTACAGTTGGACCAAGCCGGGGCGCGTGTTCCG
>WNFY01006081.1_pt1 | contig 13991 bp, 20 predicted proteins | sample 5400091 | NCBI WGS metagenome assembly WNFY01 (sample SAMN13153364, study PRJNA577476) | soil metagenome | isolation source: 60 cm soil or saprolite under grassland replicate 1 | place: USA:California | collected 2016-06-15 | reverse complement strand
GAACTGAGCATTATGTCAAATGGCCAAATTTCGTCGTAATCCTTGTCGTACCCCATACTGCCTTCTCACGAGACAAGCCATCGTGGTGGTTGAAAGAGGGATGGCTCGTGCCCCGCAGGTTGATTACTCTTTGCGCTTTCTACGGTGGTATCTGTGGCCAATGGCAGCACAACGGAGAACGTACTGCCTTCCCCGGGATTGCTCTGAACCTCGATACGTCCACCGTGCCGCTCCACAATGTGCCGGGAGAGATAAAGACCTATCCCTACACCGGGACGAATGCCGGCCCGCATTTCCACCTCGGCCATGCGAGAGAATGGTTCGAAAATGTGAGGGAGCCGTTCCTCCGACACGCCTCTCCCTGTATCTTCCACGCTCATGGTGGCTTCATCTTCCGCGCGATGCAGGGTGATCGTGATTGGAGTACCCGCTGGGGAATACTTGCGAGCATTTGAGAGCAGGTGGACCAGTACCTGATTCATGCGATCGCGGTCCACGTACACTTCGATCGGCTCTAGATGACACTCGAACACGAGCGCAAGACCTGCACCCTCAGTGTAGGCCTCCAGGACCTGCTGGCACAGCTCGACCAGGTCACAGCGCGAAGGATGCAAGGCGAACTCGCCGGACTGAATGAGAGAACAGTCGAGCAGGTCGCGGACGAGCGCGTCCATGGCCTCGTTGGTTGCGAGCAAGTCGCGCGTTCGCTGCTCCACCACCTGCTCCAGCGCTTGCGCGTGCCGTTCCAACAAGCGCTGTTGCTCCTGGACCTGCCGTCGCAACTGATGGGTCTGGATGGCACGATGCAACGCGGCTACGAAGTAGACACGATCAATCGGTTTCTGGATGAAATCGTAGGCCCCACCTCGTAGCGCCTGGGCAATAAGCTCTTGATCCGCGTGGCCAGTGATGAGCAGAGTAGGAGTCTCCGGTCGCAGTTCTTGTATCTTTGCCAGCAATTCCAGGCCGTCCATGCCGGGCATCTTGATGTCACTCACGATGGCGTCGTAGTCGTGTTCCTGGATCTGCTCGAGCGCCTCGAAGGCCGAGTCAGACGTGTCCACCATGACGCCGTGGATGCGCAGTGCCACCATGTGCGGAAGTGCCTGCAGTAGTGCAGTGTCATCATCAACAAGCAGTATATGCGGCGAGTCCATGCAGCCTCTCCTTCCTTTATCGTATCGTTCAGGTGAGCTTGGGATCAGTTCCGGCTTTCGTTCCCTGCGGTAGTGGATGGCACGCCCTTGATCCTGTCTCGTTATGTATTCCCACCATCTATTCACTCTTGCTCTTTTCTTCTAACACGCGAGAAAGTAGCTCTCTGTTTCATGCAAGCGGAATTACTTGGCTCAAAAAATGCTCATCAGTTTTTGAGGTAACTACCCACCTGTTTACGGGGTCAGCATATCGAAACGTGAAAAGTGTACGCTAAGCAAAACAGGATGTCTCGCTAATTTACTCACTTGGCTTCATTGGCAGATTGAGGAGAAGGTTCAGACGTTTGGAAAGTATGCTCTCTTGTGGTATCCTCCATGGTGAGCGTTTTATCATGAATGCTGATCTGGCTCTACAGGCCAATTTACCTGCTTAGCGTACACTTTTCACGTTTCGATATGCTGACCCCTATGTGGTACGTCCTTGAAACGCTTTGCCTGTCTCTCTCGTGTGAGAGAAGGAGCATATTCGGCATACGCCGAAAGAGTTGGAGCACAACTATGACTCAAGAAACAGTACCGTTAGCGGGAGAACCGCAGGCGACACACAACACGATCCTCCTCGTCGAGGATGATCCGAACATTAGCTCATTCCTCGTTGAGGCTATTGCTCAGGAGACACCCTATCGGGCGATCGTGGCAAGCGGCAGTCATGCCGCATTGCAACTCGTGCGGCACTTCACACCCGGCCTCTTTGTTCTGGACTACGGGTTGCCGGGTATGAACGGCATCGAACTCTATGACCGCCTCCATATCAATCTGGAGTTAGCACCTATCCCTGCGATCTTGATTATGGCCAATCGCCAGGTACCTCAACAGCAGATACAACAACGCCAGCTCATTACCTTCATGAAACCACTCGAATTGGATGCATTCCTGGCAACGATTGAAACCCTCCTCACTGCATCGTGAGCGAGGGGTGGAAACACACTCGTCATTTCGTCTGGTAAGGGAAGCCAGCGATGCGAGCAGAAAGGATGAAGAGGAGTACCATGACGATGCCAGTGCAGCAGCAAGCAAACACTGAGGACACAGCAGTCACGAGAACCGAATTGGTGCATTTGCTTCAGGAAGCAGGGCGTCCCGAACCGTTGGATGTGAGCGGTCAGGATGTACGAGGAATCACCCTGATCAATTGCAACTGAGAGGGAGCCAACCTGAGTCAAGCCAGGGTCTGCGAAGCGAAGCGAACCTGTGCGGGGTCAGGCTTTCCAATGCCGATTTGCACGGAGCCGACCTGCACGGGACGTATCTGTGCTGAGCTGACCTGCGCCGGGCCAATCTCTCTGAGGCTGACTTGCGCGAGGCTTCCCTGATCTGGGCCGACTTGCAAGAAGCCGACCTGCGCGGGGCTTTGTTGGACAAGACTGACCTGCGCGGAGCCGATCTGAGCCGGGCTTCCCTCGGTGGGGCGAGCACCTTTGAACGTACCAGGAGCCATCTTCGGCGCAGAGGAGCTCTCTTCAGAGAAAAGACCAACGTGATCGTTGCAGAATGTTTCTCAGAGAAGGTAGGCAGATACGCCCTGGGATTTGGGCTTGGTTGTAAATCATTTCATTCCATGGGCGGAATCTGTACCATTGTATGGGTGCTTTTCACTCTCGTTCTCTTCTTTCACATTTCTCTTGAAGCGCTTACAAAGCCAAAGCAGGGCGTTTCTTCACGGAAAGGATGTGTTCACTCCCGCCCACATAATGGTATAGATTCCGCCCATGGAATGAAATGATTTACACTGAGTGCGTCTCAGCAAAACATAAATGGGAGAGTTTCTCCCCGCAAGATGAGCGCTTCGCGTTGCGAACTCCCTAGCAGGAGTATTTTCTGCTTCTTATTCTTAAAGGAGTGGCAAAAAGGAGGAGTTCATGTCCACTATCTACTTTCCAGCTGTCGGTCACGTGTACGAAGCAAATTTCGGTAGTTGGGTCCACCATCTCCACTTCGAATCCGAGACGGTGATGACGCTCGTATCTTCATGATAAGTTGGCAGGAAGCGGACAGGACGACGGTGGTCCACGTGGAGGATTTTGAAAACGGCATCGTTCATACCAACGTCACTGAACCCAGGGGGGTATTCATACGCCGCAGAGGCACGTTGAAAGAGGTACAGTGACCGTATTGAGCGCCTACCATCTAGCTCTCGCAGTGCCTATCAGTAAATCCTATCTGTGCCTGATCTGGAAGAGAACATGAGGAATAGCCCTAATGGCCTGTAAGTGCGATTGGCCTGTCAGTGCGATTCTGACGGAAAAGTACGGTGTACCATATAACTGCGGCTGAGCTTGCTCTTTTTCTTCTTTCGAGCATTTAAAGCAGGTTTCTCTTCCCTGATAGGGAGCCATTTTCACCTGTGAGGGTCTCACATTGCTCTGCTGTCCGAAGCTTCGGGACACAGGGCTTCGGAATGCGTACAAGAGCCTCCAAAGGCACTTTATTCATAATCTCAGCCGCAGTTATATGGTACACCGTACTTTTCCGTCAGAATCGCACTGACAGGCCTACTGTGCAGATTAGGATATTTGTTACTTACCATGCCAAATATAGTTATCTATATTAAATAGTATTTTTCTACTTACAATTTATACAAGATTAGGGGCACTATCTTATGTCGTATCAACCACCAAACCAACCACCTTATCCACCGCCACAGCCACCAAAGAAACATCGCCGCTGGCCCTGGATCATTGGCATCGCTGTTGTCGCCGTGGTCCTGTGCATCGCCGTTAGCGTCGCAGCTGCGAACACACCACAAGTCGCACAACCAACACCGACACCATCCCCAACCGCTGCAGCCGCTATTGCTACTGCAACGACAGTGCCAACTCAGGTACCAACATCGAGACCTACGACAGCGCCTACTCCAACCGCCAAACCCACACAACTAGCAGTAAAACCAACACCCAAACCTACCCCTAAACCAAAGCCGACGCCCACCCACTGTATCGGGGTAAATAACAACCCCTGGTGCTATGATTTTAATTCGGGCGGATTGATCTACACACCGCCAAATGGTTTTTGTGGGTACTTCAATTGCATTCCAACGTTTTATGCACCAGATGACCCCGGGGATGGTTACATTATTGAATGCTCTGATAGCACTTTTAGCCAGAGCGGCGGTGAGTCTGGAGCGTGTTCGCATCATGGCGGCGAGATGAGACCGCTGTACTCGCATTAGGAGGGTTTTGAAATATTATGCAACAACCACAACCGTCAGCGCCCAAAGCCTTGCCTCATCAACGATTCTGGCGCTGGTTTCGCTCTCGATCGGCGCGTGTACAGATCATTAGTTGCGTAGTGCTCATTCTCAGCTGCTCGCTATGTACCTTTATCTCATATGCTACGAGCGGTACACCGCTGGCCCAAATTGCAGCGACACCTATATCGACGGATACTCCGACACAACGGATCGCAACCGAGCCCAACGGCAACGCCTACAGCAAAACCAACGCTTGTACCAACCAAAGCGCTGACAATCACGCATGGAAAGCCTCATCTTGGAGGCCCAGTCTCGGATTTCTATGGGAAATATGGCAGTCACATTTTCGGGACTGTACAATCCGGCTCAGCGCCAAATGGTTCACCAGAGGAGAGTGTAGGATGGGTCACAGACAGTGATAACGCCTACTTTCTGTCAGTGCATTACTACACACCCTCCACTCGTGTGAATTACATCACCTATACTGGCCCTTCCTCATGGAGCAAAGCCCAGTACCGTGATTATCTGATTGCAAACTTTGCGCCAGCAGGCACAGCAGAGGACACCGCAACTAATAGTTGGTGGATAGGGCAAGGCGGCGATCCATTTAACCCGATTGCCTATACAAGTGACATTGGGAAATTCTTTTTACATATCTCCGATGGCGTCGGCGATATGAATACCGTCTAATATATCTAGTACAGTCAGATCGCGGTTTTTCTCAGTAGCTGAACATGCGGGAAAGTTAAGCCAACTGTTCGGTATCAAGTGAGTAATATTATGTCAATTCACACAAGAAAGCAGATGAGAACATGAGACTCCGTTTTTACTATCGCAAGCCATCCCTTAACAACATACTGGGGATAACGAAAGCCAAGAAACGCTTTAACCGTGCAACAGGCATCACAGCAATTAAAAGGCCGTTCAGGGCACCGCGTAACTATCAGCGGCGTGTATTGCGCCACGCGGGCTATTATAGCAGTCCTATGAAGATGCTCCGCTTTATTCTACGAATGGGAAGGTAAGCAGGGCCCTTTTCCCTATCTTTTTGCCGCAATCTTCGAAAAATGAGACGTCATTTTTGCATCCGGTCAGATTGCTCATGAACCCGCTTCAATCCTCGTATTTTGGGGTAGGTTCTTCTAAGAGTATAGTATATAGTGTCTGGTATATAACGATACCGCTTCTTGTGGTACACTAATCAAAGTTCGGAATCACGAAAAAAATCATGAGATGGTGAGTGGAAATGTATAAAGCTTTTACGATCGGTCTTATCCAGATGCGTATGGAAGAAGATGTGAACGCCAACCTGGCGAAGGCCCAGGCGATGCTGGAAAAGGCGGCGAAGCAGGGCGTGCAGGTTGCTTGCCTGCCGGAGTTGTTCCGCTCACCCTATTTCTGCAAGACGGAAAACCCGGCGGTTTTTAATCTGGCGGAATCCATTCCCGGTAAGACCACGGAAACCATTGCCGCAATCGCCAGGCAGCATGGCATGGTAATTGTCGCCTCACTTTTTGAGCGCCGCACCGCCGGGATGTATCACAATACCAGCGTCGTGTTCGACGTGGACGGGCGGCAGGTGGGAATGTACCGCAAGATGCATATTCCCGACGACCCGCTCTATTACGAAAAATATTATTTCACTCCCGGCGATCTGGGCTTCAAAGCTGTTGAGACGCAATTCGGCACACTGGGGCAGCTTGTCTGCTGGGATCAGTGGTATCCGGAAGCGGCGCGCCTCACGGCTCTGCAGGGGGCGCATGTCCTGTTTTATCCCACCGCTATTGGCTGGCATCCGGCGGAGAAAGCCGAGTTCGGCGCGGCGCAGGCGGATGCGTGGGAAACTGTCCAGCGCGGTCATGCCATCGCTAACGGCGTTTATGTGGCGGCTTGCAACCGGGTCGGGTTCGAGCCGTCCCCCGCTTCCCCCCTCTCCCTCCCCCCGCTTACGGGGGGAGATCAACAGGGGGGCATAGAGTTTTTCGGCAACTCGTTTATTGCCGATCCGTTCGGGCGCATCCTTGCCAAAGCCTCCTCGGATCAAGAGGAAATTATCACGGCGGTCTGCGATCCGGCTATCCAGGAGCAAACGCGCCGCTGGTGGCCGTTCCTCCGTGATCGCCGCATTGATGCGTATGGCGGGATTACAGAGAGGTTTGGCAAATGACACTGAGGATGCCCGCCGAATGGGAAAAGCAGAAAGCGATCTGGCTTGCCTGGCCGCATAACAAGGAAGACTGGCCGGGTAAATTCGAGGCGATAAAATGGGTGTATGTGGAGATGATCAAATATCTGACTCAGGGCGTCAGGGTAAGGCTGCTGGTTAAGAATGCTGGTGAGCGGCAGAAAGCGGCGGATATTCTGGCACGAGCGCATATTGACTTGAGTCAAGTGGATTTGATTATAGCCCCGACCAACCGATCATGGCTGCGCGACTCGGCGCCGGTTTTTGTCTCTGACGGCAAACAACGTACTCTGCTTGACTGGCGGTTTAACGCCTGGGCGAAATATGACAACTGGCAGAGCGATGATAAGGTTCCTGAATGCGTCAAGAAATTTCTTGATCTGCCTTCTGTACAACCTGAGCATCAAGGCAGAAGGGTGGTGCTTGAAGGCGGCTCAATCGAGGTGAATGGCAAAGGCACGCTTATCACCACCGAGGAATGCTTGCTGAGCGATATACAATGCCGCAATCCCGGTTTTTTGCGTGAGGATTATGAGCAGGTTTTTGCCCGTTATCTCGGCATTTCCCATGTAATATGGCTGGGCAACGGCATTGAGGGTGATGACACGCATGGCCATATTGATGACCTCGCCCGCTTCGTCAATGCCACCACGGTCGTGACCGTCATCGAAACCGATAAAAACGAACGCAATTACGCGCCGCTTCATGGTAACCTGAAACGTCTGAAAGCAGCGCGCGATCAGGACGGCAAAAAACTCGATATCATAGAACTGCCGATGCCGAAGAATAACCTGTTTGACGGGCAGATTCTGCCGGCAAGCTATGCGAATTTCCTGATTAGCAATAATACGGTGCTGGTTCCGACATTCAACGATCCAAACGATCGCATCGCCCTTGACCTGCTTGCAGGAGTTTTTCCGAAGTATACTGTTGTCGGCATATATTGCGGCGATTTCATCCTGGGGCTGGGTACCATCCACTGCACCAGCCAGCAGGAATGTGCCTAAGCCTTCGGTAAGTTACCGGCTGCCGACGAAATCCCTTTTGGGGGTCAGCATATCCAATCCTGCTTTTTGTACGCTAAACGTTTTGTCAAGGCGGCGAAGCTGGAATTCTGTACGCTAAGCTAGGAGCGTGCATTTTTGAGTGCAAAGTCCCAGGTATACTCTCCGGTCAGGCCGATATGCTCCCAGTCCATCGGCGAGAGATGCCGCAATTGCTCTGCGGTCATCTCCACCCCTTCACTCTGCAACTCCTCAATGGCTCGTGCCAGTTCCAGGGTATTCCACAAGATGATGGCTGCCACGACCAGGTTGAGTCCCTGAGCACGTTGTTGCTGTTGGGCATGCGAACGGGGTCAGCATATCGAAACGTGAAAAGTGTACGCTAAGCAAAACGGGAGGTCATGCTGATTTACTCATTTGGCTTCCCAAGCGAATTGAGGAGAGAGGTTGAAGTTCGGAAAGGATTCTCCCTTTGCGAGATCCTCTCTACTGAGAGTTTTATCTCGAATGCTCGTCTGGCCCTACGGGCCAATTCCTCTGCTTAGCGTACACTTTTCACGTTTCGATATGCTGACCCCAAGAAGGGCCTCCCTGTCTGGGTGCAACTCAACAAGAAGGGAGCGAGAGTAGCCGCAACCATCCGCGACCACACCGAGGACCGGAGCCGCTGTACCGTTGACCTTGAGATCGAAGACCCGATCCACCCCGGCCAGGTGATTCGCCAGGCATACCCCAAAGCGGTACAGCTCTACCAGCTCACCTGACGGACTACCAGAGCCGGCGCCAGCATCGACGACCGCCACGCCCACCATCCCGACAACACACGTTCGCCTGCCAGCAGAAGAGAGTATACAGCCCACCGACCAGGCCGCGCCGGGAGACCTGGGCGATCCCAGCGAGTGGACATTCTATAGCCGCGCCGACCTGCGCAGCCATGACGCCGCGCGGCGGGCCTGGCTCAGAGCCTTCGCGCAGGGACGCAAGTTTCCCGCGTTCTGGTTCACCATGCACGGAAGCCGCAGCAGCTACTATAGAGCCGGCATACCAGCAGGAGTGGACGGCTGGACGGGCTTTCTGGAGCGCGCTATTCATTATGACGTATACTGTGTTTTCGTGGCAGCCTATACGCCCCAAGTCCCATTAGAGCACTACCTGAACGACGCTGCACAGCGTGGAGAAATTAAGCTCGATGTAGTGGTTACGTAGACACCGCGTAACCACTACATCGAGCTAGGATAAAAACGCGGAAACGTGCGTTTCCCTAAAATACGCGAGGAACAACCAGATGACGATGCATGTGTACCCATGTGGCTACAGCATCCACAGCGCCCATATAGCCGCGCTTATGGATGCAGACGCCAACTCACATGAGTGGTAATACATCCTGAAAGTAGCAGGTGCGATAAAAAATTTGATTTCTCCGAGAAAGAGGCGTATACTTCTCTCAGATTCGTTTGTTAGTGAAAGAAGATTGGAGCAGTATGGACCTGCTCAATGAGATTGTGAAGTTTCTCAGTAGCCCAACATGGAGCGGGATCGGCGTCCTTGCCAGTTCCCTACTCTCGATCATCGCTCTGGTGTTGGCCCGCAAATCTCTATCAAAACCAGATCCCCCCCAACAGGAACCTCTGACGTTGGCATCATCTATCGCTGCCCTCTCACTCCCTGGCCATCGGAGATCCCGCGAGTGGGATGATTCCGACGACAACGACCCGACTGGTGGCGTGCCTGACGCTTACCTCCCGCCGAGTTACTGGAATGATTAACAGTATCCCAAGCCCTGGATCTGGCTCATCTGCCACCCGGAGGCCCTGAAAGCACGCAAGCTCCCCACAAAAGATATCGAGAACCGCGAATGGACGCCAGGCTACCGGGGACCTCTCTGGGAGTAAGACAACGATTCCTGCAATTTGGGCCATTTTTGCCGGAAGTGCCTTTGCTCCGCTCACTCCATTGCTGTAGTAGGAGAACCAAGGCTATGGGCCTGTCAGTGCGATTCTGACGGAAAAGTACTGTGTACCATATAACTGCGGTTGAGATTATGAACGAAGTGGCTCTAGAGGCTCTTGTACCTACCCTGAAGTCACTTATCCGAAGCCTGGGACAGCGGAATAACAGAAGACATTCACAGGCGAAAAAAGGCTCTCTACTAGGAAGCATAACATGCTTTCGATGCATGAAAAAAAAAGGAAAAGTGTAAGCTCAACCGCAGTTATATGGTACACAGTACTTTTCCGTCAGAATCGCACTGACAGGCCCATCTGAATTTTTATGATTGCATCTTCGTCTCTTACCTCTTGCCCTTTGCCCTATCAATCTGAACCTGAAACCAGTTGAGAACCTTATCCCATTCCTGCTCGCGGATCTCCTGGTAACGTGGCACCTCAAAAGCGGTCTTCAGCTCGTCGTAAATCGTACCAAAGGGCTTGCTTGTTGCGTCGTGCAGGCGTTTCACGAGGCCCTGCACTGAGCGCTGGTGTTCTATCGTGAGCGTTTCAGGTCCCAGTCGCTCTAAGATTTCCGGTATAAGGTCGGTTATGGCCTCTAATCCCTCAAGGCGGCTCTCGACGCTCCCGCGCCAGTGCTCTATATCGCGCTGCCATTCCAGGACGGTGAGCATTTGTTGATGGTAGTCAATCCATTCCTCAATTGATGCATCCGGGGCAGGCCTCGTCGGCTGGGTGATCGGCTCAGCTGGTACGACGTTCGTGGGAGCTACTATCACTCTGGGTGTCGATGCCCATACATAGAGCGCGTTAACAGCGTGATGCTGGTACTCAAGAATTTCTCGTCGCTTTGGATCGTTCTTTTCCATCCTGCGTGTGTCGATTGTGGCCAGCCAGTAGGGGACCGAGTTGAGCACCAGTGTCGGCATTCTTTGGAAGCCTCCCTCAGTTTGCACCTGTACATACACGAGGTCGTCAGCGATGGCTTCAGTGCGTTTGATGCGGTCGGTCTGTGCTTGAGGTTGTATATGCAAATTCTCACATATCCAACGGAGTACGACCCCAGGGCGACCGTCTGGCAGCCGTACAACGACAAGAGGCAAGCCGCGAAACATGATGGTTTCTTGCACAATGGGTATAAGCGCCTGCGGACCCTGGTCCTGGTCCTGCTCTTCGTTCAAAATACACCTCTTCCAAAGGGGTATGCACTGTACGTACCCCTTTTCACATAGTCAATATGTTCTACTCTTGTTGTGAGTAGTCATGCGGCGATGGTGTGTGTTATGGTGCCCAGCCTTACAATCATACCCTCGTCGCCCTGCGCAATCGCCTCTTCTTTCGCTTTCCTCCTTTGCTGCTCCAACTCTTCGCTCAATTGCTTGACTCGTCTGTATGCAGATTGGCGTTTGCTGTAAACTTTGCCGTCATACGGGATTCTTTCGGCGTAATGCACCGGTGCAGATGGACACCAGAAAATCTGATATCCTCCCTCCACTTTGTAAACCTTGTACTCGCCCATGTTCGTTTCTCCTTTCTCACGGTTGCGTGATCTGTGCAAAACATAACATATTGACAACACTAAGTCAACCAATTTTCAACGATTATTATCAAATTGGTGAAAACACGTTGAAAAATCATTGACAAAATAAGGAAGTTGAAGAAGCCTTTGAAAAGGAACGGAAGCGAAAAAAGTCGCTTCTCTTCCCGGTTCGATTGGACGACGCAATAAAAAAGACAAAACAGGCTTGGGCCGCAGATATTCGCCGTATGCGTCACGTCGGCGATTTTCGACAGTGGAAACAGCATGACGAATAGCAAAAGGCCTTCGATAGATTGCATCGAGACCTCCAGGCACCAGAGCGCGAATCTCATTGACAAGTTGACATAATATTCCACGTTGTTTGTGTTTCTAGCAAGCAAGCTATATAATGGATTAGGTAAAATAATCCATTATAGTGGTTGCTTGCTAGGTTTCTAGCTAACAAAATTGTAGGAGTCAGCTAACAATGCGATGCTACTATAACCAGTTTGTTCACGATATCCATTTTGATAGGGCACGATACCAGCAGTTTCTAAAAGGCCAAGGGTTGAGTGAATATGATATCAGGCATCTCAACATCCATCTCATTCCTGATTTCATCTGCTCGCATTTTAAAGGGAATGTTCATTTAGAGGAAGGTGGTGCGTATTTCCAACGTGACAAGGAATATGTAGAGAAAATGAATGAGACGACTCTTGGCCTCTACCGACCATATGATCCATCCACCAGCGATTATGCTGCAATTTTCCTAAGACCTGAGAAGTACAAAACACCTGTTCATCTGATGGATCCAATTTTTTTGAATTGTACCCTTTTGCATGAGACAAGGCACCATATGCAACACTGTCTGGAATTGTCATGCCGTAAACCTATTCATACTCCTGTTGAAAGCGAATTGTCCAATGAAAGAAATCAACCTTGGGAGATCGATGCTGAGCAATTTGCAAGCGCGTATGCAGGCTGGGTATCTTTTTTCTTGCCTGTTTCTCATCCTCTAAAAAGGAGTGATCTACAAAACCTATGATGAATGAAGAAACCGCAATTATACGACAACCTGTAACTGACCTGGCTGATGTTTCAGCGCTTGCTGAACAGTTTAGTAAAGCGACTAGGTTGACACGCTATCAAGAGGGCCTGCGAGATGAGACGATCCGCAGGCAGAAAACCGACCTGCTGACGTTTGCTCGTTTCCTGGCCAGCGTCAACGCACAAGCAGGTGACTTTTATAACGATCTCTCAGCATGGCAAGGAATACGTGCAGGATTGCTTGAAGCGTTCATAGAATGGCAGAAGCTGCAGGGGTATTCTATCGGGACCATTAACGTGAGACTGGCCACACTCAAAGCCTACTGCCATCTGGCGTATGAAGTGGGAATCCTCGATATTGACACCCATACCCATATTCAAGGCGTCAAGGGCATCCAGCGCAAGCAGGCGCGTAACATCGACGCTCGCCGTGGGGTGAGTCGAGTAGGGTACAAGAAAGCCCAGGCCGTTGAAATTCCGATTGAACTGTTACACAAGCTGAAACATCCTGAGACGGGCTTTCTGGCGAAACGTGATGCACTCTTGATGTGTCTCCTGCTCGATCATGGGTTACGTGTTGGTGAAATCGCTATCCTCAAGAGAAACGCGATCGCGCTGCGCTCCAGGTTGTTGACGTTCTATCGGCCAAAGGTCGATGAGCCACAAACCGACCGCATGACAGATGATACGCTTGCAGCTGCCAGGGTCTATCTCGCGACATTGCCGACGAAACAAGAATCACTCTTTGACCTGGCTGTTATCAGTATTCAGGAACGAGTGCGAACATTGGGCGAGCTGGCTGGCATACAGGGCTTATCACCGCATGATTGCAGGCATTCCTGGGCGACTCGGGCCGCCAGTCATGGTACACCACTCGATCGGTTGAGACAAGCAGGAGGATGGAGTAACATACAAACACCGCTGCGCTACATCAGAGATAGCGCGATCGCGAACGAAGGAGTGATTCTGGAATGAGTCAATCACAATCTGAATATGGAGGCAGACTGTGAGCATAGAAGCAGCAAGAAGACAACATAGATTTCAACGTAGGCAACGAATACTAAAATCATTGCCTAAGATCTTTATTGCAATATCCCTGGCGCTTATCGCTTTCTTTCAAGCAACAGGAATAGGTGGAGTTGCTCTGTTGTGGATCGCCTTCGCTTTATCGGCAGTTTCAGGGACCTACACCGTATTCGATGAATGGCCTGAAAAATCAGTGAGCGAAAAGCTGCTCGGCCACATGCGAACACAGCAAAGAAAAACACATCAGGAAGCGAGGTAGCCATGAAGAACATGCCAGATGACGAAATTCCCGCAGCGATCCAGGGAATACGCAGCCGATTAGATACGCTGGCCAGCATTAACGCTGACAATATACTCACCTCTGGTGGATCGCAAGAACAGTACCATCAGATTGTCGAGGAAGCCTATGCCACGCTTGGGCTCCTTGAAACCCAGGTAGACGAGCTGAGAGTAGAACTGGAATATCAGCACAAGCGGTTAGATGAAATCAGGGATGCAGCGTTCGCCGAGATGATAGAGAGGCAGGAATGACGAATAAGCAGCAAACTACCTGCGCGCCGAAGGATGAGAACAACCCTTGGCGCGTCGATACCTGGATGAACGCTGCAGAGTGGAAAGAGGTGTCGCGGTGGTATCCCTTCTCGCTGCGCTCCCTTATGCCTGATGGCCGCTGGTCGGAACGAGCTAGGTGTAAGATGCGAGATGATGCCTATGAGATCATGAAGGCGCTCGCAGGATCTGGCAGGCGCACCTGTTTTGTGATTGTGCAGTGTACGCTCGTCGGAAACGATGGCCGAGAGAAGGCCGTAGTGTACTTTCCTGGGAGTGAGCAAACCATCTTGCATGAGCGAGCGCGT
>WNFY01008495.1_pt1 | contig 13994 bp, 11 predicted proteins | sample 5400091 | NCBI WGS metagenome assembly WNFY01 (sample SAMN13153364, study PRJNA577476) | soil metagenome | isolation source: 60 cm soil or saprolite under grassland replicate 1 | place: USA:California | collected 2016-06-15 | reverse complement strand
TCGTGTGGTTGGTCACTGGAACTGAGAAGGCTGGCATGCTGGTCCGCCTGCGAAGTGCGATTTTCGCGGATCGTGCGTCGGCCGGAGATATGGCGGCCTAAGTGGTTGCAACCAGGGTTTTATTCGAGAGACCAGCGTTTCAAAAGAGCCACCACGAGCAGCTCTTAATAATAAGGATAAAAGCGATGCGTAAGGGCTCCAATGAGTGATAACGGATTTGATGCTACGACCCCCCCTACGGCGAGGCTCACAATCGCGGGCCGCGGCTTCCGCTCGCGCCTGATGCTGGGGACGGGAAAATACCGCAGCCCGCAAATTATGGCCGCCTGCCACCACGAATCTGGGGCAGAAATTATTACGGTAGCGGTGCGGCGCGTAAATATCATCGATCGCCAGTCAGATTCGATTCTCAACTACTTGGCGGGCAGTTCTTATTTTCTTCTTCCCAACACCGCTGGATGCAAAACGGCGGAGCATGCCGTGCGCACCGCTCGTTTGGCGCGGGAGGCTGGGTTTTCCAACTGGATCAAGCTCGAAGTGATTGGAGATGACCAGACTTTGTTCCCCGATAACGAAGGCCTGCTCCAGGCCACGCGCATTCTGGTCAAGGAGGGTTTTGTCGTCCTGCCTTACACGACTGACGATCTCATCAATGCTCGCAAACTCATTGATGCTGGTGCTGCGGCCGTCATGCCCATGGGGGCACCGATTGGGTCTGGCCTCGGTATCCAGAATCGAACAAACTTGAGGATTCTGCGAGAACAGATAACATCCGTTCCTCTGATCGTCGATGCCGGGGTGGGCACAGCCTCCGACGCGGCAATCGCAATGGAACTGGGATATGACGCAGTCTTGCTCAACACGGCGGTGGCCAGCGCGCGAGACAGCGTCACCATGGCGTGTGCGATGCGCCACGCTGTGATTGCCGGAAGAATGGCATTCGAAGCGGGGCGTATGGGCCAATTCCTGTATGCCAACGCTAGCAGTCCAGCCAGCGGGTTGAGTGAGCCCATGACGATTCCGTCGCCGGCCCTGTTGGAAACGAATGTTGATTTTAGATAGAGAGGGCAAAAAAAATGAAGCGCAAAATGCCTAACTCGGAAGCCTCGATTCACACTCAGATCCACCACGCGCGTTCCGGACTCATTACGGAGCAGATGAGGTATGTCGCACAGCGGGAGAAGCTGGAACCGGACCTAGTTCGTGACGAAGTTGCTCGTGGGCGGATGATTATTCCTGCCAATGTGAACCATCGCAATCTCGAGCCGATGTGTATCGGCATTGCCGGAACCTGCAAGATCAACGCCAATATCGGCAATTCCGCCACCACGTCCAATATTGAAGAGGAACTAAAGAAGCTCCGCTACTCGATCAAGTACGGTGCCGATACTGTAATGGACCTTTCCACCGGTGGCGACATTCCCCTCATCCGCCAGGCGATCATCGATGAGTCGCCGGTTCCGATTGGTACCGTACCGATCTATGAGGCTCTGAGCCGGGTGCGTCGTGTGCAAGATCTCTCGGTGGCGCTGATGCTCGAAGTAATCGAGGAGCAGGCGCAGCAGGGCGTGGATTACATGACCATCCACGCCGGCGTACTGGTTCAGCACGTCCCCCTTGCGTCAGGTCGTGTCACTGGGATCGTGAGCCGCGGCGGTTCCATTTTGGCGGAATGGATGGTGAAGAACCACAAACAGAACTTCCTCTATGAGAGCTTCGAGGACATTTGCCGGATCTTCCAGAAATACGACGTGACTTTCTCACTCGGCGACGGGCTCCGCCCCGGATCGGTTGCCGATGCCAGTGACGCCGCCCAGTTTGCGGAACTCGAAACCCTGGGAGAACTCACGCAGGTCGCCTGGCGCCACGACGTGCAGGTGATGGTCGAAGGGCCGGGACACATCCCGATGGACCAGATCCAGTTGCAGGTGGAGAAAGAGATCTGCTTCGAAGCGCCCTTCTACACTCTGGGGCCGCTGGTGACAGACATCGCTCCCGGGTATGACCACATCACCAGCGCTATCGGGGCGGCGATGATCGGTTGGTACGGCGCGTCCATGCTCTGCTACGTCACGCCGAAAGAGCATCTCGGACTTCCAAACCTGGAAGATGTCAAGCAGGGCCTCATCGCTTACAAGATTGCAGCTCACGCAGCGGACATTGCCCGGCACCGGCCCGGAGCACGTGATCGCGACGATGCGCTCTCGCGCGCCCGCTACCGGTTCGACTGGCGCGAGCAGTTCCGCTTGTCGCTCGACCCCGAAACCGCTCAGGCCATGCATGATGAAACCTTGCCGGAAGAAGGATTCAAGGACGCGGCTTTCTGCTCGATGTGCGGTCCAAAGTTTTGCTCGATGAACATGCACGCGAAAACGAAGGAATTCAGCAGCAGCGAGGCAGAGGACATCCTGAAGTCCAGCCGCTTGGTGGAGATTCAAGGGGTGACGCCTTAGTTGTGGGTGGAGTCGTCCAGAGGGTGAGGAGCAGGCAGTGCTTGATGGTGTAGCCGGAGAAGGACGGTTAATCGCCGCGGGGTCCGACGTCCTTGAACCGGACGCCGTTCACGAGGTGTTGGTCGTTGGTGCCGGCCTCATTGGCAGTTCGATCGCGTGGCTACTCTCAAAGGCAGGTTGCAGGGTCGTCCTCATCGATGCGGGTAGTTTCGGGGGAGAGGCAAGCGCAGCCGGCGCCGGCATGCTTGCCCCGGGCGGAGAGTATCGCGAACCTTCGCCAGCGGCTCGATTCGCGATCGAGAGCCTGGCCATGTACCCCACATTCGTTCGCCAGCTCGAGAAGGAGAGCGGCCTCTCGATTGACTATCGCAAGTGCGGGGCGATTGAATTGGCGTATGAACGCGAGCGGTGGCGCGAGTTGCGGAAACGCGCCGACGTCCAGCGCCGCTTCGGAATATCGGCTCAGTGGTTATGTCTCTCGAGCCTGAGTGCCGTCGCACCGGGCCTCAATTTGGAAGGCCTGCGTGGCGCCCTCTACTATCCCGACGATGCTTGTGTCGCTCCCGGCGACCTGCTTCGAGCCTTGCGAGTCGTATGTGATCGCGAAGGTGTCAAGGTTCTCGAAAACAGTCCGGTGGAAAGCATTGACGCGGAACGCGGCCTGGTGATGGTGAGAGTCCGCGAGCAGGGGATTAGCGGGCGAAATCTCGTCTTGGCTGCCGGAGCCTGGAGTTCACGGATTCCCGTCAGTCGCTCGGGAGTGGCGACACACATCCCCGAGAGCTTTCCCGTCAAGGGCCATCTTGTCGGGTATCAGCTATTGCCACGTTCACTACGTCCTATCCTGCGGAATGGCCACCACTACATTGTGCAACGAAACAGTGGTTTCACCATCGCCGGTTCGTCGGAAGAACAATGTGGCTTCGACAGAAGCGTCAGTCCAGAGCGGATCAGCGAGATTCGCAATGCCGCTGGTTCCATCTACTCCCCGATATCCATGCTCGAACCAACGCGGGAGTGGACAGGATTCCGGCCTGGTAGCGAACGTCAGGGGCCCACTCTCGGGAGGGTGTCAGGAACGAATGTGTGGCTCGCCTATGGGCACTATCGCAATGGCATTCTCTTGACTCCTGCGACCGCCCATCTGGTCTCCCACCAGATCCTGAGTGCGTCCTACAAGTCACAGGAAGCAGGCTCACTCGCGTTGGCTGCGTCCATCGAATCGGGACGGGAAATGGGAACGAATGAATGAGCGTGATCTAGACCGTTACTCGCGTCAGATTCGCTTTTCCGGAATTGGCCTTTCCGGGCAGCAACGGCTGCTCGAAGCGCGTGTAGCGATTGTCGGTTGTGGGGCTCTTGGGAGTTTCCAAGCCGGGGCACTTTTGCGTGCAGGGGTTCGCCGTCTGGTGTTGGTGGATCGTGATTATGTCGAGCTGAACAATCTGCAACGGCAATGGCTGTACAACGAGGAAGATGCCGAGAGTGCCCGACCGAAGGCCGAAGCGGCCGCTCGTCATCTCTTGCGCATTGACAGCGAGAGCCAGGCGGAGCCCGTTGTGGCTGACCTGGATGCCGGGAACATCGGCGAGATCCTTGATGGCGTTCATTTAATCCTGGATGGCACGGACAATTTCGAGACCAGATATCTTATCAATGACTTCGCGGTGCAACGCGGCATCCCCTGGATCTATGGAGGCGCGGTCGGTAGTTACGGCATCGCCATGCCGATCGTACCTGGTTCAACTTGTTGCTTTGCGTGCTTATATCCGCAGCCCCCGGCCGGTGTACAGCCCACTTGCGAGACCGCAGGAGTCGTCAACGTTCTCACCTCGTCAATCGCATCCATTCAGGTGAACGCAGCCCTGCAGCTTCTTTGCGGGTGCCAGTGCGAGTCTTGCATCACGACCATCGACTTTTGGGGTGACGGAATGAGACGGATACGCCAACCGGCAGCTCGAGCCAATTGCGAGGTGTGTGGACTCAGACGTTTTTCCCGTCTCGAAGGCCGGCGCCGGGTGCCGATCAGCCTTTGCGGGCGCAATGCGGTACAGATCCACTCCCTTCGCGGACCGGTCGATCTTCTCCTGCTGAAGAAACAACTTCTACCGCTCGGCGAGGTTCGAGCCAATGAGCTCGCCCTACGTTTCCAGGTGCCGCCTTACGAAATGACAATATTTCACGATGGCAGGGCCATTGTGAAAGGCACGACCGACGCTGGCATCGCTCGCAGTCTGTACGCGCGGTATGTCGGGAGCTGAAGCGCAATGGATCTGGCGATGGCGAACAACGTGACGATAACGGTAAACGGTGACGCGATGGAGGTTCCCTCCGGGACGACGGTCGCCGCCCTTCTACAACTACTTCATGTCGAAACCGCGCAGATCGCCGTGGAACTCGATGGCAACGTGCCCCAGCGCGAGCGGTGGTGCGAGATCTCGATTACTCCGGGAGCGACGCTGGAAATCGTTCGCTTTGTGGGAGGCGGTTAGGTGGAATCCGGCCCGGAACATGGGAGTTCCATTCGTTGACGGGGTCTAGCCGGAACGGAGGGAATCCCTTCATGATTACCCAGCACCGCCGCCTTCGTCGCTGCCGTTCTTGGCGGCGCAGGCGTCGCACCGCAGTAGTGTTTCGAACGCGTCGGAAGCCAGGAGATCAAGTGACTGCACAACAATATCAGCGGGCAGATGCTTACCGTTGCGACTGATCCCGATGCTTCTCATCCCAGCGCTGCGTGCTCCTTGGACACCGGCAACGGCATCCTCCACAACAATGCACCTCTCGGGCGATACTCCTACGCGAGATGCAGCGGTGAGAAACACTTCTGGATCCGGCTTGCCGCGGTGAACGTCATCAGCGGAGACAATGCCCTGAAAAATATGAGTAGCCGACAGGGCCTCAAGAACTGCATCGATATTCGCACGCGGCGCCGCCGAGGCGATTGCCTGCAGCCATCCTTCTTTGTGAAGCCTATGTATCCAGTTTGCAACCCCAGGCAGTGGTGAGATGCCGTCCCGGCGAACCAGATGACGGTACAGTTCCTCTTTGGCGTTTGCGATTCTCTCGATGCGCTCGGGAGTCGATGCGTTACCGAGCCATCGGGGGATAATGGAATCGTTACGCTGGCCGAAAGAGGAAAGAAACTGCTCGCGAGTGATGGCAATGCCCTCAGTCGCCAGCGCGTTCCGCCAGGAAATCCAGTGGAACTCTTCTGAGTCAATTAAGGTTCCATCCATGTCCCAGAGAACCGCTCGATCTGTACCCATAGAAAATCTCCCTCGAGGATATCCTTCGTAAAATGTCGGCGTGGCAAGTGGTCGAGGAACGAAAGACTATGCCTGGCACGACGCGGTGCGGCCCGACCTGGCTGAGCCGCACCCTTCGCTGGGGCCAGTACTCACCCGACTTTTTCGGCAACCTGGGAGAGCGCAAACTCTTCCAAGTGGTGGGCGTCGCTATTAAACTTGCGGATGCCCTCAGCCAGTTTCTCTGTCGCCATCGCGTCTTCGTTGTGCATCCAGCGGAATGTCTTCTCATCCAGGTGGATACGTTCTTCCTTGCTGGCTTTCGTCAGTGCCGGGTCGAGCTTACGATCCAGCGTTCCCTCGGCCTGCTCGAGCTTGTCAAGGAGGTCTGGACTGATAGTGAGCAAGTCGCACCCGGCCAAGCGGACGATCTGGTTCACATTCCGGAAGCTGGCGCCCATCACCTGGGTCTTGTAGCCGTACTTCTTGTAGTAGTTGTAGATGCGTGTGACGGAAGTTACGCCGGGGTCCTGGTCTGCAGGAATCTCCGCACCGTTCTTCTCTTTCTTATACCAGTCGTAAATGCGGCCGACGAAAGGCGAGATCAACGTAACTCCAGCCTCGGCACATGCGACGGCTTGGGCGAAGCTGAACAGAAGTGTGAGGTTGCAGTGAATGCCTTCCTTCTCCAGTATTTCGGCCGCCCGAATGCCCTCCCAGGTACTGGCGATCTTGATCAGGATCCGTTCACGCGCTACGCCCTGTTTCTCGTACAGTGAAATGAGTTTGCGGCCCTTGGCAATGGTGGCGGTCGTATCGAAACTCAGGCTGGCGGCGACCTCAGTCGAGACGCGGCCGGGAACCACTTTGAGGATCTCGCATCCAAACAGAACGAAAAGCCGATCGATGAACTCTGCCGCCATTTCCTCGTGGCCGCCACCACGCTCCAGGGCTAGTTCCGCGGCCTCTTCCACCAAGTGCCGGTAAACAGGCATTTGGGCGGCATGATAGAGAAGAGAAGGATTGGTGGTCGCGTCCTGCGGACGGTGGCGAGCAATGGCTTCGATATCACCCGTGTCCGCTACGACGGTCGTGTATTTCTTCAAAGACTCAAACAACGTCATGGTTTTCTCCTGTGATGCTAGCTTGAATAACCTGCCAATTACTTCCCGCCCACCGCGGAGGGGATCCTGTCGCCTTCGACTTGAGTAACCTTGGCTAGCCGCCGGCGATGGCGGTCTGCTCCGCTAAACCTGGCGCCGAGGAAGCTCTTCGTGCAGTCCCAGGCGACCGCGATACCTGTGGTTCGGCCTCCGAAGCAGATTACGTTCATGTTGTCGTCCTCTACTCCCTGTCGTGCGGAAAAGTAATCGTGGCAAAGTGCCGCTCGCACGCCCACAACCTTGTTGGCGGCCACAGACGCTCCCACTCCGCTGCCGCACACAAGGATCCCGCGTTCCACGTCTCCCTTGGCCACAGCTCGGGCAAGCGGGATGGCAAAGTCGGGGTAGTCGTCGTTGTTGTCATAAACCTTGCTACCGAAGTCAACAACCTCGTAGCCTTCAGCGGCTAGCAACTTTGCCAGTTGCCCCTTCATTTCAAATCCGCCGTGATCGGCGCCGATACCAACTTTCATTTCGCACTCCCGTGCCGCACAATCTGGCTCGTGGCCGCGGCTACAATATGTTCTGCGTTGAAGCCGAACTTCTTCAACAAGTGTTTGAGGGGCGCCGAGGCACCAAAGGACTCGATACAAATGTTGTGGCCTTCCGAACCGGTGTATTTGCTCCAGCCAAAATCGGACGCCTCTTCCACCGACACTCGGGACTTCACGCCGGAGGGCAGGACCGATTCCCGATAGCTTTTATCCTGATCGTCAAACAACTCCCACGACGGCATACTGACCACTCGCGCCCGCACGCCCTCCTTGGTTAGTTGCTCGTATGCCTCCAGACACAGCGCAACCTCGCTGCCCGTGCCGATGAGGATGACCTCGGGGTTTGCACCGGGGGCGTCGGCGAGAATATAGGCCCCGCGTGACAAGCTGGATGCCGGAGCGTACTTCGTCCGATCGATGGTGGGCACGGCTTGGCGGGTGAGTATCAGCACCGCTGGCTCGTGATGCAGTTGCAGGATGACCTTCCAAGCCTCGATCACCTCATTTGCGTCCGCGGGCCGGATCACAATCAGACCGGGCATGGAGCGCATATGAGCGAGTTGCTCGATGGGTTGGTGCGTGGGTCCGTCCTCGCCGACTCCAATCGAGTCATGGGTAAAGACGTAGATGACCGGGATTTCCATGAGCGCACTCAGGCGGAGAGAGCCCCGCATGTAATCGACGAAGATGAAGAATCCGGACCCAAAAGGCCGGACTTTTACCAGGCTCATTCCGTTGAGGATGGCGCCCATCGCGTGTTCGCGGATGCCGAAGTGAAAATTGCGACCGGCAAAATTCTTCGCGGAGAAGTCGCCCGCACTTTCAAATGTCAACCGGGTCTTGGTTGAGGGCGCGAGGTCCGCGGATCCGCCTATTAACCACGGAATGTTCTTGGCTGCAGCGTTCAACACCTTGGCCGAAGACTCGCGAGTGGCGAGGCCTTTCGCGTCTGCTGGGAAATTGGGCAAGTCGCGATCCCAACATTGCGGAAGCTGGCGGTGTTGCATGCGGAAGAGCTCTTCGGCGAGGTCGGGGTAATCCTTGCGATACTCGTCGATCCGCGCGAACCATGCATCCCGCAACTGTTGGCCGCGTCTTCCGATGCCTTGACGGAAATGATCGTAGACGCCATCCGGCACGTAAAACTTTTTGTCTTCCGGCCACCCGTAGTTCCGCTTGGCGAGCCGGACCTCGTCTTCACCCAGCGGTTCGCCGTGGGCGCCGCTGGTGTCTTGCTTGTGAGGCGCGCCGTAACCGATGTGGCTGTCCACGATGATTAGAGTGGGACGATCCTTGGTGTTCTGGAAGAGTTGGAAAGCGCGTCTCAGCATGTCGAGATCGTTTGCGTCGCCGACCCGCGTCACGTTCCAGCCGTACCCAAGAAATCGTGTGGCAACGTCTTCCGTAAAGGCTAGCGAGGTGTTGCCTTCGATCGTGATGTGGTTGTTGTCGTAAATCCAGCATAGATTGGAAAGACGCAAGTGGCCGGCGAGCGAAGCAGCCTCGCCCGAGATGCCTTCCATCATGCATCCATCTCCGCAGAGCGCGTAGACATTGAAGTCAAACAGATTTTCGAAACCCGGGGCTTCTTTGTTGTAACGCGCGGCCAGCCACTCCCGGCCGATGGCCATGCCGACGCTCGTGGCGACCCCTTGACCGAGTGGCCCCGTGGTGGTTTCGACGCCTGATGTCCAGCGGTACTCCGGATGCCCCGGGCACCGGCTATCTAGTTGCCGGAACGCCTTGATGGCATCGAGCGGCACCGATACTTCGCCGAGAGTTTCGTAGTCCTTGCTGACGGCTCGGACTTCGGTTAAGTGAAGCATGGAATAGAGCAGCATCGACGCGTGTCCAATCGACAGCACGAAGCGGTCGCGGTTCGGCCACACTGGATCCTGCGGATCGAAGCGAAGGAACTCCTGCCAGAGAGTGTAGGCTACCGGCGCCATCGCCATGGGAGTTCCTGGATGTCCCGAATTTGCTGCCTGCACTCCATCCATGGACAACGTGCGGATGGTGTTGATACTGGTCAGCTCCATGTTCTGCTTCACCGGAGAAATGGGGAGAGGCGCTGCTACACTCATGCAATATCCTTTCGAGTCGTTGTTCGGTGGTATCCGCTTGAAAATATCCGATGGACGGCCGGGGTTCTTTCGTCCCGGCCACCCTTCGGGGCCCGGTCAAGTCATTCCGACCGGTACGGCCACTTCCATCCTGTAATCTCCGGAGCATCGATGCCGTTCTTGTATGCGTAGGCCCGGCATTCGATTTGCTTGTTCCGGAACTTCTCCTTGGCATGCGCTCCGATCTTTTGCAGCCTCGGGATGCGATCAATTGCGTCAATCGCCAGGGTGAAGCGATCGGTTTCATTGTTCATCGCCAGCTCCATCGGGGTATTGATGTTGCCTTTTTCCTTGTAGCCACGCACGTGCAAATTCCGGTTCGTGCGAGCGTAGGCCAAGCGGTGAATCAGGTAGGGATAGCCGTGGAAGTTGAAAATGATCGGCTTGTCAGTCGTGAACAGAGAATCAAAATCGCGATCCGTTAGTCCGTGTGGATGGTTTTTGCTCGGTTCCAACTTGAAAAGATCCATAACATTGACAAACCGAATCTTGATATCGGGGAACTCTTCTCGGAGTAGCACCGTCGCCGCCAGCGCCTCTTGGGTCGGAATGTCGCCAGCGGAGGCCATCACTACATCGGGTTCGACACCCTGGTCGTTACTGGCCCAATCCCAAATACCGACGCCCTTGGTGCAGTGCTCAATTGCAGCATCCATATTCAGATACTGAAGGTGTAGCTGTTTGTCGGAAACGATCACATTGATGTAGTTCTCGCTTCTCAGGCAGTGGTTGGCTACCGACAGCAGGCAGTTGGCATCGGGGGGAAGGTAGATGCGCGTAACCTCGGCGCTCTTGTTTAGGACAACGTCCAGGAAGCCGGGGTCCTGGTGCGTGAATCCGTTGTGGTCCTGGCGCCAGACGGTCGACGTAATAAGCAGGTTAAGTGACGCGACCTTCTGGCGCCACGAGAGGTGATTGCAGATCGACAGCCATTTCGCGTGCTGGTTGAACATGGAGTCGATCACGTGGACAAAAGCCTCATACGAGGAGAAGAAACCGTTTCTGCCGGTAAGCAGATAGCCTTCGAGCATGCCCTCCATGGTGTGCTCGCTGAGCATTTCAATGACACGCCCATCAGTCGCCAGTTCGCCACCGTCTTGGTCTTCGGGAAAGTAGTCGGCGATCCAGAATTTCTTGGAGACCTGGTAGACGGCCTGTAATTTGTTCGACGTGGTTTCGTCCGGGCCGAAGACCCGGAAGTTGTTCATGTTTTCCTTCATCACATCACGAAGGAAGTTGCCCAGAGGCGGAACGTTTTCGACTTCGACCGTACCCGGCTGCCCGACTTTCACTGCATAGTCGGCGAACTCAGGCAAGCGCAGAGCCTTCTTGATGCTTCCGCCATTGGCGTGGGGATTCGCGCTCATGCGGCGATCACCCGTGGGGGCGAGTGCCTTGAGTTCTGGAATGAGCTTGCCATCCTGTCCAAACAACTCTTCCGGTTTCTGATCGCGCATCCACTTCTCGAGGGTCCGCAGTTGTTCGGGGTTCTTCTTCACGTCGGTCAAGGGAACCTGGTGGGCACGCCAAAAACCTTCGAGCCTATGACCACCCACTTCTTGGGGTGCGCCCCATCCTTTCGGAGAACGCAGCACGATCATCGGCCAGCGAGGCCGCTTCGCACTGCCGCTGGTCCGGCACTCCTGTTGATGCGCTCGAATTTCTGCGATGCAGTGCTCCACCGTAGCCGCCATGGCCTGGTGCATGCTCTCAGGGTCCGATCCTTCCACGAAATGAGGCGTCCAGCCATAGCCCCGCATGAGGTCTTCCAACTCTTCGTGGCTGATGCGCGCCAGAAGGGTCGGGTTATTGATCTTGTAGCCGTTCAAGTGCAGGATGGGCAGCACCGCCCCGTCCCGAATGGGATTCAGGAACTTGCTTATGTGCCACGAAGTCGCCAGCGGCCCGGTCTCCGATTCGCCGTCTCCGACCACTGCGGCGACGATCAGTTCTGGATTGTCGAAAGCAGCGCCGCAGGCGTGAGAAAGGACATATCCTAACTCGCCGCCTTCGTGAATCGAGCCGGGAGTCTCCGGCGTACAGTGACTGCCGATGCCGCCGGGAAACGAAAACTGCTTGAAGAATTCGTGCATGCCACGTTCGTCTTCGCTCTTTTCGGGATAGATCTCGGAGTACGTTCCCTCGAGATACCCGGGAGCCAGAACGCCGGGCGCACCATGCCCCGGTCCGGCCATGAAGATCATGTCCTGGTCAAACTTTTTGATCAGGCGGTTCAAGTGAAGGTAGATGAAAGCGAGACCGGGGCTTGAACCCCAATGTCCCAGCAGCCGGTTCTTGATCTGTTCGGGCTTGAGCGCTTCCTTCAGGAGCGGATTGGCCTGAAGATAGATCATGCCGAGCGCCAGGTAATTGCACGCTCGCCAGTAGGCGTGGGTCTTTCTTAATTCCTCTGAACTCAGCGGCGATCCTTGAATGGTGGATCTCGCCTTTCCATAAGCGCTGAGGGAGGTTGCGGAGGTTGATGGCTCTTCTACTTCTAAGACAGTGGTCATTTCTTAAGCTCCTTGTGTCGCCGCGGTGGAGTCGGAACGGATTTTCATTTCGTCATGCAGTGGTCGGCTCTTGCTACTCGAAGGTGGCGAAAGCATCTTGTCAACTGCAGGCCGGAGGCCACTCGTAAACCTTTGAAAATGGAAACCGCATGTGACGGAGTCAGGTCAAGCCATAGCAAGTGACTAACACTTGACGATTCGCTTGCCAGCGCACCTCCGTGCCTGGACGATGCCCGACGAACCGCGCATTGCTCTTTCCCGCGGGAATAATCAGAAATCCCGGTACGGAATACACTCCGTCTCGCAGACTCTCGGGCCACTGAAAGATCCAATCGGCGGAAGCCGTCACACCGTGCGGCAACGCCGTTTCAATGTGAGGGTGTACGTCGATGAAGTTGATGGATTCCGTCGAACAGGCCCTGGCCATCGCGTTGGTCGGTGGTCATGCGGTACGGTCTCGTTCTGTGCGGACGTATGGAGGCGGACTCGGCGCCGCCTGATTCCAACACACCCCTGAGTTCCAACCAAGAGCTCACAGTGAGGAGGCTCGCAAGAAATCCTTCGAGACGGATCTCATTCGCGAACAGGCCGAGGGACGAAGCCGCAGTTGAACGCGAGGAGATGAGAGCACCTCAAAAGGAAAATGCCTGCCGATGGATACCGCTGGAGATGGTGTCATCCAATCGGCTCAAGCGCCGGACCTTCAGGTCCTCATCGACTCGACACCCAGCCTGATTCACACGAGTCGGCCTGGTCGGCTAGCTTGATTTCTCCAATCACCCGTGGCTCAACTAAGGTAGGGCGGTCATTAAAGGATTTGCAGCGCTGGAAGTGGCCAGCATTCATTCATCCCGATAACGTCCAAAGAATCGTGGAAAATGCGGCGCGTCGCTGGCCACAGGCGAACCCTTCCTGCATGAAGCGCGCGCCCTACGCCGACGGCAAATATCGCTGGATGTTGCACTACAAAGTCGCGCTTCGCAACCAACAGGGAGAGATTGTCAAGCGGTACGGATCACGCGTCGACATACAGGATCGCAAGTGCGCTGAAGAAAGCTTGCGGCGGAGCGAACTTTATCGCGAAGAAGGCCAGCGCCTCGGCCACATGGCGAGCCGGACCTGGGAGGTACAGGAAGAGGCGGCGGATCCAAGTCAGAAGACTGGATGAGTGAGGCAGACTTTGCGCAATAGTGGCCATTTTCAATCGCCTCGAATCGTTACCACGGCTGACTCACCGACTCGAAACAGCTCTGGTGTCGGATTCTCCTAACCACGCAGAAGAGTGTGATGCTGAACCGCTTCATCCATGAAATTGTTCAAGGACGACAGCTGTCATAAAGCCTCCGACTCACCCATGATTGTGCAAGCTATGCCAGCCCTAGACATGCACATAAACACGACGACGAGAAATGAAGCTGGAAGAAGGTTTTGAAGGGCGCGAACATCCTTGGTCGAAGCCGCCCACACAACTTATCAAGCTCTCAGTGATCCGTTGCACTGCAGATCAAACGTGGCCCGCAGAGGACTATTTATTGCAGACGACTATTTATAGATGTACGAGTGCCAATCTGTTGGCAGAGTCATTCTTTTTGGCACGAAACTCGCGTTGGATCGCGGGATGTCCAGGCGAAACCACATTCAAAATCAATATCTTGTCGGTAAGTACTCTAATGAGCGCGGCGGCAACATTCGTGCATCTTGCAGGGAAGGACTGGAGCCAATGCCGGGGAAAATTCTTGTTGTTGACGACCACGCACCCAATCGGGAACTCATTCGCGAGGCACTAACCGACTCCGCCTACGAGATCAGCGAAGCTGTAACCGCATCGGAAGCTCTGGAACGTCTTCGGCTCCACAAAACCGACTTGGTCATAACTGACGTACGAATGCCCGGCCTTTCCGGTGTTGAATTTCTCAAACGCCTGAACAAGGAGTACCCGGGTATTGTTGTGATTCTTATGAGCGCATTTGCGACCGTAGCCGGCGCCGTCGAAGCAATGA
>WNFY01003808.1_pt1 | contig 13994 bp, 12 predicted proteins | sample 5400091 | NCBI WGS metagenome assembly WNFY01 (sample SAMN13153364, study PRJNA577476) | soil metagenome | isolation source: 60 cm soil or saprolite under grassland replicate 1 | place: USA:California | collected 2016-06-15 | reverse complement strand
TGCCTCCGCCACGCGAACCGCGTCCGTGCCGAGCGCCGGCTCGGGCGCGTCGATCCCCCCGGCGAGCTCGAGGCGCACGTCCGGGCCGGCCATCTCCGCCGCCAGCTCACGCACGCCGGCCGCCAGCGTGGCGCTGTGCGAGACGATGACGATCCCGACCATCGCCGCTAGGCCGCGCCGAGCCCGTACGCCCTGTGCAGAAGCTCGACCGGATGGACAGCGTGGACGCGCGAACCGTGCTCGATCTGCCAGCGGCAGGTCTCGCTGTCGCAGGCGGCGACGTCGGGGTCGGCTTCTCGCACCTGGTGGAAGAGCCGCTCCCCGACCGCCATCGAGATCTCGTACTTCTCCTTCTTCAGCCCGTACGTGCCGGCGATGCCGCAGCAGTCCGCGTCGAGCTCGATCGCGTTCAGCTCCGGGATGAGAGCGAGCAGGTCGAGCGCGGGCTTGCCGATCCCGTGGCCCTGCTGTTGGCAGGGTGCGTGGTAGGGGACGGTCACCGCCAGCGGCCGGAAGTCAGTGCGCAGCTCGCCGCGCTCGTGCAGCAGAAGCAGGAACTCGCACAGATCGAACGTCGCTTCGCTCATGGCCCGCACGTCCTCGTCCTCGACGTCGAGAATCTCTCGGGCCTCGCGCTTCAGCATCAGCCCGCAGCTTGTCGAGTTGGAGACGATTGCACAGCCTTCACGTGCGTAGGGCGCGAGGCGGGCCGCCAGCCGCCGCACGTACGCACGTGCGGCCGGAAAGTTCCCGTTCGACTGGAGGGGGAGACCGCAGCAGTCCTGGGGCGGAACCACGACGTGGTAGCCGTTGTGCTCCAGCACCTCGACCGTCATCCGCCCCACCGCCGGCTCGTAGTAGTTCGTGCCGCAGGCGTGGAAGTAGACCACGGTCCTCTCCGCGGCCGGGCTGACGTGTTTCCTCGCCCAGCGTTGGAAGGTCCGGCCCGCAAAGCGGGGGAGCGGTGCATCGCGGTGGATGCCGAGCACGCGCTCGCCGACGCGTCGGAGTAGCCGGTTGCGGAGCGTCCAGTTTGCGAACGGCGCGACCGGGGTCCCGAGCCGGCCGAGCACGCTCGGGCGGGCGATGAGCTGGTTGCGCAGCGGGATGCCCTGCTCCTCCCACAACCGCGCCCGCGCGCGCGAGTTGATCTCGGCGACCTTCACGCCCTGGGGGCATACCTGGGTACAGATCCCGCAGCCGGAGCAGTAGTCGAGCGAGATGTCGGGCGAGGCGCCGCCCACGCGGTACCGCTCCGCCTGCGGGCCGACGTACTTCGGGCCCGGGAAGAGCGGCGTCGCCCGCGAGAACGGACAGAACGTCTCGCAGATCGTGCACTTCACGCAGTGGTCGAGTGAATCGCGTACGAGTTCGGTCACGACGTTCGCTCGAGGATCGCAGAGGCCGCAGCGTAGCCCGTCGCGAGGCTGAGGCCGTTTCCGGAAGCCTCTCGCCACGGGGCGGCGCCTGCGAGCGTCGCCCCCGCCGCGTGGAGGTTCTCGAAAGCCGGCGCGCCTTCGGCGTCCAGGGGGCGAAGCTCGTCGTCGGCGGCGACGCCGGCCCGGGCGATCGGGTGCTCGTCGAAGTAGCCGGGCTCGAAGCGCGGCGCGTCCGGCGAAGGCACGCCCACCAGCGCCAGATCGAAGGCGGTCTCGCGGACCCGCCCGTACGAGTCCAACTGGAGGCCGCCCGAGGCGAAACCGCCAGAGGCGAGCACGAAGGAGCGCGCCCGGTAGGTGCGCGGGCGGCCCGCGGTCTGCGCCACGACGCCCCCGAGCCTCTTGCCGTCGTGCTCAGCGCCGGAGACCGTGCTTCCGACTACGACTCGGGCGCCTTCCCGCCGTAGCGCGGCGGTCATCGACTCGAACAACCGAATGCCCCCAACCGAGGGTGGGAGGGTCGGCACTTCGAAAACCGGATGCCGAAGCCTGGTCTCGAGCTCCTGCCAGACCTCCCGCGCGTGTCGGAGCCCGAGCACGGCGGGAAAGCCGACGATCTCGCCCGGGACGAGGCGTTGCTCGAGCTCGCGCACGACCATGTCGCGGAACTCCGGCTGTTCGAAGCGCCGGGCGAAGCCGACGCTGCTGACGTCGCCCTCGTCGCCGAGCGGCGGTGCGAGCTCGACCGTCCGGGCGGAAACGGAGGCGCCGCCCGGAAGCGCCGCGCGCACGAGATTGTCGGCGAGGTAGGCGGGATAGAAATCCTTGAGCCCGCGGAGCCCCACGAAGACGAAACGGCCGCCCGCTCGGAGGTCACCGGCCGCCATTGTCTCCGGGACGAGCACGGTCGGCTTCGCGACGCCGACGGCGGTCGGGAGCAGGAAGTTCTCCTCGAGCCGGCCCTGGTAGCCGAGTTCGCCGAGACGGTCTCTGAGCCACCCGAGGCTGGAGCGGATCAGCTCCACGGAGAGGCGCCGGTAGGGATGCTCGGGGTGCGCGGCCGCAAACCTCGGCAGTGCCTGTGCAGGGCTTTCGACCGGCCCGTCGACGTAGCCCAGGACGTCGATCGCCGCGGGCGCAAGGTGCGTCCCGCCGACGCCTTTGGCGACGACCAGCACGCGCTGTCCCTGCTCGGCGAGCCGCAGGGCCGCGGTCAGGCCGGCGAGGCCCGCGCCGATCACGACGACGTCGTAGTTCATTCCGGGAGGTGCTGGACCGCCAGCAGGCCCTGGAAGATCCAGTCGTCGAGCCTCGCCTGTCGAAGCTGGTCGCCGTGCAGTATCGGGTGCACGCCCTTCCACCGTTCCTCGAGGAAGTCCAGTAGGGACGCGTTCGCGGCTCGCTGGTCGAGACGCTCGAACGCGTGGAGGATGCCGGTGGCCCTGTAGATGCAGAATCCGCCCTGGCAGGGGCCCATTCCCAGCCTGAGCGTCCGGCGGATGTCGTCGAGGTTCGTGGTCTGCCGCCGCACGATCGCCGCCTTCAGCCGGTTGCGCGTGATCAGCTCGCACTCGCAGATGATCTCCTCCGATCGGGGCATGGGCTCCCGGGCACGGACGCGTGAGCCGAGCCAGTAAAAGTGCCGTTCCTCGGAGTCGGGGAGCGGCTCTTCTTTCGTTCGGCAGGGGCGATCGACGCCGAGGTGCGCACAGACGGCGTCGACGGCGGTCTCGGCCATCAGCCGGAACGTCGTCGTCTTGCCGCCCGTGATCGTGACGAAGCCCTCCACTCCATCTCGCTCCGCATGGTCGAGGAGCGTGTGCGTGCGGCTCACCTCCCGGGTGTCGGTCACCTCCTCGGCCGAGAAGAGTGGCCGGGCCCCCGCCCAGACTCGGAGCGCTCGCGCCTCACGGAAGCCGGGGACGAGCTTCTCGCCCTCGTCGAGCATCTCCTCCACCTCGCCCTGCGTCACCTCGAGCTCGTCGGGGTTCGAAACGCGCGTGTCCGTCGTCCCGATCACCGAGACGGTCCGGATCGGGACGATGATGTCGCCGTCCGCAGGCCGCTTGCAGCGGTTGACCACCGTGTTCACCAAGCGGTGGTTCATCGCGATCATGATCCCCTTGCCGGGCAGGACGGTGACCTTGCAGCCGGCAAGCTCGGCGACTTGCCCGGCCCAGGCCCCCGCCGCGTTCACCACGACCTGCGCCCGGATCCGAGCCTCCTCCCCGGTGAGCTCGTTCTCGACCAGCGCGCCGACGATCCGGTCGTTTTGGCGTTCGAGATCGAGGACGCGATGGTAGGGGAGGATCTTGGCGCCGTAGTGCTTCGCCGATCGGGCGCATCCCCAGACGAGCTTCCAGGGGTCGAGGCTCGCGTCGGGAACGGTGAAGGCCCGCGAGATCGTCGGATCGAGGCGGGATTCCAGACGCAGCGCCTGCGGGACAGGGATCTCCTCGAGGGGAACGCCGGTTTCGCGGCAGCCTTCTGCGAACTCGTCGCCGAAAGCCGGGTCGTCCCACTTCGTCGTCACGAACAGTCCGCCCGTGTCCTCGATGCAATCGGCCGCGGTACGGCGCAGGATGGCGTTCTCCGCCACGCACTCCCGAGCCGCCACCGGGTCTGTGACCGCGTACCGCCCACCGGAGTGGAGGAGGCCATGGAAGCGGCCGGTCGTCCCGGCGGCCAGGTCGCCTCGTTCGACCAGAATTGCCGAGAACCCGCGCATCGCAGCGTCGCGAACGACGCCGGCCCCGGTCGAGCCGCCGCCGACGACGAGCACTTCCGTTTCCAGGGCAGGCACGCTACGAGCCAGTATCGCAGCGGCCCCTGGGGTGAACGAGCGGGAGGATTGGGACAGCCGAGGGCCCGGACCGCGGTCGCCGAGCCCTCGGCTTCTTGCGTGCTAGTCGAGCCAGTCGAAGGTCCGCGTGACGGCCTTCTTCCAGAACGCGTACTCCTTTTCGCGCTCCTGCGGATCCATCTTCGGCTGCCACTCCTTGTCCTTGCCCCAGTTGGCGCGCAGGTCCTCGACCTCCGACCAGAAGCCGACCGCGAGCCCGGCGGCGTAGGCGGCCCCGAGGGAGGTCGTCTCCGCCACCGTGGGCCGGATCACCGGGACGTCGAGCACGTCGGCCTGGAACTGCATCAGCAGCTCGTTCTGGACCATGCCGCCGTCCACCTTCAGCGAAGTGAGGTCGACTCCCGAGTCCGCATTCATCGCATCCACGACCTCGCGGGTTTGCCAGGCGGTCGCCTCGAGCGCCGCCCGGGCGATGTGGCCCTTGTTGACGTAGCGGGTGAGCCCGGCGATGACGCCGCGGGCGTTGCCCTTCCAGTACGGAGCGAACAGGCCCGAGAATGCCGGCACGAAGTAGACGCCGCCGTTGTCGTCGACGGTCTTCGCCAGGTCCTCGACCTCCGGGGCGTTCGAGATCAGGCCCAGGTTGTCGCGGAGCCACTGCACGAGCGCGCCGGTGATCGCGATCGCCCCCTCGAGGCAGTACACGGCCTGCTGGTCGCCGATCTTGTAGGCGAGGGTCGTGAGCAGCCCGCTCTTGGAGGCGACGATCTCGTTGCCGGTGTTGAGGAGGAGGAAGTTCCCCGTGCCGTAGGTGTTCTTGGCCTCGCCGACCGAGAAGCAGGTCTGGCCGAAGAGCGCCGCCTGCTGGTCACCGAGGTCTCCGGCGACGGGGATGCCGGCGAGGTCGCCCTTCGCCTCTCCGTACACCTCGCTCGAGGCTCGGATCTCCGGCAGCATCGCCCGGGGAACGTCGAGGATGCCGAGGATCTCCTCGTCCCAGTCGAGCGTCTCGAGGCTCATCATCATCGTCCGGCTGGCGTTGGTGACGTCGGTCACGTGAACCCCGCCGTCAGCTCCGCCCGTGAGCTGCCAGATCACGAACGTGTCGATGTTGCCGAAGAGCAGCTCCCCGTTCTCTGCCTTGGCCCGGGCGCCGTCGACGTTGTCGAGGATCCACTTGATCTTCGGGCCGGAGAAGTACGTGGCGATCGGGAGCCCCGTCTTCGCCCGGAACCGGTCCTGCCCGCCGTCGGAGGCGAGCTCGTTACAGATCTGGTCGGTGCGGGTGTCCTGCCAGACGAGGGCGTTGTAGACCGGTCGCCCGGAGGAGCGTTCCCAGACCACGGTGGTCTCGCGCTGGTTCGTCACGCCCACGGCGGCGATGTCGCTCGCCTTGACCTTGTCGAGGCCCGCGCGGATCACCTCTTGCGTGCGCTGCCAGATCTCCATGGGATCGTGCTCGACCCAACCTGGCTTCGGGTAGATCTGCTCGTGTTCCTTCTGGTCGACCGAGACCACCTGCCCGCCGTGGTCGAAGACCATGAACCGGGTGCTCGTGGTGCCCTGGTCGACCGCTGCTGCGTATTGAGCCATTCCGTGCCTCCTTACCCTCCGAAGGTCATCCTGCTCCCTATTCGGATTCGCCCCATGTCTCGGCCGCGGCCTCGAGGAGCAGGTGCGACGAGGTCGCGCCGGGATCCTGGTGCCCGGCGCTTCGCTCCCCGAGGTAGCTCGCGCGGCCCTTCCTCGCTACGAGCGGGACCGTGTCTCGCATGCCTTGCTCGGCGGCGGCCGCGGACTGCCTGAGCGCGTCCGCGAAGGTCGCACCACCGCCGAGGGCCGCCTTGAGCGCGTCCCGGCCGGGGACAAGAGCGTCGATCATGGTCTTGTCGCCCGGCTCTGCCTTGCCACGATTCTCGACGCCGGCAATCCCGGCCTCGAGGGCCCCGGCCCAGTCGTCCGGGCTCAGCTCGCCCTTACCTGAGGCGGCCGTCCCCATCTGGAGGAACAGCGTTCCGTAGAGAGGGCCGCCTGCGCCGCCGACCGTCGAGACGAGCGTCATTCCGACCGTCTTCAGCAGGGCGCCGACGTCCTGGTCACCGGCCTGAGCGTCGAGCTTGGCGACCACCGCCGACATCCCTCGCTGCATGTTGATCCCGTGGTCGCCGTCTCCGATCGCCGCGTCGAGCTGGGTCAGGTATTCCTTGTTCGCTTCGACCTCTGCGGCGAACTTCCGGATCCAGTGGAGCACGTCGTCGTAGGCAACGCTCATCCGATGCTCCGGGGCGCTCTCGATCGCGGCCACGCCTGCCACCGCCCGCCTACGCCGCCCATCTGAGCCCGGCGGTCTTGACCGGCGCATCCCAGAGTCGAGTCAGCTCGTCGTCCAGCTTCAGCAGGGTGATCGAGCAACCCGCCATCTCCAGCGAGGTGATGTAGGGGCCGATCAGGTTGCGCGTGATCGTGATCCCGTGCTCGCCGAGGAGCCTGTTCAGGTCGTTGTAGACGACGTAGAGCTCGAGCAGCGGCGTCCCTCCCATGCCGTTGACGAAGGCGAGCACCTGGTCCCCCTTCTCGAAGGGCAGGTCCTCGAGGATCGGCGTCGTGAGCCGCTCGACGATCTCGGCCGCGGGGGCGAGCTTCACCCGCTCCCGGCCCGGCTCCCCGTGGATGCCGATCCCGATCTCGATCTCGTCCTCGCCGAGGTCGAAGGTCGGCTTCCCTGCTGCGGGAACGATGCACGAGGTCAACGCCATGCCCATGCTTCGTCCGTTGGCGTTCACCTTTCGGCATAGCTCGGCCACCTCGGAGAGAGGCTGCCTTTCTTCGGCAGCGGCTCCGCAGATCTTCTCCGCCAGGACCGTCGTGCCCACGCCGCGCCGCCCTGCGGTGTAGAGGCTGTCCTGGACCGCGACGTCGTCGTCGATCACCACCGCCTCGACCTCGATGCCCTCGCTCTGGCCGAGATCGGCGGCCATCTCGAAGTTCATCACGTCGCCGGTGTAGTTCTTGACGATGTGCAGCACCCCGGCACCGCCGTTCACCGCCTTCGTCGCGTCGAGCATCTGGTCGGGCGTCGGAGACGTGAACACCTCGCCGGGGCAGGCGGCGTCGAGCATGCCCGGCCCGACGAAGCCCCCGTGCATCGGCTCGTGCCCCGAGCCACCGCCCGAGACGAGCCCGACCTTGCCCTGGACCGGAGCGTCGGCACGGACGATGATATTGGGATTGAAATGGACGTTGACGAGGTCCGCGTGCGCCGCGGCGATCCCGTGCAGCGCCTCGGTGACGACGGCGTCCGGCTTGTTGATCAGCTTCTTCATAGCTCCTCCACGACCTCGCCTCGTGTCTCGACCTCGCTTGTCGGTGGCTCGCCGCGCGCTTGCAGCACGTGGTTGATGAAGAAGTCGTAGACGAGAGCGCCTATGACTGCTCCGACGATCGGGGCGACGATCGGAAGCCACCAGTACCAGTTGACGTTGCCGTAGTTCCCGGGCAGCGCGACCCCGTCCCAGCCGGCGAACCAGGCGAAGAGCCTCGGCCCGAAGTCGCGGGCAGGGTTGATCGCGTATCCGGTGTTCGCCCCGAACGACATCCCGATCCCCGCCACGATGCAGCCGATGATCCAGGGCGCCAGGTTCCCCTTCGGCGGGAGGTTCAGGTTGTCGATCACGGCCAGCACGATCCCGACGAGCAAGGCCGTTCCGATCAACTCGTCGATGAACGGCCCCATCGGGTTGTGGAAGAAGCCGGCCGGGAACGTGGCGAAGATGCTGTACGAGGCTATCGAGCTCGATTGCCCGCGAACCGCGCCCGTCGCGTGCTCGTAGCCCTTGATCGCGTCCTTGTAGTTGAGGTAGACGAGGGCAGCGCCGGTGAACGCTCCGGCGACCTGCGCGAAGATGTAGTGCGGCACCTTCGCCCACGGAAACCCTCGACGCACGGCCAGCGCGACCGTGACGGCCGGATTGATGTGCGCGCCGCTGACGCCGCCTGCGACGTAGATGGCGAGCACCACCGCGATCATCCATCCGAAGGTGATGAGCAGCCAGTCGCCCGATGCCAGGAAGATCGTGTGATTGGTGGCGGCACGGCCGGACTGGTTCAGGGCCGCGACGGCCATCGCGACCACGCCGTCGCCGAAGGCAATCAGCACGAATGTGCCGAGGTACTCCGAGAGGAACTCTCCCCACACTGTCTTCCGCCAGGCCGCACCGGCGCCCATCCGAACATGCCAGACCCCCGTCATCCCTCTGGGTTCTGTCGTGGTTTCGGCCACGTGCACCTCCCTGTCTCGAACTCGTTGCTTCCGCTTGAGAGGGGGCGGATCGCCGTCCTATTGCAGGGTCAGACCCATGTTCGGCGACTGCGCCGGCTCTCCAGCGACACGGTGCAACGTGGTGACTAACGCAGTCGGTTAGGTCGTGTCAAGTAGAACGTGTTGTGGCCGGCGCTTCAGCTAGGCGAGACGTCGACGGCGTAGAGGCCCCGAAGCTCGCGCGCAAGGCCATCGTCGCCGCCGATGAGGAAGAGCTCGTACGGGTAGGCGTACTGGGCGCGGAACCCGTGCTGGCGGGCTATCACGCGCCCCCAGAGCGAGACGCGGCCGAGCGCGATCGGACACCCTTGGCGCAACGGAGGCAGCTCGTGATACCGCCGGCCGTAGTGCTGCCGAATGCCTGTGTAGCGCCGGAGGAGATCCTCGGCAAGCTCCCTCGTCCTGAAGGCGTAGATGCCGCATTCATGGCCATGGACAGGCGCCGCCTCACCGTGGGTCGGACACCGCGCCTCGAAGCGCCTTCGAGCGGGCCAGCTCACGTGGTGCCACGTAAAAGACTCGAGCCGGTGCTCGTCCTCGTGACGCCGGACGTGCCAAAGCCGCCACGCGACGATCGGTTCGGTGTGGATCTCGCTCACGCGACGATCCGGCTCACGACGGGACCGGTTCCTCGACTGGCGCTTCTGCCGGCGCCGGGACCGGCACCGGCTCCTCGAGCGGTACGATCTCGATTTCTCGTTCCGTGTCGGGCGCGCCTATCTCCATTGCTGCCTCCCTGAAGCTACGCTGGGACTCGACTCTTGCTCGGTACGTCAGGAATCGGCAACTCGAGGCAAAAGCTACAGAGGTGGGTGGACGGCGCCCGAGGCCATTTCATGCAGCGTCGGGCCGGTGCAGCGTGCTTGACGGCATGGGCTCGAACGAGTTACCTGGGAGCTGATGGGCCGCCAACCGACCCGGGAGTGACGGTGTCCGCTCGCCGCACCTTCATCACGGCCCTCCTCGTGACGCTCTCCCTGCTGCTCGGAGCGGGCTGCGGCGGCTCTGCCGGCCGCGGCGGGAGCTCCGGGGCCTCGCTCATTCGCCCCGACGCGCTCGTCTTCGTCTCGATCGACAGCGACCTCGGCTCGAGCCAGTGGCAGAAGGTGAACGACCTCTCGAAGAAGTTCCCGGGCCGAACGCTGGCGCTGGCGATGCTCCAGCAGTCGCTCGCCAAGAACCACATCGATTACAACGACGACGTGAAGCCCGCGGTCGGGCTCGAGGTCGACCTCGCGATCGTCCTCGGCCCGAACCTGAACGACGCGGCCGTGGTCGGCCTGACGAAGCCTGACGACGCGGGTAAGTTCAAGGCGCTCGTCAAGAAGCTGAACGAGACCGACAGCTCGGGCCAGCCGGCCGTGTACCGCGAGGTGAACGGCTGGTATGCGCTCAGCGACAGTCAGGCGCACATCGACGAGGTCCTCAAGGGCGGCGGCAAGTCGCTCTCCGACGAGTCGACCTACAACGACGCGCTCGGCAAGCTGCCCTCGAGCGCGCTGGTCAAGGCGTACGTCAGCGGCCCGCAGCTGGCCAAGGTGATCCAGCAGTTCCAGCAGGCGAAGGGCAGCGGGCTCGCGGGCACCACGCCCGGCCTGACGAAGCTCGACTTCATCTCGGCTGCGCTCAGTGCCGAGAACGACGGCCTTCGGGTCCACGGCGCCACCGGAGGCGCCGGCTCGAGCGACCTCGCGAGCGGCAACTACGAGTCGAAGCTGCTCGACGGCGTTCCGGCAGACGCGCTCGCGTTCCTGTCCTTCCGGGGCGGCAAGGGCATCGACCAGCTCCGGTCTCAGTTCGAGACGAACCCGACGTTCTCGCAGGCGCTGCCGCAGATCGAGCGGGCGCTCGGGGTTAAGCTCGCCGACGTGCTCGCGCTGCTGCGCGGCGAGGTCGCCTTCTACATGCGCCCGGGCGGCGCGTTGCCGGAGGGCACGCTCGCGATCGGCACCGACGACCAGTCGGCGGCGCTCTCGACCCTGGACAAGCTCGCGTCGCGCCTGGCCGCGCTCATGCAGGCGAAAGTCACCACGACGCACGAGGCGGGCCACGCGGTCAAGACGATCGACTTCACCCGCTTCGCCGTCCGTTACGCGGGGCTCGGCGACAAGATCCTGATCACGACCGGGCTCAACGGCATCGGCGCCTACACCGCCTCCGGGTCGAAGCTGCCGGACGCCGCCGACTTCAAGGAAGCGAAATCCGCGTCCGGGATGCCGAGCTCGAACGCCGGGTTCGCCTACGTCGACCTAAAGAACGCGATCGCGCTGGCCGAGAGCCTCTCCGGCCTCGCGGGCTCCTCGCTGCCGCCGAAGGTGGCCGAGAACCTGCGGCCGCTGCGGTCGTTCATCGCCTGGGGCGACCGCTCCGGGGACGCCTTCACGTTCGACGCGTTCCTCGAGATCAAATAGCGCGATGCGGGTCGGCGCCGCCTCCCTGATCGCCGGTCTCGCGCTCGCCGCCGCAGGCTGCGGCGGCGGTGGCGGCGGCAACGCGCTTCCGGCTGCCGCGAAGGTCGTGCCTGCGAGCGCGCCGGTCCTGATCTCGGTCAAGACGGACTTCAACTCGCAGCAGTTCAGGAACGCGCTCGTGCTGCTGCGCAGGTTCCCGGGCGCTTTGCCCGCCCTTCGCCGGCTCAGCGCCGAGAACGGCCACATCGACTTCGAGCGCGACGTCAAGCCGGCGCTCGGCCCCGAGTTCGACGTCGTCTGGCTCGACTTCAAGAACGGCGGCAACGACGTCGTCGGCCTGACGCAGCCGAGGGACAAGGCGAAGCTCACGGCGTTGGTGAAGAAGGGCCCAGACAAGTCCGCGACTGCCGAGGTCAACGGGTGGAGTGTCGTGGCGGACACCCAGTCGAAGATCGACGCCTACCGCCGCGCCGCCTCGGGAGACAAGCTCGACGGCGTCGCGGAGTTCAAGGACGCGATGAGCCGCCTCGATGAGAAGGCGGCGGTGCGCGCCTACGTGGCCGGCGCGCCGGTGCAGGCAGCGCTCGACCGCGCGCTCGCGCGAAACGGGGCGCCGCCCAACCTCACGCGCGACCTGGCGCGGATGGAGTCGATCTCCGGGGCGGGATTCGTGGAGGGGAACGGCCTTCGCGTCGAGGGCGCGCTGGCGAGCGATCCGGCCGCGAACCCGAAGACCGTGGCGCCGTCCCTGGCCGGGAGCCTGCCGGCCGGCGCGCTTCTCTACGTCTCGACCGCCGATCTCGCCGCTCCGACGCGGACGATCCTGAAGCTCGTCGCGCGGAGCCAGCCGAAGTTCGAGACCCAGCTCCACCAGGTCGAGACGGTGCTCGGCTTCAGCCTGGAGAAGGACGTCTACCCGCTGCTCGCGCGCGAGGAAGCGTTCGCCCTGTACGCCGATACCCCGATCCCGAAGATCGTCTTCGTCGCAAAGGCTCCGGACGAGGGGCGGGCGCGCGAGCTTTTGGCCCACATCCTGCAGCTGGTCAAGATCAGCGGCTCGCTGACCGTCAGGACGTCGAGCGTGGGTGGGGTCGAGGTCGATGAGGTGACCGAGCCTTCGAGCGGCGTCCACGTGTTCATCGCCGTGACGGCCGGCAAGCTGATCGTCACGACTGCCCGCGACACGCTCCCGGCGCTGGTCGAGGGCAAGGGCCCGAAGCTTGCCGGCGATCCGCTCTACCGACAGGCACGCGCGGACGCGAAGGTGCCCGCGAACGTCGTCGGGATGGCCTACGCGGACCTCGCGCACGGCCTGCCGTTCGCGTTCGATCTGGCCCTGGCGAACGGCAGCGACGTGCCGAACGAGGCCCGCGCGAACACCGAGCGGCTGAGCCACGCGCTGCTCTACGCCGAGCAGGACGGGAAGCGCTTCCGGCTCTCCGGCTTCCTGGCGATCAAGTAGCCTGCGCCGCCGTGCGCGAGTTCCTCTTCACGTCCGAGTCGGTCACCGAAGGGCATCCCGACAAGGTCGCCGACCAGATCTCCGACACGGTCCTCGACGCGGTGCTCACCGACGATGCGGGCGGGCGCGTCGCCTGCGAGACGCTGATCACGACCGGCCTCGTCGTCGTCGCCGGCGAGATCACGACCGAGATCTACGTCGACATCCCGCGGCTCGTCCGCGACCGGATCGCCGAGATCGGCTACACGCACTCGGAGTGGGGCTTCGACGCGCACACCTGCGGCGTCGTGGTCGCGATCGACGAGCAGTCGCCGGACATCGCACAGGGAGTTGACGCCTCCTACGAGGTGCAGCACGACCCGGCCGACGAGGATCCGCTCGACCGCGTCGGTGCGGGTGACCAGGGGATGATGTTCGGCTACGCGACGCGCGAGACCCCGGAGCTGATGCCGCTCCCGATCATGCTCGCGCACAAGATCTGCAAGCGGCTCGCCGAGGTGCGGAAGGTGGGCGAGCTGCCGTACCTGCGGCCGGACGGCAAGGCCCAGGTCACCGTTCGCTACGAGGTCGACGAGGACGGCGGCCAGACACCGGTCGAGATCGAGCGCATCCTCATCTCGACGCAGCACGCCGACGGCTGCGACGCCGAGACGCTGATCAAGCCCGATCTGATCGACCGCGTGCTGCGCCCGATCCTCCCGCCTGACCTCTACGACGAGAAGCGGCTCCAGGAGCGCGACTTCGTCTACGTCAACCCGACCGGGAAGTTCGTGATCGGCGGCCCGATGGGGGACACCGGCCTGACCGGGCGGAAGATCATCGTGGACACGTACGGAGGCGCGGCGCGGCACGGGGGCGGCGCGTTTTCCGGGAAGGATCCGACGAAAGTCGACCGGTCGGCGGCGTACGCGGCGCGTTACGTGGCGAAGAACGTGGTCGCGGCCGAGCTTGCCGACCGCTGCGAGGTGAACGTGGCCTACGCGATCGGCGTCGCGCGGCCGGTGTCGGTGTCCATGCGGACGTTCGGCACCGAGCGCATCCCGGTGGCCCGGATAGAGGAACTGATCGGCGAGCACTTCGACCTGCGGCCGGCGGCGATCCTCCGCGACCTCGACCTACTGCGGCCGATCTACACCAAGACGGCTGCGTACGGCCACTTCGGCCGCGCCGACCACGACTTCACGTGGGAGCGCACCGACAAGGCCGATGCCCTGCGCGCAGCGGCCGGCGCCGCCGCGGAAACTCCGGCCTAGGGTCTTCGACTAAACCGCCCTGAGAGCCTGCGCGGGATCGCGCAGCTGCGATGAACCGGATTAGGCCAGGGACGACCAGACCGAGTGAGAGCACGCTCGCTCAGCCCGGTGTGATTGGGCACTAGTCCCAGCGAGTCCGACTCAGCAGTCGCCGAAGAAGTGAAAATGCCCCCTCTCCAAATCGACCCGGACGACGCCATCGGTGACTGTGACGTGCTTGATCTCATGGAACGTCCTCCGAAATTGGAACACCCCGCCTGCCGAGAAGAAGTCGCCCGAATCCGTGTGCGCCTCCGTGAAGACCGACGTGCCGTGTCCGACGGCGTCGAACGAAAAATGATCGACCGCTTCGATGAGCGTGTACGACC
>WNFY01018167.1_pt1 | contig 13997 bp, 12 predicted proteins | sample 5400091 | NCBI WGS metagenome assembly WNFY01 (sample SAMN13153364, study PRJNA577476) | soil metagenome | isolation source: 60 cm soil or saprolite under grassland replicate 1 | place: USA:California | collected 2016-06-15 | reverse complement strand
ACCGAAATTCTTCGCAAACGACCGATTGCACGTGAACCTGCGACCCCTCCGCCAGGAATCGCCGAGCTGCCCGAATTGATTAACCGGTTGGAATGTGCTCGCCGATTGCTAAGAGAAGAGATTCAGCGGTTGAGCGAGGTGGATTTGGATGGCCCATGCGCGCGTGGAATGGGCGTTGCCGAGTTTGTGCGACTGGTCATCCGTCACGAAGCGTGGCACGCGGGCCAGCTTGCCGTTATTAGAAGGTTGTATCGACAGCGCAACCGAAGTTGACACTTTGAGCGCTCTTGACGCAAACAGGCGTTTGCGCTCAGAACCCGAGTCGTGAGTGCATATGGCGATGTTACGCCAACAACGAGAGCTGTGCCCAAAACTCGGCTAGAGCAAAAAGAAAAGTGCGGAGTCCATCCACTCCGCACCTGGTTTATCGGCTTGTGGGCTAAGGCGCGACTACGCTGCTTTTGCTACTTTGCGTAGTGATCTGAAGCCCGCGCGAACTTCTTCTGAAAAGAGTTGCGGCTGCTCCCAGGCTGCAAAGTGCCCGCCTTTGTCCAGCTTGTTGTAATGAATGAGTTTTGGATACGCCTGCTCCGCCCAGTTCCGCGCGGGGTTTGATAGAGCTCGTCAGGAAATGCGCTCACAGCAGCCGGGACGGAAACGCCTTTGACACTGAAAAAGCCGAACTTGTTCTCCCAGTAGAGACGGGCCCCGGAAATCGCCGTGTTCGTCAACCAGGTAAGCGTGATGTTGTCGAGGACATCGTCCCGGGTGAGGCCGGCAGCTTCTCCGGAAAAGACGCGTGAGATCAGCGCGTAGCTCCACGCATCGTGGTCCAGAAAATAGGCGCCAGTTTCGTAGACCATCTCGTCAGCGTAAACGCCGGGGGCGCTCCGCGCGGTAGCCGCGCGGGTCATTTAGATTTTTTTTAAAAAGGGCAGGTACTTTCCAAGCAGGTTCACAACAGCTGTGGCAAATCCCAGCGCAGCGGTCACTAGGTAAATTGCTCCCAGAGATATCACAGCTTCCTTGTAGCAGCAGGCAATGCCGGGCGCAACTGTGAATCAGTGTGGAAAAGCGGGCGCTGGCTACTGAACTGAAAAAAAGGCCGGGCAGCCCCGATGCTAGAATCCGGGCATGGCAGAAAAAGTTGATCCCCTATTCGCAGAATTAGTCGCAAAGCACGGTGCGCCGGAGTCGATGACTGAACTGGTTCCTGTACCGGCCAGCCACAAGGCGAGGCTCTTCGGGGCCGAATTCGCTTGCAGGCACATTGCCGATGGAACGGCTGCCGGGCCGCACTTGCACATTGTTTCGTTGCGTGGCAAGCGGGTGGCCGCTTGCGATACCTGTCTGAAACAACTTCAAAAGCAGGTAGCTACAAAGGGCGTAAAGGCATTTTGGCGTGGCCCAAGCAGTAAGCAGTCTGGAAAATGAGAAAGGCCGGGCTGCCCCGGCCTGTGCTATTGCTTTTCCAAGAGCATAATGTGAATCGTGCCCGAACTCTTAGGAGAAGATGGTCCTAATGGCGATGCTGGCTCAAAAACGGCTTCCATCGTAATTGGTTTGAAACCCTGACTGGCAAGTTCATTTACTTCGTCGTTCAACTTTTTCAAATCGCGGTTTGTGATGATTCGATATTTTTCTGCTGGCAATCAGTCCCCTTTCCCCCGGCCTTCTTTACCCACAGATTCTTTAACTAACCCCTAGATGTTCGCATCCTCTATCGCTGCGTCGATTTTTTCTTTCCAGCGGTCCTCCTTGTATTCCGCCTTACTGATAACTATGGGCACTCTTTCCGAGGTAGGGTTAAGCCGGAACCAAACTTCGTAGCCGCCATCGAGACGCCTGCCGCACGACGACAAATCATGGACGCCGGGTGCACATACCCGGATATAGGCCTCAATCATCGCTCCCTCTGCGGTTGGCGTTAAGTCGCTTGCCATCTTCTGCCTCCTTCTGTGGATTATCCGCACAATGGTTGAACGTGGCAATTGCAAAAATTTGGTGCAAGGCCCAAAAATGATGCGCGGGGGCTCCGGCGCAGGGCATTTTTTTGAGAGAAAACTCCGCTTCCAATCAGCTTGATCTCAGCATAGATTTACTGATATAGGTGCTGCCCCGGTTGTTCGCGGGCAGACGAAAGGAGTGTTTCAAAATGGTATGCACTTGTACTAGCACAGATCACGCCCATCATCGTGGCGTGCCATGTTCAGAACTTGCTGAGAAAGGCCACTTGTGCAGCCCATGCGACGCGCGAGTGGAGGCAGAATCCGCAGCTTGGCGATCGCCAGATACCGGCAACCCGCCAGCAGACGTAATTAGCGTCGAGGCGTATTAAGGGAAGCCGCGCACGGCGCTTTAAGGAAAATGAGAAAAGGCCGGGGGCAGTTTTACGGTGCTGATCCCTGTAGTGCAAACCCGCCCTCGTTTTTGCACTAACTTTGCACTGACGGGTCCAAAATCAACCCCGGAATACCTAAGCAAACCTAGCTATCACGCTGAAAAATATACCGGTCACCGTAGTGGCGACCGGTTAAGAGTCAGTTGCTCTGCCGGGACTGACTCCGCAAATCAGGCGAAACTTTCACGAGTTTCGCCAGCGCCCGCCAATGCCGTGGATGCGGACAGTAGCCCTGGCGAATCCGGCTTGCGTACCAACGAGACACTCTTATTCGTGATCGAATCGCAGAAGTTGAAATACTCGCGAGCAGCGGCCGAATTCGTTGTGAAAATATTTCGCGAGTGAGCCAAGCTGGCTGGCTGGATGCATCCCACGCGGAGCGCGCGTTCGCATGCCTACGTTCCGATTCTGCATGTCGCACACGGGCTTCGGGATTTTGAGCTGCGACAAGCCCGATTCGCGCAGCATTCACAAAGCCGATGAAATTAGCAGCTTTTCGTAGATATTTGGTCCCGAGAAAACAAGGCACGTGCTCTTCACAGAGAGGTTTTTGAGCATTGGTATATGGGTTCGCGCAGGTGGAGCAGCAGGGGAAGCACTCGACCCGCAATTTGAGGTCCGACTATAATTGATCAGCTGATTACGGGATCAGCGCCGTTTTAATCCGCCCTGGCTGGCCATGAGCTGCACTTCAAGAGCCGCGTCCTTAAAGGGGCTCGCCTATTTCTCCTAAGCTCCCACATCCGCTTGTGACGCCGGTGTGACCGGAAGGTGGGCTGGGATGACCTCAGAGCCGATTTCGTGAAGCACAGAAAAACTCATAAAATCTTCCTTTGCAGGACGGCGAATATCCAATCCGATGGCCATTAGTGACGACGGGACGCTGAGATAGCTTCCGGATTGCGGACCACTCGTCCAGAATCGTCGGGATCCGAGGGTCGTGACACGACTGCAGGAATGGAGGGGCAGCCCCGCAAGTGCTGGGCGAGTCTGCGGTCTGTGTGCCGGACCAAGGTTGCTGAAGAAAGCTGCGGTCATCCTTCCTGTTTCCTCGGTCAATGTGACCTGCCCGGAGGAGGTCGGGGGGCTATGGAATTGGCTGGGAGTTCTGCCTTACTACAACGATTCCTCTGTCACGGCTCCACCGGCCGCTGCGCTTCATCTGGTAGAGATCGCGATCGGCCGCTTCCAATAGACTCTCAATCGTCTCGCCATCGCTCGGATAGGCGCTGATTCCAATGCCCACTGCAAGCGGCGGTTCTTCCTGGTCCGCGGCCAGTCGCTCCGAGACGCGCCTGGCCACTTGTCTGGCTGCCGTTCCATCCGTGTCGAGCAAAAGCATGGAAAACTCATCTCCACCGAACCGCGCCGCTGTATCAATGTTCCGGCCGCAACTCTGCAGAACCGCACTTAGGCGGCTCAGCGCCCGGTTGCCTACCAAGTGCCCGTGACGGTCGTTAATCTGCTTCATGCCATCCAGGTCGAGCAGCAAGACAGCAAACGGGCTCCCGGTTCGCTGCGACCGCTTAATCTCTTCCGTCAGAACTTCCATGAAACGGCGGTAATTAGCTAGGCTCGTGACCGGGTCGGTTGCGGCTAGTTGCTGGAGCTTTTCCTCAATTTCCTTGCGTTCTGAAACGAGAGCCGCTAGGGCTAGACCTATCACCGCCGAGACGCTCACATACACCTGTAATAGTACAAGAGACTCATTCTTGGTACCCCTTACAAACGGACCGAATCCGGCGAGTGTGCCCGAGATTGCAATTCCAGCAATCACGAAGACGGCCGTCGCTGTCTCGCGTGGGCTAAACCTGAATGCCGCCCAGATCAGGAAGGGGATGCAGAGAAACTCCAAGGGATAGTTCCTGATGCTAGACGGAAAGAACCCACCGAACACGTTCTGGCCGATGAGGAATATGCTCGTGAGCAAAATGACAGCCTCTGCAAGCTGCGCTCGGTTCCATCGAAAACGTGGATCCCGGAGCCAGAGAACAAGTAATGGAGTGATGACAAGGGCGCCTCCCGCATCGCCTAGCCACCAAGTCGACCAGATCGGCCCATACTCGGACCACCTTGCCAAACCGCCGAGACAAAGGCTGGTGACGCCGAGCGTGGCACTGATCGCTGTACTCACAAGACCTGCGAGAGCCGCGAACCTGAAGATATCCTGCGCCCGACTGAAAGCTTTGTGGCCGTGGGCAAACCGATTCACCAGGTAGCAACCTGCCAGCGCTTCGAGAGTATTTCCCATAGCGATACCGACGGAGGTTGCCACCGAGCCCGCAGTTGTGATGTTTACCAAGAATGCGCCAAAGAAGACGCCGGGCCAAACCTGATACCCCAGAACCAGTAAGGCCGCAAGTGCAATTCCAGCGGGAGGCCACACGGCGGTTGCGCTCGGATTCACAAACGCCAGTCGCAGTCCTAGCTTACCTGCAATCAAGTAGATGACAGCCAGGAGCACGAGGAGAGCTAGTTTCCGGAGAGACCGTGAACTATTCATTGCATGTTGCCGCTCGCGGTTCGAGTGGAGATATGATTTCAGGAACACTCGCCTTTCCGGTCCAGACTACCAAGCTCGACGCGCGGAAATAATTAGGCTTGATTTTCGAAACAGTCAAAGCGGCACGCCGCTTAAGGAGAGCACCACCGAGTCTCATCTTTCCAACACACAGCCTGTCCATAGCGAATAGGTAAACACGAACGCAGTGCACCATTTGTGACATGGGGATTTCGCAAGAGGACTCCCATGGTGTACTCGATCATGCAAGAGCCGAGTTCTCTATGCGGTCTTGCCGGTACTACCTCTTTCCACGTCAGTCTCGTTCAACAGTGCGCGGACCTTGCGCGCCAATTCAATTGGAAGAAATGGCTTTTCCAGGTAACCAGCGTCTTGCGGGAGGTGCGCTGTCCGGCCGATTGTGTCTTCCGCGTAGCCAGAGATGAACAAGAACCGCATATCTGGCCGCAGCAAAGTTGCTTTTTTCCTCAACTCCAGTCCATTCAGCTTAGGCATCATGATATCGCTGACCACAAGGTCAATCTCGCCGGGATTGTTCTCCAAAATCCGGATCGCCTCAGTGCCGTCCTCCGCCGCAAGTACGGTGTAGCCGCGTTTCTCCAAAGACACGGAAATCAATCTGCGCAAGGCTGGTTCGTCCTCGACTACGAGCACCGTTTCGGTGCCGGAGAGGATCTCGGTTTCCAACGGTGGCGTCTCATCTTCTACCTTCAGTTCGGTCACTGCCGTCGGAGGCAGGTAAATGCGGAACCTGCTGCCCTCTCGCAAGGCGCTCTCAACGGTGATGTGCCCCCCGCTCTGCCGTACGATGCCGTAAACCGTCGACAGCCCCAGTCCCGTCCCTTTGCCCTTCTGTTTGGTGGTAAAGAAAGGCTCGAAGATTCGGGCCTGGGTTTGTTCATCTATGCCAGAGCCGTTGTCGCTCACCGCCAGCATCACGTAGCGTCCGGGCCGCACCTCGATGTGGCGACCGGCGTATTCCTCATCCAGTTCCACGTTGGCCGTTTCAATCACCACTTTCCCGCCCTGCGGCATGGCGTCGCGAGCGTTCACCACCAGGTTGATGAGGATTTGCTGGATCTGTGCAGGGTCTACTTTGACCTGTTGCAGGTTCGGCTCCAGAACCGGAACCAGGTCGATGTTCCCGGGGATGAGGCGGCGCAGTAGCTTGTGTGTCTCCCACACCACGGCATTGACGTCTAGAACTTTTGGCTCGAGCACCTGCCGCCGGCTGAGGGCCAGCAGTTGTCGCGTCAGTGAAGCGGTCCTCTGAGTAGCCGCCTTGATCTCAGCCACGTTCCGGCGCAGCCCTTCAGTTGTGCCGGCTTCTTCCAACAACAATTCGCTGTATCCCAGGACGATTCCAAGATAATTGTTGAACTCGTGGGCCATCCCGCCAGCCAATTGCCCCACCGCTTCGATCTTCTGCGCCTGGCGCAACTGCTCTTCCAGAGCCCGCCGTTCGGTGACGTCTTCGGCGATCACCTCGAGCCCAGCAGGCCTCTGGTGCTCGCTGCCTAAAACCCGGCCGCTCAGCCGTACCGTGATCAGACGCTGATCCCGCCGCTTCCACTGCACTTCTTCTTCAATCTCCGCGGTCACCTGCCACTTGTGCAACAGACGCAGTCCTTCTTCGGGTTCGGCGAAAACATCCTGGGACACGCTCAGTTTCAGAACCTCTTCCGTTGAGCTGTAACCCAGCATGGCCACCAGGGCAGGATTCACATCCAGGAAGCGACCGTCCAGAGTGCCTCGGTAGATGCCGTGGACCGCGCCTTCGAAGACCGACCGGTGGTGAGTTTCCGATATCTTCAGTGCTGCTTCGGCCTGTACGCGCTCGGTGATGTCACGGACATTGCACTGAACCACCTGGGTTCCATCAACCGGGTAGACGTTGCTTACAAACTCCACGTTAATTCGCCGACCGTCTTTGGTTTCAAGCGGCAAATCCTCGTAGCGGATAACCCCCTTCGTTTGGAGCGCACTAAAAGCGGACCGGGAGGCGGGAATATCCTTAAACGGGCCGATTTCCCAGAGTTTCTTGCCCACGAACTCACTGTGCGTATAGCCCAACATCTCAATCAAAAATGGGTTCACGTCGGCGATCTGCCCAGTCTTGAAATCGAGAATCAATATTCCATCTTTGGCGGTTTCAAAGAGCCGCCGGTAGCGAGTCTCGGAGTCTTCCAGCGCCTGTTGCGCTTTATTGTGTGCCGTCTCAGCGGACTTCTGCTGCGAGATGTCTACCAGTGTGCCTTCGATCATGGCCGGTGTCCCGCCCCGCCCCGGCACTGTCTCGACGTTCTCCAGCACCCACACCGAACTGCCGTCCTTGCGACGCAACCGCGAAGCGAAATTGGTCAGGGAGCCGAGAGTCAGGCATTGTTCCAGAAACTCCTGCCGTTCGCTGGGGGAAAAGTAGAACTCCAAGGCATGGCAGGCTAGTAGCTCCTCCCGCGACACATAACCCATGATCCGCACAAACGCCGGATTGCAGTCGAGCAATTGACCGTCCAGGGTAGTACGGTAAAATCCCACCACGCTTGATTCGAAGAACCGCCGGTAGCGCTCATACGAATCCCTTTCGGGATTCGATCCCAAATCGCGCCGGTCTTCCAGATGCGCCATCACCTGCCGCGCCAGGGCCCACAGGATGCGCGTCTGCACTCCGGTCAGGGCCCGCGGAACATAATCCATCACTGACAGCGTTCCCAGCGCGTATCCCTCGGGCGTCAGCAAGGGGGCCCCGGCGTAGAAACGGACCCCCGCCTGCGTGGCCAGCTGATTCCTGACGAAACGTTCGTCTTTCAGGGTGTCAGAAACGATAAGTACATCGGGTTGCGTGATGGTGTGGGTACCGAAGGAGATTTCCCTCGGGATCTCGCTCAAGTCCCACCCGACTCTCGACTTGAACCATTCTCTGCCAGCGTCGATGAGGCCAACTAACCCGATGGGTGTGCCACAGATATAGGTGGCAACGCGAACAAGATCGTCGAAACGCTCCTCCGGAGGAGTATCCAGTATCCGATAATTCCAGAGAACTCGCGACCTCCCGGCTTCGTTCCCGGGCAGAGGCGACTGCATACGGCGTCCTCGAATGCCCACTCAATTACGATTAGGCCTTTTTCTAATTCTTATAGCCTTGCTTCGGGCTTGCCGCTATTAACCACTGAGGTGCCGTCATACTCCGTGACTGATTGTGTTACGTTTTGTGACTGCGACGCAAATTGTCTGAAATTCGGACAAAATCCGGTCGGAAGCGCAAATCTCCCGTAACACTTCAGTGTTCGGCTTCTGGGAAGGTTAGCGACACCGTTTGGGAGATTCCTCCCGTATCACGGGCTAACCGGAAGTAATGAAAACGGTCTAGCACATTCTGACGCGCCTGACCTAACCCGACAGCAAGGTGTGCAAGGTCAAGTCAGGCCTATCACACTTAAGCTTTTCTTCGCGCTCATAGCGTGTTGCTCCCGGCAACCTGGCAGTTGGGATCTTTCCAACGTGCCCCCCCGGATCGTGCTTGCTCCCAAAAACTAAGGGCGGCCTCGCGGTCCTCGCCGTTCTGACGGCTGATAAATCCATAGCCCTTGGCGTCGTTAAACCACTTTACTGTTCCTGTTTCCATAGGTGTTGCTTATTTCCTTTGTGTTGATATCGCGCTGAATTACTCGCTGGACTTCTGCAGGCAGGTCACGCTGTGGAGCGGAGAAACTGCGAATTGCAAAAAACCGCAAGATCAAACGCATTATAATTGTACCTTAATTGTTGCCTAATAGCTAGAAGCATTTGTGCAAGTTATTGAACCATATCCACTTATTCCTGATTCCGCGAAAGCTAGGTTTCGTAACAGGATGTAAGGGTATCGAACAGATCCGAAACCGAGAGCCACATTCCGTACACGCAATTCCGAAGACAGCAAGAGTAATCCCACGCCGTCGCACAGCCGGTTTGCAACTTTCTCCCTCAACTCTCATCATCTATATTTCTGCATGAAGCGTACTTCCTTGCGTTCTTCACGGCTCCTCTTCGCGCTCTCCGCGGTAGGTCTTCTTTTGGCTGTCGTGCCTTTGTGCTCGGCTGGAATCGCAGAAGATGTTCACGCCGCTGTTGTTCAAAATCGTCTGGACTGGGCCGAAGGCGCGCTCAAGACGTACCTCGTTCAGCACGGACAAACGCCCGAGTACCTGGACGCTCTTTCCTGGCTGGCCCGTGGCTATTTGAACGGCAATCAGCCCGACCGCGCCCAAAACTATGCCAAGCGGATCGAAGCTCAGGCCCGTCAGCAACTCCTGAAGCGCCAGCTCGACACCGAGCCACATCTGCCAAACGCCCTCGGAGCCGCCATAGAAGTCGAAGCGCAGGTGTTCCTGTCCCGCGGCCAACGTGCCCAAGCCATCGCGCTGCTTCGCCGTAACTTGGCACGTTATCGCGCTACATCAATCCGCGCCCGTCTGCAGAAAAATCTCAATCTCCTCGGCCTCAGCGGACAGCCTGCGCCCCCGCTGAACATCGCGCAGTATCTGGGCCCAAAGCCAAACGATCTCTCTGCGCTCAAAGGATCACCCGTGCTGCTCTTTTTCTGGGCGCACTGGTGTGCCGACTGTAAGTCCGAAGGCCCGATCATCACCCAGCTCCGCACCGAGTTCGGGCCCAAGGGCCTTACCGTCGTCGCGCCGACTCAGCTTTACGGCTACGCCGCCCAAGGAGAGCCAGCCAAGCCCCAAGCCGAGCTTGCCTGGATCGACCGCGTCTGGCAGCACTTCTACCCGGGGCTTGGTGGGATTCCCATCCCCATAAGCACGGCAAATTTCAATAACTATGGCTGCAGCACCACGCCAACTCTCGTCCTGCTCGACCGCTCCGGTCGCGTCGCCCTATATCACCCTGGAGTCCTGCCATACGAAACCCTTCGGGCTGCCGTCGAAAAAACCGTCGCCAACTGACGTACTGGAAACTGAGAACTGGGAACTGGCAACTAGCCAACAGCCAAGACTGAAGCCCCAGAGTTAACAGCCGAGATGTAACGGCCAACTGTCCTCCCTCATATCCGAATCCCGCATCGCATCTGGGCGTCGCCCACGCACAAAAGCGATATATAATCTCCCCCGATTTGTCATGGGTGCGCTGTTTCCAACCGTAAGGTCTTCTCCGGGCGTCTCGCTGCTCGGAACCGGTGGTGAGCCCCGGCGCGTGGAGCGCGTACTGGCCACAGTCCGAATAGTTCTGGCTGTGAGCGCCCTCGTCGCCGTCTACTACGGCTCAACCCAACCGAGCCGCTATGCCGGCGTTGCTGATGGCCTTCTGCTGATGTATGCCGGTTACGCCGTCGGCGTCTACATTGCGATTCGCCGCAGCTCGGTTGTGCCCAGCCGCGCAGCTCTTGCAATACATGCAATCGACATTCTCTTCCCCAGCATCATCACCTTGTTTACCGAAGGTCCGAACAGTCCTTTCTTTCTGTTTTTTGGGTTCGTGTTATTGGCCGCAGCCTATCGCTGGGGAATGATCAAAACTCTGGCCACCGGCGTAGCGTGCATCGTCGTGTTGTTGACAGAAGCGGCCACGTTGCGTTCCGGCTCAATTACAAATCTGCTTGAGGGACAGTACGATGTGAACACCCTCGTTATGCGCGCAGCATACCTTGCGATATTCGCTTTTTTGATTGGCTATCTTGCGGAGCAGGAAAAGCGTCTGCGCGTGCAAGCTTTAGCATTGACCAGCGTTAGCAGCAAAGCTCGCTTCGAACTCGGATTAAAGGGCACCCTACGATCGGTGCTGCACGAAATCGTCCAGTTGTTTCGCGCCCAGCAGGCGGTTCTGGCATTCGAGGATGTCAGTGGTGCGTTTTTATGGACGGCTGGCCCCGAAAGCACGGCCGAAGGCTTAGTTCTGACCTGGCGTGCCCTGGACCCATCTGAGCGAAGCCGCTATTTTTTCGCTTTACCTGCAGATACGCTACGGCTATCTCGCACTCGCAGCGGTCGAACCTACGATTTTGTTTCTGACGAAGACGCTCCAGTGGTTCGCCCGTCCGCCGTGCCGGCAGGCTTCTCTTCCGAACACCCATTTCGCATCGCCCTGATAAATTCCTTTGTTATTGAACCGGCTGTTTCCGCGCGGCTCTTCCTATTCGAGCCACATCCCGGCCTGGGCCACAAAGATGAGGTGCGCTTCCTGCGCGATCTCACCCGCTATGTCGCGCCCGCGGTTTATAACATATACCTCTTACGCAGGCTGCGGTCGCGAGCTGCCGCCGATGAACGAGCCCGCGTGGCTCGCGACCTGCACGATGGTGTCATCCAGTCTTTACACGCCATCGCATTTCGTCTTTACGCCTTGCGCGTCCGTGCGCCCCGGTTCCCTCAGGATGTTCCCAGCGAACTCCTCGACATTCAGCAGCTGGTGCAACGCGAGGTCTCCAACCTGCGGCAGCTCATTCAGCAGCTCAAGCCGGTGGACTTCGATCCCAACCGCTTCATCGAATGGCTGAGCACGGTCATCGATCAGTACCGCCAGGATACTGGCATCGGTGTGCGTTTCATCTCTGACGTTCGCGAGCTGGTGCTGCCGGTAGAAATTGCGCGCGAGGTGGGGCACATTGTCCGCGAAGCACTTGTAAATGTCGCCCGCCACAGCGGCGCAGAACACGTCGTCGTCCGGTTAAGTCCGGAAAAGCGCGCCTGGAAGCTCTCAATCGACGACGATGGAAAAGGTTTCCAGTTCGTTGGACGCTTCTCGCTGGCGCAACTCGACAACAACCGCCACGGCCCAACGGTAATAAAAGAGCGCGTAAAAGCCATTGGCGGTGACCTCACCATTGACTCTCGTCCGGGCCGCGGGGCGCGTCTTGAAATAATTTTCCCACAGGTGAAAACTGCCGCGCATGCATAACAACAACGACGACCAAGACTGCATCCGTATTATCATCGCCGACGATCACACTATTTTTCGCGATGGCCTAAAGCGTCTGCTCGAAACCGAGCCCACCTTCCAGGTCGTGGGCCAAGCGGGTGACGGCCATGAGGCGGTCCAATTAGCTCTGCAAGTCAAGGCCGACGTTTTGCTGCTCGATGTCGCCATGCCCAAGGTCCCCGGCCTGGAAACTCTTCGCGAGCTAAACCGCAACCAAATTAAAATCCGTACCCTGCTGCTGACCGCGAGCATCGAGCGCTCGGAGATTCTGCAAGCCCTGCAACTCGGCGCCTGGGGTGTGGTGCTGAAAGAGTCGCCTCCCGAGCTTCTGCTGAAGAGCATCAAGGCGATTCACGCCGGAGAATATTGGGTCGGACGCGACTCCCTTTCCACCTGGGCCCGCGCCACTCAAAGAGACTACGGCCTCACCCCGCGTGAACTGGAAATTGTTTCCGAGATTCGCTCAGGAAAAAGTAATAAAGACATCGCGCAGCACTTCTCCATCAGCGAAGACACTGTAAAGCGCCACCTTAGCAACATCTTCGACAAGCTCGGCGTCTCCAGTCGCCTGGAGCTAGCCATGTTCGCCACCACCCACAACTTGGGATAGCTTTTGAACGCTCATTCAGGAGCACGTGGGGACAGCCGCCCTCGGCTGTCCGGTCGAGCGAAGCTCGACGATCCCAACGCGCGGACACTCCTGTCCGCCAGGGAGCACATTTACCGTAATCTGCCAAGCGCCGGAGGGGCGGCATAAATCTAGCCCAGGACGTAAGTCATGATTATTCACTTGACAAAAGCAGTGCCGGGGGTGAAAGTTGACCCCGAAGCCACTTTGTTATCTTAAGGCATTGCGGCTTCCACGGAGGAAAGCCGTGACTGTTTGCATAGCAGGTATTAAAGACGAAGGCCGAACTGGAAAGTCGTCCATCATGCTCATCTGTGATCGCCGAATTTCCCTTTTCGGAGGTTGGTTCTCACAGGAGGGGAACGCCAAATACACGCAAGTTCATCGGGACTGGTTCGGAATGTTTGCTGGCGGCGTTGAAGAAACGAATCTGATGCTGAAAGAAGTGAACAGATCACTAGCAAAATTAAAATCTACTCCATTTGAAGAAGTCGTAGATCATTGCCGTTCTGCATATGGGAAACTTCGAAAAGATTGATTGAGACGCAAATCCTTCCCGACTTCGACATTGGAAGCTACCGAGAATTCAAGAAGCTAGAAAAAACAGATGAGGCCCTTTATCTCCACATTAAAGCTAAGATCACGAGCGCCGAAGAGGAATGGAGTCTTTTATTTGCCGGATTCGATGATGCACGCGCCCCTCATCTATTCGTGATCTCCGGACCTGGAAAAGTTGAATATTGTGACCATCAAAAAGTGGCCGCAATTGGAACAGGAGCGTTCGCAGCACTTTTATGGCTCGCGTTCTATGGTTATCACCCACAACGGCCATTAGGAGAGTTGCTGTTTGCGTCTATCTCAGCGAAATTCTTCGCAGAGAGAGCCAGAGATGTCGGGCCAACAACTGTAGTCAGCACGATCAAGTCAGACATTCCTGCACTATTCCATTTCAATTCCGAGGACATCATAAAAGTAAGGACATCTTGGGAGAACATGCCGAAATTTGACAGCACTCTAGCGAATGAGTTTGACACTCGAATGCGGCAAATGTACGAAATGGTTCATGCCGCTGAGGCTGCCAAGCAAAGGACAGCTTTTCAAAGCGCACTGATTGGAGAAGATGATGCTACGCAGTCAGCTTCTCGAAAGTCAGGGTTTGGGAAGTAACCATATGACGCAGGGTGTCCAAAAAGAGATTGGCATTCTTCCGGCGATTGAAGCGGAATGTCATTTCGTCCAAGTAGGCTGCGAGATGCTTGGCGCTGATCCGATGCCAGGTTCCGATGATGCCACGCTTCAGGAGGGAGAAAGCATTCTCAACGGTATTGGTATGCACTTCACCTTGAACATAAATCTTGGCTTTGTGCTGGATTCGCTTATGCTTTCCTTGCGCTACTCCTGCTTCGGCGATTGCGTAGGGGTAAACCGGATGTTCATCGGTAACCAGAACGTCCACGTCCTCACTGATGTTTTCTCGAATGTACTTCGCAACCGTACCCTGCTTAACATCAGTTGCATGGAAGAAACGAAGATCG
>WNFY01003805.1_pt1 | contig 13998 bp, 10 predicted proteins | sample 5400091 | NCBI WGS metagenome assembly WNFY01 (sample SAMN13153364, study PRJNA577476) | soil metagenome | isolation source: 60 cm soil or saprolite under grassland replicate 1 | place: USA:California | collected 2016-06-15 | reverse complement strand
GAAGCAAGGCCGCGTTGTAGATGGACACGCCCCCGGCCTCAGTGGCAGTGATCTCTGCGCCTACGCAACCGCCGGCGTTATGTCTGATCATGAATGCACCTCGCTTGAAGAGGCTCGCCAGCGCATTCGCCTGGGTATGTGGTTGATGATCCGCGAGGGTTCGGCCGCGCGTAACCTGGAAGCCTTACTCCCGCTGGTCAAAGAACTTCACCCTCCGCGTGTCTTCTTTGTTACCGACGACCGTGATCCGCAGGACCTGACCACGCGAGGCCACATCGACTCTATGGTGCGCCGCGCCATTTCCCTGGGGCTTGATGCCGTTGAGGCCATCCGTCTCGCCTCCTACAATACCGCCCAATATTTTCGCTTATATGATCGTGGGGCCATCGCTCCCGGTTTCGTAGCCGACCTTGTCGTCCTTGATGATCTGGATACCTTCCAGGTAGAATCGGTCTACAAGGATGGCAAGTTGGTCGCTCAAGATGGAAGGCTGCTTGTTGATGTACCAACTCTCGCCTTTCCAGGTATTACCGGTACTGTACACCTTGGGCACCTGCGCAAGTCTGATTTATGTATTCCTGGCAAACCTGGCCTTGTTGAAGTCGTCGGTATCCAGCCTGGACAGATCACTACAACCCATCTGCGCGAAGAGGCTCTCCTGCATGACGGCGAGATTGTCGCGGACCCGGCTCGTGACTTGCTCAAGCTGGTTGTCATTGAGCGACATCATGCCAGCGGGCGTGTCGGTTTGGGATTGGTCAAGGGTTTTGGTCTGCGCAAAGGCGCCATTGCCTCCAGCGTGGCACATGATGCCCATAACCTTGTCATCGCGGGCGCGAGCGACAGCGACATTCTCAAAGCTGCTCGTACCCTGGAGGAGATGGGAGGAGGCTTTGCCTGCGTCGTCGATGGTGAGGTGCGCGCTCGCGTACCACTTCCCTATGGAGGGCTGGTTTCACCGCTTCCTGTCAATGAACTGGTGCAACGATTGCGTGCACTTGACGCCGCGGCCGCTGAACTTGGCTGTAAGCTGGAGCATCCGTATATGACGCTCAGTTTCCTCTCGCTCTCGGTCATCCCTTCGCTGAAACTGACCGACCAGGGTTTAATCGATGTTGAAACGTTCACTTTGTTGCCGCTACAGAGGTAATTCCTTGCAGCTGTCATTCTGAGCGATAGCGAAGAATCTCTGTCGGAGTTGCAGGGCTGGATTTAGGGGTAAATGCCATGCTATTGAATCTCCTTGAATATCATTGGGCAGAGCATCTTGACGACGCTTTGATGTTGCTCTCTCGCAGCGATCTAAAAACTGTGCCTCTCGCGGGCGGTACCTATCTTCTTGGCCAGAAAGATGACAGTATCCAGGCTGTAGTAGACCTGCGTGATCTCGAACTGGCCTATATCTCTGAAGATGCGCGCGGCATCCATATCGGCGCGATGACTACCCTCCAGGACATGGTCGACTCCCCCGTGCTGAAGAGCCTTGCATCAGGTCTTCTCTCGCGCGCAGCCCTTGCTTCGTCGTTCTCCCGTTTAGTGCGCAACAGCGCTACCCTTGGCGGTACTCTCGGCGCGGGAGTTGCCTCTCAGGCGGATCTACTCACGGCCCTTGCCGTGCTGGATGCCGAAGTAGTGCTTCATTCCGGCTCCAAAACGCAGGTCAACCTCAGTGGGGGAACGCTCGAACGCCCAGGCCTGGCTCTTGCAGGCGTCACCTATAAAGGCAAGCAGGAGCGTCGCGTCTCCTATAATCCATCTGATTTTGAGCGCCGCCCGAATGAACTTATTCTTGAAGTAGTCGTCCCTCGCCCGGCCTCCATTTGTGGCGCCTCCTTTTTGCGTATTGGGCGTACGCCCACCGATGTCGCTCTCTTGAATGCCGTCGCCCTTGTAGAAGTAGCTAATGGCCATTACCAACGGGTGCGCCTTGCGCTCGGTGGAGTAAACATGCCACCGGTGCGTCTATGGGCGATCGAAAAAAGGCTTGAAGGCCAGGCCGCAGTGAATGCCGATGCTTTAGTGCAAACTATCCTGCCCGTATTGCAAGCAGGTATGGCAGACTTCAGACCGCCTTCTGATTTCCGCGCCGGCAGCGATTACCGCCGTACCAGCGGCCAGAATCTCGCTTTCCGTGCGCTTGAAGAGGCGATCAATATTGCGCACCTGCCTGGTGCCGCTTCGTCCAAGGGGGGTATGTGAAAATGGAACTTGAACTGCGTATTAACGGCGTTATCAAAAGCCTGGACGTTGTTACCAACGAATCCTTGATGACTGTTCTGCGCCATGAGGGTTACTATAGCGTCAAACATGGCTGCGAGACCGGCGAATGCGGCGCCTGTACCGTGCTGGTCGATGGCGTGCCGCGCCCAAGCTGCGTTATGCTGGCCGCTCAGGCCGGCGGTTGTACGCTCACCACCGTTGAAAATCTGGGGACAGCGCGCAAACTGCATCCCATACAAGAGGCATTTATTGACACAGGCGCTATCCAGTGCGGATTTTGTACTCCGGGCATGGTGCTCTCCGCTCACGCACTCCTCAAAAGAAATCCTCGTCCAACGGAAGACGAGGTGCGTGATGCTCTCTCGGGCAACCTATGCCGCTGCACTGGCTATGTCAAACCCGTCCAGGCGGTCATGCGCGCCGCCGCCGTCTTGCGGGGCGAGACGGTGCCGCCCATTAGCGGCCCTGCTTCAACCGAGAACTTTCAACCCTGGGACCCTGGCCGCTCTCCCCTTGAACATGCCGAATACGGTGCAAACAATCCCGATGTAGGGGCCGCACCCGGTGCGCCCAACTCTCCGCCGCCTGACGAAACATCTGGTCAAGGAGGAACAGCAACCCTTGTTGGCACTCGTACCTCAACTGATCTGAGTATTGTAGGCAAACCCGAGCGCAAGGTCGATGCCGTCAAGCTGGTCACGGGCAAACCCGCTTTTGTCGATGACATCGATCTGCGTGATATGTTACATGCTCGGCTTTTGACCAGCCCTCACGCGCACGCGATCATTCGCGATATCGATGCATCGAAGGCGCGAGCGCTCTCCGGCGTCCATGCCATTTTGACCTATAAAGATGTGCCTCGTATTCCATACACTACGGCTGGACAATCCTGGCCCGAACCAGGTCCCCACGACCAGTACTGTCTGGACAACAGGGTGCGCTTCGTCGGCGACCGCGTCGCGGCTGTCGCCGCTGAAACGCCTGAGATCGCCGAGCAAGCCTTGAGCCTGATCCGTGTGGATTACGAGGTTCTACCTCACCTGCTTGATCCCCGCCTGGCAACCGACCCCGACGCTCCGCGCATCCATCCCGAGCCGGAGTCGTACCGTATCCACGATGCTTCGCGCAATATCGCTGCACACCTGCACGCTGAAATTGGCGACGTGGAACGCGGCTTCGCTGAATCAGACCTGGTCGTTGAAGGCGAATACATCGTCCCGCAGGTGCAGCAGACCCCTATCGAAAATCATATCGTTATCACTTATTGGGATGAAGATGATCGCCTGGTGGTTCGCACCAGCACGCAGGTCCCGTATCACGTGCGCCGTATTATCGCCCCCATCATTGGGCTGCCGCCGCGCCGCATCCATGTTATTAAGCCGCGCATCGGCGGTGGGTTCGGTGTCAAGCAGGAGGTCTTGCTCGAAGACATCTGCTCTCTGTTGACGATCGCCACCGATCGCCCCGTGAAGCTGGAATTTTCACGCGCTGAGGAGTTCCGCAGCAGCCGCTCGCGCCATCCACAGATTTTACGCATGAAGACTGGTGTCAAGCGCGATGGCACCATCATTGCCAATCAAATGACCCTGTTGGCCAACACTGGCGCGTATGGTACACACGCGCTCACCGTACAGAGCAATACCGGTTCGAAGTCCCTGCCGCTCTATCCCTGTGCAAATATCCGCTTTGTGGCCGATATCGTCTACACCAACCTGCCGCCTCCCGGAGCATTCCGCGGTTATGGTGTCCCTCAGGGTTTCTTCGCCCTGGAAAGCCATATCGATGAAATTGCCAGACAACTGGGTATGGATGCCCTGGAACTTCGCCGCAAGAACTGGCTCAAAGAGGGCGATGAAAATCCCCTCGCCAGGGCCCTTGGAGAAGGCAAAGAAGGCTATGCCCAGATCATCGAAAGCTGCGGTCTGCCACAATGCTTACAGATTGTTGAGGAGAAGCTCAACTGGAAAGAGAAGCGCGGCAAGAGCGGCACAGGTCGCTTCCGCCGTGGGGTTGGTGTCGCCCTTGCTATGCACGGAACCGCTATCGCCGGCCTCGACATGGGCGCAGCCAGCATTAAGCTCAATGACGATGGCTCCTTCAACGTCCTCGTCGGCGCGACCGATATCGGCACGGGCTCCGATACCGTCATCGCACAAATAGCCGCCGAGGTCCTGGGTGTGCGCATGGAGGATATCATTATGCACTCCTCCGACACCGATTTCACGCCTTTCGACACCGGCGCCTATGCCTCCTCAACCACTTATATTAGTGGAGGCGCCACCAAGAAGGCTGCCGAACAGGTGCGCACGCAGGTACTCAACGTAGCGGGCCGCATGCTCAATGCCAATCCTGAAACCTTAACCATCAGTGATCGCGTCATCAACGCTCCCAATGGCCAGGCTGTCACCGTCTCGCAGGTGGCACTGCACTCACTCCATATTGAGAATCAGCAGCAGATCATGGCCACCGCTTCCTGGATGAGCTATAATTCGCCTCCGCCCTTCGCAGCCCAGGGCGTAGAAGTAGAGGTTGACACCGAAACTGGCATGGTCCGTGTCCTCAAGGCCGTCTCAGCTGTGGATGCAGGCCGCGTCGTGAACCCACTGATGGCCGAAGGCCAGATCGAAGGAGGCGCTACCCAGGCTCTTGGCTATGGTGTCTGTGAAGAAATGGTCTACGACCAGCAGGGTGCCCTGCTCACCACCAACCTCAGCGATTATCGTATCTATAGCGCCGTTGATATGCCGCACATGGAATCGTACCTGGTTGAGACTCACGATCCCTTTGGTCCCTTCGGCGTCAAAGCCATCGCTGAAATACCCATCGATGGCATGGCGCCAGCCGTCGCCAACGCCGTCGCCGACGCCATCGGCATCCGTATCAATCAAATCCCGCTAACACCCGAACGTGTCCTGCGCGCCATCCATACCAACGCCCAGAACAAAACACAATAACCGCATGGACGACAATAACTGTAGGGGTGCAATTATGCAGATGAATACATTCAACCAGCCAACCGTAGGGGCCGATTTATCGTGCCCAGCGCCGATTTATCGGCCCTCCGCGCATATAGAGGTAAGGCTAGGATCACTGTAAAAATCTATCACAACGCACCTTTGTTCTAATTCCTGAGAGAGCGAGCACTCCCGCCAGAGTATCTGGCAGGAGTTTCCCATTCGGATAGCGCTTGTTCGTCTGGTATTCAGTTCTCTTGCTCTGCCTCAACCAGCTCTGTTGGTGCAGGTGGTTCCAGTTGAAAGATCAAATCATCCGCACTGAGTGCCAGAACTGCCGAGAAATCGATCTCATAATTGCCAAAACGCTTAATGTGTCGTGTCTGGTAGGGCGAGAGCGCTGCCAGTTCGTCGATGGAAGGGCGATAGCCTTCCCGAGCGAGAGCGTTGAGCGCAGCACTGATCTCCAGCGTGTTGTCCAAATGATACAGTTGGTCAGTAACCCCGTGTATTTGACCAACTTTTCCTGTTCCTCAAACGCCTGGGCATACATCTTGCCTCCTCCCGCAAATCTCACCCAATCCTCCAACGCGTTGTATTGCTCCACCTTGTTTGTGACCCGGTGAATCACCTCGCGGAGTTTCACATCGGCGATGACCGTCAGTAAAAAGACGGTCCGATCGACACAGCCCAGCGCATGAAATGCCTGATAGAGCCGATTTTTGCGGCTGTACGTCGTGAGCTTGCGCAGCAGCATCGAAGGCAAGACCTTGCCTTCTTGAATCGAGATGGCCACGCGCAGCAGGTCCTGCCAATGCGTTTGAATGAGGCCCCAGTCCACCACGTTGTCGTGGAAGAGGGCATCGATATGCTGGTAGACTGTCTCGCTCGACGGGCGATAGAACTTGAGCGCCTTCCAATGGCGGATGCGCGGCATCAGCTTGATCCCCAACAAGAACGACAGGCCAAACACTGGCAGGTTCTGCCCCTGGGTGTCCGCGTGGATCGTCGTCGGGGAGACCTCCGAGCGATTGCGCATCAGCCCATCGAGGATATGCACTGCTTCCCAGACCCCACAGGAGATGAATTGCGTAAACAGCATGATATACATGTCACTCACGTGATGGTAGGCAATCCCGCCGTAGCCTCCATAGCGAATATGCTGTTCTGCCAGCAGATTCTCTTCCGCTAACTCGTACTGCGTTCCATCGGCGGCTGCCCGTTTCGCCTCCCCCCAATAATGAGGGAGGGTATAGCGATTGAAGCAATTGATGACATCGCGCAAGGCGGCATCCAGCTTCTCCACTGTGAAATGTCGCCGGTTGATATGTGCGATCTGATCGGCAGAAAGCTGGCCTCGCAGATGCCTGGCCATCTGATGCGGACCTAAGTTGGTGCCATAGGCGAAAATCGCCAGGGCCTGCCGCTCCCAGGCATCGTCCGTTTTCGGCTCATTGCCCGAAAGCGGTCCGAAATGGCGGCCGAAGCCGGTCAGGCGCTCGATACGGACGATCACATCCAGCAGGTGCCGCTCCGGGATCGTGTCGTGCAAAGCTTGCTCTAAGTGAGGGAGCCCAGGAGGTTGCGGTCTGGCTTTCACTTTCTTGAGGGAGGGTTCGCCCTTCTCGTTAATGATCAAGGAGTGATTCTCCGGCCTGGTGCGATCCACTTCGGCGGCGACCTCCGTGAGCCAGGTACGCAGCTGGGTGACAAAGCCCTCGGCAGTGGCGGGCAGACCCAGTTGCTGACAATAGGCCGCCACTTTGGGTTCGCATTCCGTCCAGGAAAGCAGCTGGTCCCGATAATCGGCAAATTGCTCCGAGCCGGCCACACAGATGTCGCCCGATTTCAGTTCGTCAGCCAGGGCAGAGAAAACGCAGGTTTCCAGGTGGTGACGGATGAACCAGGTTTTCCCTTTGCGTCTCACCTGAACTGTGCGCTGCCATTTCTTGTTGGCAAAGGTAAGCTCGAAGGTGGCCTCCAGGTACTGTTTCGGACTGTGTTCGTGGGCCAAGATGAACTGCATCGCCTCGATCAGCGCGTGATCCGAACTCGTGGAGTGGAACTCCAGCGTTTTGATGACCCGGAAGAGCGCTTTGCGATGACTGCCATAAAATTTCTTGACGAAGGGTTGATAGCGGTCTCCATGATGAGCGCTCACCTGCTCGCACTGCTCCAGGAGCTTCGCCGCGCCGCCTTCCCGGTTGAGGACCTGGCGCACCTGTGCGCCGCCCTCCGCTTCGTCTTTCGCATCAGCACTGACTTGCACCACGTCTGCTAAGACCTCGACCAGATGCTCTGTGAGGGCCCGTTCCGCCTGGCGAAGCCGTTCCAGTTCCTGCTTCGCCTTCTCCGTCAGCTTGCTCATACGTTTGAGAAACATCTGGATGATCTCGTCACGGGTGGAGACGACCTCCTGAAAGAGGAGGCAGGCCAGCAGAGTGAAGCGTCTGGGATGTGCACAATCCAGCAGGTCCGACGGGTACAAACTCCGTGCCTCTTGTGCCAGGTGGGTGATTTTCGCCGGACGCACCCCTTCGAGCAGCGGCTCCACCTGACCGAATGACTGAAGCCAGACGAGGCGGCTGAGCCATTCATCCAGATGGGTCAGGGTGGCGCTCCTGGGGGCGTCTTTGACCCGGTCGAAGGCGGTTAACGGGGTCGACCCCTCCGGCTCGAGCAGGCGCGACCATGTCTCCTGCTCTGCGGCAGTCAAGCGAGCGAAGACCGTCTGGTAGATGCTGTGATTCACCAGGCGACGAATGCGCCCGGCCATGCGGTCCAGGGTACTAAACGCAGGCAGCTCACACCGCTGCAAGAGCAGCGTCTGGATGGCGGCGTTGATCAGGTCAGCCGGACTCTCCATCACCTGGGCCGCCGTATGCATGGCGCGAGCAGCGGTATGGCGGAGCGCTTTTCCCTGGCTCGTGATGTCCAGGTGTTCGCGGATGGCGGCGTAGTAGCGGTAGAGGGTGGCAGGGGCAATATCTGGCACCAGGTCTGGAGGGTACTTCATGACCGCACGCAGATGGCTGATGATGGCCCCCGGAATGCTCTGGGGGTCAGGAAAATAATGCAGGCGCTGGTAGACCTTCAGGAAGATCATGAGGGCGAACTTTTGGGCTGGCCCGCGCGCCCTGGTGGCCACAAACGCCACATCGGTCGGAGTCGGGGTAAAGAGCTCACGGAGTTCTTTGACGGAAGGAGCACGCGTAAAGCGGGGATAGGCTGTTCGTTCAATGGATGTCATGAACCAAGTTCTCCTTGCCCACAGAAAATGCTATGGCTGTCAGCGGGCCATAGAGGTGGGCCAAGACGCATCCTAAAGGGAACTATGGCTAAAGAGCAAGCAAAGAGCGTAGTGCTAGGAAAAGTGTCTTGCCCAGGCAACACCAATCCACACCGTGTGGGGTTGACGGAGAAAAATCCTTTGGGTCGACTGCGACTAATACTTGTTATTAGAAGTCTATCTATGATAAACTTCCACTAATGCGAAATGTGGCAAGTGATAAAGCGCTAAAGGTACTTCTACTAACAAGGAGTAATGATGACAGAGTCCCTGGATGTAAATTTCGAGATTACCCTGCTGAAATTTTTCCCTTTCTTCTGTTGAGAAACGGTTTTCGCAGCAGCGGGAAGACTGACCAATTGAGGATATAGGAAATAGCTCATCCACAGAATAATCAGCAAAATTTCGCCAGGATAATCCCAAAATTTACACCGGGAATGGGTGATACCTGCATAAATGGGAGCTATGAGCAGCATGGTTTCCCCAGGAAAGACCTGCACTCGGGCTCAGCATACCTGTTCCATTAGTGAGTCTCCATGGCTGCTTTGGGGGGCTGTGGACTCACGCCAAATGTGGTTGTCTCTTCTTTCTTCTGAGTGCGACGCGGCGTCCTCAGGAAAAACGCGAGCACCAGGATTGGGAGCGTGAACAGAGCCGAAAGCAGATACACATCCTGATAGGCCAGAACTTGTGCCTGTTGGGCTACGGCCGCGCTCACTGGCCCGTTGTGTGCAAGTGCTGCCTGATGGACAAGACGTTGTGCTTGCACCAGATTGACCAATCCGGCAACGGCCAGGGAGGAGACCGCCGAACGCGAGACACTCAGGAGCGTATTGGCTCCTGGTAAGGTCGTTCCCTCAATGCCTGTCAAGGCGGCGGTGCTCGTTGCTTGAAGAATAAAAGGGAGTCCAAATCCCAGTACAATCAGAAGTGGGATCAACTCGGCAAACAGTGAGGTGAGCGACAACCATTGACTCATCAGATATGTAGCAAGTGTTTTTGGCAGTGAAATCAATGACCATCCCCACTTCAGCAACCATTGAAAAAAGTAGACCACTTTCTGAAAAATGGTCTACTTTGGCAGTGCCAAAGTAGACCACCTTGACCCTCTCAGAAGAAGAGTGCTACCATACCTTCATACAATTGGGATGCTCTGCACTTTTTCTTAGGTGAGGTTCCTCATGACGGCAATGCACGTGTTGAATACAAAGGGAGCAGCACGACGACTTGGATGCTCCGAAACCTGGATTCACAAGCTGGTTTCGGCTGGGAAGCTGAAGGCCTACACCTATGACGACAACGGCATGCTTGTGGAGCGCACGCCAGACGACAAGAGGCAAGGTCAAGGGTTGTACTTCTTTGCTGGTGATGTCGATACCTACCAACCGGCGGTTCAACGCCGCCCACGAGGCAGCAAAAACAAGAAGATACCAGCGCCTTCTCCAGGCAGCCAAGGCGCCTGATGCACAGATGGCACTTGCATATTGTTGGAGGTTCTGGTAGTATTACAGATGGAGAGGAATCGACTTCGATCGCTTTCCGCATCTTCTCAGTCAAGGCTCAGTTCTTCCGCCAGTGCGCGAGGAATGAATACGCAGGAGAGTGGTAGCCATGCTCAGCGAAACTGATCGTGAGCGCATTCGACGCGCCTTCCACCTGGAGAAAAAAAGTATTCGTCAGATTGCGAAAGAAGAAGGATGCAGCCGCGATACCATTCGCGGGGCGGTTTCCAACGCTCCTCTTAGGCCTTATCGGTTGACGCGCCCCAAGCCTGCTCCTGTTTTTGGTCCCTACCAACTCCGAGTTGAGGCCCTCCTTCACCAAAATGATGGGCTCCCACGCAAACAGCGCTACACCGCACACCGCATCTTTGAGGTTCTCAGAGAAGAGGGATACCAGGGCTGCGAATCCACCGTTCGTCACTACATCTCTACCCGCAAGATTGCCTCGCACACACCAGACGTCTTTCTCCCCCTCGAATTTGAGCCTGGCCAGGATGCGCAAGTGGACTGGGGAGAAGCCACCGCCATCATTGCAGGTCACCGAGAGAAGGTGCAGCTGTTCATCATGCGGTTATGCTTCTCGCGTCGGACCTTTGCGATGACGTTTCCTACACAAGAACAGGAGAGTTTCCTGTGGGGTCATCTCCAGGCTTTTAAGCACTTTGGAGGGGTTCCGCACCGGATCAGCTACGACAACCTGGGCACTGCCGTCAAACTGGCGCTTGAGAAAACAGGCAAAGCAGGGCGACCGCGCCACGAAGTCCGCGCCTTCGTCGCCTTCCGCTCCCATTACCTCTTCGAATCCCATTTCTGTACGCCTGGCCAGGGGCATGAGAAAGGACAGGTCGAGCACGGAGTTGGCTACACACGCCGTAATGCGATGGTGCCGCTGCCGGAAGCCTCCTCCTTTGAGGATTTGAACCAACAACTGCGGCAGCGCTGCCTCCAGGAAGATAGCCGCCGTGTGGCGCGTGAGCAAGAGACCATTGGAGAAGCGTGGGAAAAGGAACGACCGCTCTTGCTCCCCTTGCCCCCTTCCGACTACGAGTGCTGCGAGATGAAGACGGTGCGCTTGACACCCTACAGCCAGGCCACCTACGACACCAATCGGTATTCCGTGCCCACGAACCGGGCACGTCGGAATGTGACCCTGAAAGCCTATCCTTTCCTGATTGAGATTTGGGATGGGATCGAGCTGGTAGCCAGTCATCTTCGCTGTTACAGTCGCGAGCAGGACATTTTCGATCCCCTGCACTACCTCTCCTTACTCGAACAACGACCTGGCGCTTTCGATTACGCCAAACCGCTCAAGCAGTGGAGAGCTGACTGGCCATCGTCCTACCATCAGATGTTTGCCAACCTGCGCGAGAAGTGGCCGGAGGGGCGGGGGGTGCAAGAGTTCATTCGCATCCTCCAACTCCATCAGCATTACGAGGCATCCCTGGTGGAACACGCCATTGAGCAGGCACTGTCTTACGGTTGTGCGCATCTCGATGGCGTGCAGTACTGTTTGCATCAGTTGATCTCTTCCGCGGACTCGCCTGAACAGGTGGCGGCTATGCGTCTGGATCTCACCGATCGCCCGGACTTCGATGCCATCGGCAACCAGCCGGTTGACCTTTCGCGCTACGAACAATTGTTGAAACTGTCCTGGTAGAGCAAGGAGGCAGATGCCCATGCAACACCCCAAGCCCTCGCAGCCCCCATCGAACGCTGACCATCAAGCCAGGTTGGAAGCGTATCTCCGTGAGCTCAAGCTCCCCATGTTTTTGCACCATTACCAGACCTACGCCCAAGACGCTGCCCGCTCTGGTCTCTCCAGTGAGCGGTTTTTGTTGGCGTTGTGTGAGGCTGAGAGCGCTGAGCGCCAGGTCAGGCGGATCGAGCACGCCATTGCGAAGGCCAAGCTGCCCTTTGTCAAAGAAATTGTCACCTACGATTTCAGCGCAGTGGAGAATCTCCCGAAGGCTCGCATCCTGGAACTGGCGGAGGGGGGCTACCTGGCGAAAGCGGAAAACCTGTTGTTACTGGGGAATCCCGGACTCGGGAAAACCCATTTAGCGATTGGGTTGGCGCTTGCAGCCTGCCGACAAGGGAAGCAGGTGCGCTTCTACCGAGCGGCGAAGCTCGTGGACGAGCTGGCGGTCATGCGGAAAGACTTGCGCCTCTCGCGTTTCACGGCCCAGTTTGTCAAGCTTGATCTGCTCGTCTTGGATGAACTGGGATTCCTGCCGATTGATCGCGAAGGGGCACAGATGCTCTTTCAACTCATCAGTGACCTTTATGAGCGCGTGTCCATCATCGTGACCAGCAATCTGCGTTTCGGTGACTGGAATGCGATTTTTGGGGATGAGAAAATGACGGACGCGCTGATCGGCCGGCTCACGCACAAGGGTCATATCTTGGAATTTGTGGGCGAGTCCTACCGCTTCCGCCATCGTCTCCACCAAGAAGAGCAAGCACCGTCGGAGAGTGGAGCAGGGTTGGGATAACTTCCTTTTGAACACAAATGCACGAGGAAGGACGGGGAGGAAAAACGAGACTAAGGAGCATGTGTAACGAGAAGGCTCGTTAGGTTTGTCCGAAAACGACCTATGTCCCAGATAACGAACAAAGCCTGTCTACTCGAAGTAAACAGGTCTATTTAAGAGAAAAGGAGAAAAACATGAGCGAACATGTGCTCGACCAACAAAACCAAGGGTCCAATTATTATCTACTCCACCCTGATCAGGCCCCTGCTAACTATGGTTTGTGGGGCGACTCTTCTTCGGGTGTTGGTGTCCTCGGCTCTAGTGATGGAATCGTGGGCGTGGGAGGACATAGCCAGAATAACGTAGGCGTGGTAGGCACTAGCGAAACTAATATTGGCGTAATCGGAATTAGCAATGGCGACAATTTCGGTGTCATGGGAACTGGCCTCAATGCTGGAATTGCAGCTTTTAACCGTACTCCGAACAACAACAACCAAGCATATCTAGCTTCAGGGTGCTGTGCAGCGTACTTTGTGGGTGACGTCGCCATATTTGGTAACGTCGGCCTAAATGGTGACGTCAACATATCTGGTAAATTGAGAAAATCCTCTGGAGGTTTCTTGATCGACCATCCACTCGATCCTGACACCAAGCAGTTTTCCCACTCCTTCGTTGAGTCTTCTGAAATGAAAAATATCTATGATGGAATCGCAATACTCGATGCCAATGGTGAAGCAGTAGTCGAGCTTCCTGGATGGTTTGAGACCCTTAACACCAATTTCCGCTACCAACTCACCGCCATTGGTATCCCAGGACCAAACCTTCATATTGCAGAGGAAATTTCTAATGGTCGCTTTAAAATCGCGGGCGGTACCTCCTCAATGAAAGTCTCTTGGCAGGTGACAGGAGTCCGACAAGATGCTTGGGCAAAAGCTCATCCTATGCTGGTTGAAGAAGAGAAGCCTCTCGAGGAGCGTGGGCATTACCTGCATCCAGAACTTTATGGAGCCTCAAAGGAGAAAAGCATCGAGAGAATACGCCACCCCCAACCAGTGCAACCAACACCGTAGGAATGCTGTGTGGCAAAGTCCAAGTATTTTTTGACAGAAATTTATGAAAGGCCAAACAAACTGAAGTTCGTCTGCATAAGGCGACGAGCTTCTTGATTCATCTCATTCCCTGTAACCATACTCACCGGCGTTCCCTCCCGGTACAGGCGAGTGAACCAAAGCTACACTGGGAGGGAACGCCGATGGGGGGAGGCCAGACGGTTGATCAGATTAGTATCACCTGTTCCTCTTCCTTGTACAAGACTCCACCTTTGACAGAAGGTCTACTTTTTTCAGTGCCATTTTTGAGCTTCTTATCTGATCTGGCCTACTTCGTGAATGCTAAGTGGGCAAGGATTTCACTGCCAAAAACAATCGGGGCAACGTGACGATAACTGTTCCTGGACCAACGGAAACGCCCTTCGTGTTTTCACACCACATCTCTAGCTCTACAAGCGCTTCTTCCCCTTCCTGCCATGTACGCCGGACGATCCCTTTTGTCACAACAGTGTC
>WNFY01004149.1_pt1 | contig 14004 bp, 8 predicted proteins | sample 5400091 | NCBI WGS metagenome assembly WNFY01 (sample SAMN13153364, study PRJNA577476) | soil metagenome | isolation source: 60 cm soil or saprolite under grassland replicate 1 | place: USA:California | collected 2016-06-15 | reverse complement strand
GACGGCGAATTTGCCGTTCAACGTCGCAAAGATCGTGCGCGAGCGGAAGTTGGCGGACGAAACGCCGGTCACGGCAAAAGTTCGAATGCCGAAAAGCTCGGTCAATTTTATCCACCAATTTGTGCCGGCAATTCAAAACTTGGATGGCGACCTGGCGCTGGATGTCGATGTAAGCGGAACGCTCGGGCGACCCGTTTTGAGCGGTGCCGGCGATATGACGGTAAATGTGGCGCGCGCCAGTAACGTGACTCTTCCCGCGCTGAGAAATTTTAAAGCGCGCCTTAAGTTTGCTAATGACGCGCTCACGCTCGAGCAATTCGGCGGCGAACTCTCCGGCGGTCACTTTACCATGAGCGGCCGCATCACCTTTCCAAAACTGACCGCGGCGAATCTCGATCTGCAACTAAAAGCCGATAGCGCGCTGGTCGCACGTAATGACACGTTAACCGCGCGGGTGGATGCGGACATCAAGGTGACCGGCCCGATCAGCAGCGCGAATGTGACGGGGACGGTGGCAATGACCAACAGTGAATTTTTGAAGAACCTCGATCTCATTCCGATCCGCCATCGGCGCGACCGGATTTTTCCATCCCCCAACCACCGTTTCGCGATTGGAAATTCGACGTGACCATTAAAACAAAGGACCCGGTCCTCATTCGCGGCAGTCTCGCCAATGGCGGCGCGGTGAGCGATCTGCATTTAACCGGCACCGGCTTGCGTCCAGCCTTGCAAGGTTTGGTGCGGCTGGAGAAGGTCGAAGCAACGCTTCCATTCAGCCGTCTCGAAGTTTCTTCCGGCTTTGTTTATTTTGACCCGAGCGACTCGTTTAATCCGAAACTCGATCTGCATGGCACTTCGGTGATTCATGATCACACCATTCATGTTTATATTTACGGAACGTCGCTTGCGCCGGAGGCTATTTTCACGAGCGAGCCACCCTTGCCTCAAGAAGAAATCATTTCCCTTCTCGCAACCGGCGCGACACGGGACGAGCTGACGGGAAGCAACAACGTGCTGGCCGGACGCGCCGCCACGTTGCTGGTGCAACAGCTTTACCGAAAAATTTTTAAGAAGGGCCAGGCGACGCAGAGTAATTCCGTTTTCGATCGCCTGGCTTTGGACGTTGGCACGGTCGATCCCCGGACAGGGCAACAACAGGCCACCGCGCGCCTCAAGATCAACGATCAATTTGTGTTCGTTGGCGACGTCGGTGTCGGCGGTGATTATCGTGGGATGCTAAAGTATTTGATTCGATTTCGCTGATGCGTTTTGTTTTCCTTCCTCCTTTCCTGTGCAGCCTCGCCTTCGCGTCTGAGCTCGTCGCCCAAACCGCCGTTACGCGACCGGAAGAAAAACAAAAGGAGCAGCACGCGGTCGCAAAACAGCAGGAGAAACGCGCGCAACACACCAGCACGATTGAGTTCCACGGCGAACAGGCTTTCAGCGAAAAGGAATTGCGATCGCAATTGAAAGAGCAGATCACAACGATCGACGATTACGGTTTAACAGCAGCGCGCGGAGATGATCTCGCTTTTTTCCTCGAAGTCTTTTACCGGAAACACGGCTATGTAAAAGTGAATGTGCGTTACGCGATCGAATCTGGCGATCGCCTGCGGCTCGAGATCAACGAAGGTCCGTTGATGACTCTCGGCACGGTCGTCTTCGAGGGCAACGCCGCCGAGCCAACGCAAAAGCTGTTCGATTTTGCGGTCGGGCCGACGCGTGAGCGCTATTCGAAATTGCAAAAAAACCTGCCATTTGTCGCGGCCGATCTCGAGGAAGGCGCCGACCTGGTGCATCGGCTTTACATCGCGGAAGGTTTTCTCGACGCCGTGGTCGATCCTCCGCGCTACACCTACCACGACGAGACGAACCAGGTGGATGCAATCATCGCGATCCACGAGGGCCAGCAATATTTTTTTGGCGACGTCTCATTTACCGGGCAGACAATTTACGCAGCGGAAACGTTGCGCGGACAGATGCTCGATCTCCTGCAGCAACCTTACACCGATGCGCGTGTCGCCGATATTCCGCGACGCCTCCAGACCTATTTCAAAACGCGCGGTTATTACGATGTGAAGGTCGAAGCGACCGGCGCGCCGGAGGAGGCCATCGATGGTCGCGTGCCGGTGGAGATCGTGATCTCGTCCGGACCGATTTACCGCTTTGATGGCGTGACGGTGAGTGGTCTTGAGCGGTTGCGGCCGAGTTTTGTCACGAAGCGGTTCAGCAAACTGACCGGTCAGACTTACAGCCCGGATGTGCTTGACGAAAGATTCCGCCTGCTCATGCGCACCGGTCTCTTCAATCTTTTGCAAATCAAACCCGTGCCGGTGGAGGGTGACTTGTTGCGGCTCGACATCTCCGCGGAAGAAGCCAAGAGCAAGGAGTTCGGTATTTCCATCGGCTATGGCACTTTCCAAGGTGGGATTTTCGGCGTGCAATATCGCGACCGCGACCTCTTCGGCTACGGACGCCCGATCACCATCTCCGCGGAGGTTTCACAACGCGGTTACAAGGGCGAAATCGTTTATGAAGACCCATTCCTTTTCGATACCGATTTCAACTTCAAGAACCAACTGGCGGCATTGACCTTCGATTACGATGGCTATTCGAAATTTGAGCTCGGTGACCGGGTTGAACTAACCCGTAAGATCACGAAGCAATATGAGGCCGGTCTGATTTTCGCAGCCCGCCATGTCGAGGTAACCAGCGCCTCCATCAACCAGCGATTTCTGGGTGATACCTCTTACATCGTGAACTCGCTTGGTTTTACGCAGACTCTCGATTTGCGTGAAAGCCCGTTCGTCTCGCCGCGCGGCTTTGTCGTTAACGCCACTTTCGACCTGGCCTCAAAGGCCTTTGGAAGCGAGATCGAATTAGCCCGCGGCACCGCTCGTCTTGCTTACTTCCTGCCATTCGGTCCGAAAGCGCTCACACCTGGAGTGGTGGAAGATCAAACGATCCCGCCGTTGCAGCATTGGTTTCAACAATCGTTGCTCGCCTTCGGTGCGCGCACCGGCCTTGTCCACTCGCTCAATAACTCGGGCCCGGATGAAGCAACGACCATACCGATCGACGAACGTTTCTTCAATGGCGGCGCCACCACTGTGCGCAGTTATGGCGAGCGCGACCTCGGCCCACACGATCCAAAGGGCAACCCGATCGGCGGCGAATTTTTCACCGTCTTCAATCTCGAATACACTTTTCCGATCTATGGCGAACTCCAGGGCGCGTTGTTTTATGACGCGGGCAATCTCCTGCCCACATCCGAAGAGCCGGGAGTTGACGACATGCATTACGCGATCGGCGCCGGCTTGCGTTACAAACTGCCGATCGGCCCGATTCGGCTCGATTATGGAGTTAATCCCGACCGGCAACCGGGCGAAGACATTGGCGCATTTCATTTCAGCTTTGGCTTTGCGTTTTAAACGTTCAACCCTCAACGCTCGACGAGCCGTGAGATTCGTCTGATAAACACGCTACACAACGCTAAAGAATTTTTGTTCGACCCAAATGATCTACTTTTAATTTCAGCGTCATTTAGCGTGTTTGGCGGTTCATTCATCAGGGATAAACTCGCGGCCTAACGAATGAAAGATCGAGAAGAACATTTACCTGGCGAATTGGGCGAGCTCGGCGACACGCCGCCGGCGATTTTTCGCAAACAACTTCACCAAATCGCAGATTGGATCGCCGATTATCGGGAGAAAATAGTTGAGCGGCGAATTTCGCCGAACGCCAAACCAGGAGACATCCTTGCACAATTGGATGCAACTCCGCCGGAAACGGGCGCATCACTCGACAAAATTTTCGCCGACATCAATCGCGTAATTGTTCCCGGCGTGACGCATTGGGCCCATCCGCAATTCATGAGCTACTTCGGTTGCACGACAACCAGTCCGGGCATTCTTGCCGAGATGATCACGGGCGCGCTAAACGTGAACGCGATGACCTGGCGGACCGCGCCGGCCGCAACCGAGCTCGAAACCCTTGTGCTCGATTGGCTACGACAGTGGCTCTGTTTGCCTAACGATTTCGCGGGCGTCGTTTACGACACGGCTTCGATCTCGACAATGCACGCGTTGGCCACGGCGCGTGAAGAAGCGGTGCCGACCACGCGGAAGCTCGGATTGAGCGGACGCGATCTGCCCGTCTTCCGTATTTATGCTTCCGATCAGGCCCACAGTTCGGTCGAAAAAGGCGCAATCGCAATAGGCATTGGGGAAGAAAACGTGCGGCGTGTTCCGAGCGATTCCCAATTTCGAATGGATGTCGCCGCGTTGCGTAAAATGATCGCGCAAGATCGACAAGAGAACTTTCGGCCAATGGCGGTGGTGGGGACCGTGGGCACGACATCGACTGCGAGCGTGGATCCGGTTCCGGAGATCGCACAGATTTGTCGGGAGGAGAAAATGTGGTTGCACATCGACGGGGCTTACGGCGCGGGACTGGCGTTATTGCCCGAGTGCAAATGGATCACGGCCGGTTGGAACGAGGCCGATTCCATTGTTATCAATCCACACAAGATGCTTTTCATTCCATTGGATTTCAGCGCGCTTTATGTCCGCGACATCGGTCGCTTGCGACGCTTGTTTACGCTCGATCCAGAGCATCTACACCTCCGCGATCCTGTTGGCGCCGAGATCAACTACATGGATTACGGAGTGCAGCTGGGACGAAGGTTTCGCGCGCTGAAAGCGTGGATGGTTTGGCGCACGTTCGGCCGCGAAGGAATTGCCGCGCGTATTCGCGACCATCTGCGTCTGGCAAAACTTTTCGCCGAATGGGTGCAGCTCGACAATCGCTTCGAGCTGGCCGCGCCGGTCAGTATGGGCATTGTTTGTTTCCGCCTGGTGGCTGGTGATTCGGACAAGATTGACGAGCTGAACACGAAGATGGTCGAGCGAATCAATGCTTCGGGCCAGGGCTACATCACCCAAACGAAATTGCGCGGCCGCACCGTCATGCGCATCGGGTTAGGCAACATCCTTACGACCGAGCAACACCTGCGCAACGTCTGGGAGCTGATTGAGAAAACCGCAGCCGAATTGTAGCCGCGCCTGTCGGCTCGGCCGAGCGTCGCCCCGACCGGTGTGATTAAGCTTGTTTGACAAAGCGTGACTGGTCCTGTTAACTGGTCAGATGAAGGTAACGGCTACTGAGTTTAAGGCGAAATGCCTGCGTCTGATGAATGAGGTGGGTAAGAAGCACGAATCCATCATGATCACAAAGCGCGGCGAAATCGTCGCCCAACTTGTTCCGCCGCCAGCAGCGGCGAAAAAACCGTGGCTCAAACTGGCAGGCGCAGCCAGGATCAAAGGCGATATCGTCCGACCGACTTTGTCTGACCGCAAGATCGACAAGTGGATCAAACGCGAAGCGAGGCAGCTGCATGGCGCCGCTGATTGACACCCATGTCTGGATTTGGTGGTTGACCAGGTTGCCACGAGTTTCACCGAAAATTATCTCCGCCCTTGATGAGATGCCGGAGCGCCCATTTCTAAGCGTCGCCAGTCTCTGGGAACTTTCCCTTCTCGTTGAAGTCGGCCGGGTGCAACTGCTCCCCAACGCATCGGCTTGGCTCGAGCAGGCAACTCATCCGGAGACGGTGCGGCTTGCGCAAATCACTCGTGCCGTCGCCCTAGAGCTCTTTGCTTTTCCAAAAACGTTTCGGCGGGATCCGGCTGACAGAATCATCGTCGCAACCGCGCGCGCTCTCGACCTACCATTGCTCACCTACGATCAAGGGATTCGAAAGTCCGGTCTGGTGAAGGTTTGGAAGCCAGCCGAATCGTAACCGCCAAACTGTCGCCGGCGGCATCGTTGCCGGATCGCGGTCGGTTACCGCGGCTAGAGCGAAAACGAAGCCTTGACACGATGAACGCGAGTTTCGTAAAAGCGTTCTCGATTACGCGATCCGACGTTTCAACGCGTCTTCAGGGGGGATGAAGAAGTTTGCGGGGCTCGACCTGCGCTAGAACGCCCGCTTTACGCGATCACCACATCTGGAAGCGGCGGAGACGCTTTTTCGCCTGGGGAGCATCCCCACCTCTTTCAGACCTCAAACCCGCAGGTTAAACCAGCCAGGCAAGAGGAAAACCATTATGAAAACTGAGAATCAACCGACACACGCAAATGCTCCGGCCAGTAACAAACCTGGTTGCTCGTCCTTACGGCGCGGTCTTCTTATCCCGCTTGCTCTCAGTCTCGCATTATTGCGGCCTCCTGCGGCAATTGGTTGTGACGAGACTTGCGATGGGGAGCCTGCCGATAATACCGCTTTTGGCCTCTCCGCTCTATCCAATAACATGGGTGCCCGAAACTCGGCCTTCGGGAGACAAGCACTCTCCTTTACAACTCACTCCGACAATACAGCAGTCGGATACGCAGCCCTATGGCAAAACGACGGCGATGGTAATACAGCGACAGGCTCGCTCGCGCTTAGCAACGTACCCAACATAGGGACTATCACAACCGGCAGCTACAACACCGCGAATGGCTATGCAACACTCGAGGTCAACAATACCGGCTACGAGAACACTGCAATCGGGTATGAGGCACTTGTGAGCAATACCGCTGGTTGGGACAACACAGCCACCGGTAGTTACGCGCTCTTTAGCAACACCACCGGCGTCTTCAACACGGCCACCGGTACAAGTGCGCTCCAGGACAACACCACCGGCGAGAGCAACGTCGCCAACGGTGATTTTGCGCTCGCTGGCAACACAACCGGCGACAACAACACGGCCAACGGCTCCGGGGCGCTCGACAATAACACCACTGGCAGCAACAACACGGCCAGCGGTTATCGAGCGCTCTTTGGTGACCTCGAAAATAGAGGTACTGGCAGCAATAACACGGCCACTGGTTATGAGGCGCTCTTTAGCTATACGACGGGAAGCAATAACACCGCCACTGGTTACAGTGCACTCTACAGCAACACCACAGGCAATAACAACACCGCGGATGGCTACCAGGCGCTTTATTTCAACAGCAGCGGAGGCAAAAACACCGCTATCGGGCGTGGCGCGCTCTACAAAAACAGCACTGCGAGCAACAACACCGCAATGGGTTATCAGGCTCTTAACCAAAACACAACCGGGACCGCCAACACCGCGAGCGGCTATCGCTCACTCCAAAACGCCACCGCTAGTAACAACACGGCCACCGGTTTCCAGGCCCTGAACAAAGATGCGACCGGGCACGACAACGTCGCGAGCGGCACCAACGCAATGCAGAATAACACAATCGGCTACAGCAACGTCGCCATCGGGAGCGTTGCCTTGCAAAGCAATACCAGTGGCTTCGGCAATATCGCAATCGGCACGCTCGCTGGCTACAACATCGCGACCGGGAGCAATAACATCGACATTGGCAATCAGGGATCGGATTTCGAGTCCAACACCATCCGCATCGGGACGCCAGGCACTCACACCAATACTCTTATTGCCGGCATCTATAACGTGCCAGTGTCCGGCTTGGGGGTAGTGATCGGTTCCGGAGGACAGCTAGGCACGACCAGTTCTTCGGCACGCTTCAAGGAAAACATTCAGCCGATGGACAAGGCGAGCGAGGCGATTCTCTCAATGCAACCGGTCACCTTCCGCTACAAGCACGAGCTTGATCCCGCTGGCATCCCGCAGTTTGGCCTAATCGCTGAGGAAGTGGAGAAGGTGAATCCCGCTCTGGTCGTGCGCGACAGCGATGGGAAAGCATACACGGTGCGCTATGACGCGGTGAACGCGATGTTGCTCAATGAGTTCATCAAAGAGCATCGAAAAGTGGAGGGGCAACAGGCGATGATCGCCGAGCTAAGATCGACAATCGCGCAGCAACAGAAGGGCATGGCAGCTCTGGCCGCCGGCCTTCAGAAGGTAAATGACCAGCTTGAGCTGAATAAACCGGCGCCGCACCTGGCCGGCACTAATCAGTAAGAGCTGGCTGCTGGTTTGTCTGTGGCGGAGGCTGTTAGGCTCCCACAGCGAGATGGGAAGCAAACTGCTTCCCCTACAGCCGCAGGCAGAGCGCGATCCGCGAGCATTTGCGGCTGAGGACAGCCGCCCCTACAGTTTGGCGCTCAAAATATGATCACAATTCTACGCAAGCATCGTCACTGGCTCATGATCGTGATCGCGATCCTGGCCCTGCCGTTTTGCATCTATTTCGTGAAAACGGATTATAGCGCGATACGTCCGGATCGATTCGCGCGCATCTACAATCGGGACATCTCGCTGGTGGAGGCGAAGCGAGATGCACGGTTGCTGGATCTGGCTCGCGCGTTGGAAATGCCCGGTCTTGGCCAGGATTTGGTCGCAGGCGCAAACAAAAATGATCAGGGCCAAGTTTATGCGCAGTTCATTTTGAATTTGCTAATTCTGCGACACGAAGCGGCGCGGCTTGGGATTCGTCCGACGCGGTCCGAGATTGTCGATGTTGTCCGCAATTTGAAAGCGTTTCGCAGCGGCTCGGGGTTCGACCTCAACAAATACAACGACTTCGTTCAAAACGCGCTTTCGCCAAATGGTCTTGGCGAAGCGCAGATCGAGGAAGTGGCGACCGATGAGCTTTGCCTGAACCGAATCAAACAGCTTTTAGCGACCGGCGTGTCTCTGCCCGAAAACGAGAGCAAGGCAAATTACGAAAAAGCCTACGGCAAACTTTTCGTCAGCGTTATCCGATTGCGCTCAGCGGATTTCGCGAAGGACATTCAGGTGACGGACGATGACGTGCGCAAGTATTATGAATCGCATAAGGCCGAATTCAAAAGCGAGGAGAAGCGCAAGGTCGACTTCGTCAATCTCTCATTAACTGACGAACAAAAAAAACTGGCTGGGAAAGAGCGCATTGATGCTCTGCAAAAATTGGCTGATCGCGCGAACGATGTTACGCAGGCGATGTTGGAAAAGGGTGCAGATTTCAAACAAGTCGCTGAGAAGTCTCAGTTGCCGCTGCACGGGACCGGCGAATTTACCGCGGCGGTGCCCGATCCACAGTTGAATGTCGATCCACGGCTGGGAAGCGCCGCTTTTCAATTGACGTCGCAGGAACCGGTGAGCGATCCGATCCAGGTGGCGGATGGGTTTTATATTCTGCATCTCGCCGGGATCGTCGAAGCGCGTCCGCTGACAATCGACGAGGCGAAACCGAGGATCGTGGAAGCAATCAAGAACGGCCGGACGCGCGAGTTGATCGCGACAAAAGGCGCCGAGATCGTTCATCAGTTGCGTGAAGCCACAAGCTCCCCCGCGGGCGCGGGGCTCGAGGCGGCGATTCAAAAGACCGGATTAAAGGCCGAGAAGCTCCCTCCTTTCTCGCTCCTGGAAGATCCGACGGCAAAATCAAATGACAAACAGGAACCGAAAAATGAGTCCCCCGATCTTATCGCGATCAAAAACGCGGTCGCAGAAATTAATCCCGGCGGCGTGAGCGATTTTTCTCCGTGGGAAGATGGCGGGGTGGTTGCGGTGTTGGAGAAACGCGAGCCGCCGGACCCTGCGAAGGATCCAGAAAGCAGAGCCGCCTTTGACCAACGCTACCTCGGCAACAAACGAACAATTGTTTTTCACGAATGGTTGCGCGACCGCCAGGTCGACGCCGGCCTGCAATTTTCGCGAGGCTAACGATTAGATCGACATCGTCGATTTCCAAAAATGGAGACGCGCGACGAAATTTTCGACGATGCCAACGGCGATCTCGCCGTTGGCGAACTAGAGAGCGCGGTCGAGAAATATCAGCGCTGCGTCGAGTTTGATCCTGCGTTTTTCGATGGCTGGCACGCGCTTGGTATGGCGCTGATGAAGCTCGGCCGTTTTCCGGAAGCGATCGAAGCCGGCAAAAAAGCGACCGAGCTTCGGCCTAACGATCAAATCGGCTGGACCAGTCTCTCGTTATTCTACAATCGCAACGGAGACATCAAAGAAGCCGAAGCCGCCGGCGCGAAAGCGAAGGTCTTGGGGTGGGGTGGCAAAATCGCGAAGGGATAGTGGTAGGGCGGACGAATAGGTAAGGGCGGTTCACCTGAACCGCCCGAACAGACATTACCCATTTGATCGTGGTTCGAGATCGTTCAGGTCCATCACGTAAGGCCATTCCTGATTCGCCTCGACCAATCCAGCTCGTGCAGGATTCTGCCGAATGTATGTCGCCTTTTCAATTTCACTCTCGTCATGCCGCAATCGGTGATCGAAAAAATTGCGCTGCCAATCGATCTTTGCCATTCGCGCTGTGATTCGTTTGAAATCGCGAATCAGATTCGAAAGAACGGCATCGCCGGGGACGCCAGCTAGTATGTGCAGATGATCAGGCATCAAGAGAAGTATCTTGAGATACCATCGTTGCGATGAATGATATCGGCGCGCGGTGTCAAGATCGTTCCCGCGACATCATCGCGGCAAAGCTGATTTTCCCCCGCGGTGCCGGCAGCAAACCGTGATGAAAAATGTGGCGCCGAAGCGTCCGTGAAAACCGATTGCGTGATCTAGTTGTTTGCGAACTGGGCGAGTTGGCGCGATGTCCTTGCTCACACTGATCGGGCCATTGCGGTCAATCGCCCCTACCTCGGCTGGATACTAGCCGCTTCACCAAATGTTCACGCGCTTGTCTGCCGGGCGGACCATCGGGCTGTTGTCCGGAATGTTAAATGCCTTCGCGAACTCGAACAGATTCGAGAGCGGTCCGTCCACCCGGTAGCGCGCGGGTGAATGGGGATCGGTGTTCAAGCGCAGCTTTAGGTCTTCATCGCGCTGCTTCGATTTCCAGATTGTGGCGAAAGACAGAAAGAAACGCTGCTCCGGCGTAAAGCCGTCAATTTTTTTCTCCCGCGCCCCTGGATTTTTATCCAGTGCTTTTTGCAACGCGGCATAGGCGAGTTTGACTCCACCGATGTCGGCAATGTTTTCACCCTGGGTGAGCTCGCCGTTAATGTGCATACCGGGCAACGGCTCGTACTCCGAGTACTGCGTGGCGATTGCTTGGGAACGCTCTTTGAATTTCGCGGCCGATTCGGGCGACCACCAGTCGCGTAAATTTCCGGTCCCATCGTATTGCCGGCCCTGATCGTCGAAGCCGTGAGTCATTTCATGCCCGATGACGGCGCCGATTCCGCCGTAATTGACCGCGTCATCTGCTTTCGCATTAAAGAACGGTGGCTGCAAAATTCCGGCTGGGAAAACGATTTCGTTCATCGTGGGGTTGTAATACGCATTCACCGTCGGCGGCGTCATGCCCCATTCCGTCCGGTCGACCGGCTTGCCTATTTTCTTGAGGTCGCGATTGACCTCAAAATTCTCCGCGCGCATCGCATTCAAGATAAATGAGCCGCGGTCGATCTTGAGCAGCGAGTAATCGCGCCATTTATCCGGGTAACCGATTTTGACACCGAAGGCGGCCAGTTTTTTTAACGCTTCCTGCTTGGTCGGTTCGTCCATCCATTCCAGCGTCTTGATTCGATCGCTCAGCGCTTCCTTCAGATTATTGATCAGCTCAAGGGCGCGCGCCTTTGCTTCCGGCGGGAAGTGGTCGGCTACGTAGAGTTTGCCGAGCGCTTCACCGATGGCCTCGTCGGTCGAAATGACAACGCGTTTCCAGCGCGGCTTGATTTGTTTCGTGCCGCGCAGAGTCGCGTCGTTGAAATTGAAATTTTCATTCACAAAATCCTTCGAGAGCTCGGAGGCGGCGGCGTTGATGAGATGCCAGCGCAAATAAGTTTTCCAATCGTCGATCGGGGTGTTCGCGAAAGTTGCATTGGCGGCTTTGAAGAAGTCGGGCTGATGAACGTTGATGTCGCCCGGTTCGATCAGATTGATTTCTTTGAAGTAATCGCCCCACTTCCAATCCGGCGTGAGCGCCTGCAGGTCGGTCTGCGGCATCTTGTTGTAATTTTTCTGGGGATCGCGCAATTCGACGCGGGTGCGCGAGGCTTGTGCGAGCGAAGTTTCCAACGCGAGGATCTTTTTCGCATGATCGCTTGCCGTGTTGGCCGGCTCGCCCAGCAGCGTCAACATTTTCGCGACGTGATCGACATATTGGTCGCGCAACTTCTTCGAAGCATCGTCCGTCTTCGTATAATAATCGCGGTCCGGCATGCCGAGTCCGCCCTGGACGCAGTTCGAAATCACCATCGTGCTGTTCTTGTCGTCCTGCCCGGAGCCGAATCCGAAGAATGCGCCCACGCCGAGCGTGTGCAAATGCGCGATTTCTTTGAGCACATCGTTGCGATCTTTCATCGCGTCGATACGCTTGAGCTCATCGTCCAGCGGTTTGGTTCGCATGGCTTCGATCGTGTTTTCATCCATGCCGCTGCCGTAATAATCGCCGACCTTCTGCGTTTCCGGCGCGGTTTTTGGATCGGCATGCGACTTCGCCGCTTTCTCCGCAATCTCGTGCAGTGCGTCGTTGTTCTTCTCGATCAATTCGTTGAAGCTGCCCCAGCGCGAATATTCCGGTGGAATTTCCGTGCGTTTGATCCAGCCGCCGTCTGCGTACATAAAAAAATCGTCCTGCGGCTTGACCGACGTATCCATGTCCTTCGGATCAATCGCCGACGGGTTTTTCTCGATCTGCGGCTTCGTCTCACCAGTTCCTTGCGCGGATGTTTCCGGTATCGGCGGTGGCGGCGCTTGCTCGGTCGGAGGTTTACCCGGTTCATGCACACCGGGCGCGACGGAAGCGGTGCCGAACGGCGGAGATTTTTGCGGTTCCGATTGCGCGTGCACAATCAACGCACAGAAAAGGCAAACGAGAATAAACAGAGCGGGCTTGAGCATCCGCGAAGAAACGCCGAAAGCGTGCAGTTGTCCAACGCGCAAGATCGACAAGATCTTCCCGTGACGGCGGTCTTTTATCGCGCTGTAGCTCTTGGCGAAAGCGGATGACTGTCGAATCTTCCTCCGCGAAGGGCGGAGCCCAATGACCTCAATTTCTGTGGGTGACAGCAGCGGTCCTGGATTGACTCTCTTGGCGATATCCCTAGGCTGGGGCTCAACCACAAACCGAAAGGACTTATGAAAAAATACATTACCTATGCAATGACCGCCTTGTTCGCCACGATCTCTGTTTCGATCGCCGCGCCGGACAAAGCCGCGATGGAAGCGAAGGAAAAAGCGGCTTGGCAGAGCTTCCAAGACAAGAAGTCGGGCGATTTCAAAAAGCTGCTACACGCCGACTTCATGGCCGTTTACAGCGACGGAATCCAGACGAAGCAACAAGAGATAGATTCGATGAAAAAGTGGGACATGAAATCTTTCTCCTTGAGCGATTTCAAACTCGCCATGACCGATGCGGACACGGCAGTCGTGACCTATCAGGTCAAGGTGGAGGGCACCGCGGACGGCAAAGATGCCTCGGGCGACTACAACGCCGGTTCGATCTGGCAAATGAAGAATGGCGAATGGCACCCCATCTTTCACACCAACATGAAACAGGAGGCAGCCGCGAAGCAGTAATCGACGCGCTCGTCTGATCGGCATCTTCTGTAGCGGCGGTCTGTGACCGTCGATCTTCTCGCACAAAGGCCACCAAGGACACGACGGCAACGTGATGTTGCATCCAATTGTATTCTTTGTGACCGTTGTGTCCCTGGTGCGAGACCTCTTGCGCTTTTGCGACTGAGTCTTATTCTGAACGAGAAATAAGTGCGGGGGAGCCGGATGGCTGAGATGTCGCTGAGACGAACCCCTTGAACCTGATGCGGGTAATGCCGACGAAGGGAGAGGAAGAATCAGCCATGCGTTTTCCCGCGCATGGTTTTTTTTGTTTTAATGCCTAATAAATTGAATCAGGAAACCAGGAAATCAGGAAAAGAATCCGGCGATGGAGGGACGCGCGCTGTCGCGTCCCAAGATAATGGCGCCGACAGCGCGGCGCCCTCCACGCAATTGCCGAATTCACGCAAGGTTTACGTCGCTGGCGAACAATACGTCGATCTTCGCGTGCCGTTCCGCGAAATCTCGCTCGCGCCAACAAAATCGATGAGCGGCGAGATCGAAGTGAACAAGCCGGTGC